>Ga0207701_10003858_pt1 | contig 15346 bp, 5 predicted proteins | sample KBSSwiSSwithPhiX_FD_184294 | JGI IMG/M metagenome (GOLD analysis project Ga0207701, IMG submission 184294) | Switchgrass rhizosphere bulk soil microbial communities from Kellogg Biological Station, Michigan, USA, with PhiX - S5 (SPAdes) (version 2) | ecosystem: Environmental > Terrestrial > Soil... | reverse complement strand
CTGCTTCAGGTTCGGGTTGAGATCGAGTTCCGTCTGCGGGAGCGGCCAGAGATATGCCCGGACCGGGAACTGCCGCGCCGACGCCGGCTGACACGCGCGCACGACCGTCGCGGCCGCGTTGACGTAGTCGATGCCGCACACCGCGGGCGCCGGCATCACCGTCTCGGCGATCTTCCACCGGCGGATGTCGAACAGCCGGAGTCCCTCGAACGCCAGCTCGACGCGCCGTTCGTTGCGGATGAGCTCACGGGTCAGCGTCGCGACGGGGGGCATGTTCACGCTCGGGCGCTGCCGAACGAGATTGAACGCGGCGAGGGCCGTCGGATCGGCTCCCTGACCGAGCTCGAACTTCGCCTCGGCGTACATCAACAGCACGTCGGCGTAGCGCATCAGGATGATGTCGATGCCGCCGTTGCCGCGGTCGGCCTTGTCCGTGAGGTCGATGTACTTCCGGATGTTGAACCCGGTCACCGAGGCCTGGGCGTTCTGCAGGTCGATCGCCTCGGGCCTGGTGGAGATGCCCTTCGGCCGTGAGTCGAACACGTTCCCGTCCCACGTCGTGCCGGGATAGAGAATCGTGAACGCCAGCCGCGGATCGCGGTTCGACGTGTACGACAGCGTGTCCGTGGGCCCATTCCAGGGCTTCGCGACGTACAGCGGCGACGTCGTGATCGGCAGGCCGTCCTTCATGTAGTACGCGTCCACGAGCTGCCGGATCGGGACCACCGACGCGGTGCCCGAATTGGTGAACGGCGCATACTCGCCGAAAATGTTGTTGTTCTGGCCCGACGCCTGAGTGGTCTTCGCGTAGTTGTGGGTGAAGATCCGCTCCTTGCTGGTCTCGCCGGCGTACAGGAACAGCTCGCCGTAGTTCGGGTGCAGCGAGTACACGTTCGCGTCGATCACCTGCTTCGCCGCGTCCGCCGCGACCTGATAGCGACCCGCGTACAGCGCCGCGCGCGCCTTGTACGACACGGCTGCCCACTTCGTTGCGCGGCCGATGTCGTTCCCCGTGTACGAGACGGGGAGCACCGCCGCGGCCTCGTCCAGATCCTTGATGATCTGGTCGTAGATCTGAGGGACCGTGGCGTTCGTGAGCTGCCGTGCCTCGTCGTCCGTCATCGGAGTGAGAGGCATCGGCACGGGGCCGTACGTCGCGACGAGCTGCAGGTACAGCACCGCGCGGAGGAACTTCGCCTCGGCGACGTATCGGTTCTTCTTGGTCGGGTCGATCTTGCCCGCCGGAATGCGGTCGATGTTGCCGAGCAGGATGTTGGCTTTCGCCACCCCTGGGAACCAACCCTCCCATCTGGTGGGGTTCGTCGCCGTCCGGGCCCACCGCTCGCGCCCGTACACGCTCTGCGGGTCGAACGTACCGTCGGAGAAGACGTAGCGGCTGTCGAACTGGCGGTTGACGGCGCCGTTGTCCGTCATCCCATCGTGGCCGATGATCTCGAACCAGTCCGGAAGCGCGGCGTAGACCCCGTTGAGCGTCAGGACGGCGTCGTTCTCCTGTGTCCAGAAGATCTCGTCCGACACCGTGGTCGGTGACGTGACGTCCAGGAGCTTGTCCGCCGACTGACAGCCGACGAACGGCATCGTCAGGACGAGCGCGCCGAGGATGAGTGTGCGTCTATTCATCTGAGGGGAAAGTCGAGGCATGAGGGAGAGGAATCAGAAGCCGAGGCTCGTTCCGATGCTCCAGTTGCGCGTCTGGTAGTAGTACGTGGCGCGCGTGGAGCCCGGGTTCGCCTCGGGGGGCACGATCCCCTTCAGCGGCGACCAGGTGTAGACGTTGGTGCCCGCGATGTAGAGGCGGGCGCTGCTCAGACCACTCCGCGCCACGAGTCGCCCGGGCAGCGTGTAGCCGAAGTTCAGGTTCTTGAGGCTCACGTAGCGGCCATCGCGGACGTACCACGAGTTCGAGCCCGGCGCGTTCTGGTTGTGATCCGAGCGGAAGGTGAACCGCGGCCACTTCGCGTCGGTGTTCTCCGGCGTCCAGTAGTCGAGCAGGTACGTCGCGAAGAAGTTCTCCCACGTCGGTCCCTCGATCAGCGCGCCGTCGAGGAAGACGTCCTGTTTGCCGACACCCTGCACGAGCAGGCTCATGTCGAAGCTCCGCCATCCGGCCGAGAGGTTCGAGCCGAACGTGTAGTGCGGGAACCGATCGCCGATGACGACGCGGTCGAGCGCGTCGATCTTCTTGTCGCCGTTCTGGTCCTTGTACTTGAGGTCACCCGGCGCGGTCTTCGCGTTCTGCGCCGCCCAGGCCGCGACCTCGGCCTGCGTCTGGAAGATGCCGACCGCCTCGATGCCGAAGATCGCGTCGATCGGCTCGCCGAGACGACGGATGTACGGCGAGGAGATCTGATCCCCACCCGGCAGGTTCGTGATGCGGTTCTTGTTGTTGGCGACGTTGAATCCCACCGAGTAGTTCAGCTGGCCGATGTTGTGACGCCAGTTGAGCGCCGTCTCCCAGCCGGTGTTCTGCACCGCGCCGGCGTTCGACGTCGGGGACGTGTAGCCGATCAGGCTCGACACCGGCACGGCGATGAGAATGCCGCTCGTCAGCTTGTTGTAGACGTCGCCGGTGAACGTGAGCCGGTTGGAGAACATCTCGACGTCGACGCCGACGTTCGTCTGCTCCGTCGTCTCCCAGCTGATGTCCGGGTTTGCCAGACGGCCCGGGATGGCGCTGCTCGCCAGCGCATTGTTGAAGCTGTAGTTGAGCGTGTTGATGTTGAACGTCTGCTGGAACAGGTAGTCGGCGATGCGGTCGTTGCCCAGCCGGCCCCACGAGCCGCGCAGCTTCAGGTCGTTGACGGGGCCGAGATGGTTGCGGAGCACCGGCTCGTCCGAGATGCGCCAGGCGAGCGACGCCGACGGGAAGGTGCCGTACTTCGTGTTCGGTCCGAACCGCGACGAGCCGTCGTGGCTGAGGTCGACCTCGGCGAGGTACCGGTTGTTCCAGCTGTAGTTGAGGCGCGCGAACTGCCGGACGAGACGTGTCTCACTCGCGCTGCCGCCCGAGAACTGGAACGACGCGTCGCCGTTGCCGGGGAGCTGCAGCTCGTTGTTGTAGGCGCCCTGCCGCTGCGCGGTGTTGCCGTCGAAGGTCGTCTGGCGCTGCTCGTAGCCGACCAGGCCGTGAAACAGGTGCGCGCCGAGCGTGCGCTCGTACTCGCCGGTGAGCTGCGCGTCGAAGTTGAAGTCGTTGTTCCGCCGGTCGAACGAGTTCGTCCGGACGTTGTTCATGCGCGCCGTCGTGGGGTTCACGAACGGGTCGAACAGCGTGTAGGTCGGCTGGAACTCGAGCTGCCGATTGTCCTTGTTGTCGGCCGTGAACTGCCCGCCGAACTTGAGGCCGTTCTCCATCGCGTAGCTCGCCAGGGTATTGAGCGAGGCCGTGACCCAGCGATCCTTCACCCATCCCTGCTCGCGAAGCAGGGCCAGCGGGTTGTACTGGTTCCCCCGGTTCCAGCTGTAGGCGCCATCCGGATACGTCGCCAGCACCGTCGGCGGCGTGTCGTGGATGGCGCGGAACTGCGCGTCGCCCTCGCCGCGCGGCCGCGCCGTCCGTTCGTGCATCAGCATCAGATTGGCCTGCGCCGTGAGCCGCTTCGACACGTTGAAGTTCGTGTTGCCGCGCAGCGTCGCCCGCTTGTAGTAGTTCTCGGTGTTGAGGATGCCTTCCTGGTCGAAGTAGTTCCCCGACAGCGAGAGCGTCGCGAGGTCGTTGCCGCCCGAGAGGCGCACCGTCTGATCCGACATCGGCGCCGTCTTGTAGATCAGGCCGAGCCAGTTCGTGTTCGGGTACTTGATGGGATCGATGCCCGATTCCGTGCTGTCGATGAAGCCCGCGCTGTACTTGGCCGGCTGCCCCGAATTGATGTAGACCTGATTGACGGCATTGAGCTCGGTGCGGATGTCGACACGCTCCGGCATGTCCTGCGCTTTCTGCGACGCGACGTAGCCGTCGTAGGTGAACTTCAGGGCGCCAGTGTTCCGGCCGCGGCGCGTCTTGATGATCACGACGCCGTTCGCCGCGCGCGCGCCGTAGATCGCCGCCGACGCCGCGTCCTTGAGCACCGACACGCTCTCGATGTCGAGCGGATCGAGGTTGTTGATCTCGCCCACGACGCCGTCCACGAGGATCAGCGCGCCGTTGTTGCCGAGCGTACCCGCGCCCCGGATGCGCACCTGGGCGCCGTCCGAGCCCGGCCGGCCACCGAAGTCCTGCACGGTGACGCCAGGCATGAAGCCCTGCAGGCCCTTCGTGATGTTCGAGACCGGACGCTTGGTGATCTCCTCGCCGGCCACGACCTCGGTCGAACCGGTCACGTTCGCCTTCGTCTGCTCGCCATACCCCGTCGAGACGACGACGCGCTCGAGCTCTGCCGGCGCGACGGTCAGCCGGAGGTTGAGCGTCGCCGACTGGCCGGCAACGACGGTCGTCTGTCCCTGGGTCAGCCGATAGCCGAGTAGTCGTGCGCGGACCGTCTGCGTCCCCGCGGGGACGTTGGAAAGCGTGTAGCGGCCGGTCTGGCCGCTGCTCGTGGCGAGATTGAGACCATCGACGCTCACGCGCGCGCCGGCGACGGGGGTGCCGGACGAATCCGACACCACGCCGCTGATCGTCCCGGTCGTCGCCTGCCCGGAGGCACGCGACGGCACGGTGATGAGCGAGATGGCACATGCTGCCAGGAGCAACCGTGTCGAGCGGTTGATCAGGGACATCCAGACCTCGAACGTGTTGAGAGGGGAACAGGAACTACGCGAAGCGAAACCATCCCGCGTCCCGGACGGCGGCGGCGGGTACCCGGCGTCGTTGCCGAGTCGGCGAACGGCCGTGCGTGATCGTCGCGCACGGTGGCAAAATGGACCCAATAGAGCCGGGTTCAGGGGCGTGTCGATGACCGAGGGGACCTCCGCGCTGGTGAGTCGGTCACGGATTCAAATCTGAATGTTTGTTCACCTAACTTGAACAAATGCTCTGTAGCCAGACGAATGTTCAGCTCGGCGGACTAATGATAGCGGCGTACGCGCGCCGCGCCAGGACCGTTGTGAAGTCGAATTCGGTGAGTTGGGCGATGGCCGGCCTCGCCGAGCGTCGCGCCGAGATCCGGCCTGTAAAGGAAGCTCCGCCCGGGGCATCTGCTCGCCCCGAGAGCGTGTCGAATCACCCGGGAGCCAGAACCCGTACGTGAACAGATCGGGGCCGACGCTTCGCACGTGCTTCGTCGAATCGCCTTCGTTGAGCACTTCCACGTAATCGAGTGCAGCGCTTCGCACCGCTGCACCGTCCGCACTGGTCTGTTCGAACATCCGACTCGGCGCGACGAGCTTCGCGACGAGCACCGCCTCAGCGATGAACAGCACGCCAGACGACATCGAGGCTCCAATGATTCGGCCTGGTCAGTATGTCGACTTGAACTCCAGACGGCCAGACCGCTTGCAGCCGCACTGGCACCATCGCCCCGCTTCCAGCAAACTCGACGTTGGGAGGGCGGTGTGTCCGCGCTGAACGCTAGCGCGGCTCGTGGTGTCTTACATGTGTCGACCGTCGAGCCTCCCACCGTCCCACCGCCCGTCGCGTGACGAACCCATTGATCTCGCCGCTGCTCGTCAGTCTGCGTGAAGCGCTCGCCGGCCGGTACGACGTCGAGCGCGAGCTCGGTGCGGGCGGCATGGGACAGGTGCTGCTCGGTCGCGACGTCGCGCTCGACCGGCCCGTGGCGATCAAGGTGATCGCGCCCGATCTCGCCTCGTCGCCCGCATCACGCCAGCGCTTCCTCCGCGAAGCGCGCACGGTCGCGCGCTTGCGTCACCCGAACATCGTCACGGTCTACGCCGCGGGCGAAGCCGACAACCTCCTCTACTTCGTGATGGAGTACGTGGAAGGGGAGAGCCTGCGGCAGATGCTCGAGCGCGATGGACGCGTCGAGGGGCAGCGCATCGAGCGCGCCGTCGCCCTGCTCGCCGATCTCGCGCGCGCACTCGGCTACGCGCACGCGCAGGGTGTCGTGCACCGCGACGTGAAACCGGAGAACGTGCTGCTCGACGCGGCGACGAGGCGTGCGATGCTCACCGACTTCGGCGTCGCCCGCGCGTTCGCGAGCGGCGTCGACAGCGATGGCGATTCGGTCGTCACGCGCACCGGGTTCGTCGTGGGCTCCCCGCGGTACATGAGTCCGGAGCAGGCCGTCGGCGAGCGTGAGCTCGACGGCCGGAGCGACATCTACTCGCTCGGCCTCGTGGGCTACGAGATGTTCGCCGGCTCGGCGCCGTTCACGGGGTCGTCGCCGATGCAGGTGCTGACGAAGCAGCTCACCGAGGCGCCGCCGCCGCTCGCGCGGCAGCGTCCCGATCTGCCGGCGGAGATCACGTGCACGATCGACCGTGCGCTGAGCAAGCTCCCGGCCGATCGATGGAGCACGGCGGAGGAGTTCGCGCGCGCGCTCGAGGGCGCGACCCCCCCGAGCCCGATCGCGGCGGCGGCGCGCACGTCGGCGGCCACGGTCGTGTCGCAGCCGGTCGCCATCGCGGCGGCGCGACGCTGGCCCCCCCACACGCGCTGGCTCGCGACGGCGGCCGTCGCCGTGCTCGCCGTCGTCGCCGGCGCGTTCATGTGGATGCGGCCGGATGGTGCGCCGAGTGGCGTCGATCCCCGCAAGTCGTTCTATGTCGCGCCGTTCGAGATCCTCGGCGGTGGCGAGCAGCTCGCCTGGCTGCGCGAGGGCAGCGCGAGCATGCTCACGCTCAACCTCGCGCAGTGGTCCGACCTGACCGTCGTGAGCTACGAGCGCGGGCTCGACCTCCTGCGCGAGGCGCGGCTCGATACGGCGCGGCGCATCGGCCTCGCCGATGCGCGCGAGATGGCGCGGAAGGCGGGGGCGTGGACGGTGGTGATGGGGCAGGTGACCGCCGCCGGCGATTCGATGCTCGTCACGGCGCGGCTGTTCGACGTGGCGAACGGTCGGCAGCTGCATCAGGCGCAGCAGAGCGGGAGCCGCACCGCCGACCCGCGCCCGTTGTTCGACGGGCTCACGCGCCAGCTGCTCGACGTCGCCGGCGCGCCCTCGACGATCTCGCTCGGGCGGCTCACGGAGACGACCACCGAATCGATCGAGGCGTATCGCGCGTACCTCGAGGGGACGCGCGCGATGAATCACTGGCAGCTCGACCGTGCGGACTCGCTGTTCGCGCTCGCCACCGCGCGCGACTCCGACTTCGCGCTCGCCTATTACCATCGCGCGATGGGGCTCGGATGGCGGCAGGTCGGCGACTCGCTGCATCTCGCGCTCGCGGGGCGCGCCGCGGCGCTCGCCTCGAAGCTGCCGCCGCGCGAGCGCGAGCTCGTGGCGGGGTACGCCGATCTCACGCTGGCGCTGCAGAGCGCGATTCGCGGGGACACGATCACGGCGCAGGCGAAGTTCCCGTCGGCGCAGGCGCACTATGCGGCGGCGATCGCGCGCGATTCGGGCGATGCGGAATCGTGGTACGGGCTCGCGGACGCGCTGTGGCACCACCAGCCGGACGGGTGGGGGAAGCCGCGCACGGTGGCGAACTGGGATCGTGCCCTGCACGCCTTCGACCGGACCCTCGCGCTCGACTCGACGTTCTATCTCGCCTACGCGCACAAGATCGACCTCTACCGGCAGGCGTCGGGACAGACGCCGACGTTGATGCTCGAGGGCGACTCGCTCCGCATCGTCGATCCGGCCGCGGCGCAGCGTGGCGAGATGGCCGATCGGCTCAAGGCGGCACAGCGGCGCGCGTACGAGCTCGCGGTGCGCGATGCGCGCGCCTGGGTGTCCGCCGCGCCGTCGCCCAGCGCCTACCAGTCGCTCGCGCTCCTCTACTTCTCGCAGGGCCGGGCCGATTCCGCCGCCATCGTTCTGCGCGAGTCGCTCGCCCGCCCGGAGACGCACGCCGCACACACGGTGTTCCAGCTCGTCTACGCCGAGTCGAAGAGCGATCCGCTCGGCGCGCTGCGATCGCTGCGCCGCGCGCTTCGAGCGCCCGACCTGCACGGCCTCCAGCTGCAGGGGTCGAACAACCTCATCGAGTACCTGCTGGGTGCGGGCGCCGCCGCGGCGATGACGGGCAGCCTCGTCGACGTCGATTCGCTCGCTTCCCTCGCCGTGCGCACGGTGAGCGCACCGAGTGGGCTCGGGCTGCGCGAGGATCCGCGCACCCGCCTCTGGCCGTTGGGTGTGCGACTCGCCGCCGGCCTGCCGGCGCGCAGCGTCGCACCGGCGTTCGCCGCGTCCCTCGCGAGCCTCGAGCGACTGCCTCGCGGCGGCGGTGACTACCTGCGCGCGCAGGCGGTGGCCGCGCTGTACGTCTCCTATCTCGCGACGCACGATCAGCGCTCGCTCGCGCTCCTGCGCGACTGGCGCGTCGGCCAGCCTCCGTTGAGCGAGATCGACGCGCTCGTGGCGCTCGATGCGCGGGACACCGCCGCGGCCCGTGCGGCGATCAGGACGTTCCCCTCCGCGGACTCGATCCGCGCGGCGCGCGGGCCGGTGTCGCTCCCGCGGTGGATCGCGCGCGCGCGCGCCTACGAAGCCGTGGGTGATCTGCGTGGTGCGGTCGCCGCGTACTCGGTGCTCGAGCCGCAGCAGATTTCGTCTCTCGGGCAGGCCGACCCCTCGTGGCCGTTCTACGCGCGATCGTTGATGTGGCGCGGAGAGCTTCAGGAGCGGCTGGGCGACCGCGCGGCTGCGATCGACTCGTATCGCCGCTTCGTCTCCCTCTGGGCCGAGGCGGATCCCGCGCTGCAGCCGCAGCGCGAGACCGCGCGCGAAGCACTTCGCCGGCTCGGCGTCGCATCCTGATTGCGCGCCGAGCGCGCTCATCAGTTTAATTGAAGCATGCTTGGACTGAGCCCATGGCTCTCGCTCCTCGTCGTGCTCCTCGTCGCCATGGTCGCGCGGCAGATTCCCGAGCGGCGCCGCAGCCGCCGGCTGGCCGCGCGCACGCTCGAGACCCTCGACGGCCCGTGGGCGCCGGCCATCGTCTGTGTGCTGACCGGGCTCGTGACGTTCTACGTGTGGGGCTCGCTCACCCGCAGCGCGGTCGTCCACGACGAGTCGGCGTATCTGCTGCAGGCGGAGATCTTCTCGCGGCTGCGCTTCACCGCGCCGACGCCGCCGCTTCCGCAGTTCTTCGAGCAGCTGTACGTGAACCTCCGTCCAGCGGTGTTCTCGAAGTATCCGCCGGGAACGTCGCTGCTGCTCGCGCCGGGAGTGATGACCGGCATGCCCGGTCTCCCGGTCGTGGTGATGAACGCGCTGAGCGGCGCGCTCGTGTTCATCCTCGCCCGGCGGCACGCCGGCGGCGTCGTCGCGCTGCTCGCGTGGGTGTTCTGGGGCACGTCGTTCCCGGTGCAGTACTTCCACGCCATGTACCTGTCCGAGGTGCCGACGAGTCTCGCCTGGCTCGCGGCGTGGTGGGGCGTGTCGCGCTGGGCGAGGTCGGGCCGAGCGCGCGATCTCGCCATCACGGCGGTCTCGCTCGCGCTCTGTGGCATCACGCGTCCCCTCACCGCGGTGGCCCTGGCCATCTCGGTTGGCGTGGTGCTGATCGTCGTCGCGCGCCGTCGCAGCGACGACGCGCGGCCGCGGTTCACGCGGCACGAGGTCGGTGTGCTGGCCGCGGCGGCGTTCGCCGCGATGCTGTTCGTCGGCCTCTGGAGCTGGCGGAGCACGGGTGATCCGCTCACCACCCCGCTCTCGCTCTACACGCAGCGCTACGTCCCGTTCGACCGGCTCGGCTTCGGCGTGCGCGCCGGGGACAAACCGTCCGCGACCCTGCCGTGGGATCAGCGCGTCACCGACGGCTCGTTCTACGAGGAGCACCGGATTCACACGCCGGGCACGCTCCCCGCCACCGCCGTCGCCCGCGCGCGCATGATCGGCCGCGACATGTGGTACGACTGGCGTGGCGGCCTCGCCCTCGTCGCGCTGGTGGGGCTCGTCGGAGCGCCACCCGCCCTGTGGATCGGGCTCGGTGCCCTCGTCGTGCAGCTGCTGCTCTATCTGCTCTACGCGCATCCGGCCCGCTGGTCGCTCTACTACATCGAAGGGCTGCCGGTGCTGGCGTTCGCGACCGCGCTCGGTGTGCTGCGCGTGCTCGAGCTGGGCGCGCCTCGGATGGCATCCTCGCGCGCGCGACTCGTCGTGCTGGCGACGATGCTCGTCGCGATGGCCTATCCGGCCGTGATCACCATTCGCCAGGTGCGCGCCCAGATCGCCACCGACCACGCGTACTACGACACCTTTCGCGCCGCGCTTCCAGGGGACGAGTCGGACACGGCGATCGTCTTCGTGCGCTACGCACCCTCGCACAACGACGGGCTGAGCCTCGTGCGCAACGTGCCCGACGTCGGCGCGGCACGGATCTGGACCGCGTACGATCGCGGCGCGGAGAACCCACAGCTGCTCAGGATCGCACCGCGTCGCAAGGCGTATCTGTTCGACGAGGGGTCGTGGTCGTTGAAGCCGCTGGACGAGAAGAGCGGTGAGATGGTGAGTCGATGAAGATCTTCGGTCTTCACGACGAACCGACCATCCTCCAGTTCCAGCGCGTGCGCGAGAACGCCGTCGATGCCGCGTTGATGGCCGATGGGCACGTCGGCTACGTGATGCCGATCGGGGGAGTCGCCGCGTATCGCGACCTCGTCTCCGTGGTCGGCGTCGGGTTCGACATCGCGTGCGGCAACGCCGCCATCCGCACCGACGTCACGCTCGACGCTCTCGGTCGCACTCCCGAGGAGGTGCACCGCACGCTCGCGACCGTGGCGGACGCAGTGGCCGACACGGTGAGCTTCGGCATCGGACGGCGGAATCGGGCCGACGACGCGCCGGTGGATCATCCGCTGTTCGACGATCCCGCGTGGGACGCCGTGCCGCCCAAGCACCGGCAGGCGCTGCGCGTGAAGGCCCGCCAGCAGCTCGGCACCGTCGGCAGCGGCAACCACTACGTCGACATCTTCGCCGACGAGACGGGAACGCTGTGGGTCGGCGTGCACTTCGGCAGCCGCGGCTTCGGGCACACCGTCGCCTCGGCGTTTCTCGCGCTGGGGCAGGGGAAGACGTGGGGTGACCGCGCGGCCGAGCACGAGGTGCTTCTCCCGCTCGCCGCGCCGATCGGGCACGACTACTGGCACCTCATGAACCTCGCCGGACAGTACGCCTACGCCGGCCGCGAGTGGGTGGCGCGCAAGGTCGTGGAGATCCTCGGCGGACAGGAGCTCGAGCTCGTGCACAACCACCACAACTTCGCGTGGAAGGAGACGCACGGTGGCGAGGAGGTGGTGGTGATTCGCAAGGGAGCGACGCCGGCGTTCCCGGGACAGCTCGGCTTCATCGGCGGTTCGATGGGCGACGACGCCGTCATCGTGCGCGGGACGCCCGACGCGACCGCGAGCGAGCACGTGCGCGTCGCGCAGCGCGAGGGACTGTTCAGCACCGTCCATGGTGCGGGCCGCGTCATGTCGCGCACCGCCGCGGCGGGGAAGCGCAACCGCCGCACGGGACGGGTCCTCTCACCCGGTCTGGTGACGCCGGAGATGATGCAGGCGTGGGTACGCGAGAAGGGAGTGATCCTGCGCGGCGGTGGGCTCGACGAGAGCCCGCACGCGTACCGGCGTCTCCCCGACGTGCTCGCGGCGCAGCAGGGGACGATCGAGATCCTGCACACGCTTCGTCCGCTCGTCGTCGTCATGGCGGGCGCCGAGGAGTTCGACCCCTACAAGGACTGACTCAGTCCGGCTCGCGCCCTCGATGCGCGCGGAAGCTCTCCAGGCTCAGCTCCTCGGCGATCCTGACGGCCTGCTCCACGTAGACGTCGGCTCGTCCGGCCTCCCCCGCGAGGCTCTCCGACGATGGTCCCGTGCCCACGGTGGGCAGCCGGCGGCTCACCGCCGCGCTCAGCTCCTCCGAGAGGATCACGAACTCGCGGCGCACCTCGCGCTCCTCCCAGCCGAGGCGCGCGCGCTGCGCGCCGTGCCGCTGCGCGACGATGCGCTGGATCGCCGATCCGTCGCGCACCTGTTCGCTCGGCGCTTCGTCGTCGAGCTTCACCGACGCGAGGGTCACCGCGACGTCGGCGAGAAACGTCGCCAGATGATCCTCGATGATGTAGGAGTCCGTTTCACGGGCGCTCGGAATGTCGGGATCCGCGAGAACGCGTTCCACGAACGCGCGCATGATACTTTCCAGCTCCGTGAGGATCGCGTCGCCGATGCTCTGGAGCATCGTCGGTGGGCTGGCCGCCTCCTCCGAAGTCTCCCACTCGGGAGTGACGCGATCGTCCTCGTCGCGGCCAGGCCCATGGCCCCGCAGTCCGCCCGTCGACAGACTCTCGACGAGCGCGGCCGGCAGCCACAGGAAGAATGCCGAGCCGAGCTCCGGCTCGCTGTGGACCGTGAGATCCCCGCCCATCAGGCGAGCCAGCCGGCGGCTGATGGCGAGCCCGAGGCCGGTGCCGCCGTATTGCCGCGTGAGCGTCATGTCGCCCTGCACGTACGGCTCGAACACCGAGCGGATCCGCTCCGACCGGATGCCGGGCCCCGTGTCCTCGACGCGGATGTACACCCACGGTCCATCGGCCGTCGCCTGCACGTCGCTCGTCGGCTCCTTGGCGGTGCCGGCGCTCACCATCACGCGGCCGGACTCCTGGCCGCGCGGCTCCGTGAACTTCACGGCGTTCGCCAGCAGGTTGACGAGGATCTGCCGGACGCGCTGCTCGTCGCCCAGCGCGGCGAGTCCCGCGGCGTAGCCACTCACCGCGTCGGTGATGACGATCCGCCGGGCGCGCGCCTGCGGTGTCACGAGCTCGATCGCGGTGCGCACCGCCTCGCCGACCTGGAAGGTCGAGCGCGACACCGGTTCGCGATCCGCGTCGATCCGCGAGAAGTCGAGCACCTCGTTGACGAGTCGGAGCAGATGGCGGCCGCTCCCGCGCGAACGGTCGAGGTAGCGCCGCTGCGCCGGCGTGAGGGGCCCGTCGATCTCGAGATCGAGCAGATCCTGATAGCCCAGCATCGCGTTGAGCGGAGTCCGGATCTCGTGGCTGATCGTCGCGAGGAAACCGCTCTTGGCGGCGCTCGCGGCGACCGCGTCCGCCCGAGCGGACTCCGCTGCGGCTGACGCCGCCTGCAGCAGCGCGTCCGCGGCGCGACGCGCCGTGAGGTCGCGCGTGACTTTCGCGAAGCCGAGGAGGGCGCCGTCCTCGTCCCGCAGCGCGGTCAGGGTGATACCGGCCCAGAAGGTCGAGCCGTCGGTGCGCACGCGCTCGCCTTCGCCCGTGTACTCCCCTCGCTCGCGCGCCTCGACGAGATGCTCCTCGGCCGTGCCGTCCTGCGATCCGCCGGGCGGATAGAGCATCCGCAGGTGCGCGCCTTCGGCCTGCTCCTTGGACCACCATTTCATGAGGCGGGCTCCCTCGCCCCAGAAGATGATCACGCCCTCCGGGTTCATGAGGAAGATCGCGTAGTCGCGGACGTTCTCGGCGAGCATCGCGAAGGCCTGCGCCGCGATCGAAGACCAGGCTTGCGCGGGGGCGAAGCTGCCCGGCGGGGGGTACCCCTGCGCCGCCGCGCGCTCGCGTTCCTCGGCGCGGCGGATCGCGGCCTCCCGCTCCTCTTCCTCGCGAGAGCGGGGGATGGCCGCCGTGTGGTTCGCAGACGCGGGGCCGCCTTCGTAGCGGTCCGACGGGTGCTCGGGCATGGAAAAAATCCAATGCAGACGCGGGGCCAGCGCGGCTGGCCCCGGCAGCGCGCTGGACACTGGCGTGGGCGCGAGCACGCCGCCACCTTCCCGCGCAGATCGCCGCGGCGCCGGCTCGCCTGCGTCGCGGCGAGCCCTTCCCGCGCAAACCCGGAGCGACACGGCATGCTGGCTCGACGACAAGCCCCCACGTACGACGTCTGTATCATCGGCTCGGGCGCGGGGGGTGGCATGGCCGCCTACGTGCTCACCCAGGCGGGCGCGAGGGTCGTGATGCTGGAAGCAGGGCCCGCATGGTACGCCTCGAAGAACTCGCAGATGCTCACCCCCGCGTACGCCACCCCGCGACGCGGCCGCGCCACGAAGACGCGCCCGTTCGGCGAGTACGACGCGTGCGACGGCGGCTGGGAGATCGAGGGCGAGCCCTACACGCGAGCGGCCGGCACGCGCTTCGACTGGTGGCGCGGCCGCATGCTCGGCGGGCGCACGAATCACTGGGGACGCATCTCGCTGCGCTTCGGTCCCGAGGACTTCCGCGGCAAGACGCGCGACGGTCTGGGTGACGACTGGCCGATCAAGTACGAGGACGTCGCGCCATTCTACGACCGCGTCGACGATCTGATCGGCGTGTTCGGAAGCAAGGAAGGGATTCACAACGAGCCGGACGGAAAGTTCCTGCCTCCTCCCGCGCCGCGATGCTACGAGCTGCTCGTGAAGCAGGCGTCGGACCGGCTCAAGATCACCTGCATCCCGTCGCGCCTCTCGATCATCACGCGCCCGAAGCCGGGTCGCGCCGCGTGTCACTATTGCGGGCAGTGCAATCGCGGCTGCTCGGTGAAGGCGAACTTCTCCAGCCCCGACGTGCTGATCGCGCCCGCGCTCGAGACCGGACGCCTCACGCTGCTCACGAACTCGATGGCGCGCGAGGTGACCGTCGGATCGAACGGGCTGGCGACCGGCGTCACGTACATCGACAAGCAGAGCGGTGAGGAACGCCACGTCGCCGCGCGCTCGGTGGTGCTCGCCGCGAGCGCGTTCGAGTCGGCGCGACTGCTGCTCAACTCCAAGTCGTCGCAGTTCCCGCAGGGGCTCGCCAACTCGAGCGGCGTCGTCGGCAAGTACATCACCGACACGACCGGAACCGACGTCGGCGGGTTCATTCCCGCGATGGTCGACCACGTTCCGCACAACGAGGACGGCGTGGGCGGCATGCACGTGTACATGCCATGGTGGCTCGACAACAAGAAGCTCGACTTCCCGCGCGGCTACCACATCGAGGTGGGCGGAGGACTCGGCCCGCCGGCGTACGGCTTCATGGGCGGCATCCAGCGCTACCCGGGCGCGGGCGGCTACGGTGCGAAGCTGAAGGAGGACTACCGCCGCTTCTACGGCGCGAACATCCATTTCTCCGGTCGCGGCGAGCAGATCCCGAACGACAAGTGCTACACCGAGATCGATCCGCAGGTGGTGGACAAGTTCGGCATCCCGGTGCTGCGCTTCCACTGGAAGTTCTCGGAACACGAGTACAACCAGGCGAAGCACATGCAGGAGACTTTCCGCGCGCTCATCGTCGCGATGGGTGGCACGCCGAACGGCAACATGCCGACGCG
>Ga0207701_10003852_pt1 | contig 15359 bp, 11 predicted proteins | sample KBSSwiSSwithPhiX_FD_184294 | JGI IMG/M metagenome (GOLD analysis project Ga0207701, IMG submission 184294) | Switchgrass rhizosphere bulk soil microbial communities from Kellogg Biological Station, Michigan, USA, with PhiX - S5 (SPAdes) (version 2) | ecosystem: Environmental > Terrestrial >... | reverse complement strand
CGCGAAGCGCCGCAAGCACCAGTGTGTAATCTTCGCCGATCGGTATTCCCTGCTCCGAGACGATCGCAAGACGATCGGCATCCATGTCCTGCGCGAAGCCGATATCAGCGCGATGCTCTTTTACAGCCGCAGACAACGCACCAAGATTTTCGGGCAGAGGCTCAGCAGGGCGTGGAAACGTTCCATCCGGATTAATGTTGATCGTAATCACCTCGGCACCCAAAGCTTCAAGGAGTCGTGGTCCAACCACTGAACCGGCGCCGTTGCAAGCGTCAAGCACGACACGCAGCTTCCGCCGTTCCGCGGGCACCTGTCCGAGAACTCCAAGAATTGTCTTAATATGAAGATCAGTTGCGCCGGGAAGACTCTCCATTCCGCGCATCTCTGTTCCCGTAACCTTTGTGTACTCGCCCTGGTGATAGATGTCCAACATCTCGCGAGCGTTATCGCCACTCAGAAACAATCCGTTGGCCCCGATGAACTTCAATGCATTCCACTCGGCAGGATTATGACTCGCGGTAATAGCGACACCGCCAAGCGCCCTGAGATGCCGCACCAACAGTTGAACCGTTGGCACCGGACACATCCCAACGTCGACTACACGGCAACCGCTGGATAGTAATCCTGCAATGACGGCTTGCCTGACCATTTCTCCGGAGCGACGTGGATCGCGACCGATCACGATCGTGCCTGGACCTACATATGTGCCAAACGCCTGGGAGAAACGCGTTAACAACGAAGGGGTCAGCGACTCGCCAATCACTCCGCGCACACCCGAGATACTGATTTTTAGAGTTGGTATCGCTGCCATGTTAATAAGGATGAAGGATGAATGTCAGGAGCAGGAGCAGTACACGGGAGCACGAAAAGATCCTGCTCCTGCCTGCTGCTCCTGCTCCTGACATTCATCCTTCATCCTTCATCCCTCATCCCTTCCCCAGCCGATCGCGCACCCGATTAAGTAGATTCTCCGCACTCCTGGGATCCGCAGCCTCGGCGATGACTCTAATCATCGACTCTGTATTTGAAGCTCGCACGTGTATCCAACCCTCGGGGAAGACTATTTTAATCCCGTCTGTCAGGTCGATGGTTAACTGCTCCTCCTCCATCGCCACTCGAAAGTTTTGCAGCACGGAATAAAGACGATTTGGTTCGACGGCGATGTTATGTTTCAGCATCGTCAGTCGCGGGAGTTCCTGTACCAACTCCGACACCGCTTTGCCAGACGACGCCAACCCTTGAAGGATGAGCGCGACGGCGGCAGCACCATCGTGAGTTGAATGCAATTCAGGAACGGATACACCACCGCTGCCTTCACCGCCAAGAACGGCTCCATGCTCGAGCATCGCTTCTGAAATATATGCCTGGCCGACGGGTGTGCGAATTACATTGCCACCGTAATGAGTCGCAATTTGGTCTATCGCGCTTGTCGTAGAAACGTTAGTGACTACAGCGCCGGGTCTTTCAGCAAGGCGAATTCGGGCGGCCAGCGCAAACGTCAGCTCCTCTGAAAGTGGTTCGCCGCGTTCGTCGACGATGCCCAAACGCTCACCATCAGCATCGTGAGCAAAGCCGATATCCGCGTCGCCGGCCTTCACGATCGCACTGAGTTGAGCCATCGTTTCCGGTTTTGGTTCCGGTCTGTGTGGAAAGGGCGAATTAAGATCATCATTGATAGCTAACACTTCGCAACCCTGTTCTCGCAACCATTCGGGAATAAGTTTCGAGCATGCTCCGTTGCAGCAATCAACCGCGACTTTTAGGTTCAACGCAGCAACGCGTTTTACGTCAAACGTCGCTCTCAGCCGTTCGAGGTGGTGCTCGATTGCGTCTTGCTTCTCGACAGAGGATTTCATTTCATCCGAGGACGCCTTCGTGAATTCGCCCTGATGAAAGATGTCGAGCAACTCCTCGGCCTGAATTGAGTTCAGGTATAGGCCATCGCTCCGAACGAACTTCAACGCGTTCCATTGAGACGGATTGTGGCCCGCAGTGATCGCAATGCCCCCGTCTGCCTTGAGCCACGACACAGCCAGCTGGAGACTTGTCGTCGGACATACGTCGAGGTCGATCACCTCACAACCCGCCGCCAGAAGTCCTGAGGTAACGGCCGCTTGCACCATCGGACCAGACGGACGCGTGTCGCGACAAACAAGTATGCGTCCACCTTCTAGGTAAGTGCCGAAGGCTTGCGAGAATCCAACAGCGAGCTCAGGAGTGAAGGTCTCACCGACTACGCCTCTGACTCCGGTGATGCCAATCTTCAGCGGTTTCATGTTTTCAGCCAGTCTTCCACTTCTTGTCTTCGTCGACACTTTCGCGAACGCGGAACGCAGTAATCTTACGTATCAAGTCAAGAGGGAGCGGCTTGTCGAGTGGAAACTGAATCGACCCGGAGGCAGTTTTGTAGCCGGAAAGTTGTTTGGCAAAGGCTTTGACCGCCGGCGGCGTTGGGTAAAAGCCGATGTGATGTTTGAACGCGGCGAACGTCACCAGTATCCTCCGGTAAGAATACGCTGGCATGCTCCACTTCAGACCTTCAGCGGCTCCTGGCGCAGCGGCACGAACGGTGGCCCGCATTTCGCGCAGCTTCTGTCTCGCCTCTTTAGGGGCGGCATTGATGTATTCCGTAACGGTAGTGGGTTTCGTTTTCTTCGTAGCCATAATCTTGATCTCTTCTCGGGAACCAAGACTCAGATGAATAAGTCACTGATTGTATCTCAACGTCTTCGGAATCAGCGGTTGACTTCGACTGAATTCAAGAAACCGGTGGAAGTTGTGCGTTGGCTCGGTGCCGTGCAGGCGCAGGATTTCGGCGCGGCTAAATGGGCCATAGGTCAACGAATGCAGAATGCGACGAATGAATCTATAGAACAAGACTTCAATGACGGCAAAGTAATTAGAACACATGTGATGCGTCCGACCTGGCACTTTGTTTCACCTGAAGATATACGCTGGCTTCTCGAGTTGACTGCTCCACGAGTGAACATCGCAAGCGGTTCCGCCTATCGCAAGTTCGAACTCGATGATCACGTCTTCAAACAAACTAACAAAGTCCTGGCGCGGGCGTTGAGAGGCGGGAAACACCTCACGCGGCGTTCTCTCAAAAACCTGTTGAATGAATCAGGAGTGGCCGCAGACAATTCTATTCGACTTGGGCATATTCTGCTGCGCGCAGAGCTTGATGGCGTTATTTGCAGTGGTCCAAGAGAAGGTAATCAATTCACTTACGCACTGTTCGAAGAACGTGTGCCTCAGACGAAGCGCATAGATCGAGAGAGAGCGCTCGCGACGCTTACGGAAAGATACTTCACGAGTCATGGACCCGCGACTGTACAGGACTTCATGTGGTGGTCCGGACTAACGGCGATTGACGCAAGGAATGGCATCAACCTGATCCAGCGACGGCTGACGAAAACGTCGGACGGTGACAGAGTGTTCTGGGGTCCAAAGGATGGAGTTGCAGCTACCCGGCGGGCTAGTTCGGCTTCCCTGCTGGCCGAATTCGATGAGTACGTTGTGGCCTACAAGGATCGATCAGCAGTATTCGACTCTGATGATCGTACTGCGATGGCGAACGGAGCACTTGGGCGGACGGTGCTCATCGACGGCAAGATAGTCGGCAGCTGGAAGCAGATGAAGGATCAGGGCTCTCCAAAAATCTCGGTGCGGCTTTTTAGATCTCTAACAGAGACGGAAACACTTGCAATTGCAAAGGCGGTAGATCGGTACGCAAGGTTTCTTGGTGTAAAAACTCTGAGATTAGAAACTTAATCAACGAGCCGAGGGAAACACCAACTCTATGCGTTCTCGGCGTCTTTGCGTCCTCTGCGTTTTCCTTGGCCCCATTGAACACACTCAATTCTCGGATTTGTTGAGTGTGCCTAGTCAGTCCTGGGAAAACACAGAGGACGCAGAGCCGCCGAGAACGCCGAGGTTACGCAGAGAATCATCGCAACATTTCAAATAACTTGTTTTAGGCTGGCCCTTTCTTTCTCGTTCTCACGCGTTAACAAGAGGCAGCGTTCGCCCTGTTAAATTGATAGAAAAGAAAGGCAAGTTTATGAAAACGCGAAGTCTCAGAATTTTCTTGATGCTAAATCTCCTCTTGGCAGTCGCAGCAGTTTCTGTCATGGCTCAAACTCCCCGCACCAAGAGCACAACCATTCCATTCAGTTTTAATGTAGGTGAAAAGACGCTGCCGGCTGGCGAATACACTGTCGCGCGATACAGAAGGGATTCTGAGGTCGTGTGGCTGGTTGAAAGTCGCGACGGCCGCGACAAAGTGCTTATTAATACTAATCCACGGCGTGCCTACGAAACAGAAAGCAAAGGCAAGCTCGTCTTTCGCCGGTATCGTGACCGGTACGTCCTTTCACAGATTTGGACCCCAGGCAATACGGGACGCGAATTGCGAAAGCCAAAGTTCACACACGAATTGGCTAAGAATAATGTTGAAGGTCAGACGGTGGTAGTAGCGATTGGTGCGGACGCTCGCTAAAGCTGTTCGAACTATCAATTATTGATTTCAACAAAAGGAAGCACTCTCGGGTGCTTCCTTTGCTTTTTTGTGGCGATCAGGTTCAGAACAGGAGCGAAAGCATAGGCTAAGCTAAGGCAGTCGCTTCGCTCCTGTTCTGGACCGCTACGAGCTTGGTCTATCCCGCTAAAACGGCAAATCGTTAAGTGATTTATCAGCTGCCGGCCGGCATGACTTCACGTCTTCATACACGGTCAAACCAGCTCGGAGTTTCGGCAAAAGATCTATATTACCGAGCCGCTCGGCACCGATTATCAATCGTCGTTGCCACTCAGCTGCTTCGCTACAGCGCCCAAGCTCAGCCAGCGCCATTCCGATCAACACTCCATGTCGCACTGAGCCTGTCGTCTTATAAATAGATTGCGCAAGATCCAAAGCTCGAGCACCATTTCGTAACTCGAGTTCAGGGGTAGTTGTAAGTAGATAAGACCATATCAAAGCGGTGCGCCATTTTTGCGGATATTGAGTGTGGCCCGTTTCAATGACCTGCAACGCCTGCTTGAACTGCCCTGTTCGGTACAGAAGCCGTACCTGTTCAAAGAGAGCTGCTTCGTTATCAGGATCTGCCTGGACCACACGAGAGAATTCCGTCAGCGCTTCTTCAAAGTGTTCGGATCGCAGCAACTCCTGGGCTAAAAGAACCCGTGCGCTCAGATCGTTTTGATCCGCACGCAATGCGGCACGAAGATGTTCGATAGCCTGCTCGTGTTTGTTTTGGCGAGCCAAAAGAACGGCGAGGTTATAGTGAGCGTTGGCCTTTCCGGGTTCGATGCGGAGCGCTTCTTCAAATTGCTCCTCCGCGCCCTTTAGATCACCAACCTGTGTTAGCGCTCCGCCAAGATTTATGCGCGCCGTAACACTGTCGGGCTTTGCGGCAACAGCTTTTCGAAACTCTGTCACGGCGTCTGCGTAACGCTTCGCTTCGAACGCAAGCTTCCCGCGGCTCAGATAAACGCGCTCGCCCGCGATCAAGTCGGGTAAAGCGTCAACAAGCGGATCAGATACGCGCACGCCAACCGTTCCCTGTTGCGCCAGATGAACTTTCACGTTCTCTGCATCTCCCAAACCTCGGTAAGCCATAGCCAAAGAATAATGAACGCGGTTGGCACCCGGCGCCTGTCGTAACGTTTTCTGAAAAAGGACCACGGCCCCCGCGTAATTGCGCCTCGACATTAATATCTGACCCAGTCCGTAGTTCGCAGCCGCGTTGTTTGGATCGATCTGAAGTGCAGCATTGAAACTCTCAACAGCCTCGCCTAACTGATTCAGTTCCAGATGTATGTTGCCGAGGTTCACTGGGACGGCCACGTAGTCAGGCTTCAATGTCCGCGCGATTCGAAACTTGTTAATCGCTTCCGCAAATCGGCCCTCTTGTTGATCCAGCTTTGCGAGCAGATAGATCCAACGAAAATCGGTGGGTGATAAGCGATTGGCATTGAAATAGCTGAACCAAGCTGGAGCAGTGAGCGAATAGGCGTGATAAACCCGTCCGAGGTTACCGTAGGCGTCACTAAGGCTTGCGTCCGATGTCTTCGGATCTTTAACGATGACAGCCAGGGAGTCCTGCAGCTTTGCGAGTTGCTCACGAACACCTGCTTCCAATTCTGTTAGATCTGGAAGCGACAAAGGCACCAGTTCTTTGCGAGGAGGCTGAATGATGCGATTGTCGGAAGGGGTTTGCGGGTGCTGGCCTGATTCGGGTTTTCTCTGTGCAACCTCCCTGTCCTCTGTGTCTCCGTGGTTATCAAATCGCCCACAAAAACCACCACAGAGACACAGAAAACACGGAGGTTGCACAGAGAAGAAATTCAGTTTAGGGCACCGCTTTGTTTGCGAATATACGGGCGTGAACGAGCTGAACGTGAGAAGACAGATCGATGTCGCAATCTGAATCGGGTTTCCTCGCCAAAGCCTCGACAACAACTTCATTTCTTGGTCAACGTTCCTTCTTGCAAAGTTGTGTACTGATCCACTGAAAGATCTTTCCACTCTTCTACTGTTCCTTCAGGCCAGCGCACACGGACGCTTTGTATTCTATTCACAGTGCCCAAGCCGATAAGTACACGCGGGTCGTTGGCTGAAAGATAACCGCCGTCAGTTCTCGCGCGGCGCCACAAAACATTGCCGCTGGATATGACGACCTCAACTTTAGCACCCAACATATCTCGCCCGTTCTTCCCCAGGAGCCGTAATCCCAGCCAGTGATTTCGGTTTCCGATCTCGTTAAGAAATAGTCTCACTGGACCATTGTTGTTAGTTACCAGCACATCCGTATCACCGTCGTTATCAACATCGCCGCACGCGGCCCCACGGCTGACTTCCAGGAGCTGCATCTCTGGCCCAACCTGATCGACGACTTCGACGAAATTCCCTTTTCCTGTGTTACGAAACAGCTGGTCCGGCTGCCCCAAAGGAAACGGATCTTTCTTGCGAATCAAATCCGGCAACAGTTGCACTGCTCCGTTGGCGACAAACAAGTCAAGCCAACTGTCGTTGTCGTAATCAAAGTAGAGCGTGCCAAAGCCTGTGAAGCGACGACCGGGCATTCCTAAACCCACTTCGCGCGTGCGGTCTTCAAAAAGCGCCTTGCCCGTGTTCACATAAAGAGTGTTGGTCTCGTCCATCAAGTGAGTCACAAAGATGTCGTCAGTGCCGTTGCCGTCAAAATCTCCGGCATCAACACCCATGCCTGCTTCAGCCTGTCCATTTCGATTGACCGCAGCGCCTGCCAAAAGAGCATCGTTGATAAACCGTCCGTTCCTTTGGTTTATCCAGAGTTGATTGGGATCGCCATCATTCGCAACATAGATGTCGGTCCAGCCATCATCATTAAAATCTGCACTGACTATGCCCAGTCCATGGCCGAATTCCTTGTCGACACCCGCTGATACAGTTACGTCAACAAAAGCTCCATTGCCTTTGTTGTGGAACAGCCGGTTACTTGGCGATCGAAAAACGCGAGGCGTGCAGTAGTCTCGCGCGGTAGTTGCGGCATAACAGTTGGGACTATTCGTCAGCGAAAACTCTGCGTAGTTCACAATCATCAAATCGAGCCAGCCGTCGCGATCGTAATCGAAGAATGAGGCGCTGGTGGTCCAACGAGGGTCGTCAGTGCCGCTTTCTTTCGTGACATCAACAAACTTGCCATCACCTTTGTTCAGATACATCTGATTGGAACCGAGGTTAGTCAGATACAAATCAGGCAGCCCATCGTTATTGATGTCGCCGACGGCAGCGCCCATGCCGTAGCCAGTGGCGACGATGCCGCTTTTCTGGGTTACGTCAGTGAAAACAAGGGTACGCCGTCCGTCTCTCCCGATCGTGAGATCGTTTCGGAAGAGTCTGCCTCTCGGTGGCTCCAAACCAGTCCAGGGGAAAAGAGTTTTGGCAGCGTCGATATTTGGTTCGAGAACGTTGCTCTGAACTATAAAGACATCCAGGTCACCGTCATTATCGAAATCAAATAGAGCTGACCCGCTTCCGGTGATCTCCGGCAAGTAGAACTTTCCGGTCATGCCGTTGTAATGCTGAAATTTGAGTCCGACCTGCTGAGCGACCTCCTTGAATATGATCGGCGAAGGACGCGGTTTTTGATGGGCCGTAAGAGAGAGCGGCAGACAACAGTATGTGGCGAAGGAGATCGCGAGAGCAATTGATCGTCCCATGGTTTTGCGCAATTGATTATTATCTAGATCGAGGCTACAAGCAATTTTCAGTTTCTTACTAAAAAGTGAGGCATAACTTGAAGTCAAAGGCTGCAATTCCCTTTGTCGTAATCTACGGGCCACCTGCATCCGGCAAACTGACGGTAGCGCAACAACTCAGTCAGCTTACGAAGCTCAAACTCTTTCATAACCACCTAACGGTTGACCTGCTGCTCTCGGTTTTTGAATTCGGCAGTCCCGCATTCGTAACCCTGCGAGAACAAATCTGGCTTTCAGTGATGCTCGAGGCATGTGCCGCAAAAATTGGTTTGATATTTACGTTTGCGCCGGAACGCACAGTGTCAGAAGGATTCCTGAATCTGCTAATTGACGAAGCAAGGTCCTCTGGAGCCGACGTGCGATTAGTCGAACTGATCTGCTCCGAAGCCAAGATCGAGCAGCGACTGGCAGGAAAATCGCGTAAACAGTTCGGTAAACTAAGTTCGATCAAGGAATACCGGAAGCTCAGAGCGGCGGGGGTGTTTGGAGTTCCAAACACGCTCATTCCTGATCTGAAAATTGATACGTCTGCAAGCGCGCCCAGGGTTTCGGCGGCCCGCATTGCGGAGATGCTGAAGCAGCCACGTAAAAGGAAGAGGTCACATTCTTAACCCCCGTGGTGTTACTCAATCATGGAGTCGTTTCGCAAAGACATTCTTTACGCACTGCGCGGTCTGCGTAAGCGACCGGGCTTTACCATCGTCGCACTTCTCACCCTGGCATTGGGTATCGGAGCAAATACTGCGATCTTCAGTGTGGTTAACGCCGTACTGCTCCGGCCGCTTAAGTTCAAAGACCCTGATCGGTTGGCGATCGTTTGGGAGGATGCCACGTTCGCAGGGTTTCCACTGAATACGCCGGCACCCGCCAACTTCATTGATTGGAAAACTCAAAATCGTTCATTTGAAGACATGGCTGCGGTTGCAAGCTCAAGTTTCAATCTTACCGGTGATGGCGAACCCGAGCGGGTAGCGGCTCATTCTGTGACCGCCAACTTCTTTCCTGTTCTGGGAGTACAGCCACTCCTCGGTCGCTCTTTTACTCATAACGAAGATCAACCCGGCTCAAACAAGGTTGCGCTCTTAAGTTATCAGCTTTGGCAATCGCGTTATGGGGCGATTAACGACATCGTAAATAGAACGATCTTGCTGAACGGTGAAAAGTACACCGTCATCGGGGTGATGCCTTCTTCGTTCCAGTTCCTTGAGAAAGAGATTCGACTGTGGGTTCCTTTGGCTCTGGACCAGGAAGAAATGGCCAACCGGGGCGGTCATTACTTGACGGTCGTCGCGCGACTTAAGCCTGGCGTTAGCATGTCGCAAGCTCAAGCTGACATGTCAACTTTGATGACTCATATCGCAAAGGATCATCCAAACGAGACTTTTGAAGGCAAGCTCGGGGCAGTCGTGGTGTCGCTGCGTGATCAATTGGTGGGAGACTCACGTGGACCATTGCTTGTGCTCCTGGTTGCTGTGGCGTTTGTTCTCCTAATCGCTTGCGCGAATGTTGCCGGCTTATTGCTCGCACGTGCTGTCGGACGCCGACAGGAAATTGCGTTGCGGGTTGCGTTGGGAGCCAGCAGGCTGCGCGTGGTTCGCCAACTTCTTACCGAGAGTCTGCTGCTGTCAATTGTGGGAGGTGCGATAGGAGCGTGTCTCGCAGCATGGAGTTTTGCTTTCCTGGAGAATCTAATTCCAGCAAGCTTGGCGCTAAGCACTGACCTGCGTCTCGATCTGAAGATTTTGCTATTTGCTTTTGCAATTTCAGTTCTGACTGGCGTGGTTTTTGGACTGGTGCCAGCACTTCAGACGGCCAAGGTTGATCTCAACGAAGCACTTAAGCAAAGCAGCGTGCGCACTACTTCGAGTGGCAAACTGCGCAGCGGCATCATTGTTTTTGAAGTAGCGCTGTCAATTGTATTACTCGTCGGAGCAGGATTGCTGATCCAAACGTTGTATCGCTTGTTCAATCAATACTCGGTCTTGCAACCAGAAAAAGTGCTGACGCTCCGAACTGTCTTGCCGCGTGCTAAGTACGACCAACCGGCAAAGCGGACTAGATTCTATGAACAGGTACTCGAGCGCGTGGAGCATTTGCCAGGTGTGGTGTCGGCCGGCTACACGACTTCAGTTCCTCTTGGTTGGAAAGGCGGAACGAGTGGCTTTTACCCCGAGGGAGTGACACAGCCCATTCCCGGAATGTCATACGACGCAAATCATCGCCAGGTAACCACGAATTATCTGAAGACGATGAGCATACCACTATTATCTGGTCGTTATTTCACTCCGCAAGACAACGAAAAATCGATTCCCGTTGTGATCGTGAACGAAACGATGGCCCGACAATATTGGCCAGCACAATCTGTGCTTGGTCGCCGGTTGAAACTCGGCGATCCTAACGAAGACATACCCTGGCTGGAAGTTATCGGAGTGGTTGCGGATGTTCGTCAGATGGGTCTTGACGCGCCCGTGAAAGCAGAAATGTATTTGCCATATCAGCAAATCACAACTCATCTATGGTACATACCGCGTGATCTTGCGATTCGAACTTCCGGAGATCCTTCATCACTTGCAGGCGCAGTGCGTCAAGTCATACGAGAGGTTGATCCGGACCAACCGGTATCGAATATCGCAACGATGGCGGAACTATTGGGTGAAGAGGCTGCGCAGCGCAGGTTGGGCATGCTCATGCTGGTTGCGTTTTCTGCGTTGGCATTACTACTCGCGGCAATCGGTATTTACGGCGTGCTTGCATACTTTGTCTCGCAACACACTAACGAGATTGGATTACGAGTAGCTTTGGGTGCAACTCAATGGAGCATACTGCTCATGATTTTGAGAAAAGGAATGAATCTGACATTGGCGGGTGTTGCCATTGGGCTGGTTGCTGCATTTGCAGTAACACGATTGATGAGTTCGTTACTGTTTGAAGTAAGGGCAGTTGATCCATTGACTTTCGTGGTGGCTTCGCTCGTACTTGCAATAGCTGGTTTGCTCGCAAGTTTTATCCCCGCACGGCGAGCGATAAAAGTAGATCCTCTAGTCGCGCTGAGATACGAATAGGTCTCTGATTTGTAATGAGAGCCGGGCAAGGCGTGCGGACTTAAACCGCACGCCTTTGCTGTGTGAAGGTAGTGCTGTACCCTTGGGCAACTCTTCTATCAACAATAGATTTATATGACCACACGCAGCTCAGACGCATTCGTTTTCTTCGGCGCCACTGGCGACCTGGCTTACAAAAAGATCTTTCCCGCGTTGCAGGTGCTGATCAACCGCGGCAACTTTGACATCCCGATCATCGGCGTAGCGCGCGCGGGCTGGACCTTGGACCAGTTCCGCGAGCGAGCGCGTGAGAGCGTGGAGCATTTCGGCAGTGCAGATCCACAAGCGTTTGACAAGTTATCGACTAACCTGCGGTACATCGACGGCGACTACCAGGACTCCGCAACCTACAATCGGCTGAAAGACGCGCTGAATGGAGCCGAGTGCCCGTTGCACTACCTGGCAATACCACCCAGCATGTTCGCCACCGTCGTGCAGGGACTGGGCCAGTCGGGCTGCGCGAACAACGCGAGGGTCGTGGTGGAGAAACCGTTTGGCCGCGACCTTGCCTCAGCACAGGCATTGAATAATGTCTTGCACGCAGTCTTCCCCGAATCAGCGGTGTTTCGCATCGATCACTACCTCGGCAAGGAGGCGGTACAGAACTTGTTGTACTTCCGCTTCGCTAACGCATTCCTCGAACCGATCTGGAATCGCAACTTCGTCGACAATGTGCAGATAACCCAGGCCGAGAACTTCGGCGTGCAAGGACGTGGGGCCTTTTATGAGGAAGTCGGCGCTATTCGCGACGTGATCCAAAATCATCTGTTGCAAGTGATTGCTCTGCTAGCAATGGATGCGCCCGCTGGACGCCATCGCGATGCCTTGAGCACCGAAAAAGTGCAGCTGTTCAATGCGATGAGGCCAATCGATCCTGCCGATGTGATACGGGCTCAGTTTCGCGGCTACCGCGCTGAGAAGGGCGTGGCCCCGGACTCAAAGGTCGAAACTTTTGCAGCTGTCCGTCTCTATATCGATACCTGGCGGTGGGCCGACGTGCCATTCTTCATCCGGGCCGGGAAATGCCTTCCAGTTACTACAACTGAGGTAGTGGTCACACTGAAACGTCCGCCAATTGAGATCTTTGATGAGATCGAAGCGTCGGAATCGAACTACTTCCGGTTCCAGTTGAGTCCCGAAGTAGTAATCTCGGCCGGCACCCAGGTAAAGCAGCCGGGCGATGAGATGTGCGGCGAGACCGTGGAGCTAGTCGCGCACCACACCCACGGCAGCGAACAGTCACCTTACGAGCGGCTGTTAGGAGACGCGCTTCGCGGTGACAACTCCCTGTTCACTAGCGATGCCAGTGTAGAAGCCGCCTGGCGCGTAGTCGATCCGATTCTCCACCATTCTGGTCCGCTGGCGGAATACGAATGTGGAACTTGGCCGGCCGCGGCAGAGGCCATGGCTGCGGGTGTAACAGGCTGGCACGAACCGAAAGCTGTACATAACTCGTCGTGACTGCTGCCACGATGACTATGTTTATTTATTAGTTCAGTGCGTTGTTTGCCGGTGGACAGGATCATTTGCCCGCTGAGGTTTTGTTCAAAAGCTGTGCTGCCTCACGATCAGCCAACCACAATAGACCACCCTCCGAGGGACTTATGAGTTGCGCCGGAAAGAATTCAGGCCGGTATTCGCCTTCGAGGACTTTGTGCAAAATCTCTGCCTTCTTGGCGCCGCTCACCAGAACAATGGTCGACGCCGCCTTGTTTAGCACCGGTGGGGTGAGTGTGATCCGGTAGCTTCTTAGCTTTTCTACCCAAGGTGCAACAACCAGCCGTCGCTTCTCATTGATAACATCTGAATCCGGGAAGATTGAGGCGGTGTGCCCGTCGGAGCCCATTCCCAGCACGACGAGATCAAAACGTGGGAGTTGCCCGTTTTCCAATTTGAAAAATTTCTCCAGCACTTGTTCATAATCACGCGCCGCTTCTTCTGCGTCTGCCATTTCACTCTTGATGCGGTGTACATTCTCTAAAGGAACGGGCACCTTACTTAGCATTGCTTCGCTTGCCATCCGATAGTTGCTGTCCGGGTGGTCCGGAGGAACGTGGCGTTCATCTCCCCAGAAGAAGTGAATCATCCCAAAGTCCAATTGTGCTCGATACGACTCCTGCTCGCTCGCAAGCAACACATACAGGGTTTTCGGTGTTGAGCCGCCGGCAAGCGCAACTGTAAACAAGCCTCTTTCGCGCTGCGCTTCGATAGCCAGGCGTACAAACTGTTCAGCCGCAAACCTGGCGAGTTCCTCAGAGTTCGCGCTGATATGAACGTCGGTCTTTCCCCCAATCTTCGTCATTGCTTCTCCACATGCCCACCGAACTCGAATCGCATGGCTGAGAGTACTCTGGTTGCAAAATCATCCTCGCCTCTCGATGCGAAGCGTTGATAGAGCGCGGCACTGAGAACAGGCGCGGGTGCACCTTCGTCTATCGCAGCACTGATGGTCCAACGTCCCTCGCCGGAATCGGATACACGACCTGAGAAGTTGCCTAAGTCCGGCTGTTTGAGCAAAGCGCTGGCAGTCAGATCCAGGAGCCAGGAGGCGATCACGCTGCCTCTACGCCACACCTCAGTGATGTCAGTCAGGTTGAAGTCATATTGGTAGTGTTCGGGATGTCTGAGTGGGGTCGTCTCAGCATCAACGGCGTGATCTTGTTTTCCAACATTCGCTTTGTGCAGGATGTTCAACCCTTCGGCATAAGCGGCCATCAAGCCGTACTCGATACCGTTATGGACCATCTTTACAAAATGACCAGATCCGGACGAGCCACAATGTAGATAACCTTCCTCAGCCGTGCTATCAATATTCTCACGTCCACCCGTCCGGCTGATTTCGCCGGGTCCCGGGGCTAGTGTCCTGAAGATCGGATCCAGATGCTGAACCACTTCCTTCTCACCGCCAATCATCTGACAGTAACCGCGCTCTAGTCCCCAAACGCCGCCGCTTGTTCCTACATCGACGTAATGAATGCCTCGAGAGCGAAGCTCGTTGGCCCGCCTGATATCGTCGACGTAGTAGGAGTTGCCGCCATCAATGATGATGTCGTCGGCCTTTAGAATGGGAACGAGGTCGTGGACTGATTGGTCGACAACCGCTGCTGGGACCATCAACCAAACGGCACGCGGTTCCTCCAATTTGTCGACGAGATCTTCAAGCGACGCGGCCCCGATGGCTCCCTCACCGACGAGCGCTGCGACTGCGTCCTGGTTCCGATCGTAAACAACACATTGGTGGTCGCCGTGCAGCAGGCGACGCACCATCGCCCCGCCCATTCTGCCTAGACCGATCATTCCGAGTTGCATAAAGGTTTCCTAACTTTGGTTTTCCCTGACCACGCGTTCCGCAAAGACGAAGTCAGTGTTTCGCATTCGCTGCGCGGGTCAGTGCGCCTTCGCCGCGCTGCGTTAACTGCCGTTTTAGGATCAAGGCTTCGCGGCGATGAGATACAAGCGGCGTGCAGTCGCCAGATAAAGGGCATCGCCGACCAGCGCCGGACGCGAATAGAGTGGCGCATCCATCTCGATCTGCGCCAGCAATTCCTTTCGCCTTCCGGCACGAAGAACAGTCATGCTGCCTCCAACGTTCCCAACGTAGAGCCGGTCGCCTGCCAGCAGGACGCATCCCCAGATGGCATCATTGGTCTCGTGCTTCCAGACCTGAACGCCAGTCGCTGCGTCCAGGCAATGAATCGTTCCACCCACGTCACCAACATACAGCAGCCCGTCCTTCACGACTGGCGTTCCCACCACGCGACCGACCTCGCGAGAAGTCCAGAGCAGCCTGCTCTCGGTGACATCTCCCTGGCCGTTGGGACTGATCGCATAAATCAACGAGGGTCCATCGCCGTGCGTAGGATCGAGCCCCATGGCCACGAAGACGCGGCCGTCCGCGACGACCGGTGAAGCAATAATAGAGCTGCGTGAGAGGGCGCCGGGACGCGGAAGCCAGCGGGCGTTTTTCGGGTTGCCGTCAAATCGCCAGGCTTCGTGACCCGACGCGGCGTCGAA
>Ga0207701_10003850_pt1 | contig 15364 bp, 9 predicted proteins | sample KBSSwiSSwithPhiX_FD_184294 | JGI IMG/M metagenome (GOLD analysis project Ga0207701, IMG submission 184294) | Switchgrass rhizosphere bulk soil microbial communities from Kellogg Biological Station, Michigan, USA, with PhiX - S5 (SPAdes) (version 2) | ecosystem: Environmental > Terrestrial > Soil... | reverse complement strand
GCCTGGCTGCGTATAGCCGTCGACGGTCGTCGTGCCGGTGATCCATGGAAGCTCCGAGGCCGGCATGATCGTGTGGACGCCCGCTCCCGGGATGGCGAAGTCGATCAGGTCGACTCCCGCGCTGGCGTTGGCGTCCAGAATCGCCTGGCGCAACGAGCCGGCTCCCGAGTCGTTGGTGTTCGTGACGGTGAACGTGGCTGCGGCTACCGGGACCGCGGTGAGCAGGGCGAATGCGACGGCGGCTTTTCTCACGTGACCTCCTGAGCGATGCATCGAGGCGCACTCTGGCGCGCCGGGACGCGAGGCGTCCGGAGGCGAACGTGAGATGTTCGTGAGAGATTTCGGCGGGGCTTAGAAGCTCACCTGGATTCCCAGGCGCACGATGCGCGGGCTCTGGATCTCGATGATGTCGTCGAAGAAGTCGTCTGGCTCGAAGATCCCAAAGGCCTTGGGCCGATACTGTCCCACGTCGTACGTTCCCGTCAGAGGGGCACTGTTGAGCAGCGTGTTGGAGTTAACGGCGTTGAAGAGCTCGATCGCGGGCGTAACGGTGATCGGGCCGATCTGAAGGGTCTTCTGCAGGCGCAGGTCGAGCTGGTAGACGTTGGGATAGCGGTACGTGTCCATGGCGTCGATCAGCAGCGACCATTCGCTGCCAGCGACGTCGTGGGTAACCACATCAACCTTATAGGGTCGCGGGTTCCCCTGGCGTCCGTAGAGATTCGTACCGAGCGTCAGGCCCCACGGGCCCTGGTAGAGGCCGTTGAGATTGAACTGCCAGCCTGCGTTCAACCAGACATTGTCCTTGGGGGAGACTGCGCTCGCGAGACCTCCTCCGTCGTTCTGGCCTCCCCAGTTCCAGAGATTGTTGGGATTCTGGATCGACTCCGGCTCGAGGTACTGCCGGAAGCGGCTCCATCCGACGTTGGCGCGGAGCATCCAGTTCTTCGAGAGCCGCTTCACGACGGAGACGTCGACGCCGAAGTAGCGCTGGGAGGCACCGGGACGGTTCAGCGCGAGGCCGCCCGTCGGTGCTTGGGGGAGCGTGAGCAGATAGTAGGGCTCGTCGAAAGCCAGCGTCGAGCCATCGTTCAATTGGACCGTTCCGGTCGCCCGGCCGCCGAACCGCCAGGTCGTTGCATTCGCGCCGATCGGCAACAGGAACTGAAGGTCCGTCGTGTTGCGGTACGCGAAGGTTGCCGACACCGCGAAGTTCTCGCCGAGCTCGCGATCGACACCGAGCGTTATCTCGTCGGTCAGGGGAGTCTGCAGATCGGGCGCGACCTCGTTCGGAGGGTCGGGCAGAGTCTGCGGGTCGAGACCGAAATAAAACCCGGGTTCGCCTTCGTCGGGGCCAGTGTCCCAGTCGACCTCGTTCCGCTGGATCACGTGGTCGAAATTGACATCGTTCCAGCCATAGACGTACCCGTTCGCACCGGGTATGCCGCTGAGGTACCCCGGAAGCCAGCCGAGCTGATCCGCGTAGCGCGCGTACGTGGCGCGGAGGAGAGTGGTCCCGTTTGATCCGATCGCGTAAGTGGCCGAGAGCCGTGGCTGCCAATCGACGAATTGAATCTGCCAGTCGTCGGCGCCCGGGTATACGACTTCGGGCAAGCCGGGGAATCCCTTCGGCCCGCACTCCGGGCTCGGGCACGGGTCCTTGAACATCTCGTTGGCCAATGACCGTGCCTCGAGGTTGCGGCCGCGCTGAAGATCGAAACGCACTCCCGCGGACAGCGTGAAGTCGCCGAAGGACACCGTGTCGCCGAGGGTGGCGGTCCAGTACTCGGTCCGGAAGCTCAGCTGGACGCCGCGAGTCAGGTTCGCATTGGCGCGATCGGCGGACAACTGCTCACCGAAGTTCTGGCTGCCGGGAAGCCCGGAGCTCGAGTCGATGAGCTGCGTGCGGTAATTGAAGCCGAATTTGAGCTCGTGGCCGGCCGCCCCGGTCTGAAAGAACTTCGAGACGTGGAGATTGCCCTGCCACTGGGGTTGCTGCGAAGTCTTGTAGAAGTACGTCTGGTGATACTGATCGCCGTAGTACTCGATGTCCCGGTCGAGCCCGCCGACCGGGAGCGACTGGAACCGGGGCTTCTGGTAGGCGCCGAAGACGGTGGCGAAGAGATCAGAAGCGAAGACGTGGGAATCTTCGATCTTGTAAAAGTCGGACGGGACCAGAAGATTTACGCGGGTTTCCGGCGGCCGTTTCGGACCCACCTCCGTGCCGTACTGGCTCCGGTCGCTTCTCTGGTAGAAGAGCGTCAGCGAGTTCGGGCTCGAGATCTGGGCGTTGAGCTTCGCGCTCCAGGGCTCGAGCGTGGCCGTTTCCGGCACCGGGACCTCGGTCTCGCTGGAGGTCGTCGGGCTCAGGGAAATGTCCTGCCGGGCGCCGGCCGCCCAGAGCCACAGCCGGTCCGCGATGAGCGGTCCGCCCAGCTCGCCCCCGTACTCCCGGATGAATCGTGTGCTGTTGGTCTGGAGCCCATTGGCGGACGACGATTCCGGCGTGTTGTCCGACTGCCAGTTCGCGGAGGCGTAGAGGAACCGGGCCGAGCCCTTGAGCGTGTTCGTTCCTCGCTTGGTCACGACGTTGAGCGTCGCCCCCGAATTCTGCTGGTCGAGCGAAGAGCCGCCCGTGACGACTTCGACGTCCTCGAAGGTGCCGTAGTCGAAGAAGATGCTCGTTCCGCCGTTCTGCCGGTTCAGCGCGAACCCGTAGAAGCTGTCGGTGATCGTCGCCCCTTCGATCGCGTACGCGACGTTGCCCGATCCGCGGTTGGAGAAACTGGGGCCGCCGAGAGTGGCGCTCGCGTTGCCGGCGACGTTGACCGTGTCGAGCTGGATTCCCGGAACCTGCTGAACGAGAGCCCAGACGTCCCGGGCGGTCGGGATTTCCGTGAGCTGCTCGCGGGCGAAGGTCTGTCCGGTCGCGACACGGCCCGGGTCGATGAGGGGCGTCTCGCCGGACACCGTGAGCTCTTCGTTCACGTCCGAAATCCGGAGCAGGATTTCGAGCGCGGTGAGTCGTCCAACCGACACGAGAACGCCTTCCCGCGTGGCGGCGGCAAAGCCCGGAGCGGCGGCGGTGACCGAGTAGGTTCCTGGGAGAACCTGGAGGAAGCGAAAGTGTCCCTGCGCGTCGGAGCCGGTGCGTTGCGGCGCCGTCGATCCCTGGAGTGTCACGGTGCCGCCGACGATCGGCGAGCCATGCTCGTCGATGAGCCGGCCCTGCACATTTCCGCTGCCCGTCTGAGCGGCGAGCGTCGCGGCGGCCAGCAAGGCCGCCGAGGCTGGGGCGAGAAGAACGCGGCGAGAAAGCCTCGGCATCAGGTCGGGTTCGGAGTCGAGATGCGACGAATGCTGGAATTCAACGACGTATGGATAGCGGTGGACCTCATCGTCTAGTGCAGACCCTCGACGATGTAGAGATCGGAGGTCTCGACCCGGAGGTAGGTGTAGGCGTAGGCTTGACCGTCGCGGTTGAGCGCGATCTCTCCGATCCCGGCGGCGTTCGCGGGCTGGAGCTCGAGCCAGGGCTCGGTACGCGCAGTGGCGATCTCGCGGCGGAAGATCCTCGCCCGGGGGCCTTCTCGCAGCGCGATGTAGAGGAAACGCCCGTCCTCACTCCACTGGAGCAGTTGCTCGTCGCGGCGAAGAGGAGGCCCCGGCATCGTTCCCAGTCGACCCTCCGGAACGCTCGCCGTCACGAGCTTTCGGTCCCTCGTGGTGTAAGCCAGGGTGAGCCCGTCGGGCGATAGCGCCGAACCGCCGTCGAGCGCGTAATCCGGAAGCAGGACGGAGGGGTGCGAACGGCCGTCATCGGCGACCATTTCCCACCGGAGTGCGCCCTTCTCTTCCTGGAAGACCAACAGTCCTCGGCCCTGACCGCCGAACTTCGCATGGTGAGGTCGGATGCTGGTCACGGGGACCTTCCGAGGCGATCCGGGCCCTGTCGGCAAGAGAAACACTTCCGGCGGGGGACCCCGCCGCACCACGGCGGCCCACTGGCCATCCGGCGAAATATCCAGGGGCACCCCGTCGCCCAGCCGAATGGCCGGAGACCCGTCGCATGGGCGGACATAGGCTTCGGACTTCTGGCCACCGTCGCCGAGTTCGCTGAACAGCACGAAGCGGCCGTCGTCAGAAAGGTCTCGGACATCCGAACGATCGAGCCACCCGATCTCGCGCTCTTTTTCAGCGCCTCGCGGCCGGCAGGCGATGCTGACGCGGCTGTTGAGCTTGTGGATCAACATCCGGCCGTCCAGCGCCGCGTCCTGAAGGTCGAATGCGGAAAAGAGCGGCATCAACACGCGCTGACGGCCGGAGAGATTCACGGCGCGCAGCCCCAGGGACTGGCGCGTCGGGCCCCCGACGAAGTAGATCTCCTTCGAGTCGGCGGACCAGGCGAGGCCGAAGCCCTCGGCCCTGGCGAGACAGCGCGTTTCCTGTCGTTCGGTCACGCAAATCTGGAGACCTTTTTCCGGCTCGAGGCCCAGAGTCGCCACGGACTTGCCGTCGGGCGAAACGCGCACGTCGCTCCAGATGTTGAGGGACTCGCGCAGCGGTGTTCCGAGCGGGTACTCGAGGCGGATGCCCGTGTCTCCGGCGACGACCGCGGCCAGATTCTCACCGCTCCCCCAGCTCGCGGCGACGACGCCGTCGAGCAGCTTGCGAGGCGCGCCCCCTCCGATCGGGACGCGCGCCAGCATCGCCGTGCTCAGGCCGCCGCCCACGGGCGCGACGGCCAGCGTGACGGGAGCCGCCTCGCGAGGAATGAGGATGGCGAGCTCTCCTTGACGAGACACGGAGGCGAGGCCCGCCGACTCGCTTCCCAACGAATGGGATTCGAGCGTGTCCGTGCGCACGGAGAAGAGCTCAGTGGGCTTGCCTTCCCACTCGGCGCCGTAGATGACCGTCCGTCCGTCCGGCGCGAACCGGGCTGCCTGAAGGAGTCCTCGCCGGAACGTGAGTCGCCGGATCGTCGGAGAGTCCGTGGAATGCCGCTTCGGCCCGAAGCGCGCCCCGGCCCAGACTCCGGCTGCGACGAGCGCCGTGGCGGAGACGATGAAAGCGAGGATTCTCGCCCAGCGTCGGCGAGCTGCAAGAGAGGGAGCCCCGCCCGGGGCCGAGGACTCGGTCGAGAGGTTGCCGAGATCGAAAGCGAGATCCCGGGCCGACTGGAATCGGTCCCCGGGCTCCTTCTCGAGGCAGTGCCCGACCAGCCGCTCGAGCGCCGGAGGAACGGGACGGCCGCTTTCCGACAGCGGAGGCGGCTCCTCGCGAAGGATGGCGTTCATCGTTTCGACCGAGGTGTCCCCTTTGAACGCGCGCAGTCCGGAGAACATCTCGTACAGCACGGTTCCGAAGGAGAAGATGTCCGAGCGTTCGTCGGCGGGCTCTCCGCGGACCTGTTCCGGGGACATGTAGCCGACCGTGCCCAGCAGTGCCCCGGGCTCCGTCCGGGCGGTCAGCGTCGAGTCCGCGGCCCCGAGCCGCGGCATCGGGCGGGCGAGGCCGAAGTCGAGGATCTTGACCGCGCCGTCTTTCGTGAGGAACAGGTTCTCGGGTTTCAGGTCGCGGTGGACGATTCCCTTCTGGTGCGCGGCGGCCAGGCCCTGGGCGATCCCGCGGGCGATCTCCGCGGCGCGACGGAGGGGGATCGGACCTCGATCGAGCCTCTTTCGCAACGACTCGCCCTCGAGAAGCTCCATGACCGCGAAAGCGACGCCCGCCTCGTTGCCGAAATCGTGGATCGCGAGAATGTTCGAGTGCGACAGCGCGGCGACCGCGCGGGCCTCGTTGTGGAAACGGGAGAGCGCCTGGGGATTGGCGGCCGTCGCCTCGGGGAGGACTTTGATCGCGACGTCGCGCGAAAGCTTGAGATCGCGAGCTCGGTAGACCTCGCCCATGCCTCCGGCGCCGAGAGGCGCCAGGATCTCGTACATACCGATACGCGAACCCGCTTTCAGGGGCATCGAATGCGTCGAATTGTAGTGCGGGCGAGCGAGGCCCTGCCCCGTCGAGGCAGGGCCCGTGGGTCCGGCGGGCTAGGAGACGGAAGCGGCGGTCATTCCAGACAAGACGTCTTCAGGAGGAACGGGACTCGGACTCCGGCAATACCCTGGCTCATGAAGCCTCCTTGCCAAGCCCTCTCGCCCGATCGACATCAGGGAAGCCCGACCGTCTTGACCAGGAAAACAGCCATCTGCCCGCAGGTGTTGAGGTTGAGGGGGCAATAGTTGCCGCCGCCACAGCCGGAGGTGCTCTGCTCGGCCCACATCTGTTGCCGAAACCAGCCAACCGAGTGCGACGACGAACCTTCGCATGCGACCTCCTCGAATTTCAGTGCAGGCGTCGGATCTCGAGGACTCCCGTCATTGGAGGTGGAACGTCTTCACCAGGAAGACCGCCATCTGCCCCCGCGTGACTCCGGAGCCCGGGCAGTAGAGGAGCGGAGAGGCCTGGCAACCGGCAGTGATCTCTTCGGCGCGGAGCGCCTCGATCCAGTCGGTGAAGGGGCCCGGACACGGCACGTCTTCGAAGGCGCCGGCGCAGGGAGAAGGGACGAACGCCGCGCCGTGCTCGGTCTTCAGGAGAAACACGGCCATCTGTGCACGCGAGACCGGCTCAGACGGGCAGTAGACCAACTCCCCGCAACCCGCCGTGATCTCCTCGAACCAGAGCTGCTCGACCCAATCGGTGAAAGGACCGGGGCAGGCGACGTCGTTGAAGATCCCGGAACACGCCGGCGGCTGGTACGCGTCCCCGTGCCTCGCCTTGAGCAGGAACACCGCCATCTGGTCTCGCCTCACCGATGCGTCCCTGCAGAAGTCTCCGCCACCGCACCCCGCCGTGATGCCATGGCGGCCGATCGCACAGACGTCGCCGTAGAAGATGTCGCCGGGCGGAACGTCGTCGAAGTCGACCTGCATTTCTGTGTCCGTGAAGCCAGTGCAGCCGGCGCCCGAGAGTTCGACCGCGACGCGCATCGATGTCCCCACGGGCCCGGATGTGAAGGTGATGGTGTCCGTCGCCTGGCCGCTCGTGATCGTTCCGCCCGACACCTGCCACAGGTAGCTCTCGCCACCGCCGGGCAACGATGCGAGGAGGCCGGGGGTGTTGGGCGGGAGGCAACGGTCGACGATCAGGTCCCGGCGCGGTTCGGGAGCGACGGTCACCGTGACCGCCGCGTCGTTCGTCGATACGCAGCCGAGAGCGCTCGTCACCGCGAGGCTGTACGTAGTCGTGCCGGACGGGCCGGCCATCGGCGAGCACGAGTTGGGATCGTCCAGGCCCTCTGTCGGAGTCCATTCGCATGTTGCGCCGCCTGAACCGATGAGCCGCGTGGCCAGTCCGGGGCAGATCGTCGCGCTGCCCGTAGCCTCGGCGGTGGGAGGCGAGGTCTCCGCAGCCGCATGCCCCGTTCCGCAGAAGCGCGGACCGGTCGCCGCGAACGTCATGAGCGTGCCTGGCGGGCCCGAAGTGAAAGTGATGTGCTGAGTACCTTGGCCTGCCGTCAGGGTCGCGCCGGACAGTGCCCAAAAAAAATAGTCTTCGCATTGAGGGGATGGCGACGAAGCCGTCGCCGTCAGTCCGGGGGTGTCCGGCGGCAGGCAGCTGTCGACGTGCACGAGGACCCGAGATCCTTGGCCCAATGCGCGACTCCTCGCGAGACAGGCAACGAGAATCCATGCGGCATGTCGCACACGACGCGGCGAGCCGGAGACCGAACTCGATCCGACTTTGCTTTCCATGAATCGGACTCTTGCGCACCGGGACGCTACGGATCCGGAGGGGAGCGTGAGATCTTCGCGAGATCCGCGTGGCGCCTCGAGCCGCGCCTCGGAATGAGCGGCCGCCGCTACGCGACGTCTACGCGGTCAGATCAGGAACCGCCCCTATGATCGGGTCGCCGCGGCGCTGAAATCTCGCACGGATCTCACGCCCGCCTCCGTACCGGCGCGCTCCCTCTGCTTCAGATTGCCCCAACGAAGCGGCGGGAGGCGCGTCGACGAATCGCTCTTCACCAAACGAACCGTTCACGAAGGCTTTGCAGAGGAGATTGCATGAACAACGTCACGGGACAAGAACCGAACCCTGGTCGGCTCGCGCACCTGCCGATGGCGGTCGCGGCCATGCTGTTTTCGCTGGCTCTCGTCGACCCCGCCGGGGCTCAGAGTTTCACTCCGATCGAGTGCCCCGGTTACCTCGAGTCGGAGTCTTTGGGCATGAATGACTTCGGAACCATCGTCGGTACCTGCAGTAATGATCTCTACGAAACCTCCAGCGGTTATGTGAGAAAGGGCGGTGTCTTTACGATCCTCGACGCGCCGGGCTCCGCGTACACGGAGCCATGGGACGTCAACAACCTCGGCGCCGTCGTGGGCGACTACATCGGGGAGGATGGCAACTTCCATGGCTTTCTCTATCGGGGAGGCCGCTTTACGACCATCGACTTTCCCGGTGCCAGCCAGTCGTCCGTTCAAGGGATCGACGATCTCGGGCGCATGGTCGGAATCTTCATCGATGAGGACGGGGTCTTCGAAGCATTCCTCTACGCGGGTGGCCGTTTCGAGGTCATCAGGTATCCTGAGGCGGATGAAGCGAGTGCAGAAGGCATCAACGTCCTCAAGCAAATCGTCGGGACCTGGGACGCCGACGGTGCGTCGCACGGCTTCCTTCTGAAGAACGGCCGCTTCACGTCGATCGTCTATCCGGGCGCGGCCCACACGACAGCAAACAAGATCAATCTCTTCGGCCAGATCGTTGGGACCTGGAGTGAGAGTGACACCTCGTTCTTCCGCGGGTACGTCTTGACGAGAAGCGGATTCGAGAACATCGATTACCCCGGCGCCATCGTCACGACCTCCCACGACATCAACAACCTGGGCCAGATCGTCGGGATCTTCAAGGACGAAGCCGGCGTCAAACATGGATACCTTCGGATCCCTGCCGAGCGCCATGTTGGACATCTTGAAGCGGAAGCGGATAACGAATCGGATGACGACTGAACCCGGAGATCCGACAACCCCGGTGCTCGCCATGGCGAAGCTTGCCCGGGCAGCCAGGCTTCTCTCTCTTCGCGGGCGCGGCTTCACGCCGCGCCCGTCACTTCGAGCATTGGTATTCCACACGGACGGCGCGGTATGGCGGGCGAAAAGTTCGGGGCCCCTCGGGCTCCGCCCTCGGGATGACCTCGAAACGCTTCGACTTCGGGATCCCTCGGCCTGCGGCCTCGGGATGACCGCTACGCCGTCGCGAAGCGACGGCTACGCGGTCAGATGAGGAACTTGCCGGCCTTCATGATCGGGTCGTCGTCGAAGAAGATGTCGAACCGACGGCCGACGATGTCGATGTGCGTGGTGCTGCGCCACTTCGCGCCGGTGTGCTCGGCATAGGGGTGGCCGAAAGCGATGTGGAGCGTCGGCAGCTTCTCGTCCTGCAGGATGTTGCCGATGACGTCCGTGAGCGCGATGTTGGTGCCGATGGCGAACTCGCCGACGCGGTCGGAGTTTTCGTCGGTCGAGGTGTACGCCCGGAAGTCGGCGACGAGATCGGCGCGCTTGCACGCGACGTCGACGATGCGGCTGTTCTCGATCGTGACGGAGAGCGGGTTGTTCTGGAGGTCGCCGTAGCGCGCGCACAGGTAGTCGCCGACGACGCCGTCGGCCACGTAGACGCCGTCGACGCGCGCGGGCGCGGTCAGCACTTCGCCGCCCGGGAGGTTGCCCCACTTCGAAGTCGAGATGATCCCGGAGGTTTTCAGCCACTTGATGGTCGGATCGAAGGTCGCCTCGAGCTTCGAGCCTCCGGGCGAGGTGGCCGTGATCCTCTCCGCCTTCTTCGCGCGCTCGAGGACGCGGGTGGAGATCGCGTCGACGTCGTCGTAGTTGGCTCGCATGGCCTCGGTCATGATCCGGTGCGAGATCGACACCATGTGCGCGTGGCGGATCTGGCGGCGGTCGATGATCTGCGTCAGCGCCCGGCGGAAGGCGAGCTCGCCCTCTTTGGGCTGGCCGGCGTAGATCGAGACGTCGGCGCGCTCGAGCGCGGCGCGGATCGGCGCGGGCAGCTCCAGCATCGGGCGCGGACCGTAGTCCTCCATGATGAAGGTGTCGCAGGGCGCGCCCACCTCGCGGACCTGGTCGGCCAGGCTGGCGGCGATCTCCTCGGTCTCGCGGTCGGTGACGATGGCGACGCGCTCCACGGGCTGCACCCGCAGGCACGTCCGGATGGCGTTGCGCGCTCCGGGGATCAGGTCTTCGGCGTAGGCCGTCAGCGTACCGGTCTCAGTCGACATCGCGGAATTGTGCTCCTGGAGCGAGGATCGTGCCAGCCGTCAGCGGACGGCGGACTGGATCGGGGCCTCGACGGGCAACCCGTAACTCGTTTCCTCGCAAATGTAATCGACGACTTTCTTGAGGTCTCCGCCGGTCGCCTCCCACACGCGAAGCTGCCGATCGGCTCCCGTTCCGTTCTCTAGGATCCATTTTACCCCGTCGAAGACCTCGTGGCGAGAGCCCAGTTCGTCCACGACGTCGTCGACGAACTCGAGCATCTCCGCGACGAGCTCGCCGAAGGGCACTTCGATCTCCTTGCCGAAATCGATGAGTTTGCCCTCGATGCCCCATCGGCTGGCGCGCCACTTGTTCTCGAGGATCAACGCGCGGCGATAGCGTCGGAAGCCCAGGTTCTGCAGGCGCAGCTTGTACAGCTTGACGCAGATCGCCTGAAACAGCGCCGCGAGGGTGAGGGTTTCGTCGAGACGCATGGGCACGTCGCAGACGCGGAACTCGATCGTCTCGAAGAACGGGTGTGGACGCACGTCCCACCAGATCTTCTTGCCGTTGTCGATCGAGTTGGTCTTGACGAGGATGCGGACGAATTCGTCGAACTCGGCGGGCGTGTCGAAGTATTCGGGGATGCTCGTGCGCGGGAAACGGTCGAAGACTTTCGTCCGGAAGCTCTTCAACCCCGAGTTGCGGCCGAGCCAGAAGGGAGAGTTCGTCGACAGCGCCAGCATGTGCGGCAGGAAGTACAACGCCTCGTTCATGATCTGGAACGCGAGGGAGCGGTCCTTGATGCCGACGTGGACGTGCAGGCCGAAAATGAGATTCGCCCGCGCCAGAAGCTGCATCTCCTGGACGACGGAGTCGTAACGGGGGTCGGGGAAGATCTTCTGGTCGGCCCAGTTGGAAAAAGGGTGCGTGCCCGCCGAAGCGACGCGCATTCCGTTCTTCCGCGCGAGCCGGATGATCTCGGTCCGCATCTCGCCGACGTCCTGGCGGACCTCCGCGATGTTCTTGCAGATGCCGGTGCCGATCTCGATCACCGACTGATGCATCTCGGGCTTGACCCTCTCCTTGAGGAGGATCTTGCCCTCGTCGAGGATCTCCTGGACGTGGGAGCGCAGCTCCCGCGTCTCCGGATCCAGGATCTGGAACTCCTCCTCGACGCCGAGGGTGAAGGCCGGGCGTTCCATGGAAACGGTCAGGCGTCGCGGCGCGGACGGCTCGCCGAGCCGGCCGACGGTGCACGCGGCGAGGCCGGCTTCTTCGCGCGGCTGTGGCCGTTCGTCTTCTTCGCCGGGGCGACCGATTCGCCTCCAGCCAGGAACGTCTGCCAGCGGTAGTCGGCGAGAGGCTCCGCTGGCTGCTCGACCCGCTCGAGGAGCCACTTCGCCGCGGTCTCGACGACCCACTGGAAGTTGTCCTCGCCGACGGACTCGACGGCCGCGTCGGGGGCGGGATTGAGGAAGTCGATCGCGTAGGGAATGCCGTCCCGCACCGCGAACTCGAGCGTGCAGAAGTCGTAGCCGAGGGCGTTCATGAGCTTGAGGGAGTCGGTGCGGACGCGCTCCTCCATCGCCGGGTCGAGCGGCGCGGCGTCGCGGACGTAGCGCTCGTGATGGGGCCGCCGCGGGTCGTACTGCATGATGTGCACGTACTTGCGTCCGATCGCGTAGCACCGGAAGTACTGGTCGAAGACGATCTCTTCCTGGAGCGTCATCACGTTTTGGCCGGAGTCCTGGTACGCCGCGAAGAACTCCTCGGGATTGCTCACGCGGTAGACGCTCTTCCAGCCGCCGCCGGAGTAAGGCTTGAAGAAGGCCGGGAAGCCGATGTACTGGAACATCTCGTCCCACTCGAGCGGGAAGACGAGATTCGACATCGATTCCGACGTCGTGTCGGGAGGATGCTGGTTCGACGGCAGGATGACGGTCTTCGGGACGGCGACCCCGACCTTCCGGGCCACCACGTTGTTGAAGAACTTGTCGTCGGCCGACCACCAGAAGGGGTTGTTGACCACGATCGTTCCGTCGACCACGGCCTTCTTCAGGATCGCGCGGTAGAAGGGGATGTCCTGGCTGATGCGGTCGAGAATGAGGTCGTAGCGGCGCGCGCTGTCCAGCCCGATCCCGCCCACGACGACGGGTTCGGCGACGACGCCCTGGCCCTCGCGGTTGATCCGCTCGGCGAGTGCGAGGGGAAAGGAGCGTTCCTGGCCAAAGAGGATGCCAATGCGTTTCATGAGTGATCCTTCGTTTTTGGATGCGGGCCCCGCCCGGAGAACCGCGGATTATGTCACGGGGCTGTCTTTTGGGGCCTTCTTGGGGCCCCGGGCCCTCAAGGCGTCCCGAGCCACTGCTCCATCCAGGCCAGGTTGCGCTCGACGAGGTCGCGGAGGAGGCGCGGCTCGCGGATGCCGTGCGGCTGGCGGGGATAGGTCACCATCCTCGTCGGGATTCCTTGTCGTTTCAAGGCGTTGTAAAGCTCGTACCCCTGCGAGATCGGAACCCGCAAGTCGCTCTCGCCCTGCTGGATGAGCGCCGGAGTCCTGGCCCGACCCACGTGACTCATGGGCGAGCGTTCCCGGTAGATCTCGACGAGTTGCTCGTCCCAGAACTCACCCCCGAAGTAGCTCGGAAGAAATGCCGGAATGTCCGACGTCCCCGTGAAGGACACGAGGTCGGTCACCGGCGCGCCGATCGAGGCCGCCCGGAAGCGGTTGGTTTGCGTGATGATCCAGGAGGTCATGAACCCGCCATAGCTCCAACCCATGACGCCGAGCCGGTCCGGATCGGCGATGCCCATGGCGATGACCGCATCGACGCCCGCCATCAGGTCCCGATAGTCGCCTCCGCCCCAGTCCTTCTCGTTCGCTCGGCGAAAGGCCGTGCCGTAACCCGAAGATCCGCGGGGGTTGGGACGCAGAACCGCGAAGCCCGCGGACGCGAAGACCGCGGTCGTGTACGCGCCGGGCGTGACGACGTGGGTCAGCTTGAAAACTCCGGCAGGACCGCCGTGGATGACGAGGAGGAGCGGGTAGCGCTTGCCGGCCGTGTACCCGACCGGCAACGTCAGAAGCCCCTCGATCCTCTCGCCGCGATCCCCCGCCCATGTGATCACTCGCGTTTCGGGAAGGGGATGCTTCGGCAGGTTGGCGTTCACGTCAGAGATGCGGAGCGGAGCGAACTTTGAGAGTCCGCTCGCCCACGCCTCGCTCGGGTCGGTCGCCGTCTGCCTCACGAAGCCGATCCAGGTGCCCCGCGAGTTGACGTTCGCGCCGCTCACGACTTTCCCCTCGTCGGTCAGGGCGCGGATCACGCCGGTCGAGACGTTCTGGGCGTAGAGGAGGTCCGAGACGCCCTTCGATTCGGTGAAGTAGATGGTGGCTCCGTCGGCCGAGAACCCCGCGAGCTCGGGCGACTCGTCGAAGGAGGCCGGCAGGGTGCGGCCGGGGCCTGCCGAAGCATCCAGCGGCGCCAGCCGGATGTTCTCCCTGTGGGCCCAGCGCGGCGGCTCGTCGGTGACCACGTAAGCGAGAAAGCGGCCGTCGGGCGAGAAGAGCGGCGAGGTCTCCGCGGCGCCCGTCGCGGCGAAGGGCCGGACGGCGCCCGTGGCCACGTCCGCGAGCGAGATGTCCGAGCTCGGCCAGTCGTTGATGACGGGGCGCGGAGTGTGGGAGAAGGCGATCGTGCGCCCGTCGGGCGAAAACGCGATCGAATCGGGCGCCGTGGGATCGGCGGCGCCACCCACCGAGAACCCCGTGGCCAGCAGCTTCCGTCCCGTCAGGCGGCCCTCCGCGTCCGGTCTCACGCGCACGAGCCACAGTCGCCCCGGCCGGTCGTCTTCGTCGACGACGCGGGCGTCGTCCCGTTCCCGTTCGCGGCGCTCTCGGTCGGCGGGGGGACCGTCCGGCGCGACATAAGCGATCCACTCGCCGTCGGGCGACCAGATGGCTTCGGAGACGTCGGCCGCCGCGTCGGACACGCGCTCGGCTTCGCCGCCGCGCGTCGGAAGCCGCCAGACGTTCGCCGTCTTCCCGCCGCGTTTGCCGATGAAGGCCAGCCACTCGCCATCCGGCGACCAGCGCGGCCGCGAAGCGGAGCTCGGAGCGGATGTCGCCGGCCACGAGCGCGGAGCCTCGCCCGGGGCGCCGATCGTCGACAGCCAGATCTGCGTCCGATACTCGCTGGTGTCGGGCTCGAGAATCGACTCGCGAACGACGTACGCCGCCTTCCGGCCATCGGGAGAAATCTGAACGTCCGCCACCTGGCGGTATTTGAGGGACTCGAGCGGCGTCCACTTGCCGGCGCCCGCCTGGGCCCCGAACAGTGTCGGACAGAATGCGAGCCAGATCAGAGCGCGGGCGAGTCGCACATGCAACCTCGTGATTCCGCGCATCTTACAGCCGGGAACCCGGGCCGACGCGCCGGGGTCCTGTTCCGTAGGAAGATGAGGAGGGTCGTCTCCTCCGAGGAGGTGCCCATGGAACCCTGCCAGGGCCCGTCGTTGACCGGGAGCCCCGCCCCCCAGGCGACCTGCGGCTGCGCCACGAGCGCGTCGCCGGCTTCCCAGCACGCGAACGCGTGGGAGAGCGCCTGGATGACGGCGGCCGTTCCGTTGCTGTGGTTCTCGCTTCTGCTCGTCGCGATTCGCCGCCGGCGCACTCGCACCGCCACGGTGACGCTCGGTCTCGGACCGTCTCCGGAAGTTGTTCCGGCGGCGGCGTGGCCGCGGCTGGTCTTGTCGGAAAGGGAAAAGCGTTTCGTTCGGGCGCTGCGGCGCGCGTTCCCGCGTCGCCCGACCCGGCGCGTCGTTAGAGCCAGCCCCGCTTGCGAAACCACATGAGCATCCCGCCGGCGAGAACGATGCACACGCCCCAGAAGATCGGGTAAGACATCGCGTAGTGGTTCTCGGGGATCGGCATGTTCATGCCGTACACCCCGGCGAGAAACGTCAGCGGGATGAAGATCGTGCCGATGATCGTGAGGACCTTCATCACTTCGGAGAGTCGGTTGGACATCGACGTCATGTAGGTCTCGGTGAGGCTGGTGCCGACCTCGCGGTAGGTCTCGATG
>Ga0207701_10003849_pt1 | contig 15365 bp, 13 predicted proteins | sample KBSSwiSSwithPhiX_FD_184294 | JGI IMG/M metagenome (GOLD analysis project Ga0207701, IMG submission 184294) | Switchgrass rhizosphere bulk soil microbial communities from Kellogg Biological Station, Michigan, USA, with PhiX - S5 (SPAdes) (version 2) | ecosystem: Environmental > Terrestrial >... | reverse complement strand
GCGAAATCGGCGTCGAGGGCGGAGCTGATCGCCGGCAGCGCGACATTCACCACGGAGCTATCGATGAAGCCGAGGCTCGATCCCAATATCGTCGTGGGAAGAACCCAGCGGGTTTCGCCCGCCGCTGCATCCGACCGGTGTGCCGCGGGCGTCTCACATGGCACGCGATAAGGTGCGATCAAGGGTCTCTAGAGCGGCGCCAATCTGTAATGAGGGAGAGGGTGCGCTTTCAGCCGCGCCAACTCGACAGATCCAGCGGCGCGTCGAAGAAATGCGGCATCGATTTCAGGAACGCTTCCGCACGCTCGCGTGTCCAGCCGCCGAACGCGACGTTGCCGCGAAACTTGTCTTCGATTTCCGCCCGGCTGAGCGGCTCCTGCGCGCCGCCGCGGATATGGCCCTGCCGCTCTTCGACCACGGTGCCATCCCTGAGTGTCATGCGGATGTGGCCGGTGTAAGCCTTCGGATACGGATTGTTCGGATCGACCACGTAGCGCACCTTGGAAGCGAGTGCGAGGATGCGTGGATCGTGCACCGTTTCTTCAGTGAATGCCGCCAGGCCCGCGCCACCGGTCACGAACGCGACGGCGACGTTGAACGGCGTACTGAACTTGGCGGCGTATTCGTTCGCGGGCCGATGCTTGGACTCGAGCGGATCCCACAGCCGATGCACGTAACCTTCCGCGGTTTCGCACAGCACGTCGGTAACGTCCTCCGGGTCGATCCCCTTCTTCGAAAGCCGGATCGCGCAATCGATATAAGGCTGATTCATCGTACCGGTTGCGTAGGGCTTGAAGGTGATGCCTTCCATCACCCAATTGCAACCGAAGTCGCGCGTCAGGACACCATAGTCGCCTTCCTTCGAGCGCGCGAAACCCTGGAACAGCCCGTGCGTGCCTTCGAACACCGTGCGCGGCCCGAGAAATTCCTGCTGGCCGAAACGTGCCGCCTGCACGCCCGCCTGAGCGGCCCAGCCCGCGTGCAGCCGCTTGGTCCAGGCACCCTCGGCGAGATATTCGATGATGCCGCTCGAAAGACTGCCGGCGTTGCCGAGCGCATCGACGGTCTGTTTCCGGCTCGCACCGAGCGCAACGCAGGCAGCGAGCGTCGCGCCCATTGTTCCGAGCACGCTCGTCGGATGAAAACCGGATTTGTGTATGCCTTTCGGGACGACCATCGACAGTCGACACACGGCTTCGACGCCGCTGACGAAGCCGACGAGCGCCGCGCGCCCGTCACGCTGGAACCGCTCGCACGTTGCGAGCACGGCAGGCGCAACGACCGCACTGCTGTGCACGGGCCCGCCTTCGAACGTGTCGTCGAAGTCTTCCCCGTGCGCCGCGATGCCGTTGATGAGCGCGGCCTCGACCGGACCGTACGTAACGGAATGTCCGATAGCCGTGCAGGGTCCACCCGGATCGACGGCTCGCGTGGCCGCTTGCACGTAATCCGTCTTGCGCGCCGCGACACAAAGCCCGACGACATCGATCAGCAGTTCCTCCGCGCGTCGTCTGACGCCATCGGGGATGCGTTCGGCGCTGAGTGCCAGCGCCTGATCGGCGAGTTGTTCCGCGACGGCTAGACCGCGATCCGGGACATTCATGTGATCTCCTTACGCTTGTGCAACACGACAAAATACGGACGACTCACCGGAAGCCGCAACGCCCGCGTGCGCCAGCAGCAACCGCGACGTTAGCGGACGACCTTCGCCCCCGCGTCCTTCAGGGTATCGCCGATCAGCATCGGCAGGCGTTTCTTCAGCATCGTTGATTTCCTTCGGGTTAGCCGTTTTCTTCGAGCGCTCTGACGCGCCACGTGTTGGCTTTTCTGAAAACAGGCAGCAGCAGAATCACAACCGCGAGCGCGAGCATGACCGCCGAGATCGGGCGCGAGACCAGGATGGCCAGATCGCCCGAGGACATCATCAGCGACTGGCGCAGCGCGCGCTCCATGCTGTCGCCGAGCACGAGCCCGAGAATCAGCGGCGCCGACGGGTAGTCGAGCTTGCGCATCAAGTAGCCGAGAAGCCCGAATGCGCTCAGCATCCACACATCGAACAGGCTCCCCGACACACTGTAAACACCGACGATGGAGATACCGAATATCATCGGGTAGAGCAGCGCGACGGGCAGTTTCAGGATTTGCGCGAACAATGGAATAAGCGGGATGTTCAGGATCAGCAGCATGACGTTGCCGACGTACATGCTGGCCACCAGGCCCCAGAAGAGCGACGGATTATCCTGAATCATCAGCGGCCCGGGTTTGAGGCCCCACAGGACCAGTGCGGCGAGCAGAATCGCCGTCGTGGATGAGCCTGGAATGCCGAGCGTGAGCATGGGCACGAGCGCGCCGCCCGTCTCCGAGTTGTTCGCACCCTCCGGCGCTGCGACACCCTCCGGCACGCCGGTGCCGAACTTCTCGGGATGCTTCGACACGGCCTTCTCGACGCCATAGGAAATGAACGATGCGATCGTCGACCCTGCGCCCGGCAGTATCCCGATCAGGAATCCGATCACCGACCCATTGAGGAACGCGAAGCGGCACGCTTTGAGCTCTTCGAGCGTCGGCAACAGATTGCGCAACCCTTTTGGAACCGGCAGCATCTCCGAGCCCTCGCGCACTTCCATGTTCCCGAGCACTTCGCCGAGCGCGAAGATGCCGATCGCCACCACGACGAAATCGACGCCGTCGAGCAGTTCCGACTGGCCGAACGTGAAGCGCGACTGCGCGGTGAAGAGATCGGTGCCCATACTCGCGACCCATAATCCGACGAGCATCGAGAGCAGCGCTTTCACCAGCGATTTTCCGGCGAGCAGCACGACCATCGCGAGGCCAAGCGACATGAGGGCAAAATACTCGGGCGAGCTGAACGACAGCGCGAATTTCGCGAGCGGCGGCGAGATCAGCATCAGCGCGATGACGCCGACCGTACCCGCAACGAACGATGCGATGGCCGCGATCCCGAGCGCCGCTCCCGCCCGGCCTTTGCGCGCCATCTGATAGCCGTCGAGGCACGTCACGACCGACGAAGACTCGCCCGGCACGTTGAGCAGGATGGATGTCGTGGAACCGCCGTACTTCGCGCCGTAGTAGATACCCGCCAGCATGATGATCCCGCTGGTCGGACTCATCTGAAACGTAAGCGGCAGGAGCATCGCGATCGTCGCGGCAGGCCCGAGCCCCGGCAGGACGCCGACGACCGTGCCCAGAAAACAACCGACGAAGCACCACAGCAGATTGCCCGGCGTGAGCGCGACCGCGAAGCCGTGCAACAGACCGGCAGCTATGTCCATCTACGAATCGTGCTTATGCGGCTTAGCGCATACGCACCACGAAACTCCCCTCGCCCTGAGGGAGAGGGGCCGGGGGTGAGGGTCAAAGAACGTGTGCAAGATGGCTCGTCCTCAGAAGCCGAAGACGCCGCTCGGCAGCGCGACGTTCAGCGCCACCGGAAACACCACATAGAAGACGGAGGCGGTCACCACGGCCGAAAAAATCCCGAATGCAAACGAGCGGCCGTACATCCCGGATGCGATGAAGAGGGTGAGCAGCGCAAATCCCAACACGAACCCCAGGACCTTGAGTGCAGCGATGCAGACTGTCAGCGCGAGCCATGCAATCAGAGCACGCCCGATGCGGTGCCAATCGGTGGCGCCTTCCGGTGGGTGCGCGCGGCGGGCGAGCGCAGTCACCACGACTGCGAGGGACAGCACGACGAGCGCGAGTCCGTACCACATCGGAAAAAAACCGGGGCCCGGACCTTCCGGCGTGAGGTAATCCCAGTTGCGCGCTTCTGAAACGATGAAGATGCCGAGTCCCGTCAGCACAGCCCCGGACACGACATCGCCGTCCTTGAAGAGAGACTTCGCCATCAGCCTTTCAACGTCTCACGCGTCGCGGTCACCGCGCGGCGCGAGCGTGTGGCAAAGCGCGTCAAGCGCCTGCGACGTTCTTGTAGCGACCCTTGGGCACCAGTTCCGCAACCGTTCCGCCCGGTGCGCGGAACTTGACGGGGATGACACCCGGATCGCTGATCATCTGGCAACCGTATCCCTGAAGCTGCTTCCAGTAGCTGTCGATGTCGTCGACTTCGATTGCGAAGTGGTGAATGCACGGGCCTTCACCAGATGCCTTCGACTCCGCGGACTGCGTGTCGTCGTCGTACTTGATGAGCGTGAAATCGATGGCCCCATCGGTCAGATGACGCGACAGATGGTCGCGCGTCTTGCGGGTTTCCACTTCGCGGAAACCGAAGACGTGCTGGTAGAACTCGGTGGTTTTCTCGAGATCTTCGACCTTCAGCGCGAGGTGCACGATTCGATTCATGAGTGCCTCTTGAAATGGGGGGACGTGACCAAAATGAGGAAGTGATGACAACGGCGCCGCACGCGTGATCGAGCGGGCAGAATCCAATGGTACCGCATCGACGCCGCACTGTCGCTCGCTCGTGAATTCCGAAGTCGAATGCGCGCGTGCTAGTCGTAACCGGCTTCGCGCAGCCACGTACGTCCGGTCGCATCGGCATACCGCGAGAGAAAAGCGCGTGCCAGCGCCGCCTCACTCGCACACCGCGCCGCCGCCGCCGAGTACACCGTATTCGCCTGGTACCCTTCAGGCAACGGCCCGGCGTAACTGACACCTTTGTTCGCGCGTATCTCGGTGGCCTGCGTGATGCCGAGATCATCGTCCGTCCCGCTCTGCGCCAGCCATCGCATCGCAGCGTATCCGTTCGGATAGAACTGCAGCCGACTTTCAACCTGTCGGGCGATGCCGAGCTTTTCCACGAGCGCCATCACGACCTTGCCCGCCGTGGCGATCGCCGGATCCGGGCAGACCACCCGCCGCCGTGCAAGGATGACGCTGCGCAGGCGCTCGCCGTCGGCGATGTCCGGCACCGTCGTGCCTGCGCGCACGGCGACACCCGTGGCGACCGTGCCGAGATCAACCCGCGAGGACGCTTCCACTTTGTCTGCGCTCAAGAGCTCGTCGATCATCACCTGAGTGAGGACGATCACGTCTACGTTCTCGCCGCCCTCCATACGCGCCTTCATCGCACCCACGGCTCCGAAATCGGCAACGACATCGCAGCCGGTCGTGCGTTTGAATGCGTCGACGATGCGCTCGGTCACCGCCTGTGCGGCCCCCGCACCGAGGATCCGTAACGTTGCCACCGGCGTTACGCGTGAGCCACGGCGGACACGATGGCGTCACCCATGGCGTGCGTGCTTGCACTCCCGCCCAGGTCCGGCGTGAGCGCGCGTCTCTCGCTGATCACGCGTTCGACTGCACGCTCGATCAAGTCCGCGGCCGCGACGGCTTTCGGCTCGCCGTGCTTGTGTCCGAGCCACGCGAACAGCATCTGTCCCGACATGATCATCGCGTAGGGATTCGCAATGCCTTTGCCCGCGATGTCGGGGGCCGAGCCGTGCGTCGCCTGGGCCATGGCGCGTTCGGGTCCCGCCGACAGACCGGCCGCAAGACCGAGTCCGCCGACCAGACCGGCCGCCGCATCGGACAGAATGTCGCCGAACGTGTTGGTGGTGACGATCACGTCGAATTGCTGCGGCTTCATGACGAGCTTCATCGCGAACGTGTCGACGAGGACTTCATCGTACGCGACGTCAGGATAATCCTGCGCGAGCTTGCGGCACTCCTCGGCGAACATGCCGCACGCGAGCTTGAACACCGTGTCCTTGTGAACCGAGGTGAGATGCTTGCGCGATCGTGTGCGCGCAAGCTCGAACGCGGCGCGCGCCACCTTGCTCGAGCCCTGACGCGTGATGATCCGCACGCCGATCGTCATGTCGGGCGTGGGGCGGAACTCGCCGTTGCCCATGAACACATTGCGATCCGGCGGCATGCCCTCGTTGTTCTCGCGCACGATCACGAGATCGACATCGTCGTAAACGGACTTCACGCCCGGCAGTGATTTCGCCGGACGGATATTTGCGAAAAGATCGTAGTGCTTGCGCAGGATGGGATGCGGATTGATCGCGTTCGGCACGCCTTTCGGATACGCCTGATGACCGATCGGGCCGAGGACCCAGCCATCCAGCGTGTCGAGCTTTTCGAGCGTCCCGGGTGGCAGCGTATAGCCCAGCTCGTCGTACGCTTTGCGCCCGATCGGCAGCGGACGCCACTCGACCGCGAGTGCGCAGCGTTCTGCAGCCGCGCGCATGACCTTGATCGTTTCCGGCACGACCTCGAGGCCGATGTCGTCGCCTTGCAATATGCCGATTTTCAAGGGGCGGTTCACGAGAGCACTCCTGGGAACGAGCGTAGGCGCGCGATCGCTCGCGCGGGCGATGGATGTTAGCACGCACGCTGTCCCGCCCTTCTCTCGCGCAGACGTCCGGTTTACGATGCCGGCGTGAAGCAACTCCACGCCGCGCGCCATTCACTGGAAGCGCACCTCATCCGCGGGTTCCTCGCCTCGCACGGAATTGCGGCCGAAGTGCGCGGGGAATATCTGACGAGCGGCTGGGGCGAGTTGCCCGTCGATGTGTGCTCCGTCTGGATCGTCGACGAAAGAGAGTTCGATGCCGCGAACGCGCTGCTGATCGAATTCCTCAAAGGCAGCTACGCTCGCAGGTTTCGCGACCAGGCGTGGAGCTGCCCCGCGTGCGGCGAAAGACTCGAAGGTCAGTTCACCGCCTGCTGGGCCTGCGGTACGGCAAGACTGTAAGCACGCTCGAACATCAGCGCGCTAGCCCGCTCATGACTGCGTACAGCGCCGCCTTCGCTTCGAATCCGATGCCGGGAACATCGGGCAGCGGCACGTAACTGTCCGCGACCGGCGTATTGTCGGCGAAGCCGCCGAAGGGCTGAAACACATCCGGGTAAGACTCGTTGCCCCCGAGCCCGAGCCCCGCCGCGATGTTGAGCGAAAGCTGATGGCCGCCATGCGGTATGCAGCGTCGGGAGGACCAGCCGTTCTCCTTCAGCATCTGCAGCGTGCGCATGTATTCGACCAGGCCGTACGACAGCGCGCAATCGAACTGGAGCCAGTCGCGATCCGGACGCATGGCGCCATAGCGAACGAGATTCCGCGCGTCCTGCATCGAGAAAAGATTCTCGCCCGTGGCCATCGGATGCTTGTAGTGGCTCGCGAGCGCCGCCTGCACCTCGAAGTCGAGCGGATCGCCAGCTTCTTCGTACCAGAAGAGTCCGTAAGGCTCGAGCGCCCTCGCGTATGCAACGGCAGTCTCGAGGTCGAAGCGTCCGTTTGCATCGACAGCAACCTTCGAAGGCGAACCCACGACGTCGATGACGGCGTCGATGCGGCGCAAGTCGTCTTCCAGCGGCTCTCCGCCGACCTTCATTTTGACGACCGAGTAGCCGAGGTCGAGGTACTTGCGCATTTCATCCTTGAGCGCATCGACATTCTTGCCCGGGTAGTAATAGCCGCCGGCGGCATAGACGAAAACCTTCTCATCGCACCGCCCGCCGTTGTAGCGATCGGCAAGCAACCGGCAGAGCGGCTTGCCTTCGATCTTCGCTACGGCATCCCATACCGCCATGTCGATCACGCCAATGGCTACGGAGCGCTCACCGTGCCCGCCGGGTTTCTCGTTCGCCATCATGCAGGCCCAGATACGGTGCGGATCGAGATTGTCGCCGCTATCGTTCAGCAGCGACGCGGGCGCTGCCTCCATGACGCGCGGAATGAAGCGCTCCGCGAGCAGTCCGGCCTGTGCGTAGCGTCCGTTCGAATTGAACCCGTAACCGACGACACGTCTGCCGTCGCGCACGGCGTCCGTGACGACCGCCACGACACTCGCAGTCATCTTCGAGAAATCGATGTAGGCGTTGCGTATCGCCGAAGCGATCGGAACGGCTGCGGAATGGATGGCAGTGATTCTCACGATCGGAATTGCAGCGGGAGCAGCGGGGACGGACAGATCTTATCATGTGCTATGATCGATCACGCTCGCGCCGCCCTCCCATAACTCATTCATGCCGGCAGCACTTCGCCGCACTTTCTGCCCGCTCGCTGTGCTGTCTTGCGCAGCGTTCATCCTGACTTCACATGCCGCCACGCCGCAGTGGCAGCCGGAAAGAAACATCGAAATCCTCGTCGGCGTGACACCGGGCGGCCCCGTCGATGTCTCTGCGCGTCTGTTTCAGAAAATCGCGCAGGACCGGCAGTTCGTCGCGACTTCCATGTCCGTAGTGAACAGACCCGGGGCGAACAACGCACTCGCCTGGGTCGCGCTCAATCAGCACGCCGGCGACGCGCACTACGTCGCCATGACACTGCCGAATATCGTGACGAACCGCATCACCGGCGTGCATCCGCTCAACTACAGCGACGTCACACCGCTCGCACAACTGAACAGCGAGTACATTGCTTTCACGGTGAAACCGGATTCGCCGATCCGGTCCGGCAAGGATTTCATCGAGCGCCTGCGGGAAAATCCCGGGGCGTTGAGCATCGCGTTCAGCAACATCGGCAGCGCCAATCACATCGGCGCGGCAGTGCTGTTCAAGGCGGCAGGGCTCGACGTGCGTAAAGCGAAGCTCGTCTCGTTCAAGGGCGCCAGCGAAGCAGTCACTGCGCTCATGGGCGGGCATGTGGATGCGATCGCATCGAGCGCGTCGACCATTCTGTCGCAGGTGCAATCCGGGCAGTTGCGGCCAATCGCAGTCGCAGCACCGAAACGTCTGAGTGGCGCGATGTCCGGCGTCCCGGTATGGAAGGAACAGGGCGTGAACGCGGTCTTCGCGAACTGGCGCGGCATCGTCGGGCCTCGCGGCCTCACGCCGGAACAGATCGCCTATTGGGACAGTCTCATCGGAAAGCTCGTACGGTCCGAGGAGTGGCTGCGCGAAGTCCACAGCCGCGGCTGGGAACCGGATTATCTCAACAGCAGCGAAAGCCGCCGCTTTCTCGAGCGCCAGAACGAGGAGTTGAAGGGTCTGCTCGGTGATCTCGGGCTGGCGAAATTCTGAAAACACACGATCATGAGCCAGAACAAACAACACGTCTCTCCGCTGATGCAACAGCTCAGCATGTACATCGCGACCGCGCTTCACACGAAATTGCCGGATGCCGTTTGCGAGCGCGCGAGAATCCATATCGTCGATACGTTCGCGGCGATGATTTCAGGCTCGCGCCTTCTTCCCGGCCGTCATGCCATCCGGCACGTCAAGACCGTCGGAGGCCTCGAACAGGCAGGCGTCGTGGGTACGCGTATCGTGACCTCGGCGCTCAACGCGGCGCTCGCGAACGGCATGTTCGGCCATGCCGATGAGACCGACGACACACATCCGCCGTCGCTCACCCATCCCGGAACGAGCGTGATACCCGCCGCCATGGCGATCGGCGAAATGCGCGGGCTCACGGGACTGCAGGTGCTGCGGGCGATCGTCCTCGGTTACGACGTCTGCGCGCGGCTTCTGCTTGCGCTCAAGCCGATGCCTTTTCTACGATCCGGTCATCACGCGGGCGCCTTCGGTCAGCTATTCGGTGCAGCGGCCGCGGCGAGTGCGCTCTTCGACCTCGATGCGCGGCAGGTGCGCTTCGCGCTGTCGTATGCCGCCCAGCAGGCAGCGGGTCTTTACACGATGTTCCGCGACCCGGAGCACATCGAAAAGGCGTACGCGATGGGCGGGATGCCGGCACACAACGGCACGCAGGCCGCGTTCATGGTGGCGAACGGCTTCACCGGCGTCGAAGACGTGTTCTCCGGCGAGCGCGATTTCTTCTTCACGTTCTCGCCGGACGCCGACCGGGAAGCGCTCGTGCGGGGTCTCGGCACCGATTTCGAGCTCCTGCGGGGCGGCATCAAACGCTGGCCGGTGGGCGGTCCGATCCAGGGTCCGCTCCACGTGTTGCGCGACCTCGTTCGTGAGCATGGTCTCACGGCGGACCGTATCGAAAAGCTGACGGCGCGCCTGCCCGACAAGGAGCTCGAAATCGTCAACAACCGCGACATGCCCGATATCTCGGTCCAGCATCTGCTGGCGGTCATGCTGCTCGACGGGACGGTCACGTTTGCATCGGCGCACGATTTCGCCCGCATGCTCGATCCGCAGGTGCTCGCGCTGCGTGAGCGCATCGAAGCTGTCGGCGACGAGACGCTGACGGACGATCAGCGCCGGTGGCGATGCGTGATGGAAGTGAGGCTGAAGGACGGGACGACGCTGCGTCACCAGACGATGGCGGCGAAAGGCAGTTTCGAGAATCCGCTCACCCGGGACGAGGAAGAGGAGAAAGCGCTCGACCTGATCCTGCCGATACTGGGCAAAGCTCGCGGCATCGACTTGCTGGCGGAGCTGTGGAACTTCGAAGCGATCCCCGACGTGCGAACGCTGCGCGCGCTATACCAGGTTTCGTCGTAAAGCCGCACGCCGGACGAGCACGTTGGGGCGGCATTTAATGTGGCAGATGAACCGGGGATTTCAAGCGTATGCGGGCCAGCACGCCTGACTGTGCCGCATTCGAAAACGTATCGCCTGCACTGGCGTTCCTCCCGCGAGCCATCTTACGCAACCGCCAGAAGCCGCGCCGTAGCTTGATCTCCATGCAGTCGAGCAGCCACGCAACGCCATAGGACTCTTCCGCCATCACCCCCGCGCCGACAAGCGCGACCAGGAAGCCGGGGCCGGGTGCGACCAGGAGCACGACACCTGTCACCAAGAGGCACAAGCCGATCATGATGTTCAGCGGCTTCGCAAAATAGCTGCGGCCGCGCTGCAGACGCAAGCGGTAGCGCCGTCTGAAGCGCACCCCGGGTCGCGCGCACTTCAAGTCGCGCCATTGCAGTTTGAGGCGCCTGAACATGGCCGCATGGGAGCAAGCCGCGCGCCCGCGCGCAAACGGTACCTCATCACTCGTCACTGCAGACCCGTCACCGCCCCACCAGCCGGGGTCCCGCGTTGACTCGGCGCTATTCGGCCTTGATGCCGGCGCTCTTGATCACCTCCGCCCATACCTTGCTCTCCGCGCGAATGCGGGCGGCGAGCGCTTCCGGCGTGCTGGTTTCGGGTTCGAGGCCCTGCGGCCCCATCAACTGATGCACATCGGGACGATCGAGCGCCTTCACCGTCTCGTCATGGATGCGGGACACGATGGCGGCGGGCGTCCCGTGCGGCACCATGAAGGAATACCAGGTGCTCACGTCAAAGTCGGGAAAGCCGAGCTCGATCATCGTCGGAAGGTCCGGCGCGACCTTCGAACGATGGGCGCCTGTCGTAGCGAGCGCCTTGAGCCGGCCCGCCTTCACAAGCGGCAGCGAAGAAGCCACGCTGCCGAACAGAACCTGCGCTTCGCCCGACAGCACCGACGCGGCAGCCGGACCGCCACCCTTGTAGGGAATGTGCACGAGTTGTACGCCGGCGCGTTTCTGGAACAGCTCACAGGCGAGATGCAGCGGGCTGCCCACACCCGCCGAGGCGCAATTGAGCGATCGCGGCTTTGCCTTGAGGAGCGCAACGAGCTCCTTCACGCTGCTCGCCTGCACGCTTGGATGCACGACGAGGATGTATTGCGCCGTCGCGAGCAGCGTTACGGGCTGCAGATCTTTCTGTATGTCGAATGACAGCTTGTACAGCGTCGGGTTGACGGTCAGGACCGTACTGAATCCCTGGAAAACGGTGTAGCCGTCCGGTGCCGCATGGGCGACTGTCTCGGCGGCGATGTTGCCCGCCGCGCCGCCGCGGTTATCCACGACCCATTGCTGCCCCATGAATTCGCTCAGTTTCGGCGTAACGATCCGCGCCAGCGCGTCCGCACCGCCGCCAGGTGCAAAAGGCACCAGCAGCCGGATCGGCCGGGTCGGATACTCGCTCGGAGCCGCTGCCATCGACCATGCGAAGGGGCCGATCGAAAACAGCGTCAGTGCGACAGTCGCAATCGTACGGCTGCGACGTGACATGAAATGTCTCCTCTGTATGGGTTATGGCGACCCGACCCGACACGCTGCGCGGCGTGTGCGAGCGACGTGGCGGGCTCGCAGTCCATTCGATCTACCGGGTTCCGGACGCCGTGAGCCGGACGATCTCGCCAGCATCCGCCAGATTCTCGAGATTCCAGAGCGCATCGAGCAGCCGCCCTGTCTGCGCGTCGTTGAGCATGCCGGCGGCGAGCTTGCGGAATTTCCCTTCGACTTCCGCTTGCGACATGGGGTTCTTCCAGTGCCCGCGGTGATACGACACGCTCGCCTCGTGCGCGGCGCCGTCCCCGGTCACCACGATCATGCGGCAGAACATCGCCTCGGGCATGCGCGCGTCCGCCTCGTCGCTCCCGTCCGCACGCACCTTCCGGGTGAGCGCGAGAAGTTTCGAATCGTTCAGATAGCGCTCGCCGAAATGCTTTTCCTCGACTTCCCCGTACATCAACGCGACAGCCACGGTGTAAGGCATGCTGTGATCCGCTGACTCGCGGGTCTTCGGCTCCCACTTTTCCGGATCACCCGCCATGATCTTGATCGCCGTCGTCACCGTTTCGATGCGCACTTCCGCGATGTCGTCCGGCGAGCCGATCTTGTCGCGCAACTGAAGGGCGGCTTCGACGACTGTCTGCGAGTACTGGCCGAGCGGGAACCGCTTCATGCTGCACTCCATGATCTTGAACGGCGTGCCGCGGCCGCCCAGCAGCGGAAGGTCGAACGGCTGGCGCGAAACGGCCTTGAAATAGCCCCCGATGCCTTCGAAGATCGGCGACGGCCCGGTCATCCCGCGAGCGGCCAGGGTCGCGGCGAACACGGCATTGCGGCTGGCGTTCGCATACCCGCAGCCCTTCCACATCGAGACCTCTCCGATCCGGGTCTGATACAACGCGACGTTCGCCGCAATCGCGAGGTTGAAGGCCTGTACGACCTCCTGCTCGTTCAACCCGAGCAGGCGCACCGCCGCCGCGGTGCTCGCCATGCAGCCGACGGTGACGTGGTCGAATCCAAGTGGCTTCAGATCGCACGCATCGCAGACGCGGCAGAAGATCTCGTAGGCCAGCACCGTCGCGACGATCGCGTCCTTGCCGCTGCAGCGGCGCAGCTCCGCCGTGGTCAGGACCGCGGCGATGCTGTCGCTCGGGTGGCCGGATTCGCCTGTGCTCGTGTACCCGTCGTTGTAATCCAGAAAGCGGATCATCACCCCGTTCGCAAACGTTGCGAGATCATGGCTCGTGCGCTCGCCGCTGCCGATCACGCTGACCGGCTCGCTGCTGCGCACCGTTGCCGCAATGTCACGGACAATGCGCGCCGGTTCGCCCCAGAACCCTCCCAGCGCACATCCGACCGTGTCCACGATCAGACGCTTGGCCTGCTGCACTACCTCGGGCGGTAAATCGTCGTAAGAGAGGGCTTTCGTGTAACGGCTCAGTCGATCGACCAGATTTGTCATAAGTCAAAAAACGCAAAGTGGAGTCGCCATATGTTACCCGCGACCCGACGCGCTTCCGCAGAGGCCTGGTTCATGTGCGAAAAGGCACCGGACGTGACTGATTTATCGTTTCTTTTCATGCGATCACTACCCTCCCCAAGGGTGCTATGCAAGAATGCCGCACCGAGGGGAATCGCCCTGTGAGGCACCACCGAGTATGCAGACGCCCGCGCCCGCTGTGACGCGCCCCGCACCCCCCAGGCGCGGTTCGAAGCTCCTGAATGGTTTCCTGATTCTGCTTGGCCTCGCGGTCATCGGTTTCGCGATCTATACCGAGGTCCGCTCATCGCGGCTTCAGAGCCGCTACTTCTCCAGCGCCGTGCGAGACATGAAGTTCGTCCTCGAGCCCGGGCCGAGCGCATCGGTGCGCTTCCCGCAGGACGGCCCGTACGATCACCGGCTCGGTTACAGCGAACTGCCGTTGTTCCTCAAGCGTCTGGACGCGAGGGGTTACGAAATCGATGCGCAGGCTCGCGTAACACGCCCGCTCGGCGATCTGATCGAGGCCGGCTACGCCCCGCCCTATCCCGAGAAGTCGCAAGCCGGGCTGCAAGTGCTGGACTGCCGCGAAGAAACGCTCTTCAGCTTCGCGTATCCCGAGCGCGCGTACCGTGATTTCGCGGCGATTCCCGCGCCGGTCGCACAGACATTGCTCTTTATCGAAAACCGGGAGCTGCTGGACGATACGTTCCCCACCCGCAACCCGGCGATCGAGTGGACACGGCTCGGGCGCGCCGTCGGCGCTCAGTTCATGAAAATCGTCGATCCGGACTACGACGCGCCCGGCGGCAGCACGCTCGCAACCCAGATCGAGAAGTACCGGCACTCGCCTCTGGGCGTCACCGGCTCGATCTCGGACAAGCTGCGCCAGATGTACTCGGCGTCGCTCCGTGCCTACTCGCAGGGCCCGGACACGTCCGCGCAGCGGCAGCGCATCGTACTGGAGTATTTGAATACGGTCCCGCTGGCAGCCGCGCCCGAATATGGCGAAGTCACCGGGCTCGGTGACGGGTTGCGTGCGTGGTATGGCGCGGATTTCGATGTAGTAAACAAGTTGCTCGCTCAGTCGCCGTCGAACGACTCTGCCGTCCTGAAAGCACAGGCCAGGGCCTACCGACAGGTGCTGAGCCTTCTGGTCGCGCAGCGCCGTCCGACGCACTTCCTCGGACCGGGACGCGAGCAGCTCGCGACGCTGACCGACAGCTATCTCAGGCTCACTGCGGTGAGCGGCATCATCACGGATGCGCTGCGCGACGCGGCGCTCGAAACGAGCATCGAATTCCGCAACGATCCCGGTGCACCGCGCGCGCAGGTGCGCTCGTGGAAGGGCGCAAACGCCATTCGCAACCGGCTGGTCACGACGCTGCAGACGCCGCGGCTGTACGATGTCGATCGCCTCGACGTCAAAGTGACCAGCTCGCTCGATGCGGACATGCAGGACACGGTCACGGGCATGCTGCGCAAGCTGCAGGATCGTACCTACGTCAAGTCCGCCAATCTCGTGCAGGAACGCCTGCTCGGTGCTGCAGATCCCGCCGCCGTGCTCTACACCTTCACGCTGTTCGAGCGCGGCAAGGACGCGAATTACGTGCGCGTGCAGACGGATAATTCGACGCAGCCCTTCGACACGAACGAAGGCGCGAAGCTCGAGCTCGGCTCCACCGCCAAGCTGCGCACGCTCGTCACATACCTCGACATCATCGCGACGCTCCACGAGCAATATGCGACGCTGTCCGCGCAGCAGTTGCGCTCGGTCGAAATCGACAGCCGCGATCATCTCTCGCGCTGGACGATCGATTTCCTGCTGACGTCTCCGGATCGCAGCCTCAAATCGACGCTCGAAGCCGCCATGCAGCGGCGCTACTCCGCAAGCCCAGGCGAGACGTTCTTCACCGGAGCCGGCGCGCACACGTTCTCGAATTTCAAGCGCGAAGACGATTCGAAGAGACCGACGGTGCAGGAGGCGCTGCGCGAGTCGATCA
>Ga0207701_10003847_pt1 | contig 15366 bp, 17 predicted proteins | sample KBSSwiSSwithPhiX_FD_184294 | JGI IMG/M metagenome (GOLD analysis project Ga0207701, IMG submission 184294) | Switchgrass rhizosphere bulk soil microbial communities from Kellogg Biological Station, Michigan, USA, with PhiX - S5 (SPAdes) (version 2) | ecosystem: Environmental > Terrestrial >... | reverse complement strand
GAGCCGGTCGCACCCACGGACTACCCGACCGTCGCCCGTGCCTACGGGGCTGCGGTACGGTCGGGCTTGATTCCGGCGTGCCGGTGGGTGCAGCTCGCCGTCGAGCGGCAGGACCGGGACCTGGTGCGCGCGAGCGTGGAGGGGGCCGACTGGCCGTACGTCTGGAGCGACGACGCGGCGACGGCCGTCTGCGCGTTTGTCGAGCGGCTCCCGCACGTCGAGGGGCGCTGGGCGACGCCGACGATCCGGCTGGAACCGGCGCAGGTGTTCCTGCTCTGCCTGCTCTTTGGCTGGCGGCACCGGGCCGAGCCGGCGCGCCGCCGGTTTACCTCGCTCTACTGGGAACTCGGGCGCAAGGGCGCGAAAAGCACGCTCATGGCGGCGATCGCGCTCTATCACCTGGTCGCCGAGGGCGAGCCGGGGCCGAGCGTGATCTGCGGGGCGACGACCGGATCGCAAGCGCGGATCGTGTTTGGGATCGCGAACCAGATGATCACGCGCTCCGGGTACCTCCGGGGGCTCGGGCTCCGGCCGTTTGTGAACAGCATTTGTCTCATGCCGGAGGGGACGACGATCGGGACGATGAAACCGATCAACGCGAAAGCCTCGACGCAGGACGGGCTGAACCCGAGCTGCATCGTCCTCGACGAGTCGCACGCGCAGACGTTTGAGCTGCATGACGTGTTGAAAAGCGCGCAGGGCGCGCGCGCCAATCCCCTGCTGCTCTGTCCGACGACCGCCGGCTACGACCAGCTCTCAATCGGCTACGCGCTCCGGACGACGCTCTGCAAGGTACTGGAGGGGACGATCGCCGCCGAGCATCTGCTCGGGCTCATTTACACGCTCGACGAGGGCGACGACTGGCGCGAGGAGCGGCACTGGGTGAAAGCCAATCCGATGCTCGGGACGACGCCGACGCTGGACTATATGCGGCGCTACTGCCTCGACGCGCAGCAGACGCCGGGGCTGGAGGGCGAGTTTCGCGTCAAATGCTGTTCGCAGTGGGCGAACGCCGGATCGGCGTGGCTTTCGCTGGCGCACTGGGACGCGTGCGCCGAGCCGACGCTGCGGATCGAGTCGTTCACCGGGGCCGACTGCTGGATCGGCGCCGACCTGGCGCAGCGCGACGATCTCGCGGCCGTCGCCTACGTGTTCGCGCGCGAGGAGCGGCTCTACGCGTTTGTGCAGTGTTACCTCCCCGAGGACGTGGTCGCCGAGCGGTCGCGCGCCGTGCCGGAGTACCGGATCTGGCGCGAGCGCGGCGAGCTGGTGCTCACCGAGGGGAACTACATCGACTACAACCGGATCGAGGCCGATATCCGGGCGGCGTGCGTGCGGTACCAGGTGCGCGATATCTGTTTCGATCAGTTTGGCTCGACACAGCTCGTGTCCAACTTGTGCAACAACGGCGGGTTCCCGGCGCGGCACGAGTCGAAAAACGCAAAAAATATGACCGGGCCGGCGCGCGAGCTGGAGGGGCTCGTCACGCGGCGCCGGTTCCGGCATGACGGCAACGGCTGTTTACGCTGGCAGGCGAGCAACGTGATCGTGCGCCGGGGCATCGACGATAGCCTGTTGCCGAAAAAAGAGAGCGCCGAGAGCCCGAACAAGATCGACGCGATCGACGCCCTGCTGCTCGCGATCGGGGGCTGGCTCCGCGCGCACGCGGCACAACCGCAGTATGCCGTGCTGGTCGTCGGATGAATGGGGAACCGCCGACCCGGCCACGCGGTCGGCCACGCGTCGAGGAGCCGGGGACGCGGCTCAGTACCTACGTGCGGAACTCGGACTACGACCGGCTCGTACGGCTCGCCCTGAAACACGATCGCACCGTGAGCGCGATCGTGCGCGACCTGTTGAAACTCAAACTCAAATAACGATCCGACTCTAATCGGCCGGCGCGGCGGCGAGCGGATGCTCGTCCGCACGCATGGAATACGGGTATGCCCTGCTCGACGTGAAGGCGCTGAACCCCGAGCGCCGCACGTTCACCGGGATCGCCTCGACGCCGGAACTCGATCGCGCCGGGGACCTGGTCGATCCGGCCGGCGTCACCTTTTCAGCCTCGATCCCGCTCCTCTTCCACCATGACCGCACGCGCCCGATCGGCCGCGTGCAGCTCGCGAAAAGCCCGAGCGGCGTCACGTTCACGGCGTCGATCCCGCACGTCGAGGAGCCCGGCGCGCTCAAGGACCGGGTGGACGAGGCGTGGCAGTCGATCAAGGCCGGGATCCTCACGGGCGTGTCGATCGGCTACCGGATCCTCGGCGACGGCGTCGAGTACCTGAAGGACGGGGCGCGCAAGCTCACGCGCACCGAAATTTGCGAGTTGAGCCTCGTCACCATTCCGGCTAATGCGAGCGCCTCGATCCTGCTCGTGAAATCCCTCGCGGCGACGCCGCACCGAAAGGACCGCGCTATGAAACTCACTACGGCCGAACACGTCACCGCGCTCGAAAACAAACGCGCGGCGCTCACCGGCCGCATGGCCGAGATCATGGAAACGGCCGCCGCCGATGCCTCGACGCTCACCGACGAGGCCGCCGTCGAGCATGACGGGCTCGCCGTGCAAGTGAAGTCGATCGACGGGGACCTGGTGCGCTGGCGCGAGCTGGAAAAGATCCAGCAGGCAAACGCCGCCGTCGTCCCGCCGACGCCGCGCCAGACGCTCCCGGTGATCTCGGTCAAGGGGCATAACCTCCCGGCCGGTACCTCGTTCATTCGCCTCGCGTGCGCGAAAGTCGTATCGCACGGGAACCTGTACGAGGCGGCCGAGTACGCGAAACGCTGGGACGACTCGACGCCGGAGGTCAGTCTCGCGCTCAAAGCGGCGATCGCGCCCGGCACGGCGACCGATGCGACATGGGCCGGGCCGCTCGTGAACAAGAATATTTCCAGCGACTTTGTCGAGCTGCTGCGCGCGGCGACGATCCTCGGCAAGATCCCGAATTTCCGCAACGTGCCGTTCAACACGCAGGTACCGACACAGACGGCCGGCGGCACCTACAACTGGGTCGGCGAGGCGAAACCGAAACCGTTGACGAAACTCGCGTTCGCGAGCGCGTCGCTCGGGATCTCGAAAGCGGCCGGCATCATTGCGATCACCGAGGAACTCGCGCGCCTCTCGTCCCCGAGCGCCGAGGCGCTGGTGCGCGCCGACATGATCGCCGGGATCTCGCGGTTCCTCGATCTGCAGTTCATCGATCCGGCCGTCGCGGCCGTCGCCGGGACCAATCCCGCGAGCGTCACGAACGGCGCACCCACGGCCGCCGCGAGCGGCGCCCCGCTCGCCGACATACTCGGGCTGATCAACCACTTCGCGACCAACAATATCGACGTGAACGGGCTCGCGTTTGTGATGAACCCGAGCAACCTCCTCGCGCTCGCGTTCCGGAACAACGCGGACGGCTCGCCCCAGTTCCCCGGCCTGACGGTACAGGGCGGCTCGTGGAAGGGGCTCACGTTCATTGGCTCGACGGCCGCCGGGACCAACGTGATCGCGATGCAGCCGAACCTGATCCTGATGGCCGACGAGGGCAGCGTCACGATCGACGTGTCGCGCGAGGCGTCGCTGCAGATGGACTCGGCGCCCATGAGCCCGGCCGATGCAACCGTTGTGATGGTTTCGCTCTGGCAAAACAATATGGTCGGCCTGCGCGCCGAGCGGTTTATCAACTGGGTGAAAGCGAACGCGAACGCGGTGAAATACCTGACGGCCGCCGCGTGGCCGGCGCCGTCTGGCGAAACCGGCGGCACCGTCGCGATGCCTGGCAACGGCGGCGCGAGCGCGAAACAGGCGGCGTAGATCATGGGACTCCTCGCAACCGTCCGCGCGCGCGTGGGGCAGCTCCTCGCCCCGGCGGCGCGCCCGGTCGGCGCGGGGGGCTGGTGGCCGGTCGTCCACGAGGCGAACACGGGCGACTGGCAAAAGAATATCGCCCCGATCACGCTCGACACGGCCCTGAGCAATCCGACCGTGTTCCGGTGCGTCAGCCTGATCGCCGGGGACATATCCAAAACGCCGCTCCGGCTCGTCGCGATCGACGCGAACGGGATCTGGACCGAAACGACGAGCCCGGCGTTTTCTCCCGTCCTGCGAAAACCGAATCGGTACCAGACGATCGGCCAGTTCCTTGAGCAGTGGACGCTCAGTAAGCAGCTCACCGGCAACGCGTACATCCTGAAGGACCGGGATCAGCGCGGCGTCGTCGTCGCGCTCTACGTCCTCGATCCGGCCGGCGTCACGCCGCTCGTCGCGCCAGACGGCAGCGTGTATTACCAGCTCAAAGCCTCGGACCTGGTCGGCCTGCCGGAGGGCGCGCTCGCGGCGCCGGCACGCGAGATCATTCACGATCGCTGGAACTGCATCTATCACCCACTGGTCGGCCTGTCGCCGCTCTACGCGTGCGGCGGCGCGGCAACCGAGGCGAACCTGATACAGGGCTCGTCGTCGGAATTCTTCAGCAAGGGCGGCCGTCCGAGCGGCCTGCTCGTGGCGCCGACCGAGATCGATCCGAAAACCGCCGAGCGCCTCTCGGCCGCGTGGCATAGCCTCGGCCCCGGCAAAACCGCCGTCGTCGGCTACGGCATGAAGTATCAGGACATTGGCACGAGCGCCGTCGATAGCCAGCTCACCGAGCAGCTCGATCACACCGTCGCGACGATCGCCGGCTGTTTCGGCGTGCCGGTGAGCTACGTCGATTCGACGCAGCAACCGCCCTACGCGAACTCGGAGGCGACGCAGCGCCAGTATCACGCCCAGTGTTTACAGGTGCAGATGGTCGCGCTGGAAACCGCGCTCGACGAGGGGCTGGAGCTGCCGACGCCCTACGGGACCGAGTTTGATCTCGACGCGCTGATCTGGCTCGACGTGGCAACACGCTCGGCCGCCGCGAAGGAGGGCATCAGTTCCGGCGCGCTCACGCCGAACGAGGCGCGGCGCAAGTTTTACGGGCTCGGCCCGGTCGAGGGCGGCGACACGCCGTACCTGCAGCAGCAGCAGTACTCGCTCGCGGCGCTCGCCGAGCGCGACGCCGACGCGCCCTTCTCCAAGCCGGCCCCGGCGCCGCCGCCTGCGCCGCCGACCGAGGAAGAGATCGCCGCCGCCGTGGGCGACCTGGCAGCGGAGGACTGATGGCGCTGGAGTTTACGCGCGTCGCGCTCGCCGGGCCGCTCTGGACCGTCGCCGAGGCGAAAACGAAACAGCTCCGGCTGCGCGACGCCGAAACCGCCGACGTGCAGGAAAAGCTCGACACGGCCGAGGACGCGATCCTCGCCTACCTCGGCCCGGCCGTCGATCCGACGTGGACGCCGACGACCGCGCCGCCGGCCGTCAAGCACGCGATCCTGCTGCTCACGGCGCACTACTACGAACACCGGGGCGACGACATAGATAAAACCGCCGACGCCGCGCTGATCTGGGGCGAGGTGCAGCAGCTCCTCGGCCGGCACCGGGATCCGACGCTCGGGTAACCCATGCCTGCGATCGGCCAGTACCGGCACCTTGTGAGCCTCGACGCGCCCGGCGATCCGGTTCCGGATCCGGACGGCGGGTTCACCGAGAGCTACGCGCCGCTCGATCCGGCGACGTGGGATTGTGCCATTCAGCAGGCGAGCGTGCGATCGCTGGAATCGATCGGCGCCGGCTCGGTCGTCGCGCAGGCGACGCACCTGGTACGCGGCCGGTACCATCCGGGCATTACGACGCAGACGCGGATCACCTTTCACGGGCGCGTGCTGAACGTCCTGTACGTCGCGAACCGCGACGAGCGGAACCTCGAAACCGATTGTGTCTGCGCCGAGGTCGTCAAGTGAGCGCACGCGTCACCTGGTACGGGCTCGATCTCTATCGGCGCGCGCTCCTCGGCTGGCCGATCGAGGTCGCGAACGAGGCGCGCGTGATCATCGAGCGCGAGGCGCAGGCGGCGTACGACGAGATGCGATCCCCGGCGCCGGTCGGGTACCCGGTGAAAAGCGGCGAGCTGCGGAACGGGCTCACGCTCACCGACACGAGCCCGAGCGCGCTGCACCCACGCTGGACGCTCCAGAACGAAACCTATTACGCCAAGATTTTCGAGGCCGGGGGCGCGACGACGGCCGGGCCGAAATCGCCGGGCCGCGTGTTTGTGCCGATCTCGATCCGGCGCCGCCGCGCCATGCGCGACGCGATCGTGCAGACGGTACTCCGGGGGCCGCATGGCACGTCCTGATTCCGGCGCGATCGATCGCGCGGTGATCGGGCTGCTGCAGGCCGACGCGCAGCTCGCGGCGCTGATGCCCGAGGGCGTCTGGTTCAATCGCGCCGCACCGGGGCTCACGCGCTTTGTGCTGGTCGGGTTCCAGTCGGGCGAGGACGAGGCGACCTACGGGCAGCTCCGCGCGAGCGAGTCGCGGCTCTACTCGGTACAGGCGCTCGCCCTGTCCACGGCCGCCGACGTGGCGACGATGAAAGCGGCGGCGTACCGGATCGACGTGCTGCTCGCGAGCGACACGCCGCTCGCGCCGCCCGAGGACTACGACGCGCTCGACGCCGTGCGCGAGGAACCGATCGCCGAGTCGCCCGAGGATGAACTCGACAAAACGCTCGCATGGCACCACTACGGCGGCTTTTACCGTGTCACGGCGTACTGGCCGGACCTGGTGACGATGGAGGACTGAAGCTATGTCGATCAAAACCGGACGGTACGGCAAGGTGAGCTGGGACGCGCTCGGCGGCGCGTCGCTTGTTCCGATCATTTCGATCAACGCGTGGCAGGGGAACTTCGCGCCCGAGTACGAGGACGTGACGTGCTTCCAAGATACAAACCGCGTGTATATCCCGTCGCTCATGGACATTGCCGGGAGTTTTTCGGGCTACTGGAACTCGGCCGAACTCGCGCTGTTCAAGGCGGCGATGAACCCCACGCCGGGTACCCTGCAGCTCATGCCGAATACGACGGAGAGCGCGTTTTTCTGGCAGGGGCTCGCCTACATGGACGCCTCGATCGATTGCTCGCTCAGTGCGCCCAAGATCACCGGCAATTTCAAAGCGGCCGGATCGTGGAGCGCGCCCGGCCAGGTCGTCGCGACCGGCGCGGGACCGGGGACCGGCAACGGCACGTTCACGCCGGCCAATGCGACGCCGCCGCAAAATTTCGCGGCGCTCACGGGCGTCACGGCGAGCCCGGCGACCAACTGGACGAGCGGTCAATTCATTCAGCTCGGCGACGGCTCGCGCGCGAACTGGAACGGCACGGCGTGGGTCGTCGGCACGCACGCGTAACCGATGATCGACACGGTTACCCTCACGGGGATCGAGGCGACGGTCGTCTGGGGCTACCATACGGCCGCCGTCTGCCGCTCGTGGACGGTTACCAAAACCGAGCAGGGCGCGTGGATTTTGTCGGCCGTCCTGACGCGCGCCGACGCGTTCCAGCTCCGGCAGCGCGATCTCAAATTTACCGCGCCGCGTAAGGGCGGCTTTTTCTGCTGGCCGATCGTCGCGGTGACGCTCGGCGCGACGACACTCGCGGCCACGCTCGGGCCGCCGGAGAGCTGATGCGATCCCGCTTTGTCTATCCCCAGACGATCACGCTCACGCTCGGCAACGGCGACCGGCTGATCGTGCGGCAACGGCTGAACGTCGGCGAGCAACGCGCGAGCTATCACGCGTGTTCGACCGTCGTACCGACCGAGGACGGGGGCGTACGCACCGTGCCAAACCCGCTCTTGGTCGGCGTCGCGAAGGTCGCGGCGTACCTCGTGGACTGGGTACTGGAGGACGAGGCGGCCCCGGCGATCCGGGGGTTGGACCTGGCACAACGGATCGCCGTCCTCGATAACCTCGATCCCGAGGACTTCTACGAACTGAAAGCGGCGATCGACGCGCACGAGGGGGAACAGGCCGCCGCGAGGCTCGCGGAAAAAAACGGCCGGAGTGGCGAGAAGAGCGCGCCAGCGATCTCGCCCTTGCCGTCCGCACTGGCTGGCGCGTCGAGTGGGTCCGCGAACTAGATCCCGATGACTACGCGATCCTGGTCGATCTCCTGAAACCCGAGGCGAACTAGTGGCGCCGATCGTCACCGTTTTTGATGCGAACTTCGACAAGTTCACGGCCGCCGTGAACGGGGCCGAGGCGCAGCTCCGCTCGTTTACGACCGACGCCGACAAGGTCGCCAGCTCGCTCGGGAAAATGACCGACTCCTTCAGCGGTCAAAAGGTCGTCCAGCAGGCGCTGCTGATGACCGAGGCGATCGAGCGCGTCGGCGGCGCCGGGACGCTCACCGACAAGGAACTGCAGAAGATCGCCCCAACGATCCAAGAGGCGATCGAGAAAATGAAAAAGCTCGGGCAGGAGGTACCGGCGAACCTCCAGAAGCTCGGGGACGAAACGAAAAACGTGAACTCGGCCATGAGCGGACTCGGCAAGCTCGCCGGGGAACTCGCCGGGCCGCTCCTCGCGCTCTTTTCCGTACAAACGGTCATTCAGTTTGGCAAGGACGTCCTGGCGGCCGGGGACGCGATCCAGAAAATGGCCGACCAGACGGGGCTCCTCACCGACGAGGTACAGGCGCTCCAGTACATTTCCGGGCAGAGCGGATCGAGCGTCGAGGCGCTGGTGAGCGCCGCGCAGGATCTGCAGCTCAAGATCGGCGCCGGGGACGCCGGCGTGAGCGGCGCGATCCGGCGCCTCAATATCAACCTCGCGGACTTCCAGCAGCTCGGCACCTACGACCAGATGATCGCCCTGTCGGAGGGGCTGCAACACGTCAGCACCGAGGCCGAGCGCGACGCGATCGCCGCCGACCTGTTTGGCAAGAAGTGGAAAGAGATCCTCCCGGCGATGAAGTCGGACATGAAGGCGCTCGGCGAGGAAGCGCCGAAAATGTCGAAGGAAGCGGTCGCGGCGCTCGACGCGATCGGCGATTCCATGACCGGCGCGTACCAGGCGGCGATCGCACTGGGCGGCGAGGGCGTGCTGCACGTCACCAATTTCCTGAAAGCGATCTACGACTTCCAGTCGCGGTTCGACCTGTCGCACCTCGGATCGAGCGTCACCGAAATGATCGGGCCGCTCGAAGCGGCGAAAGCGGCGGTCGATTCCATGCAACCGCCGAAAGCCACGATCGAGGGATTCCAGACGCTCAAGCTCACGGCCGGGGAACTCGCGGCGATCATCAAACAATCCGACGACGAGCAGGCCGCGCGCGTCGCGCAGCAAAAGGCCGACAGTGACGCCAAGATCCAGATGAAAAAGGATGAGGAAAAAGCCGCACGCGATCTCGCGGCGGCCGAGCGCGCCTACTGGGACGGCGTCGCGGCGATCATGGAAAAGGCGACCGGCGCGGCGGCGATCGACGCCGCGAGCAAGTGGAATGACGCGCTCAAACTGCTGGAGGGCGATCTCACCCATTTCAGCAACACCGACCTGCGCGCGATGTACGACGCGCTGCAGGCTGGCGTGTCGGCGATGATCGCGAACGGGACGGCGGCGAGCGATCTCGGCGTCGAGCTGCACGCGCTGATGCTCAAAGCGCAGGAAGCGGCGGCCGGGATCAGGGCCACGGCCACGGCGTCCGACACGTCCATTGGCGCGGTGACGGCGTTCACGCGGAGCCTGTACGACCTGGCGCGCGCGGAGGATGCCGCACGGGGAACGAGCCCCAATGTCGGCGGCTCCGACGCGACGAGCGGCCCGTACACGTCACCGACTGGCAACCAAGGCGGCTCCACGTTCAATGCGGATCAGGGGCTCCCGAGCACGAGCGGCTCCGGCGCCGGATCGAGCTACTACCTCCCGCCGCGCCGGGCAGCAGGCGGCCCGGTGAGCGCCGGTACCTCGTACCTGGTCGGTGAGCGCGGCCCCGAGCTGTTCACGCCGGGCTCCAGTGGCATGATCTCGGCCGGCGGCGCCGTCGTCAATTACTTCAACCTGGTCGATACCGAAAGCAACCTCGCGCGGCGCGTGAGCGAACTCATTCTCCGCTCGGTGACGCAGGCCCGGCGCGTCTGATGGCGGTTCTGTCCAACAACGCGATCCTCAACGTCGGGCGCCTCAACGCGTTCCGGCTGAATTTCATTGAGCCGGGGCTCAAGAAACAGCGCGACACGCTCCTGACGATCACGCTCGACGGCGTCCCGCTCCGCGTGCGCCGGAACTCGCTCACGATCCGTGACGTGATCAACGACGCCCCGAATACCTGTACCTTGACCGTGGACGACGCCACGCCGCCGACCGTGGGCAAGCGCCTCGTCGTCGTCCTCGGCGTCGATCCCAAGTACACGCTGTTTACGGGACGGCTGCAGGCGGCGAACGCGTCGTATATCGGGCGGCCGACCGTGGACGAGTGGCACTGCGAGGCGATCGACGACACGGCGCGCGCCGACTGGCTGCGCCCCTTTGGCGCATGGGAGGGCGTGAGCGCGACGACGGTCGCGCAGCAGCTCGTCGCGACCTACGCGCCGGGCTATACGAGCGTGAACGTGCAGGCCGGGCTCGCGCCCGTGACGATTTTTCTCGACGGCTCCGAGCGCATGAATGGCGCGCTCCGGCTGATCGCGAAACTGATCGGGGGCTATTTCTACTGGGAGAACTTTGATCTGCACCTGTTTGTCGGCGACGAGCCGGGGATCGCCAATCCCGATCCGATCACCGGCAGCAAAGGGCAGATCCTCGACGAGCCGCCGATTAGCCAGACGAGCGACGATAGCCAGATCCGGACCAGGTGCTACGGCCGGGGGCATAGCGAGAACACGCTCACCGACGTGGGCGCCGGGGAAACCCTGCTCCCGATCGAAAACGCCGTCATGTTCCCGGCCGGGGGCGGCGCGGCGATCATCGAGTACCGCAAGGTGACGTATAGCGGCACCGTGATCGGCGGCTCGGGCGCGCTCGTCGGGCCGGGCGTCACGCCAGCAGCGGCGCCGGTCCTCGCCGTCGCGGACGGCAGCGGGATCGACGCAGGCGCGCACAACTACGCGTACACGTGGGTGACGGCGGCCGGAGAAACGAACCCGTCGCCGATCGCCTCGGTCAATCTGACGGGCGGCCAAGTTCCGGCGCCGACGTTCAGCGTGAGTACGGGGATCCAGTTTGGGGGGCCGCCGGCCGGGACGCCGCTCAACTATGTGATGTACATCACCGACGCGGCCGGCGCCGGGTTTAATTCGCTACCGTCCGCGAATCTGCAAATCATCTCAACGGGCTACCGGCCGCAACTCAATTTTGTGACGACGGCCGATATGCGAGGCCGCGCCGTCGTCTTTTATCGCAACGACAATAAAGGCACCGGCTGGTCGCCGGTTCCCATTCTGGGCGATCCTCCGGGGAACAATTGGACGCATCCGTTCCCGCCCAATCAACCGGCCGGGTATGGGCAGCAGTGGACCGATGGACTCGTGAGCTATGGGGGCGGCGCGCCGAATCCCGGCGAACCGAATAACGGACCACTGGTCAGTGGGCGCGTGAACATCTCCGGCGTATCGGTCGGGCCGACCGGCGTCACGGGGCGCAAGGTGTACCGGACGCCGGCCAACCAATCAACGCTGAAACTGCTCGCGCTCTGGAGCGATAACACGACGACGACCGGGCAGGATAACCTCGCGGACTCGACGCTCGGCGCGGTCGCTCCGGCGACCGATACCTCGGGGCTGCAGATGGCAGCAGGCCAGGTGCTGCCGGGCGCCGCGAGTATGCCCGTGAGCGGCACGGGCTGGGCGCGCGCGGCTGGCGGCTGGGTGATCGTCGGCAACGGGCAACAGGTGATCCGGTACACCGGGATCGCCGGGAACGCGATCACCGGGATTCCGGCGACCGGGCCGGGCGCGATTATCGCGGCCGTCAATTACAACTCCACACTGACCGGCGCCCCGATGCTCCTCGGCCTGTCGGCGACGACGGCGATCCGCAAGGGGACGGCGGTCGCGATCTGGGTGCAGCGCGACGATCCGGCGGCGCAGGCCGCGCTCGCGGCGCGTGTCGGCGGCTCGGGGATCGTCGAGCATCTGATCGTGGACGAGCGGCGCGGCGAGCAGTCGCTCCTCGCGCTCTGCGACGCCGACCTGGCGATGTACGGGCGCCCGATCGTCACCGTGCGCTATGTCAGCTTCGATCCGAAAACGCGCTCGGGGCGGCCGGTGACGATCGCGATCGCGCAACCGCCGATTAACCAGACGCTGATGATTCAGGACGTAACGATCGACGCGTTCGCGCCGGGGCCGCCGCACTTCACCGTGACGGCCAGCTCGCAGCGCACGTCACTGGAAGATCTGTTGCGCCGCATGGTCGGCACGCTGGAGGAGGGTTTCTAAATGCCGATCAACAGGGCGCCGTTTAACGCGTTGGTGGACGATTCCGGGAACGGGACGTCCGGATCGATTTGGAACAAGGCGGCGATCCAAAACGTCCTCCTCGACCCGATTGATGCGATTCCGACGTTTCAAAACGTTCCGTTTAGCGCGGGCAATTTCGGCGCGGCATCACCAATGGTCTGGACGGTGGGCGCGGGCGCTTTGATCGACAATCGCTATGCCGTGATCGGGAAGTCAGTACTGATTTGGTCGTTCTATATCTCCTGGTTTTCTGGGAGCAACGTATTGAGCGGGTCTCCGACGGCGCAACTGTTTATGACAATCCCAGGTGGCAAGGCTGGCGCCTCCACCACCATTCTGGCGCTTGATTATTGCGCGGGCATTGTCGGCGTCAATCAAATGGCGGGCCTGCAGGTTTCGCCCTCGGGCGGCGGATACATCACCATTTCTAAGGCCAACGGGAGCAATTACGCACTATCAGACATACCAGGGATGGTGACCACACTGATCTTTGAGGTGTTCTGAATGGCGCAACCATTCCCGCCGCAAGGCAACCAGAGCCAGCATACCGAACGGCCGCTCAAGATCTACGCCGAGCAGTACGTCGAGGGCGGCGCGCTGCCGGTCGGCGTGTTGAACCATGCGCCCACGGGCGAGCAGACGCCGCCGTACCTGGTCGCGAACGGCGTCTATCAGCCGGTACGCGTCGGCGACTGGGTGATCTCCAATCGCTACACGGGCGTCCCGATCGAGGTCATCTCGGACGAGGAATTCTCCGAGCGGTTTGGCGGGGGCGGCGCCCCGCTCGTGCCGGAGTGACGCCGGGCTGGCTGTTGCTGCTGGCGCTGCTCGGCCTGCTGCTGCTCGCGCGCGCGGCGCGGCGGCGCTGAACCCGCGCGTTTTGTGTCGGCGCGTTTGTGTCAAAACCGGGAAGTGTTCCCCGTGGAACACGTTAGCGGGAGTGATTCCGGTACGACCAGTTCCCGGCCGTGCCTCGAGCGCCCCGCCGGCCGAACCCGCCAAACCGCTCAATCAATCAATAGAATCAGGCCGAAACCGCGCGATCCTCGGCCCTGTCGCCGACTCCGGTGGACTCCGGCTAACCCCGCCTAACACCGGGTTCCGAGGCCGTTTTGTGTCAGCCCGGCCGGGTTTTTGTGTCACTCGTCAAGGTCAAAGGCGAGGCGAAACAACAGGCCGCGCATTTGTGAATCCGGGGCCAGCACCGTCGCCGCCCGTCCCTCGGCGGCGATCTTCTGATCGAGAAATTGCACCGCCGGGTTCTGGTCATTACCCACAAGCGCCAGCATGGCGTCGCGGTACTCCCCGAGCGTTTCTGGACACGCATTGCCGAACTCGTCCTGCCGCATGGGTCAATCAACCGCGTACGGTTTCGGCGTCCGCACGTAGCCGTTCCGTTTGCGTTTCAGGAACCCGCCTTTGACGAGCGGCCCCGTCCCGTACCGGGCCGTCACCGGGCGCGGCGTCACCAGGTCGAACGTCGCGAGGTAGTCGGCGATCCGCTGGCGCTGCGCGCGCTTGCGCGCGGTGTAGTCGCCCCGCTGTTTTGCGCGCACCAGGATCGGAGGGCCGCGCCCGTGGCGTCGCCGGGGGCTCGGCGTCGAGCAGCGCCCGCGCGGCTTTTAACACGTCGAGGTTCTGTTCGTACTGGGCGATCAGGGCGGCGAGCTGCTGGTGCGCGGAGGGGATCGGCATACGGGGCTCCTGTTGATTACGCGACCGCGCTCTGCGATCGGGTATGGGCGGCGAGCGTCGCGGCGAGGCGCTCACTGACGGCGGCGACGGCGGCCACGTCCACGTTTTGATTTGCGCCGAGGGCATAGCGCGCGGTGAGGCGCGAGCCTTTCGCGTGGCCGAGCAGACGGCCGACCGTGTCGAGGTCGCGCGTCGTTTCGTACATCAGCGTCCCGAACGAGTGCCGGAGGTCGTAGCAGTGGACGGTCGCGCGGCCCTGCTCGTCCACGAGCCCGACTTTGCGCGCGGCGCTCTTGAACGTCTTATTGAGCGGCGCGTCGCGAAACGGTCCCCATGCTCCGGCGGCGATGAACGCGCGAAACGCCGCGACGCCTTGGGCCGTGAGCGCGATCGTGCGCGCCTCGACGCCGGAGCCTTTGCGGCGCGGCGGCAGGTGGACGACGCCGCGATCGAGATCCCGCAAGTGGACGCGGCGCAGCGTCGCGAGGACGCCGGGCGGGATCCCGGTGAAGGCGATCACGCGGAGCCGGGCCGGGGCGAGCGCCGGAACGGGGCCGCCCCGCGCGAAGCGACGCGGGGCCAGGTGATCGAGGATCTGCAGGATCACCGGGTAGGGGATCGCGCGGGGCTGGTCGTACTTGGGCGTCGCCGGTTTGTGCGCGACGCGCGCCGGGTTGATCCCGCCTTTGCCGTTCCGCAGCGTGTAGAACCCCTGCAGGTAGACGGCGACTTTGCGCGCCGTCGCCTGCGCCATTCCGGCGAGCTGCCATTGCTGGAGCTGCCGCTCGATCTCGTGCGGCTGGATGCCGTCGGGATCGCGGTCCCGCCCGAGGACGGCCGCCCAGCGGTGCAAGGTGACGAGCTGCCGCGAGATGGACGCGAGCGCGGCCCGGCGCTGCCCGTAGTCGGCGATCGCCGCCGTGAAGCGCCCAGCGGCCGGGGCGCGCGCGATCGCTGCGCTGGGGCGTGTCTGGGCGGCCGTGAGGGCATCCTCGCGCCACTTCAGCAACGTCGAGCGCGGCGTGTCGGCCGGGAACCGGGGCGACCAGGTGCGGACGCCCTTGACCATGTAATGCACCTGGTGCGTCCCGTCCGGACGCGTCACGATCCCTTTCGAGTCGCGCGGTCGTTTCTTCGATCGTGTAGCCATTAGTCCAAATCCTGAAAGAGGCGTTCAAGCGATGCGACGATCGCGTTTGCCTCGTGTGGTCGCTTTGTCGCGTGGGACACGAGGCGTGCGACGACGTGAGCCAGGCGGCTCCAGAGGCGCGCCGGAATCGCCGCCGGTATCGCGCCGGATTGTGTCGATCTCCATGCGGAGCCGGGCGAACTCGGCGGCGACCGTTTGCTGGAACTGTTCGA
>Ga0207701_10003846_pt1 | contig 15369 bp, 13 predicted proteins | sample KBSSwiSSwithPhiX_FD_184294 | JGI IMG/M metagenome (GOLD analysis project Ga0207701, IMG submission 184294) | Switchgrass rhizosphere bulk soil microbial communities from Kellogg Biological Station, Michigan, USA, with PhiX - S5 (SPAdes) (version 2) | ecosystem: Environmental > Terrestrial >... | reverse complement strand
CATGTAGAATGCCCTTCATTATGGGCTATATCGTTCCGGATCCTGTCGAGCGCTACCTGAGCGGACTCAATCGTGCGCACGACTCCGTGCTCGACGACATCGCCCGCGACGGCGAGGCACAGGGCCTGCCGCTGGTGGACGCCGAGGTCGGCGCGCTGCTCCGCGTGCTGGCGATGTCGGTCGGCGCCCGGCGCATCCTCGAGATCGGCACGTGCATCGGCTACTCGGGGATCTGGCTCGCGCGCGCTCTTCCTGCAGACGGGATGCTCATCACGATGGAGAAGGACCAGGACCGCGCGGCGATTGCGAAGGCGAACTTCGAGCGGGCGGGAGTCAGCGACAGGGTCAGCATCATGACCGGTGATGCCGCACTCAAGATCGTCAAGGTCGCCGGCCCGTTCGACCTGATTTTCCAGGACGGACACAAGCCGCTCTACAACACACTGCTCGAGCCGCTAGTCGGCCTGCTGCGTCCGGGCGGACTCCTCATCACCGACAACGTGCTGTGGGACGGCGAGGTGGTTCCGGGCTTTCTCGAGAAGCCCCGGCGCAACGACGAGGACACGCGGGCGATCGCCGAGTACAACGAGCGCATCACGACGCATCCACAACTGCTCACCTCAATCGTGCCGCTGCGCGACGGTGTGGCGATATCCATCAGGACGCACTAGGACCCAGGCTCACCATGACCATTGAAGAATGGCTGAAAGCGGCGATCGAGGATGCGGAGCGGCGCGGCCTTCCCGAACTGAAGCCGCTGCTGGAAGCGCTCGCGCAGTCGACGAAGGCACTGCGGGCCGCACGATTCGGCGGACAGGCACATGGCCCTACTGAGCATTGACACCTTCGCGCGCCGGGTACGGTCGCGCGAAATCAGCGCCACCGAGATGGTCGAGGAGTGCCTCCGCCAAATCGACGCGAACAACGCGCGCCTGAACGCCTACATCCTGGTGATGGCGGAATGGGCGCGCCGGCAGGCGGCCGAGGCCGATCGTGAGCTCGCTTCTGGTGTGGACCGGGGACCGCTTCACGGTGTTCCGGTTTCAGTGAAGGACCTTTTCGACGTCGCGGGTACCGTTACGACCGCAGCCTCTCGCGTCCGCGAAGGGCTCGTGGCGCAGCACGACGCGCTCGCCGTCTCGCGGCTCCGCCGCGCCGGAGCGGTCATCGTCGGCAAGACGAACCTGCACGAGTTCGCCTTCGGCACCACCAACGAAGACTCGGCGTTCGGCCCCGCGCGCAACCCTCTTGACGACACGAGGTCGCCAGGAGGCTCGAGCGGCGGTTCCGCGGCAAGCGTCGCGGCAGGGATGGCTCTCGCCACCCTGGGAACCGACACCGGCGGCTCGATCAGGATTCCTGCCGCAGCGTGCGGCCTGGTCGGCCTCAAACCTTCCTATGGTGAACTGCCGGCTGACGGAGTGATCCCGCTCTCGCGGACCCTCGACCACGTGGGACCGCTCACGGCCACGGTCACCGACGCCTGGCACATGCTTCACGCGTTGCGCGACCGGGCGCCCGTCAAGCCCCTTGCTGCAACGCCGGTTCGCGCCCTGCGCCTGGCGGTTCCGCGACGCTACTTCTGCGACCTGCTGGATGACGACGTGCGCGCAGCGTTCGAGGCAGCAGTGGACACGTTGCGGCGCCATGGCGCGACGATCGTCGACGCAGACATTCCGCATGCGTCGCTTATCGCCACCGTCTACCTCCACATCGTCTTCGGCGATGCGGCCGCATACCATGCAGATACGCTCGACAGCATGCCGGAGCGCTATACGCCCAACGTGAGACTGCGGCTCGAGATGGCCCGCTACGTGACAGCGGAAGACTACGTTCGGGCGCTCGACGGCAGGCGCACGCTGGCGCGGGAAGTTGACGCGGCGCTATCGGGTGTGGACGCTCTTCTGATCCCGACGCTGGCGATCGTCGCGCCGCCCCTTGGTGCGGCGACCGTCCAGGTCGGCTCCAGCCGCGAGCCCGTGCGCAACGTCATGCTCAGGCTCACGCAGCTCTTCAACCTGACCGGGCATCCAGCCATCTCCCTGCCGTGCGGTACCTCGACATCGGGCCTGCCCTGCGGGCTTCAACTGGCCGGCTTCGCCGGGCAGACCGACAACCTGCTGCACGTCGCACGCGGCGTCGAGATCGCGCTCGGCGCACAGGCCGGCTGATCATCCAATCGGTTGTCCGGGCATCCGTCTCGGCGGGACGGGCAGGTCGGGCGGCCCGGCCGGCGGGGGAATGTCCGGCGGAGGCACGGGCTTGATGTCTGGCGGCGGCGTGTCGATGATGTCGGGCGGCCGCGGATCGGTCGGCTGAGGCGGTTGTTCCTGCATGACAGGAGAGCGTGCAAGGACCGAACCCTGGCGGACCTGAAGATCCGCGGCTACATCAGCCAGTCTTGAAACCCGCTCTAGACCTGCAGCCCGACCGCTCGCATCAGTTCCAGCGCGTTGCTCCGCTCGACCACCCCTTCGCGCATCCGGTAGTCAAACACCATGCGTCCGTTCTCGATCCGATCCTCGAAATGGACGTTCCGTGCACGCACCTCGACGTTCGCAGCCAGCGCCGTCAGGGCGAGGTCGTGCGTCGTGACCAGACCGATCGCTCCCGCCTCGGCCAGCGCGGCAACGATCGCCTCGGCCCCGATTTTCCGGTCGTGCGAGTTGGTGCCGTGAAGGATCTCGTCGAGAAGGAAGAGCACCGGCCTGGGTCCAGCGGCGAGCTGGACGATATCGCGGATCTTGAGAATTTCACTGTAGAAGCGCGAGTGCCCCTGCTGCAGCGAGTCTTCCACGCGAATGGTGGCGCCGATGGCGACCGGCGACAGCGTCAGCCGCGCGGCGCGCACCGGCGCGCCGGCCAGCGCGAGCACCGCGTTGGCGCCGACGGCACGAAGCATCGTGCTCTTCCCCGACATGTTCGAGCCGCTGATGATCAGGACGCCCGAGGCGTCGCCGCCGAGCGCCACATCATTACGCACGGCCGTGCTCTCTTGCAGCAGCGGGTGGCCGATCGCGACTGCCTCGAAGACGGGACCGCCCTCGGCCAGCACCGGAAACCGATCCTCGGAGTGCTCGAAGGCGTACGTGGCCAGCGAAGACAGGGCTTCGAACTCGCCGATCGCGGCGATCCAGGCAGCCAGTGACGACCTGTTCGCCGCATGCCACCTGTCGATGGCGACGGCCGCCTGGCTTCGCACGAGCAGCAACAGGCCGAATGGACGGACGAACTCGTTGCGTAGCGCGTCGCGAGCCGCGATGTACCGCCGCAACTGCGCGATGAGCGCCGACGGCTTCGACTCGCCATCGAGCGCGCCTCTCAGCACGCGGAGGCGTGCGGCCGAAAAGCTTTCCTGCTCGAGGCGAGCGAGCAGAGACTCGAGCAAAGACAGGTCGTCGGCTGCCGCGTCCACGCGGCGTATCACCCGCCACACGCGAGAGCGATGCACGAGCGCCACGCCGGCCGGCACGAGCAGCCAGATAAGAACGGGCACGCTCGAGATCCATCCCGCCAGCATCCCCGTGACCAGGATGGCCGTGACCAGGGCACAGGCGGCGAACTGGAGTGCATGCATCGGCCCGAGACCGACGGGAGCGGCGCTGGCCCACGCCGTGAGCGTGCCGGTTCTCGATACATGCGCTTCTGCGGCGAGCACGGCGAGCGTCTCGCGGAAGTCGATGCGGTCGCGAAGGTCTGCCACCGCCTCCTGCCGCGTGAGCACCTCGCTTCTGTCGGCCGGGGCGCGCAGCCAGTCGGCCAGCGTTTCCTCGCCGGCCTCGGTCCTTGCCGTGTCTATCAATTGAAAGAGCGACCCGGGCCCGAACAGATCCAGGTCGCGAGCAAACGGATGGTCGCCGATGAAGCGGCTCCCGTCAGGTCCGGTCCCTGCCCACGATCCGTCGAGCCGCGTCAGCCCGCGTTCGTAATAGCGCCGCGCGCGGACCAGCCTCTCGTTCGCATTCAGGAGGCGGGCATGCACAACCAGCAGCGCCAGGAACAGGACCGCGGGAAGCAGCAGCCACGCCGGACTCAGCGCGCCTCGCGCGAACGCGAGCCAGGCCAGCAGCGCTGCCGCCCCAAAGACAACCAGCCGCAGGTTGGAGAGCCACAGGTGGCGACGCTCGCCCTCAGCGATTGCAGTGGCGAGCCGGGCGATTCGACGGTCGTACTCGGGGCGCGGGTCGACCGCGGACCCGCGGTTCATATCTGGTATTTGCGATTCACGAGTCGCGTTCGCTGTTTCCGGCATCAGCCGGACCTGATTCGAGGAGTTCGCGGGCCAGCCTCGCGTAGTCGTCGACCGCGCATTCCTGCTCCCGGATGTCGATGAATTCATCGGACGTGTGCGCCACGTGAATCGACCCCGGGCCGAACAGCAGCGGCTGCCCCCAGGCACGCAGGAACGGGATGTCGGTCGTGTAAGGGAACACGGCCGCGTCGAAGCCGGGAACGGTCGCCATCCGCACGGGCGGTACTTCCAGGATCGGCTCGACCGACACTCGCGGTTCGAACCTCCGGAGGATTTCCATGACCATTGCGGCATCGCTGACCGTGCGGAACATCAACTCGGCCTGCGCCGCCGGGGGCACGACGTTCGGGGCCACGCCGCCCGAGATCAGTCCCACCGTGTAATGCGTGCGCCCGAGCACCGGATCGCTGGGCCACTCCACGCGCCGCAGATCCATCAGGACGTCGATCAGTTTGTCGATGGCCGACTCGCCCAGTTCCGGGAACGACGAGTGTGCCGCCCGTCCCTTCGCCTTGAGCACGACGCGTTGAATACCGCGCGTCGCCAGGCCGAGCCGCCGGTCAGTTGGCTCCCCGTTGACCAGGTACCGGCAGCCGCGAGCGTCGAGGTTGGCCCGCTTCGCACCTTCGCTCCCGCGCTCCTCGCCGACGACGAACAACAGGCCGACGCGTGTTTCGCCTTCCCGGCGCAGCAGATCGGCTGCTGCGACCTGCGCGGCGAGGATCCCTTTCGCATCACACGAACCGCGGCCGTAAATACGTCCGTTCTCGACGCGACTGGGGAAGAACGGAGGTACGCAATCGAAGTGCGTCGAGTAGACGAGCGCGGGCTCTGGACTCGAGGTCGCGAACACGTTGAAGCGGTGATCGTCGACCTTCTGTTCGACAACCGCGAATCCGAGGTTCGTGAGGTACTCGGACAGGTATGCGGCGGCTGCACCTTCGCGGCCGGTCGTCGAATCGATGTCGACCAGCGAGCGTGTGAAACCGACGAGATCGACCGCTGTGTGCGTCAGAGGATCCACGCGTTGTTTTCCCCAATCACGTCGGTCGTCGCCGGTTGCACGGGCTACTCGGCGTAGGCCGGATTCGCGTAGGACGGATTGAGGAGTTGCAGCTCCTTCAACACCCGGAGAATCTTCTCCTTCGACGCGGAGGTCGGCGGGCACATCGGGAGGCGGTAGCTCTCCTCGAGCAGGCCCATCATCGCCATCGCCGACTTGATGGGCACCGGGTTGGCCTCGACGAAGTTCACCTGCATCAACGACAGGATGCGGATGTGGACGCTGCGCGCCGTCGCGAAGTCGCCACGCGCCGCCGCGCTGACCATCTCCACCATGTCGGCAGGAATCTCATTCGACGCAACCGAGATGACGCCCCGTCCGCCGATCGCCATGAGCGGCAGCGTCAGCGCATCGTCTCCCGAGAGGATGATGAAGTCGGAGGGCAGCAGCTTGCAGATGTCGATCATCTGGCTGATGTTGCCCGACGCCTCCTTGACCCCGATGACGTTGGGCAGTGTCGCAAGACGGGCGAGCGTGCTGGGTTCGACGTTCACGCCGGCACGCCCAGGCACGTTGTAGACGATGATCGGCAGGTCCGTGCTCTCGGCGATCGCGCGGTAATGAAGGTAGAGGCCTTCCTGCGTCGGCTTGTTGTAGTAGGGCGTCACCGACAGCAGGCCCTGCGCGCCTGCCTTTTTCATGAGGCCGGCCAGGTGAATCACTTCCCTGGTGTCGTAGCCACCCGCTCCGGCGAGCACCGGCACGCGGCCCTTCGCTTCATCCACCAGGATCTCGACGATGCGCACACGTTCCGCGTCGCTCAGCGTCGGGTTCTCACCCGTCGTTCCGCAGGGCACGAGGAAGTGGATGCCCGCATCGATCTGGCGGCGTCCGAGCCGCCGCACCGCCCGCTCATCGAGGTCGCCCGACCCGGTGAAAGGGGTGACGAGCGCCGTGCCGACTCCGGTGAAATTGATGTTCATAAGCTGGTGCCCGCAAATTAGCAATTAGCAATCAGCGTTTAGCAATTAGCAATCAGCGATTGGCAATTCCGAGAACGTCCTGCATCGTGTACCAGCCCGTGCGCCCGCTGACCCACCGGGCGGCGCTCAGCGCACCGCGCGCAAAGCCTCCGCGGTCACGAGCCGTATGTGTGAGAGTAATCGATTCCGACGGTCCGTCGAAACCGATCGTGTGGGTGCCTGGAATGTAGCCGGCGCGCGTCGCAGAAACGTCAATCGGGCGATTGAATCCGGCCGCCTCCATCGATTTCTTGAGCTTCAGAGCCGTGCCCGATGGCGCGTCCTTCTTCGCCGCGTGATGAGCCTCGTGCACCCAGGCGCCAAACTCGGGCTGCGCGGCGAAGATTTCGGCCGATCGAGCCACCAGCAGTTCGAACAGGACCACGCCGGTCGAAAAGTTCGGAGCCGCCACGATGCCGATGCCGGCGTCGGAGACGATCTTCCTCAGCTCTGCCTCGTGCGCACCCCAGCCGGTCGTGCCGAGCACGATGTTGATCCCCTGGCCCGCCAGTGCGCGGACGTTCGCAACCACCGCGTCCGGCGAGGTGAAGTCGACCGCCACGTCAACCGTTCCCTTCCACTGCGGATCGTCGACCGCGGCCGTTTGCGCTTTCGACAACGGGTCGACGACGCCGGCGACCTCGCAGCTGTACTGCGGCGCGAGCTCGCCAACCAGCCGGCCCATCTTGCCGTATCCGACCAGCAGGATCCGCATCAGGCACCCACCTTTGCCCCGAAGAACTGATCGTGCAGAAGGTTCATCGCCGCAGTCACGTCCGCGTCGCGCAGCACGAAGGTGATGTTCCGGCGCGAAGCCGCCTGCGAGACCAGTCGAAGGGGAATCTTGTCGAGCGAGGTCACCGCGCGCCCGAACAGCGTCGGGTCGGACCGCAGGTTCTCGCCGACGATGCAGACAATCGCCATGTCGCGCTCGGTCGACACTTCGGCGAAGTTCCGGAGGTTGCTGAGAATGTCGTCCAGGCGCCGCGAGTTGTCGACCGTGACCGACACGCTCACCTCGGAGGTCGTGACCACGTCCACCGGCGTCTTGAAGCGCTCGAACACCTCGAACAGCCGCCTCAGGAACCCGAAGGCCATCAGCATGCGCGTGGAGGTGATGTCGATGACGGTGACGCTGCGCTTGCACGCGAGCGCGGTCAGCGTCTGGCCGTCACCGCGGCCGGTCGCGGTAATCATCGTCCCGCGCACGTCGGGCCGGCGCGAGTTCAGGATGCGCACGGGGATGTTCCTGGCAACAGCCGGAAGAATCGTGCTGGGGTGAAGGACCTTCGCGCCAAAGTAGGCGAGCTCTGACGCCTCGGCGAAGGACAGTTCCGGAACGAGCAGCGGGTTTGCGACGACCCTCGGATCGGCCGTGAGCATGCCGTCGACATCGGTCCAGATCTGGATTTCGTCCACGTCGAGACAGGCGCCGAAGATCGCCGCGGAGTAGTCGCTTCCACCGCGCCCGAGCGTCGTGGTGATGCCGCCCGGTGTGGCGCCGATGAACCCGCCCATCACCGGCACCTGGCCGGCGGCGGCTTTCGAGCCAACGATGGCCGTCACGCGCTCCGCGGTGGCGTCCATGTCCGGGATTGCCGCTGAGTGCTCCGCGTCGGTGACGAGCACCTCTCGCGAATCGACCCAGGCTGCGTCGACGGCCTGCTGGCGGAACGCAGCAGCAACAATGCGGCTGCTGGCGAGCTCACCGATGGCCTGGATCACATCCGACGCAGCCGGCGTCACTTCGTGCTGCCCTGCCCAGCGGCGGACGTCCGCCTCCAGTGCCTGGAAGTCCGACGTGAGCTGCGCGTTGAGCTCGTCGAGCGCAGCACCTTGCACCAGCGTCGTCGCGACGCCCAGGTGGCGCGTCAGCAGGTCCGCGATGATTTGGGCAGCCTGATCGGCCTGCCCGTCCGCAGCGAGGCGCGACGTCTCGACGAGCCGATCGGTCACTTTCGACATCGCCGAGACGACCACCACCGGAGGCGGATCGACAGGGTTGTCGGCCCATTGCCTGCGAACGATGTTGATGACGCGGTTCATCGCCTCGGCATCCTGCACCGAGGTACCGCCGAATTTCATGATGACGTTCACAGCAGTCCCTCGGCGTGCATCAGCTCGGCGTTGAGGATCGCGGCACCCGCTGCGCCGCGAATCGTGTTGTGGCCGAGCGCCACGAACTTGAAATCGAACAGCGGACAGGCGCGCAGCCGGCCGATGCTGACCGTCATGCCGCCGTCGCGGTTGACGTCCAGGAGCGGCTGTGGCCTGTTCACCTCATCGAGGTACACGATCGGCTGCTTCGGCGCAGACGGCAGACCGAGTTCCTGCGGACGGCCGCGGAAACTGCGCCACGCATCGATGACGGCTGCGGGCGTCGGCTTCTGCGCGAGGCCGACCGAGATTGAGCCGGTATGGCCGTCGCGCACAGGCACGCGAGTTGTCGTGGCACTCAGGCGAACCGGGTGGTCCTGCACCTTGCCGCTCCCGAGCGAGCCGAGAATCTTCCGCGTTTCGGTTTCGACCTTCTCTTCTTCGCCCCCGCCGATGTGCGGAATGATGTTGCCCAGGATGTCCCAGGAGGGCACGCCGGGATAGCCCGCACCTGAAATGGCCTGCAGCGTGGTGACGATCGTCGATTCGAGGCCGAACTGCCGCAGCGGCGCGAGCGCCATCGCCAGGACGATCGTCGCGCAGTTCGGGTTGGTCACGATCCGGCCGCTCCAGCCTTGCGCCGCGCCCTGGGCGTCCAGCAGTTTCAGGTGCTCGGCGTTCACCTCGGGAATCATCAGCGGAACGGTGTCGAACATGCGGTAGTTCCGCGAATTGCTCACGACGATGTGTCCCGCCCTGGCGAACTCGGCTTCGATCTCGCCGGCAACCGAGGAGTCGAGCCCCGAGAAGACCAGTTTCGGGGCAGTCCCCGGCGCGGCCGCTTCCACAACCCGGGTCGCCACGTCATCGGGCAGGCGATTGGGAAGCCGCCAAGCTGCCGCGTCCTTGAACGCCTTGCCGGCGGAACGCTCGCTGGCGCCAAGGTAGGACACCTTGAACCAGGGATGGTCCGCGAGCAACGCGATGAACTGCTGACCGACCATGCCGGTCGCGCCAAGGATTCCTACAGGAATTGACGGCATAAAGAGCCTTCGTTTCTCCAAAAAAAAAGCCGACGCGGTTCAACCGTGTCGGCAGGGTTCAGCTCGATTGGGATCTGGAATGACTAGCGCCCGAGCACAACTCCTCCGACACGGTAGGCCCGCTTTCGACCGGTGCACTTTCGAGTGGTGGAGTTGAGCGCCATTGCAGCTGTTGTTTCTTGTTGGTTCGTACGTGGCGTCGGGCCTTCAGACGTACGTGGCGTCGGGTCTTCAGACCCGACGACGAGAGAGTATAGCATGGGAAGTTGATGCTTCAAGCGCTCTTCCACGCCTGGGAACGCAGGCTCGCGTCCACGACGAAAGACCGCATCGTTCGACCGTTCGAATGGGGTCTCGACTGGATGCCCGGCGACGCGGGTGTCGCCTCGCCTCCCGCCGGCCTCGTCGGCGAGTGGGTGACGCAGGTGATGGCCGACACCGACGCCTTCTACACGCCGGCCCCGACCACTGAGTACGCGCTCCGCGCCGCTCCGGACGAGGGCGAGCAGTGGCTGACGTTCCCCTCGGCGATCGAGACGCCGCACCCCGCGAACAACACGGTCCACTGCCGTATCTTCCACGCCAGGGAGAATCCGGATCGGGCGCATCGCGCCGCTGTGGTCGTGCTGCCGCAGTGGAACTCGGATGCGGGCGGTCACGTCGGTCTCTGCAGGCTGCTGACGATGAGCGGCCTGACCGCCGTGCGACTGAGCCTGCCGTATCACGACCTGCGGATGCCGCCGGAACTCCACCGCGCCGACTACATCGTCAGCTCGAACATCGTGCGGACGGTGCAGGTCTGCCGCCAGGCGGTGCTCGATGCCAGGCGCGCGATCGCCTGGCTGCACTCGCAGGGATACGACCGGATCGGCATCCTGGGCTCGAGCCTCGGCTCCTGCCTGTCGCTGCTCACGGCTGCGCACGAACCGCTGGTGCGGGCCCAGGCGCTGAACCACATCTCGCCCTACTTCGCCGATGTGGTGTGGCGAGGCATTTCCACCTCGCACGTTCGTGAGGGGCTCGACGGCCACATCGAGCTCGACCTGCTGCGCGAGTTGTGGCAGCCGATCAGCCCGTCCAATTTCATCGAGCGCCTGCGCGGACGGCAGACGCTGCTCGTCTACGCCCGTTACGATCTGACCTTCCCCGTGGATCTGTCGCGAGAGCTCGTGCGCCAGTTCGAAGAGCAGAACATTCCGCATGAAGTGGCGGTCCTGCGGTGCGGGCACTACACGACCGGCGTGACACCCTTCAAGTTCATCGACGGCTGGATCCTGAGCCGATTTCTCCGCCGGGCGCTTTTGAACTGATCGTACGTGGGGGCGGGTCTTCAGACCCGCCCTTGCCACGCCCGGCAGGTCTTCGGAGCCGCCCTTGCCGTCGGGTCTGAAGACCCGACGCTACGTCGATGACCCGCCCTTCGGCAATTTGAAAAGGTTCGTGAAGAGCTGTCGACGCCCAAGCACCCGCTTCGGATGGGGCTCGGGGTTGGTGGTGTTGATGATCCGCTCGAGCCTCGCGGCGACGTTGTTGAAATCGTAGAAGGCCGTCAACTGATCGCGAGTCGTGACCGAGATGTCGTTGAGCAACGGGCGCATCTGTTCGTCGGGAAGCGGACGGTTGATGCACTTGTCGCGGAAGACCAGGCACCGGCGCTGCTCGACGCGGCAATTCGCCGCAATCTTCCTCAGAACGTCGATGTGCGACCGCTTCACGCGCTGCACTACCTCCTCCGCGATGCGGTCCGACTCGGCGACCACTTCCTCGATCGCCGGAATGAAGAAATCGAGATAGTCGAGCACCGCCTGCGGGCTCTCGAACTGCGCCGACGCCTCCGCCACGCGCGCGCGCTGGGCGCGAAGCATTTCCAGGGTGTTGAGCGCGTCGGCCTTGCGTGCCGCCAGCTGCTCGACGACGTCCTGCGGTGTCGGATCTTCGATGGTCACAGGTACTTCAGCAGCCCTTCGAACGCCTTCAGCAGGACGTCCGCAAGATCGCGCACGAAGGGCGTCACTTCGCCTTCGCTGACGGCGGTTGCAACGGTCACTGGATTGGTCAGGAACAGCCAGATCGTGGCGACCGCGATGACGATCACGAGCAGCGCGATGGCACCGAACAGGCTGAGCCCGATTCTCTCGTATCGCATTCGAACCGGAACCCCACCGAGGATAGCACCTGGACTCGACAGGCCCATCACTTCAGGTGGATCGCCTCCTGGTCAATACGACGGTCGCCAGGCCGAAGTTGCGACTGGCGCGATTGAGCCGATCAGAATGTGTCCGACGCCAGAATGGAGGGAACGCCGAGATTCAGCCTGGGCAGGTCGCGCGATACCACGCCGTAGTCGCCGACGACCAGCGTGGTGAGCCTGGACGGGTCGAGGTACTGCTGCGTGACGCGCGTCACATCGTCCACCGTAAGGTGCTCGACGACTGAGACGAACTCGTCGAAGTAGCCGTCCGGCAGGTCGTACAGCGCGAGCTGGGTGACCGCTCGCGCGAGCTGCTCGGCCGTTTCGAAGTTGCGCGCATAGCCGCGCGTCAGGGCCGCGACGCCCAGCGCCAGTTCGTCGGCCGACACGGGCCGCGAGTCGCGGATGCCGGCGATTTCAGCCATCGACTCGTGAATGGCTTCGGCAGTGGCGGCCGTCTGCACGCTGACCTGGAGCAGGAACGGGCCCGGGAGGCGCCGGAAGTCGAATGACGTGCGCGCGCCGTACGTGAGCCCTTTCTCCTCCCGGAGATTCAGGTTGATCCGGCTGACGAACTGGCCGCCGAGCACCATGTTCGCCGCGACGAGCGCATGGTAGTCGGGCGTATTCCGCGCCACGGCCACGTGCCCGATCCGCAACTCGGACTGGGGCGCGCCTGGCCGGGGAATGATGTTCAGCCGCGGTGGCCCGGGCAGCGGCGGTGCAACCGGAAGCGGCGACATGGACGAACCGTTCCAGCCGGAGAACACCTCCGCGGCCACGGCGGCCACGTCCTCGTGTTCGCAGTCGCCGGCAATCACCAGCGTCGCGTCGCCAGGCCTGATGTTTTCCGCGTGGAATCGGCGCACATCGTCGATGGTCAGCGCGGAGAGCGACTGTTCGTTGCCGAGCGGTGTGTGCCCGTAGGGGTGCTGCCCGTAGATCAGGCGCATGAACGCGCGATCCGCAACGGCACCCGGCATATCCCGCAGCTGCACCAGCCGGTGCAGGCGCAGCTGACGGACCCGTTCGAAGTCGTCGTCTCTCATGGACGGACGCACGACGATGTCCGCGAGCACCGAGAGCGCGGGCTTCAGGAACCGGCTGAGGACGGTGACCGTGAGGAGCGTGGCGTCCGGGCCGATGTCCGAGTCGAGCTGCGCGCCGACGCGGGCGAGCGCCTCGTGAATTTCGATGGAGGACATCGCGCCGGTGCCCTCGTCGAGCATGTCGGTCGTGATCGCGGCGAGCCCTTCGCGGCCCGACGGATCGTCGGCCGCCCCGCGCCGCACGAGCAGCATCACGGTGGCGACCGGAATCGACGAATGCGGCACCGACCACACGCGGAGCCCGTTGGGCAGCGTGGACCGATCTATCGCCGGGAAGTGGAACGGCGGCGGCGTTCCAGGACTCGGCAGCCGGCTGCGATCGACCATCATGCGTGCGCTTTCATGAAACGAGCGAGGGAATTGAGCCAGGCAGCGCGAAGACCGTCTTGCCCTTCGGCACGACGCTGAGCGCTACGCGGTTCGAGTTCGCGAGATAACGGCGCACGGCGTCGCGGAGGGAGTCCGCGCTGACGTCGTGGTAACGCGCCAGGTCGCGGGAGAAGAAGCCGGGGTCCTTGAGGAACACGTTGTAGGCGTTGAGCTGATCGGACTTGCCGCCGAATCCGCCGACCGTCTGGAGGCGGTAGATGAACTGCGCTTCGGCCTGGACGCGACCCCGTTCGATCTCGTCGCTGGTCGGGCCGTCGGCTGCCAGCTTCCTGATTTCGTCGACGATGACCCGTTCGAGTTCGGCGAGCGTGTGGCCGGGTGCGGCCGTCGCGGCCACCTGCACGAAGCCGCCCGCTTCGCGCGAATTCTGCGCGGCCGACACGTCGGTCGCGGCGCGCATCTCGTACACCAGCCGGCGGTAGAGCCGTGAGGTCTTCCCGTTCGCGAGGATGTCGGCGGCGAGATCCAGTTCCGCATCGTCGGCCGCGAACATCGACGGCGTGGTCCACGCGAGATAGAGCCGCGGCAGTTCGACCCGATCCTCGATCAGCAGCCGCGTTTCACCATGCAGCACCGGTTCCGCGGGTTGCACGGCCCTGACTGGCGGCCCCGGCGCAATCTCCTCGAAATAGCGCCGGACCATCGCGAGCGCGTCGTCAGTGTCCACGTCCCCGGCGATGGCGATCGACGCATTGGCCGGGTGGTAGTAGGTTGAAAAGAACTGACGCACTTCTTCGACCTGCGCCGCGTGCAGATCGGCGATCTGCCCGATGGTCGGCCAGTGATACGGATGGTCGGGCGGATAGATCGCCGCCAGCATCGCCATCGGCGCGAGGCCGTACGGCCGGTTCTCGTAGCTCTGGCGACGCTCGTTCAGGACGACGTCGCGCTGGTTCGAGAACTTCGCCTCGGTCAACGCCGGCAGCAGATAGCCCATGCGGTCCGACTCCATCCACAGGGCAAGCTCGAACGCATTGGTCGGCACCACTTCCCAGTAGTTCGTGCGATCCGCGTTGGTCGACCCGTTCAGCAGCGCGCCCGCGCCCTGCAGCGGCTGGAAGTAGCCCTTGTCGTGGTGTTCCGACCCCTCGAACATGAGGTGTTCGAAGAAATGCGCAAAGCCGGTGCGGCCCGGTGTCTCGTTCTTCGAGCCGACGTGGTACCAGATGTTGACCGACACGATCGGGCACGCGCGATCCTCGTGGATCAGCACGTCGAGTCCGTTCTCCAGCGTGTGCTTGCTGTAGGAAATGTTCATCGAACCACGGTGAGCTGAATCGTCGGACGGTTGTAACTGGCAATCGAGACCTGCGCCGCCATCTGTTCTGCCGCAAGCATGATCGCGCGCGCCGCCGGCGCCTCGGGTTCCGCGATCATCAGCGGAACGCCGCTGTCGCCGCCCTCGCGAATCGGCTGGTACAGGGGAATCCGCCCGAGGAACGGAATGCCCATTGACGCGGCCATCTTCTCGCCGCCGCCAGTGCCGAAGATATCGGACTCCTTCTCGCAGCCGGGGCAGATGAAATAACTCATGTTCTCGATGATGCCGAGCGTCGGGATATTCAGCTTCTTGTACATCGCCACGGCGCGCCTGCTGTCGGCGAGCGACACCTGCTGCGGAGTGGTCACGACCACGGCACCCGCAACCGGCACCGTCTGTCCCAGGCTCAGGGCAACATCGCCCGTCCCGGGCGGCATGTCGATGACCAGGTAGTCCAGGTTGAGCCATCGTACTTCGCGGAAGAACTGCTGCAGCGCGCTGTGCAGCATCGGCCCGCGCCAGATGATCGGCGCGTCGTCCTCCGTCAGGAACCCCATGGAGATGACCTGCAGCCCGTACTTCTCCGCCGGAATGATCTTCTGCCCGTCGGTTGCGAGCTGCGTTTTGATGCCGAGCATGATCGGCACGTTCGGCCCGTAGATATCTCCGTCGATCAGGCCGACGCGGCTGCCGGACCTGGCGAGTGCAATTGCCAGGTTCACCGACAGCGTCGTCTTACCGACGCCGCCCTTGCCCGCGCCGACCGCGATGACGTTCTTCACGCCTTCGAGCGGCAGACGCCCGCCATCGCCGCCGACCGCCTCGCGCACCCGGGCACTGAGCTTCACGTCGACACTCGTCACGCCCGGCAGCTGCTGCACCGCCGCGCGCGCCTGGTCGCGCATCTGGTCCTTCACGGGACAGGCCGGCGTCGTGAGTTCGATCGTGAACGTGACGCTGCCGCCGTCGATCGACAGGTTCTTGATGAAGCCCAGGCTGAC
>Ga0207701_10003844_pt1 | contig 15371 bp, 11 predicted proteins | sample KBSSwiSSwithPhiX_FD_184294 | JGI IMG/M metagenome (GOLD analysis project Ga0207701, IMG submission 184294) | Switchgrass rhizosphere bulk soil microbial communities from Kellogg Biological Station, Michigan, USA, with PhiX - S5 (SPAdes) (version 2) | ecosystem: Environmental > Terrestrial >... | reverse complement strand
TGCCGGTTCCTGCCTGTGTCACCGCGCCGAAGCCGCTAATAGTGTTTGCGACCGTCAGCGCGTTATTGCGATTGAAGGTGAGCGTCGCGATGTCGGTGATCGCCCCTGCGCCCAGCGCGCCCGTCGCACCGCCGTTGCCGACTTGCAACGTGCCTTCCCTGATCGTCGTGGTACCGGAATTAAGGTTGGTGCCAGTCAAAGTCAGCGTGCCGCTGCCGAGCTTGGTCAGGGCGCCGGTGCTCGCTGCGCTGGCGCCGCTGAGCGTGAGATTGGTCGCGACGGATGCCACATCGATCGAACTGATCGAGCCGTTGGTCATCGCGTAGTTGCGATCGGTCGTAACCGAGGCGCCCGTGTACTGCAATGTGCCGCCGCCGAGCACCAGGTTGGCGGCCGCATTCGTGGATTGGCCGATGCTGCTGGCGACGCCGCCATTGGCCAGCAGGTTGGCGCTCAACACGCCCGCGTTGATCGTCGTCGGACCGGTATATGTATTCGCGCGCGACAGCGTAACCGTCCCCGCCGTCGTCTTGGTCAGGCCCGCCCCGCCGGCGAGGATCGCGTTGATCGAACCGTTCTGCACGGCATACGAGGTACCCGTCAGGACGCCAGTGCTGCCCGTGATGGTTCCGTTGACCAGTGTTACCGTGCCAACGGTGTCCGTGAATGTCCCCAGGTCATACGTCCCGCCCGCGATGGTCAGGTTACCCGCGGCAAGCGCGTTGTTGGTTCCCGCTGCCAACGTTCCCGCGCTTACTGTCGTCGGGCCCGTCCAGCCATTATTGCCGGCCAGCGTGAGCGTGCCGGCGCCGCGCTTGTTCACGGCACCGCCATTAACGGTGCTGGCTCCGGTTATCGTCAGATTGGCAGCCGCGTTCGCCACGTCGATCACCGTAGCAGGTTCAGCGGCGAGCAAGGTAAAGTTGCGGTTGGTGGACGCCGTGCCGCCAGTGTAAATCAGGCTCACGTTGCCCATTACCAGATTGGCTGCCGCATTCGTCGATGCGCCGATACTGCTCGCGACACCGCCGTTGGCCAGGGAGTTTACGCTCAGTGCGCCCAAGTTGATCGTGGTCGCACCGGTGTACGCATTTGCGCCGGTAAGTCTCAGCGTGCCGGGGCCTCCTTTGGTGAGCCCTGCGCCTGCGCCGCTGATAGTCGCGGAGATCGTCAGATCATTTGCCGCGGTTCCATCATTGACCGTAAACAGTCGCGTTGCGCCGAGCGCCAGATTGCCGCTCAGCGTAGCCCCGACCGCGCCCGAACCGTTAACGCCCAATGTGACATCGCCACCGAGCGTCAGTGTGCCGGCGCCGGTAGTGACGCTGGCACCGGATACAGCCCCGCTCTCCAGCTGCAGTGTCGTGATTGAATTATTGAATCCGTTCAGATCGAACGTTCCCTGCGCTCTCACTGCCACCGGTTGGGCGGTCGAGAACGCGTTCGCGATGCCTGACCGCAATACCCCGCTATTGACGAACAGCCCGCCTGAAATCGCGACCGACCGGTTTTCCAGCAAGGTTCCGGCGCCGCTCTTGCTCATGCCGCCGGTCCCGGTGACAGGCGTGTCCGACTGAAGGGTCAGGTCCGTGACCGCAAAGACTTTCGCTTGTGCGACACCGAACGCGACGCCTCCGCCGCCCGCGGGGCGCGAACCTCGAATCACATTGCTGGCGCCTAAGGAGAGCACGTTGCCGCTCAATGCAGCGCCGCCCACAGTAAGCGAATTCGGACCAGCGCCGCTGTCGTAGTCGTACGTAACGCCGCCTTCGATCAATAGCGAATTGATCGAGGCCGTATCGTTGCCCACACGATTCGCCGTGAGTTTGTAGTTGACGTTGGCCCCGGGAGCCAGGCCGTTGGCCTGATACTCGCTGGAGAGCAACGGCCGCAACCCATTGACGGATCCGGTCGGCGGGTCGTAGGTGACAAAGTCGGTGCCTGCACTGGCGCTACTTGCCGCCCCTATCGCCCCTGCGACGATGCTGACGGTATCAGTTCCCGCATTCCCGCCGCCACCCGTCAGGGTGGGCGCCACAGTGAACACGATGTTTGAGCTGTTGGCAGTCTGCGAGGCAACGGTATTCGCGCCGAGGTTCGTGCCGCGGAACAACGCCGTCGCGCCTTGCGACCGCCCGAGCGAAGCAAACGTGACGCGCGTGTTCCGCGCCGCATTGGGCGACAGCGTGATGGTCGAGTAACCGCTGGCCAGGTTGAGGGCGCCGAGCGCTTCGTTCGTGTTGGCGGCCGCATTGCCGATCACGACGAACTCGCCGCCATTCATCGTCAGCGTATTGGCGATGCGGTCGTTGTTGTTCACTGCGCTGTTATCCAGCGTGAGCGTGGCGCCCGCGCTGACCGTGAACGCGCTGCCGGTCGCCGCGCCCGTGGCGCCGCTTAACGTCAGGTTGCCGCCGCCCACCATCGTGGCGCCTGTATACGTATTCGCCCGGTTCAGCGTAAAGGTTCCGTCGCCCTGCTTGGTGAGTCCGCCCGCGCCGCTCAACACGCCGCTATAAGTGGTGTTAGCAGCATCGCCGGTTGTCAGAGTCGCGTTGAGCGCAACATTGCCGCCCGCGCCGCCGCCGCCCGACAGACTGCCGATTGTCTCCGCGGCAGCAACGGTAAGGCTGGCACTGGCGGCATTGGCAAGGACGACTGCGCCCGTCTCCGCAATTGCCCTGGCGCCGGTCAAGCTCAGAGTGCCCCCATTGATCGTCGTCGTGCCGGTATACGTGTTGGCTTGCGATAAGGTCAGCGTGCCCGCGCCTGCCTTGGTGAGCCCGCCCGTGCCGCTGATGCTGGTGCCTGCGGTCTGGGTGCCGGCGCCGGTATGCGTGACACCGAAGGTTCCGCCGCCGGTCAGCGCCACATTGCCCAGCGTCAGCGCGGCGGCGTTTGTGATCTTGATGGCCGCGGCAGTTGCGTTACTGCTCTGCAGCGTTCCCGCATTCAAGTTGACTGCGCCGCCGCCGGCATTCATGGTGATCAGCCCGGATCCGGCATTCACCGATTTCGCCGAGGCGAGATTGATGCCACCGGTGCCGCTGGCGAGGGAGATAGTACCGCCGTTGGTGGTGATGCTCTCGCTGATGTCGATGGAGCCCGCGCCGCCGCCCGTCAGCGTCAGCGCGCCGCTGCCCGCATTGTTGATTCCGCCGCTGCCGGCGACAACCGTGATGTTGCGGCTGGCGCTGAGCGTCAGCGTATTGGCCGAGTTGTAATTGATCGCATTGTTGACGGTGATGTCGCCGTTGCCGGCCAGCGGGGAAGCGGTCGTGACGATCACGTTGCTGAGCCCCAGTTGCCCGGTCAACGTCGTCACGTTCAGATTCGATGCCGCCGTCGTCGTGTCGGAAAAAGTGCCCGCCCCGAACGCGAGGGTCGGCGTATTCGCGGCGGTGCTGATCATGATATCCGTCGGGTCGAGCAGCAGCGCGCCGGTCGTGCCCAATGGCGCGCGCGTGTCGACCAATCCCTGGAAGTCGAGCCAGCCTTTGCCAGACGTTTCGACCAATCCGCCATTGCCGCCGGCGCTGCCGCCGCGCGCCGAAATTACTCCGTAGAACTGCGTGGCATCGTCGGCCCACACGATTACTTTGCCGCCGTCGCCGGCCGCAGTTGCATCCGCGCGCAATTCTGCGTCGCGGCCGATGAAAGTGTGGCGCGAGTTCGGCAGCGCAACGCCGCCGCGCGAAATGGCGCCGCCCTGGAAGTCGCCGCCAATCAGTATCGTGCCGCCGCCGGTCGCGCCGGACGCGTTGACAAGCGCGCCATCAAAGACGCCAGTCAGATCGCCCACGACCTCCACGCGGCCGCCAAGCCCTGAGTTGCCGCTTGCATCGACGGTGCCTGCGACAACTACCGTGCCCCCTGCAACCGCCGACACTGTGCCGCCGGTCGCGCCGCTAGCATCAACGCGGCTGCCTGCGTCGAGCGTCAGATCGCTTGCTGCTTTCAAAGCGATCCTACCGCCCGTCTCGGTCTCACCTTTTGCTTCGAGAATACCCGCGACGACCACTGTGCCGCCGGCATCGATCGCTACGTTCCCGCCGTCGCTGCCATTCGCCGTTACGGTGCTGCCGGCCGTCACCACGATATTGCGTGACGCCTTCAGGACGATGCTGCCGTCGGCGCCGCGCACCGCACTGTTCGCGCTGATGACGCCGCTGTTCCGGACCAGGCCGGCGTAGATGCCTCGGCTGCCGTAAGCAGCTTCGCTGAGATTTAACGGCCGGTCCTCCGGCGCGATAATTTCGACCTGCAATTGCGGCGACGTAGCCGCGGCCACGCGGACGGATTTGCCTGCGGCGAGCACGATATCGCCGTTAGGCGCCGTGAGCGTCCCCTGATTGTCCACCGCGCTGCCGATCAGGTAGATGCGACCGCCGTTCGCCGCTGTGATGCTGCCCTGGTTGACGACGACGGCGCCCAGCGCCGACTCACCGCTGAAATTCATCCGCCCGGCCAGAAAATCCTCGTTCTTAAGATTGAGCGTCGAGGCCACCAGCCCAGCCACGTCGACCTGTGCGCCTGCCCCGAACAATATGCCGTTCGGGTTAATCAGGAAAACCCGGCCATTGGATTGCAGCGTACCCAGTATCCGCGAGGGATCGACGCCGACCACTCTATTGAGTACCGCGCTCGACGCCGATTGCTGAATGAAGCGCGTCGCCTCGGTCGCCTGGATCGAAAACTGCTGCCAGTTGATGATGGCGCCGGGCGTGTTGGTGATCGACAGCGTCTTGCCTTGCGTCGCGAAGGTGGCCTGGCCGTTGACGACGACCGGACCTACGGGATTCCCGTACGCGGACTGCCCGGCAAAGCATGCCGCCACGGCAACCACCATCAGCTTGCGCTGCAACTGATTTCGTTTGACTGTGCTCACATCCGCTTTACCGCAACAATCGTGCCGAGTCATGCCAGTGCTTTGATCACGCGTGAATTTCGTCACCCTATGCGAATAAGGCGTTAATAAGTCGCGGCACTGCTACACGAAATGGGTGCGAGCTTGATTGCGCCAATACATGCACGGTGTGCGAATCCTGACGAGCAGAGGGAGTTACGACAGGTCGACCCTTGGATTAAAGGCGACTTGCATCGTCGGGGCAGCGCCGCCAACAACCGGTCGTTACAACGACTCAGTAGGTAATGGTCAGCGTGCGCGGATCGGAGCCCGGGCAGCTACCGGATGTGCAGGTTCCCGCCTGACCTGCCGGCATGGTGCCCTTGATTATGTAATTTTGCAGAAAACCGGTCCCGGTAGAGCCAGACACGTTCGCCGTGTCGGTGGAATTACGGATTGCGAGTGTGTAGTTCAAACCACTCACGACGCCGCTCGTCGCATCCAGCGCCATAGTGTACGGGAGCAAATTCGTACAATTGGTGCCGAAGGTCGTACTGGCCGTCTGCGCGCTGCCGAATGCCGTGTACGCGAAAACTACGTTGCCGGGGGCGCTGCCCAGGGGGATTGTGCATACGGAAGGCGTGAAAATCGACACTGGAAAAGTAAAAGGCGCGCCCACGATGGTAGTACCTGCGGCGCTGAGCGTCATAGTAACGGTATCGGTATACGTTCCTGTCGGCAAACCCGCTTGAAGTGCAACAACGCAACCCCAGTAGGCCGTCTGCACTGACGTAGCAACCCCGACGGCGCCCAACGTCATGCTCAATCCCGTAAAAGCGCTGGCCCCGCCTCGCCATTGGGAACTGCACGCACTGTCCTTATAGACGTCATATCGAATTAAATTCGCACCGAATGCAGCGCGGTTGTTTTGCCCTGTCGGATTCAGCCCGTTGTCGGCAGCAACCGAATAATTCACCGTCGTCCCATCACCCGCTGCACCGCGCTGACAGCTTACGGTAAAACTGGTCTGCGTAATATTAAAGCCCGTAGCGCTCGGGACATAAGCAGCCGAGAAACCCGGCGATGGCTGAGATATGCGACACGTAATCGCCGCCTGCGCCCACACGGCGGCGGATAGCATGACGGCGGCCGCCAACGACTGCATGACCCGCCGTTTCATCGCGCGAGTCCTTTGCAAAGCAACGGTCCCAAGCGAGGGACCTCATCGGGGGTAGCGGAGGGTAGCGTTACATCGAACCTGCATTGGCGATCCTTCCAATTCAGCACCAAGCGGTTGGTCGATTGCAGGCCCGTCACGAACGCTTCGCCGCGCCGCGCGACATAAAACTCCTGCTTATCGCCCTCGATCTGGACGGTCGCGCCCGCGGGAGCCACGTCACCGTCGTCGAGCACGATTTTCAGGAGGGCGCCGCGACCGCTCCGCACCGGGAAGATAACTTTCACCGCGCTGCGCCAGGCGGGAACGGCGAACTGTTCGATCGAGTCAATTTCAGCGCTCACCGGCAATTCGGTCGGATCCAGACGCACTGAATTGGTCTGGTATGCGATCAACTGTGGAACCAGCGCGACACCACTGGCATCAGTGCGGGTCAACATATTGCTGCCCAAGCCGATGCCGACGTCGCCATAACCCGCGACTTCCGCGACCGCGAAGCTGTCATTGACGCGGCGGGTGGCAAACATATGCCCATCGGCGACTACCAAACCACCGCTAGCCCCCAATCGCACCGTGGTCTGATCGGGGGTATTGCTAATCTCGCTCAGGACCCTGCCGTAGCGTCCCTGATAATACACACCGCCTTCCGCCCGTCGTTCGTCCTGCTGCTGCCCGCCGAGCAAGCGCCAGCCCATTCCGGTATCGCCCGGAGGACTCTGGGATGCGGTGGCGTAAAGATCATGTTGCCCACCGCGGATCCCCGCATTCATGCTGGTGACGACATTTTTCTCCATCGGGATGAGGAGGGTTACACCGAACGAGTTGGAACTGGCGCCCGCCACGGCGCGGCTCGCATTCATGATCAAATTGAGCCGTTCGCCTACGCGCATAGAATAATTCGCCGAGATGGTTGAAACTGACACACCCACGAATTGGTTGATGCGGGCAAAGCCCACGCCGATCGTGCCCGCTTTAGCCGTGGTGTAAGTCGCGTTACCCGCTATTTGCAGCTTGGTCGGCAATACCGTCGCGTCTTGTCCGAGCGCGCGGAAATCGATCGAGGCCCCTTGCGCTTGGATCTGCATGCCGCTGCGCACTCCCTGCCGTTCCAGGCCAAGCAACCATTGATTGCCATTACCCAGGTTCTGGTCGTGGCTCGCCACCAAGTCGACCTTGCCGAGAAATTGTGCGGGCAGCGCCGTCGCCGCGCCCAGCCAAAGCGTCTGCAATTGCGAAGCTGCTTCCGCCCGACCTTCGAGAGTCAGTGCGTCGCTGTAGCCATGCCGCCACGTGCCGCTCACAAAACCGGAGCCGTAACGGTTGCTGGCGCTGCCGAGGTCCAGCCGCACGCTGCCCGCTTCAACGCGCCAGTCGCTGAGTCCCGCCGCCAGCAATTGCGTGCTTGTGAAAAACGGCTGCACGAGGACGGTCTCGCGGCCGAGGATATCGCGCACGACCACCCGCACCTCGCCACCGCCCGACACCACCGGAAAATTGCCCACGGTAAACGGTCCCGTAGGCACGTTGGAAACCTGGCGCAACACGTCATTCACATAGAGCTCGACGGTAGAGGGTTCGGCGGACAATCCCCGCAGTACCGGTATCGGCTGGCTGATGTAGCCCGGCGTCAGGGCAAAATTGGTGCCGTATTGAAAGCCGCCAAAATACACGGCACGACCCCCCATCGCTGGCAAGGTATGCGTGTCGCCAAATCTGAGCGTGCGATTTTGTTCCGGATAATCTCTGGTGAAAGTGGTTTCAAGCCGCGTCCAGCTGCGCCCCTGACCGAGGGTAGCGCTGGTGGTGTTGTCGGTCAGGTTACGCCCCAACCCGGTATTGGTCAGCACGCCCCAGCGATTGGAAATACCGAATTCACTAAGCATACCCAGGTCGTTGACGGAGGGGGCATCACGCAGAGTCGAGCCCGTGTAATTGAGGTCGTAATTAAAAAATACGCTGGGAAGCACCGGGCTGACGACCGCTCGCTTGTACATCTCCTGTGTCAGACGCGTCGCGGAGAACGCGTCCGGCGAAAACAATAGCTCGACCGATTGGTTGGCGAAATCGATTTTAGCCCGATAGCCAGGCACCGCCGACAGCGGCCAGTAGTCCTCGCCCTTGAATCTGATCGGCGGGACGTCGGCGCGCTTTTGCACCCGCCACTCTTCAAACGCGTCGCGCGGCGCATACAGGTCACCCGCGCGTTGGACCAGCAGCCACGTTCCGCTTTTGGCCCCGTTGATCACGACTTCCAGCGACAGTATGCGGTCCGGGACTGGGTTATCCGATGACGATGGCATGGACAATGTAGGTGCCGGAGGCAACGCGCCGCCCGGGGGCTGGAATTCGGGAGGAGGAATGGTTTGCCCCCCTGCCCGGCCGGCGCAAACGCTGAGCGCGATCACAAGTGGAATTAAGGCGGGGCGGCGAATAGGACCACCGCGTAGAGCGTATTACTGCGGAACTGCCACATCAAACGTCTGCTTGGTTCCGTCCACCAGTGTCGCCACCAGCTTCGCCTTCCCGCCGGGAATGGCTGCGCCCTCGCGTTTGATGTCGAAACTTCGCGTGATGCCCGGCAATATGTAACCACCAGAATCTCGGCTGGCGATGTTTTCGCCGGTGCTGCTCGTGAGCTGTAGGGAGACCGGATAGGTGTAGGCGTCGCCCGAATTCTGACAGACGGTTTTTACCGTATCTGCCGCCACTCGTTCCACTGCGCAATCCAATTTGGCTTTAACCCCCGGCGGCGTAATAAAGATGGGAATGGAAAAGGCCAATGCAATTTGTAACTGCAGATCTGGTTTCGGCGGTTTCGCCTCCGGAACTTCGCGCACGATCATGCGGTACGTGAGTTGCTCGGGTGTGTTGCCAGCCTTGATGCGAGCCAGCCGTACCACTTGTCGCGCGCGCGGCGCGAGCTTGATGATGGGAGGGGAGAGAAACATGTCTTCCGTGAGTATCAGGTCGTCCTGTCCATCCGGCTTTTGCTTCCACAGGAATAAATCGGCCTGCATCACCAGTTGCTCGTCACCTTCGTTGGTGATGGTCACGGCGACTGCGCGGTCCCTGGTGGCCATGAAAATGCGCACCGGCGTGACTGAAAACTGGCCTGCCCAGGCGGCTGGCGCGTCGAGGAGCAATGCAGCCAGCAGGGGCGGTAGACACCCCGCTAGAATTCTCGTGAAAAGCTCGTGTGCCGCTGTTATCGGGCCTCTCACGCCATCACCACGCTGTTGTCATCTCGAAGTATTCCCAGTTAGCAACGTTGACTACCCGCCATGACGCGGTGGTACCGATACCGACGTAGCTGTCGATGGTGCCAAGCACTTCGCCACCGCGGCTGGCCTGAAAAAGATAACGATAAGCGCCGCCGTGCATTGGCGCCCATGGCATCCCGGTACGGCTCGGAGCGATATCCACCACCGCGCCCGTAGAGCATACGACCGTGACCGTAGCGCCGAACGCCAATCCGCCCGGAGTTGTGGTGCAAAACGCGGATTGGGGCACCATGGGGCTGGGGCTGTTGCCAGATTGCAGCGTGACGGTGACGTTAAATGGTCCGTTCACTTGTGCGGCTTCCATGGGCGGCGCAAATGAACCCATCACTGCGACAAGCATGCAAGGGCCGATAGAACCAAGTGGAGACATAATCGGCCGTGTGGATCGCATCAGACATTCACGCTGATTTTGTCCAGAGTGTCAACCGGGTGACCCCCGGATAATAGATTCAGATCCGGTTAGTAGTTGACCGTCAGTGTCCGTACCTGCGGCGATGCGTTCTGCGTCGGATCCCCCGCCTGGCTGGCCGGCATGTTACCCGAAATTGAGTAAGGGCGGCTGTCAGCAGTACCGATGCTGCCGGCTGTCGCTGCAGTACCTGCAACCACTGCGCCCGCCGTCGCGAGTATGGTGTATTGCAGACCTTGAACCACGCCAGCGCCGACTGCGTTAGCCGCAGCCGCGGCGGCAGTAGAACCAGGAGCTGCAGTATCAAAGTTGGCCGTGACGCCCGCCAGTCCGCGAGTGCACGACAAGGTGGCAGTAGTCGGCGTTGCAACGAGTGCGCCACCCTGAAACGCGGTATAGGTGCCAAACGCGAGATCGCCAATGGCTGCCATTGTGCATTGCGAGGTCAATGTCACAGTGACATTGAAGTTACCGGTCGCCGTTGCCGCCTGCGCTCCCGGCGCGATGCTTGTCAACATAGCGACCGCGAACGCGGCAGAAAGCAGATATTTGCGAATATTCATTTTGTGAACTCCCTAATTATTTGGACGAAGAAACTCACTGCACCCTATCCGTCGCAGGAGTCATGCCAGCTTTCTCCCCCAAACCGGACCACAAACCGCGAATCTTCTGCTAATTCATAATGATATGTATTTAACCTGATGTCAATCACTAAGTTATTGACATGACTCGAGGAGTATTTGAGGATTTGGCACGCCCGAGACGTGACAAAGGTCACCGCGAGGTGAGCCCTGACGGACCAAAGTGGGCAATTCCCGACGCAGTTCGTCTAGCGTTCGGCTTTTGGATCCCGCTGCAACAACTCCTGCACGGCAGCAAGCGCGGGGACGCGCTCATCCATGACCCGACGCACTGCGCGCGTTATGGGCATGTCGACCTGGAGCCCGTCGGCCAGCCTGGTGACGGCGCGTGCGGTGTAGACCCCTTCGGCAACATGTCCGAGCTGGGTCAGAATCTGCTCGACCGGGACGCCTCGCGCGAGTTCCAGCCCGACCCGCCGGTTGCGCGAAAGATCGCCCGTGCACGTCAGCACGAGGTCGCCGATGCCCGCGAGCCCCATGAACGTTTCCATCTTTCCGCCCAGCCGTAAGCCCATGCGCGTGATCTCGGCGAGGCCTCGCGTAATCAGTGCGGCGCGCGCGTTAAATCCCAAGCCGAGCCCGTCGCTTATGCCAGACGCTATCGCCATCACGTTTTTCAGCGCGCCCGCAATCTCGACGCCAGCGATATCGTCGCTGGAATAGATCCTTAACCGGTCGTGGTGCAGTTGGCGGGCGAACCGTTGCGTAAACGCAACGTCGCTGGAGGCCAGCGTAAGTGCAGTCGGCGAGCCGCGGGCTACTTCCAGCGCGAAACTGGGTCCCGACAACACGGCCCGCGCCGAGGGCGGCGTGAGTTCTTCGGTCGCAATCTGGTGCGGCAAGCGCGCCGATTCAGCCTCGAACCCTTTGCACAACCAGATGAGCGGAGGCACGGTGCCGGCGGCCGCCAATTGCTTCAGGACTGCGCGCAAACCTGCCGTGGGCGTCGCTATCAACAGCAATTCGGTGTGCTCGAGCGCGGTCTTGAGATCAGCCGTAATCGATACGCTGGCGGGAATTGTGAATCCCGGGAGATAGCCTTCGTTGATCCGGGTCGCGGCGATGTCACGCGCCTGTGCGGGATCGCGCGCCCACAGCGTCACCGCATGGCGCGGTGCGAGGCTGATGCTGATTGCCGTGCCCCACGCGCCCGCGCCGAGCACCGCTAATTTCATACGCCCCAGACCACGCTGACCTTGATGTAACCGGTTTGGCCGTCGCGATGCGTGACCCGTGCCCAGCCGGTGCCGGTCAGCTCATTCAAATCGAGGAGCACGTTTTGTTCGGCCTGAAACGCGAGCGGCGCTTTATCTTCCGCGGCCGTTCGCACGTCCGCGAGCGTCGTTTTGACCATCACGCTGCGCCGCTCGCTGAGACTGCGCGTTTCGATCCACGCGAGTTCCCCGCCGGCGTCGCGTATCTTGGTCCAGCCTTCAACCACGACGACGACTTCGACGGGATAGCCGCGGCCGAGTATGTAACGTTTTTTGGCTTTGGCCGACGGCGCGTCATACAGCACTACGGCATTCTCGGCGACGGAGCGGAATTCCGCAGCCCCGGCAGGCAGCGCTGCCATCGCCAGCACCACCAGAGCGAGCTGCACGCAGCGCTTGATCATCGATGCCTCGCCAATAACAACCTGTGCCCTAGTTGGGTTTGGAACCCTGCTGCGCCTGCAACTGCTGAAGCTGCTGCTGGTAGATGTTCTCGAAACTCATCGGCGCCAGCAGCACGGGCTGGAAACCGGCGCGCGAAGTCACGGTCGAGATCGTTTCGCGCACGTAGGGAAACAGCGTGTTCGGACACGCAATCCCCAGCAGCGGGGCCATGTCCTGCTGCGGCACGTTGCGTATCTGGAAGACGCCTGCCTGCGCGACTTCGACGAGAAACACGGTCTTGTCTTTGATGCGCGCCGTAATGGTGACGCTCAGCACGACTTCGAACATCCCGTCCTGCACGCTGCGCGCGGCACTGTTGATGTTCACTTCCATGGCCGGGGCTTCCGTTTCGAGAAACACTTCGGGCGCGTTCGGCACTTCGACCGACAAGTCCTTCAGATAGATTTTCTCGATCGAGAATGTCGGCACCGGTGATTCGCTCATGACTATTTCCTGGCAACGTTGTTAATAAATCACGCGTGCAACAATTCGTCGAGCTTGCCCGCGCGGTCCAGCGCGGCAAGTTCGTCGTAGCCGCCGACGTGGGTTTCGCCGATGTAAATCTGCGGGACCGTGCGGCGCCCGGTGCGCTCCATCATTTCGGCGCGGCGGGCGGGCTCGAGATCCACGCGGATTTTCTCGAGCGTGGCCACGCCTTTGGACGTCAACAGCCGCTCCGCCATCTGGCAGTACGGACACATGGCCGTCGTATACATTTTCACCGCGGACATACAGGCTTCTCCACCCTCACTTTTCGACCGGCAGGCTCGCTTCCACCCAGCCGTTGAGCCCGCCCCGCAAGGCGACCACTTCAGCGACGCCGATTTTTTTCAATGCGGCAATGACCTTGGCGGCGCGGGCGCCGGACAGACCGGTGACGATGATGGGACGCGATTTGAGTTTTTCCAGTTCGCGCGCGCGCTTATCGAATTCGCCGACCGGAATATTGCGGGCGTTCGGAATATGGCCGGCCGCGAATTCCGCGTTCTCGCGCACGTCGAGCACCACCGCATCGCGCCGGTTCATCAGCTGCACAGCCTCGAGCGCGCTCACCTGCGCAACGCCGCCGGCCGATAAACGATTGACCAGAGGCCAGATCAGCATGCCGCCGCTGACGACCGCTGTGCCGAACAACATCATGTTCCACGGGCTTTTCTGCAGAAACACGAAAAACGAATTATCCAAAGGGTTTTCCCGGCGACATCGCGTCAAATTACGGCGGCGTCCGGCGGCGTGCGCACTGGGCGCGCTTCTCTACACCGATGACACCGCAAAAAGGAATAAAATGTTGCGGCATTATATACGAGCACAGAAAGTATTAGAAATCATGAATGTAACCCCGGTGTTGCTGGTCATACTCGATGGCTTCGGGTATCGCGAAGAGTGTGACGACAACGCGATCTGCCAGGCGCGCAAGCCGCACTGGAATTTCTTCTGGAAGACGTATCCCCACACCACCATAGACGCGTCCGAAAAGTGGGTCGGCCTGCCCACCGCGCAAATGGGCAATTCCGAGGTCGGCCACCTGAACATCGGCGCGGGACGCGTGATTTACCAGGACTACACGCGCATCGAAGCGGACATCGAAAGCGGCGAATTTTTCAGGAATCCGGTCTTGCAGAAGGCGGTCAGCACAGCGCTCGCCAATCACTCGAAACTGCACGTGCTGGGGTTAGTGTCGCCGGGCGGCGTGCACAGCCATGAAACGCAGATTGCTGCAATGGTCGAACTGGCGGCGCGCGCCGGCCTGAAAGACGTCTGCGTGCATGCGTTTCTCGACGGGCGCGATACGCCGCCGCGCAGCGCGCGCGCTTCGCTCGAGTTCCTGCGCGACAAGTGCGCGCAATTGGGCGCCGGCCGCATTGCTACCATCGTCGGGCGCTATTACGCGATGGACCGCGACCAGCGCTGGGAGCGCGTGCAGGCCGCGTACGATCTCATCACGCAGGGCAAAGGCGAATACGCGGCACCGGATCCCATCGCGGCTCTGGATGCTGCTTATGCGCGCGGAGAAAACGATGAGTTCGTCAAAGCAACCGCGATTGTGCCTGCCGGTGGCGCCATCACGCGCATGGACGACGGCGATGTTTGCGTGTTCATGAATTTCCGCGCCGATCGCGCGCGCCAGATGACGCGCGCGCTCACCGACGACGCATTCGCCGGATTCAAGCGCGCGCACGTGCCCAGGCTCGGCTTTTTCTGCACGCTCACGAGCTATGGCGAGGATTTCAAAATGCCGGCCGCGTACGCACCGCAAAGCATCGCCAACGGCTTCGGCGAATATATCGCCAGGCAGGGCTTGCACCAGTTGCGCATCGCGGAAACGGAAAAATACGCGCACGTAACTTATTTTTTCAACGGCGGCATCGAAACGCCCAATCCCGGCGAGGAGCGCGTGCTGGTGCCTTCGCCCAAGGTGCCCACGTACGACTTGAAACCCGAAATGAGCGCGTTCGAGGTCACCGACAAACTCGTTGCCGCAATCCAGTCGCGCAAATACCAGGCGATCGTGTGCAATTACGCGAACGGCGACATGGTAGGTCACACCGGCAACCTCGCGGCGGCCACCCGCGCCATCGAAGTGCTCGACGAATGCCTGGGCCGCGTCATCAAGGCGATGCAGGACATTGGCGGCGAAGTGCTGATCACTGCCGACCATGGCAATGCCGAGATGATGCACGACAACACGACCCACCAGGCGCACACCGCGCACACGCTGAACGTCGTGCCGCTGCTCTATATCGGACGCAAGGCAAAGGCCGCCGCAGGCGGCGCGCTCAAGGACGTAGCACCGACGCTACTCAGGATGATGGGTCTGCCGCAGCCGCCGGAAATGACCGGCAAGCCGCTGATCGATTTTGTCTAGCCGCGCTCTTCTCGTTCTTCTGATCCTGTCGGTGCTGACTGCCGGCGCGCAGGCGGCGGCCCCGTCGAGCACCGCGCAAAAACAGGAATTGAATGCGCTGCGCAACCGCATCGATACGCTGCAGAAGACGCTCGCCGCATCGGAGGAAACCAAGAACGAAGCCGTCGATGCGCTGCGCGAATCGGAGCGCGCGATTTCGGAATCGAACCGGCTACTGCGCGAACTCGCCGAAGACCAGCGCGCGGTCAACGCGCGGCTCGCGGACCTGCGCGAACAAAACCAGCGCACCAGCGGCGACCTCGACGCCCAGCGCACGCGGCTCGCGCGCTTGCTGTATCAGCAATATACCGGCGGGCAGCCCGACGCGTTGAAGCTGCTGCTCAACCGCGAAGACCCCAACCGGATAGCGCGCGAAATTCACTACCTGACCTATCTGGCGCGAGCGCGCGCCGAGCTGATCGCGAATCTGCGCGCGAATATCGGACGCATTTCT
>Ga0207701_10003842_pt1 | contig 15372 bp, 11 predicted proteins | sample KBSSwiSSwithPhiX_FD_184294 | JGI IMG/M metagenome (GOLD analysis project Ga0207701, IMG submission 184294) | Switchgrass rhizosphere bulk soil microbial communities from Kellogg Biological Station, Michigan, USA, with PhiX - S5 (SPAdes) (version 2) | ecosystem: Environmental > Terrestrial >... | reverse complement strand
CCTCCTTGAGCCTGACCTCGGTCCCGGCGTCGCCGACCGCGAGGCCGCTCAGCGCGAGCACGTCGGCGTCAGGGGTCGTGTGATTGCCGTGGACACGGATTTCGGCAACGCGCTCGGCGGTCTGGGCGGCGGCCGGTGCGGCGCCGATGGCCACGAGCAGCGCGGCGGCCGCAATCCTCACGGGATGATCACGCGGGAGTCGGTCTCCGCCAGGCGGTAGTCGCGATACGTCGTGTCGAAGATCGCGGAGAGGCGTCCGACGGCGACGGTCATGTCGACGCGGATGCCGAGTGACGCCGGCAGCCACACGCCGGGGAACGGATTGCCCATCCGCATCGACGCGTGGAGCTCGTCGAGGCGCAGCATCCAACGGGCGGGCAGGAAGTCGGCGTCGATGTTCTGGAACTCGTACTTGAGAATCTGCCGCTCGGTCGGCTCGACCCAGAGCGTGACGAACGAGACCTTATCCATCTGCCGCTCGATCTGCGCCCCCCTGTCACGCCGTGCCTGCTCCTCCGCCGTCGGCGGCTTGTCGGCGCCACCGCCCCGCCGCCCCTGGCGCGGCTCGTCGTGAAACAGCTTCTCCGGGTAGTACTCGATGCGCAGCACGTCGCGATCGAGCAGACGCTCGCGGCCGACGAACGCGTAATGACCGCGCTCGAACTTGAACTTGAGGAAGTAGGCCGTCGAGACGAACTCCGGCTCGATCGACTGCCGAAGCGCGTCGGGAAGATCGACCGGCACGCCGGCGTCGGCCGGCGGATCGGATGCGCCCGGCGTCCCGCCGCTCCGCGCCGCGCGGCGCGCTTCGCGGGACTGTTCCCTCTTCAGCCAGGCGTCTTCGGCCTTGCGCCGCTCAACCTCGCTGATCGCCACGCCGTCGGCACTCACCGGACTGCGAATGAAAAAGCCCTTGCGCGGCACCCAGAGATACTCACGCTTACCCCCGAAGATGGGCGTTTCCATCGGTCCGAGCAGGCGGAACGTGTTGTCTTCGGTGAGCGTGTACTGCTGGAGCTTCTTCCAGTTGTCGTCCCGGCGCGACAGCACTGCCTCCATCAGGCGATCGAGGTCGGACTGCGCGGATGGTGCGGCCGGCAGTGACACCGCGACGACGGCCGCGAGGAGAACGGCAAGGCTGCGCACGGGAGACCTCCGCAGGCGTGGCGGATGTAGGGTACCTCAGGATGGGCCAGCCACGACTACCGGGCGTAAGACGCGCCGAAGGCGGGGCTGGCCGGCCGGGAGGTGCTCAGGCGGCGGTGTCTTTCGACTGTGCCCGATGCTCGGTCATGACCGAGTGGCGTGCGCTGTAACGCTGCAGCAGGGCGACGATCTCATTGCCGTTGGCGAAGCGGGACAGCGGAATCTCGAGCTTCTTGCGCTCCGTGTTCAGCTTGATCGTGAGGAACTTCCGGCCCAGCGATTCCCGGATGCTCCACTCCTTGATCTCCGCGTATTCCATCGCCGCATCCCATTCGGAGAACCGCACGCGGGCGAAGTCCACCTCGAGGATCGCATCGTTCTTCTTCGTGGCGTAGCGCACGGCTGGAAAGTACTTCTCGACCAGCTGACGTTCCTCATCCGAGTCCGGCACGTAGCGCCAGGCGAGCGACTCCTCGTGCGCCGCGGCGAAGCGTTCCTCGTACGCCTGCCACATCTGGCGCTCCATCTCCTCGGCGCCGTCGATGTCGCCCAGCCACGAGACCGCGACCGGCGATACCAGCAGCTTGGCATAGTGCGACGGAACGATCGGCGCGCGGATGTGTGCGAGGCGGGCATCGAGCTTCGGGTGGCTGTCGAACGGGTGCGGGAACCGGGTACCGGTCAGATCGCCGAGGAGATTCGACGACGTCGCATAGGAGGAGAAACCGGCGGCCACACGGCCGGCGATGCCGACGTTTTCCTGACGCACATTCTGCGAAAACAGCTGCTGCTCGATGCGCGCGCGGTAGCTCGAATACGCCATGACCTTGATGAGTGCCCGGCCCATGTCGGCCGCCGACGTCGTCGCAGCGGCGATCGCATCGGCGCGGAATTCGCGCTGGCGGCTCATGCGGTTGATCGAGAGCTGAAAGAGCGCCCAGAACAGAAGCATGAAGTGGAAGAGCGGGCGCGACAGGATGCCACCGCGATGGAGCGCCCCGAGGTATTCACGATAGCGCGCCAGCAGCGGCGACATCTTGCGGGTGTAGCGGGTGTCTTCACCACTGAAATGCGCCATCTCGTGCGCCAGCACGGCGTCGGCTTCAGCTTTCTCCATGACCTTCAAGAGCGAAAAGCTGATGAACAGCGTCCGCCCTTCGAGCCGCGTCGTCCCGTTCAGCGTGACGGCGTTCTCGGTGACGAAGAAGTTGTCGTCCACGCCCGCCACGATCTGCTGCGGCGGATCCGTCGACAGCGTGCGGCACATCTCGCGGATGTGTGACCAGAACCGGGGCGCCGCCGCCGAGGAGATCAGGACGCCTTCGAGCGCCGGCGTACTGTCGATGCGCGTGAAGATCGCCTGAATGATCAGCCACAGCACCGCCAGCGCGCCGATGCCGGTGAGCGCAATCAGCTTGGGCACGTAGCTGTCGAACCAGACGACGGTCATCCAGTACGAAAGCATCACGAGCACGATGCCCTGGCCGATTGCCTGCAGCAGCGCGGCGACCTTCAGGACATTCCAGCCGACGAGAAAGCCGCTGAAGAGGGCACGCTGCGACAAGAGGGAGACGCCGACGCAGGCGGAGGCGAACAGCAATGCGAGCAGGCCGACGGCGATCGAGACCAGCGAGATCCGGCGGATCCATCCGAACTGCCGCTGGCTGGAGCACACGTCCGACAACCCTCTCGCCATGTCCTCGAGCTGCGGGGTGCCGCCGCGGCAGATCACCGAGGCCGGAGTCGCCTCGGCAAAGGCGCGGAACGCTGCCTTTTGGTCGGCGGTGGCGGTCGTATCTGCGCTGAGCGACGCGATCACGCTCTGCTCCACCTCGCGGTCGAGCGACCGGGTCGCGTAACCGGCGAACCAGATGCCGATCATGGGGACCAGGAGCACGAAAAGCGCCGGAAATACGTAGCTCTTGAGGAACCCGGCCTTGGTGAAGCGCTCGCTCGTCACGGCTGTCCGTCCTTGTGAAAAACCAGGCAGGACCGGCCATGCCGGCGCCCGGCGCAGTGCACTGACGCTGGTCAATCGGCGGCGGCGGGAGGAACTTGAATTGGGCTCTATCGAGGAATCAGGAAACAGGAATCAGGAATCAGGGCTGGGCCAGGATGCAGGGACCGATCAGGGATCAGGGACTAGGAAGCCAAGGAGCAGGAGGCAGGCTTCAGGCCAAGGAGCAGGAGGCAGGTTTCAGGAGGCAGGTTTCAGGCCTCAGGGATCAGGGGACAGGGGAGCGGGGGACTGGTCGGGCGATCACCGGCACGTGGTCCCGCTTGTAGACCATGAACGTCCGCTTGAACTCGATGACCACCGTGCCGTCCTGATTCGAGCCGGTCGTCTTCACCTGCACGATGCCGACATTGGGGCGGGACTTCGACTCGCGCGCCTCGAGGACCTCGCTGCTCGAGTAGATCGTGTCGCCCTCGAAGACCGGATTCGGCAGGCGCACTTCGTCCCACCCGAGATTCGCCATCACGTTGAACGACAGATCGATCGTCGACTGACCTGTGACCAGCGCCAGCGTGAACGTCGAGTCGACGAGCGGGCGGCCGAACTCCGTCTTCGCCGCGTAGGCGTGATCGAAATGGATCGGGTTCATGTTCTGCGTCAGCAGCGTGAACCAGCTGTTGTCCACCGTCAGGACCGTGCGCCCGAGCGGATGCACGTACACATCGCCGACGGCGAAGTCCTCGAACACACGTCCCTTCCAGCCGTCCTTGACCGCCATCGCGCCTCACTCACTTCGCAGCCGGTGGGGAAAGGCACTCGGGGCTGCGAGGAAGGAACGGGTATCGGTGCCTCAGTGTGTGCTACATCACCTGCAGGATCTCGCGCGATCCGGTCACATACAGGTCGGTGTAGCCCTTCATCTTGTCGCGGAACGCCGTGTTCGTCGCGTACTCCTTCATCCGGCTCTCGAATTCGCCGACGTTCTGCGCCTCGTATTCGAGAATCACGCGGTTGAAATCGCCGGTCAGATCGGTCAGCACGCGAAAACCGGTGATCTGCTGCAACGCTGCCGCTTCCTTGATCTGCGCGGCCAGCTTGCTGGCCATGCCCGGCTTCGCCACGAAACAATTACGTACGACGATCATGGCTACATACTCCACATTGAAAGCTGCGACACGTCCTTCACGAAGATACGAGTGCCGACATACGCGCCCTGCGTCCAGGTCTCCGCGTCCGCCAGCTTGTAGCGCTTCACCGGCTCGAACGCGGCGCTGCCGGCCCTGAACACCACCAGCTCACCGTCGTTCTCGAGGCCGAGCAGCACGCCGGGTGCACTCGCCAGTGCGACGTTTCCCGCCTGACGGCCTTCCGACAGCCACAGTGTCTTTCCGGTCTTCGCGTCGACCGCGAAGTACTGGCCCGAGTTCTTCGTCGACAGGCCGTACAGCGTGTCGCCGACGATCACCGGATTGCTCATACGCATCGGAATGTCCGCATTCGTCCACGCCGGCTCGACGACCCACTGCCCGTCCCGCTTCGTCACGCCAAACGCCGTCGTCGGATCGCCGTTCCCCGAGACGATCACCGTCTGCCCGTACACGACGGGTGTGATCGAGTTGGTGAGGTTGGGACTGACCCATGGCTTCTGCCAGAGGAGCGCACCCGTGGCCGCGTCGACACTGACCAGTGTCTTCTGGGTGATAGTGATGACCTGCCGGGTTCCGCCGAAGTCGGCAATCACCGGCGAGCCGTAGCCCGGCCCGTCGCCTTTCCAGCTCCACTTCTCTGCGCCCGTGTTGACGTCGAAGGCCGTCAGTGCGCCGCCGGCGTTGCCACCGAGGTGGAAGATGACCAGGCCGCGATCCACCAGCGGCGAGAACGCGTGGCTCGTGAACAGCGGCAGGTTCTGCGGATTCCCCGGATGCTGCCAGACCTGCTTGCCGCTGGCCGCATCCCAGGCGGTGACGACGCCGGTCATCCCGATCGTGTAGAGCCGCCCGCCCGCGAACACCGGCGTCGACTTGGGCCCGGCGCCGTGCACAGCCGCCGCGGAATTCATCTGAAAGATCGCCGGGTATCCAGGGCTCTTCCAGACTTCCTTCCCCGTCTCGGCATCGAGGGCGATCATCACTTCATTGTCGCCCTGGCGCGCAAACTCGTACACGCGATTGCCGACCACGAGAGGCGTGGCGTATCCCGTCCCGACTTCGAGCTTCCACTTCTGTGTGAGCCGCTCCGGCCACGCGGATGGGACCGAAAACGGTGCGACGCCGTCGCGATTCGGACCACGCCACTGCGTCCAGTCAGCGGCGGGGCGCTGCGCCTGAAGTCCCAGCGACGCGGCAAGCACTGCGGTCACGACGATGACAGTTCGTCCCCTCATCGGTTCTCTCCTGCATTGACAACACAACGAACGATCGCGACTCACCACATCACCCGGGTCGCCGTCCGTCATTCGATTCGCGACGCTCGGCGCGATCCTCGCGTCGGCGGCCGGGCTGCGCCCCCGTGCTTACTTCGAACGAATGTCGTAGGCGGTCAGCGTTCCCTGATTCCGAATGAACAACCTGCCGCCGGCAATCACCGGATGCGCCCAGCTCGGCAAGCCTTGATCCTTGATCGTAAAGCGGCCCTTCTCGCGATACGCAGTCGGCGTGGCTTCCACCAGCCCCACGATGTTGTTCTCGCTCAGGATATAGAGATTGCCATCGGCGTAGGACAGCGACCCCTTCCCGACACTGCGATCGCGCCACATCCTCTTCCCCGTGGCGAACTCGAGGCAGGTGAGAATGCTGTCGCTGTAACCATAGAGGTAGCCGTCGACGAGCACGACTCCGCCGTGGTGATTCTGCATGTCGCGGGTAAAGTAGGCCTGGGTCGCGCTGACGCTGCCGCCCGCGGCGCGCAGTGTGAGGAGCGCCCCGCCCGTGTCGTAGCCGGAGGTGTAGAAGACGCGACCGTCCGCATAGACCGGCGTGGCGATGTTCGCGGTACCGTTGGCCACGTTGCGCACGCGCCACAGCAGCTTCCCGTCTGTCGCCCGTACACCGACGCCGGCTTGCGCCGTCAGCGCCATCACGGTACGCACTCCCTGGACGTCGGCAACGATCGCCGACGAGTACCCGGCGCCGTCGCTCAGTTCGGCAGACTGCCACACGGTCTTGCCGGTCATCTTGTCGAGGGCGACAATGCCGGCGCCGCGTCCGCCGGGTGAGACGATTACCATGCTGCCGTCAACGAGCGGCGACTCACTGATCAGCCAGTACGGATTCTCGCCGCGGAAATCCTTCAGGATGTTCCGCTGCCAGACGATGGTGCCGTCCATGATGCGCAGGCACGCGAGATCGCCGGTCTCCGTCAGGACGTACAGACGATCGCCATCGGCCGTCGGCGTCCCGCGCGGTCCGGAGCCGCGGTCGTTGCTGCCGCCCGCACCGAGCGGGCGCACCCAGACGACTTTGCCGTCGGCGCGGTTCAGACTCGTGACGACACTTCGCTGGTTCTCGAGACCCTGGACGAACACGCGGTCGCCACGCACCGACACCGACCCATAGCCTTCTCCGACGTTGGCGGCGGACCAGACCACAGGGGGCCCGGAGCGCGGCCACTCCTTGAGCAGCCCCGTCTCGCGCGAAATGCCGTCGCGATTGACGCCGCGCCACTGCGGCCAGTCGGCCGGCGCAGGCGACTGCGCCCGAACCGAGAACGACGCTCCGATCAGCGCGGCCGCGACGATGAATGTTCGTAGACGCATGGCACGTCCCCGATCCTTGGTCTGAGCGTCGATCCCGATCCCGATCCCTGATTCCTGATCCCTGATTGGCCGGGCCGAAAAGCCCGGGCCCACAGCCCAGATCCTGAGATCCTGGCCCAGCCCTGTTTCCTGTTTCCTGTTTCCTGTTTCCTAGAACCTGACTCCCAGATTCACGCCGAACGTGCGCGGGCGTCCCATCTCTCCCACGAAACCGGAAGGCGCGAACGCGCGATACTCGAACGCCACCGGCACGTACTTCTTGTCGAAGGCGTTGCGGACCCATGTCTCCACGACGATCACGCCGAAGCGCACACCGGCGCGGAGATTGGTCAGCGCGTACGCATCCTGTCCTTCGGTATTACGCTCGTCATATTGAAATGCGCCCTGGACGACCGTCTCGGCGCGGCCGTACAGGTTCACTCCGCCATTCACCGCGTGAGAGATCTGCACACCGATCGTACCGGTCACATCGGGCGTGTTTGGAATCTCGTTGCCACCGACGTTCACGGCTCCAATGATCACACCATCGTCGAAGCGGGCGTGGGTGTAACCGAGCGAGCCAAACACATCAATGCCACCCACGGGCCGCGCACTCACTTCGACTTCAACGCCCGAGCTCGCCGCGGCGCCGGCGTTGTCGATGAAGAACTGGCCAGGCGCGAACTGATTGGGCAGGTTGAGCTGGAGGTCCTCCCAGTCGATCCGGAAGACCGATGCCGCGGTCATGACGCGTCCGCTCGCCCACAACGCCTTCACACCGCCCTCGAAGCTCCACGTGTGCTCCTGATCGTAGGTCTCATTACCGGCCGGCGATGTCGGGTTGAAGCCGCCCGCCTTGTAGCCACGCGAGACGAGCCCGTATACGGTGGAAGTCGGCTTCACGCGATAAGCGGCCGCGAACCGGGGGGATACGTCAGAGAAGCTCTTGTCGCTGTCGAGGAACGACGCCTGTCCGAGCGGCGGCGTCGTGCCCGTCACGAGCGTCCCGCTCTTTTGTTCGTGATCGGCGCGCACACCGGCGATCAGGTCGAGTTTGTCGCCCAGCGTCACCGTTCCGTGACCAAACACGCCAATACCCACATCGTCGAGCTCGGCAAACGGCGATTGATCCACTACCGAAAACGAGATGGGGACTCCGAACTGACTGGAAAGGAGCAGCGGCGAATACGTGTTCTTCGCATCCTGGTCGTAGTTCTGCGTGAAGAACAGTGCTCCTGCCTGCCAGGCCAGCGTCGCCGATTTGCCGAGACGGATCGGCGCGGCCGCAGACGAGGCGACACGAACCTCCTGCGTGAACTGCAGACTCTCTTCGCTGTTGCTCCGGGTGGCGAGCGGAAACGGCGTGTAGTCGAGATCCGTCGCATCCTCGGTGCGCCAGTCGACGATGCCGGTGGCGGTCGAGAGCGACACCTTGCTCGCGTCCCACCGTGTGAGCACGGTCGTCGAGAAGATGTCGCGTTCGGTGAAGCCTTCGAAATCGCGTGCCGCCTGGAACGGATTGGTCCGGAGGCCGCCGAGATCGCTCAGCGCATAGTCGCCGTCCCGCGCCCGCTCGCCGCCGATGATGACGCGCGCCTCGAACGTCGACGCCGGTTTCCACAACACCTGCCCTTTCCCGGCGAACCCCGAACGATCGTCGAGCGTATGTCCCGTGACCACGTTGCGTGTGTATCCATCGCGCGTCAGGTAGTCGAAGGCGAAGCCGGCGGCCAGCCGTTCACCGACGATGGGGCCCGATGCGACGCCACGGATGCCGTACTCGCTCTCGTTCGCCAGCGGCACGAACAGATTGCCGGTCCATTTGCCGCCAAGCGACGGGCGGCGGGTGGACACGTTGATCACCCCGCCGAGTGTGTTGCGTCCAAAGAGTGTGCTCTGCGGCCCGCGGACGAACTCGATCTGATCGACGTCGAGCAGATCGACGTTGGACGTGTTGGCGTTCAGCTGCGGCACGCCGTCCAGATAGGTGGTGATCGACGGATTGGCCGGGCTGGCGCCGATGCCGCGAAAGCGCGCATTGCTCAACTTGCGCGCGGTGAAATCAGTGAAGTGCACGTTCGGCGCGTACGCGCCGGCGTCGCTCACTGTCTCGAGACCGGCATCGTCGATGGTCTGCCCGCTGACGGAGGTCACCGAGACCGGGACCTTCTGCTCTTCGTCCGGCTCTTTCTGTGCGGTCACTTTGACCGGCGGCAGTTGAATCCTGAGGCCGCTGCCATTGGCTTGCGCGGCGGCATGGTCCGGAGACACGAGTGAGAGTGCGCTCGTCACGATGACGAACGCGCACGTGATGGACCTGCGGAAAACATGGCGGTTGAGGTCGGGCATATCCGGCACATTATGCGCGAGAAATGCCGTAGCCCGCGGCCTCGGACATGACCCGAGGGGGAGGAGACCGGCCCCGCTCGACGTCACTCCGGTGTACGATTCGCCTTTGTAAACACCGGACGAACGCGTCGCGTAATGGAAGCGGCACGATCTGGCTGATGCAGAGGAATCCGATGCTGAAGAAGTGCTTCCGTGTCATTGCGGTTTCGACGGCCCTCGGGCTGGGCGCGCTGGTCGTCCACGGGCAGGCGCCCCTGCGCGGCGTGCTCGCGCCAGGCGACTGGCCCGAAATACGCGGGCTGGCCCGGGACGGCGTGTCGAGCGAGACCGGGCTGCTGAGCAGCTGGAAACTGAACGGCGAGAACTTCCTGTGGCGAGTGCCGTACGGCGGGCGATCCGCGCCGATCGTCATGGGGAATCGCGTTTACGTGCAGAACCCGGCGGGCCGTGGCGTGGACCTGCAGGAGCGCGTCATGGCGCTCGATGCCGAGACCGGGAAGGTCGTATGGGAATACAAGTTCTCGATCTTCCAGAGTGACGCGCCGCCGCACCGCATCGGCTGGGCGTCGCCCGCCGCGGACCCGGAGACCGGCAATATCTATGCGCTGAGTGCCGGGGCGCAGGTGATTGCGCTCAGTCCCGCGGGCAAGCTGCTCTGGACGCGTTCGTTCGGCGAAGAGTGGGCGGCCTTCACGACGCACGGCGGCCGGACAATGTCGCCGCTCGTCGATGGCGATCTGGTGATCGTGAGCGCGGCGGTCTCCAACTGGGGGACGTCGAGCAACCGCTCGCACCGGTTCATCGCGCTCGACAAGCGGACCGGCGACGTGGTGTACGTCGCGAATCCCGGAGGACGTCCGTACGACACCGCGTACGCGACGCCGCTCATCGCCACCATCAACGGGATGCGGCTGCTCATCGCCGGCCTCGGCGACGGCGGCGTGCACGCGATCAAACCGCAGACAGGCGAAAAGGTCTGGAGCTTCAACGCGTCGAAACGCGCGATCAATACCGGCGTCGCGGTCAGCGGCAACACCGTGTTCATGTCGCACGGCGACGAGAATCTCGAGGGCACGCAGCTCGGCCTCATCGCGGCGATCGACGGATCGCAGACCGGAGACATCAAGACGACGAAGTGGGCGACTCGCGGGATCGAGTTCGCGTTCTCGCCGCCGATTCTCGACGGCAAACGCCTTTATCAGATCGACGGCGGCTCGACGCTGTATGCGTTCGACACCGACACCGGCAAGCAGCTGTGGACGCTGCGTCTGGGCACCGCGCAGAAGGCGCCGCCGGTCTTCGCCGATGGCAAGATCTACGTCGGCAACGACAACGGCGAGTTCTTCATCATTCGCCCGGGCGCGGACAAGGGCGAGATCCTCAGCAAGGTTCAACTGCCGGTCAGCGTGAAGAGCTGTTGCGGCTCGGAGGGCACTCCCGAACAGGTGCTCGGTGGTGCGGCCGTCTCGCGGGGCCGGGTGTTCTTCGTGTCGAGCGACGCCGTCTATGCCATTGGCGCACGGCGGGCAATGACACCGGCCGCTTCGGCCCCGGCCCCGGCAGCGCAGCCGCCCGGGCAGCCGTCGTACGTGCAGGTGACGCCGACGGAGCTGGTGATGGAGCCGGGACAGACCGTCAAGATGCACGCGCGGCTCTTCGACGACAAGGGTCGGTTCATCCGTGAGGACAAGGCGACCTGGTCGCTCGAGAACCTGCAGGGTACGGTGACCGACGGGTCGTTTACGGTCGCCACCGCGCAGAAGGATCAGGGCGGCACGGTGAAAGCGACCGTCGGTGCGCTGAGCGGCAGCTCGCGCGTGCGGGTCGTCCGGTCACTGCCGTGGCGTGAGGACTTCGAGTCCTACATGGACAAGGACGTGCCGGCCGGCTGGGTCAATCTGGTCGCGGGACGGATGGCCGTCAGCACGCTCGACGGCGGCAAGGTCCTGTACAAGGAGCCCAACGACACGCTGTTCAAGCGCATCCGTGTCTTCACCGGCCCGAGCAACTGGTCCAACTACACGTTCGAGGCGAACGTGCGTACGATGGAGAAGCGGCGCCAGCTCGGGGACATCGGCATTACCGCTCAGCGCTATTCGCTCGTGCTCTACGGGAACGCGCAGAAGCTCAGGCTCGAGCCGTGGGAACCGGAGACGAACCGGACGATGGCGGTCGACTACGCGTGGAAGGCGGACACGTGGTATCGATTGAAGCTGCGGGTCGAGAACCTGGCGAACGGGCAGGTCCGGGCGCGCGGCAAGGTCTGGCCGGCGGACCAGCAGGAACCGGCGGCGTGGCTGATCGACAAGACGGATCCGATCGGCAATCGCGAAGGCGCGCCGGGACTGTTCATCGACGCCCAGTGGGGCGCGTACATCGACAACATGGTCATGACGAAGAATCAATAGCAGGCGTCGCGCAATCCGTAGGCCGGGTCTGAAGACCCGGCAGGAACTCTATGAAAACGAAACTGTCCATCGTCGCCATCCTGCTCGTGACCGCGTTCGGCATCGGGAACTCGCGTGTCTCCGCCGGCGATCCCGGCGGCGGCAGCTGGCCGATGTGGGGCGGCACGCCCGATCGGAACATGGTCTCCAACATGAAGGGGCTCCCCTCCGAGTGGGATGTCAAGACCAAGAAGAACGTGAAGTGGGTCGCCGATCTCGGATCGCAGAGCTACGGCAACCCCACGGTCGCCGGTGGCATGGTCTTCGTCGGCACCAACAACGAGCTGCTCCGCGACAAGAGTCAGGGTGGGGATCGCGGCGTGCTCATGGCCTTCGACGAGAAGACCGGCGAGTTCCAGTGGCAGCAGACCAACGTGAAGCTCGAATCGGGCCGCGCCAACGACTGGCCCTTTCAGGGCGTCGCCTCGTCGCCGCTGGTCGAAGGCGAAAAGCTGTACTACGTCACCAACCGCGCCGTGCTGATGTGTCTCGACATCCGTGGCTTCCGCGACAACGAGAACGACGGCCCCTACAAGGACGAGAAGCTCACCGGCCAGTTCGATGCCGACATCGTGTGGCAGCTCGACATGATGGAGGAGGTCGGCACCTATCCGCACAACCTGGCGAACTCCTCACCGGTCATCTACGGTGATCTGATCTACGTGAGCACGTCGAACGGACAGGACGAGAGCCACGTCAACATCCCGTCGCCGCGAGCCCCCGCGATCATCGCGGTGAACAAGAACACCGGGAAGGTGGTGTGGGAAGACAACTCGGTGCAGGACCGCATCCTGCACGGCCAGTGGTCGACACCGTCGGTCGGCACCATTGGCGGCGTGCTGCAGGTCGTCTCCGCGCAGGGTGACGGATGGGTCCGCGGTTACGAAGCCCAGACCGGGAAGAAGCTCTGGGAGTTCGACACCAATCCGAAGGACGCCGTGTGGCCGCGCACCCGCAACGAGCTAATCGCCACGCCGGTGATTCACGAGAACGTCGTCTACATCGGGAACGGACAGGACCCGGAGCACGGCGAAGGCATCGGACACTTCTACGCGATCGATCCGACGAAGCGCGGCGACATCACCAAGTCCGGACTGCTCTGGCAGTTCGACAAGATCCGCCGCTCGATCTCGACCGCCGCGGTGGCCGACGGCCTCGTCTACGTCGCCGACTTCAGTGGCTTCCTGCATTGCCTCGACGCGAAGACCGGCCACGAGTACTGGACGCACGACATGCTCGCCGCGGTCTGGGCGTCACCGTTCCTCGTCGACGGCCGCGTCTATCTTGGCGACGAGGACGGCGACGTCGTGGTGATGGCACACGGCAAGGAGAAGAAGCTCCTCGCCGAGATGAACATGGGCAGCGCCGTCTATGGCACCGTTGTGCCGGCGAACGGCGTGCTGTTCCTGAACAACCGCAGCCAGCTGTTCGCGTTGGCCATCAAGTAGGCCAGGCCCGGTAGGCCGGGTCCCCCTGGACCCGGCAATTCATAATTCACAAATCACAAATCACACCAGTTCCAAATTGGTCCGTAACCCCGCGCTCTTCGTCGCGCTGCTCCTGGCCTCCGCCGCCGCGTCGGCGCAACGCGGCGCGTCCGCGCCTGCGGCCGCCGTCGCCCCGGCGGACGAGTGGCGACAGTTCCGCGGCACTCCGTCAGGTACCGGCAACTCGGCGAGCGCACCTCCGGCGACGCTGAAGGTGCTCTGGATGTATCAGCTCGGCGACATCATCGAGTCGTCTGCCGCGATCGCCGGTGGTGTCGTCTACGTCGGCGGCGGCAACGGCGATCTCGACGCGCTCGATCTGGCGTCCGGGAAGTTGAAGTGGAAGTACACGACGGGCAACCTGATCGGTGAATCGTCGCCGGCGGTTGGTCCAGACATGGTCTACATCGGCGATCTCGCTGGCATCTTCCACGCCGTCCGCATCGCCGATGGCAGCAAGGCGTGGACGTTCAAGACCATGTCGGAGATCAAGTCGTCTCCGGTCATTGCCGGCGACATCGTCCTCATCGGGTCGTACGACACGCATCTCTACGCGCTCGACGCGCGCACCGGGGCATTGCGCTGGAAGGTGGCGACCAACGGAATGGTGCATGCCACCCCCGTGATTCAGAACGGCCTCGCGTTCATCACCGGGTGCGACTCCAAGCTGCGTGCCGTGCGAATCAGCGACGGCAAGGAGATGTATCAGATCGACTCGGGTGCCTACACCGGCGCGTCTCCGCTCATCGAAGGCACCCACGCCTACTACGGTACGTTCAACAACGACGTGCTCGCCGTCGACCTCGCGAGGCGGCGCGTGCGGTGGCGCTATACCAATCCCGACCGCAAGTTTCCCTTCTACTCTTCGGCCGCGCGCAGCGGCACGCGCATCGTGCTGGGCGGGCGCGACAAGCTGGTGTACGCGATCGAGAGCGCCACCGGCAAGCCGGCCTGGACGTTTGCCACCAGGGCGCGTGTGGATTCCTCGCCGGCGATCGCCGCCGGGCGTGTGTATGTCGGGTCGTCGGACGGCCGGCTGTACGTCCTCGACGCGGAGAGCGGAAAGAAGCTCTTCGAGTTCGACGCCGGCTCCGGCATCACGACCTCGCCGGCGCTCGCCGGTGGCCGGGTCGTGTTCGGCACGCAGGACGGTCGCGTGTACGTCCTCGGTTGATCGATAAGAACAAGGCACGAAGATCACGAAGGGCACGAAGATCGCGGCCGATTCCCGACCAGATTCCGAACTGAGGCCGGTCGAAAAACAACCTGTTCTATGATGAACGGCTGGTCCGGGCGCGTCGTATTGAACAGAGCGCTCCCCGCCACACCTGTCGGCAACCACACCGCCGCGCACGCGGCGGGTTGACTTCGATTGAGGACACTTCTTCCATGCGACACATTTCCGCCGCAGCGCTCGCCGCGGCTTTTGCCGGACTGATCTACTCCCTTCCCGCCACCGCCGCCCAGGACAGCGCGCGCGTCGTGGCCAACGGCGGCGTCTCGGTGCCGGGGTGGACCGGAAAGATCGACGCCAACGAAGAGAAGATGGGACAGCAGCTGACCAACGCGAAGCTCGCCCCCGAAGGCAGCGGCATGCGCGTCACCACCGGACCCGCGACGACCTACTGGAATCCGAACAACAAGGCGAGCGGCAACTACACGGTGAAGGCCACGTTCACCGAGCCGCTGTACATGAATCTGAACAATCACCCGCATCCGTACGGAATCATGATCGCGGGCAACGATCTCGGCACGGAGACGCAGAGTTACCTCTATTGCGCCGCATACGGCAGCGGCACGTTCATCGTCCGCGGCATGGGGCCGGCGGCCTTCCAGATGAACGGACGCCAGCCGACTGCGCACGACGCCGTGCACAAGGCGGCAGGACCCGGACAGCCGGTGACGCAGGAGATCGCGGTGTCGGTCAAGGACTCGACGGTCGACTGCGCCATCAACGGGACCGTGGTGGCCAGCTATCCGAAGACCGACCTGGTGACCGCCGGCAAGCTCAAGTCGACTGACGGCATCTACGGCATCCGCTTCGCCCACAACACAGACGCAACGGTCTCGGGCCTCACGATCACGAAGCCCTGAGACGCCAGATTCCACCGCACCAGAGGGTCTAACCGCCGTCGCCGCTTCGCCGCTCTGGCGAGTCCGCCGGAGCCTTGGCGGAGGGACCCGGCCTACCCTCCGCCGGGTCCAAGGGGACCCGGCCTACCCTCCGCCGGGTCCAAGGGGACCCGGCCTACC
>Ga0207701_10003841_pt1 | contig 15373 bp, 14 predicted proteins | sample KBSSwiSSwithPhiX_FD_184294 | JGI IMG/M metagenome (GOLD analysis project Ga0207701, IMG submission 184294) | Switchgrass rhizosphere bulk soil microbial communities from Kellogg Biological Station, Michigan, USA, with PhiX - S5 (SPAdes) (version 2) | ecosystem: Environmental > Terrestrial >... | reverse complement strand
CCCGCCGGCGCAGGAGGTCGCCACCGCTCAGGGCGTCGAGCGGAAGCAGGGACGCTGGCAGCGGCGCCGTCGGATCGAAGGTCCCGACCTCGGGGAAGTACCGGGCCATGCGTTCCTCGGTGGTCAGCGACGCTTCGTCGGCGCGCAGCGCATGCGGCGGCGGGACCGCGGAACCAGCCGGCACCACGGAGCGCTTGCCGCCCAGCCAGGACACCTGCGCCAGCCCGCGGGTCTGCGCGCGCTTCTCGATGCGCACGCCCATCCTGGCGCACAGCTCGAGCAGCGCCGGATCACCCACGACGTGGGTGGCTCCCGCCTCGACGAACAGCCCGTCGCGCCAGGGGGCGCGGATGGTGAGGATCCGGCCGCCGGCGCGCGGGCTCGCCTCCAGCAACCGCACGTCCAGGCCGCGCTCGGTCAGGGTCTGCGCCACCACCAAGCCCGCCAGCCCGCCGCCGACCACCACGATCGACCGTCGCCGGGAGCGCACCGACGCGCACCCTCCGGCGAGAACGCCCGCCGAGGCGCTCATCCAGGCCAGGAACCGCCGCCGGTTGGTGACGCGATCCATGGATCTCAAGACAACCGGAGCGGTCCGAGGTTCCCGCCCGGAGAAATCAGGTCTCAGGGGGCCGGGGCCAGCTCGCGCAGCACGGTCGGGATCAGCTCCGACACCGTGGGGTGGATGGGGACGGCCCAGGCCAGCTTGGTGTACGGCACGCGCGCGTTCATCGCGTCGATGATGCCGTGGATCGCTTCGTCGCCGCCGGGGCCCAGGATGGCCGCCCCCAGGATCTGCCTGGTCTCGGCGTCGGCGACGATCTTCATCAGCCCCTGGGTCTCGCCTTTTTCGACGGCGCGGTTCACCCGCGACATGGGGCGCGCGCCGATCAACAGGGGGCGTCCGCCGGCGCGCGCCTGACGCTCGGTCAGGCCCACCCGTCCCAGCGGCGGATCGATGAACAGCGCGTAGCCGGCGATGCGATCGCTCAGCTTGCGCCGCTCGCCATCCAGCAAGTTGGCGGCAACGATCTCGAAGTCGTTGTACGCGGTGTGGGTGAAGGCGCCGTGTCCGTTGCATTCGCCCAGCGCCCAGATGCCGGGCACGTTGGTCGCCAGGCTGTCGTCGACCTGGACGTAGCCGCGGCCGTCGGTGACCACGCCGGCGTGCTCCAGCCCCAGGTCATCGGTGTTGGGGCGGCGGCCGACAGCCAGCAGGACGTCGGAGCCGACCACCTCCGGGGGACCTTCGGCGCACTGCAAGGACACCCCGACGCCGGCGCCCTGAGCGGTGAGGCGGATGCACTCGGCCGAGGTGCGGACGTTGATCCCCTCGCCCACGAAGATCTGGCGAATCGCCTCCGACACCTCCTGGTCCTCGCCGGCGATCAACCGCGGTAGCCGCTCGACCACCGTCACCTGGGCGCCGAAGCGGCGGTACATCTGGGCGAACTCCAGCCCGACGTAGCTGCCGCCGACCACCACCAGGTGCGCCGGCAGCCGGTCGAGCGCGAGCAGCGAGCTGTTGTCGAGATGGGGCACCCGGTCGACGCCGGGCAGCGGTGGCACGATGGCGCGTCCGCCCACGTTGATGAAGATGCGTGGTGCGCTCAGCTGGTCCTGTCCCACGCGGATGACGTCGGGCGCCTCGAAGCGCGCCTGGGCGCGGATCACGGTGCAGCGGGGCAGCGCGCGCAGCCAGCTCTCCAGCCCGTCGCGGGCCTGGCGGACCACGGCGTCGGCGCGCGCCCGCACGCGGGCCAGGTCCACGCTGACCGGCCCGGTGAGCACACCGAAGTCGCCGGCCCGGCGGGCCAGGTGCGCCACCGAGGCGCTGGCGACCATGGTCTTGGTCGGCATGCAGCCGGTGTTCACGCAGGTGCCGCCGAACAGGTGGCGTTCGACCAGAGCAACGGTCATTCCCGCGCCGGTCAGTCGCCCGGCCAGCGACGGACCGGCCTGACCGGCTCCCAGGATGATGGCGTCGAAGCGGTTCATGGTGATGCGCGCCAGAAGCTGCGCTTGGACCGCCGCCGGCGGCATCGGGTGCAGGGTGGATTCACCGTCGGGAATTTTACGGATTTGGGATCGCCTCCGCGCCGCTCCCTTGCCGAGTGGTGGCGCCAGGGCCACGGATGGTGGGCAGGAGGCAGTTCATGGATATGAAGCTGGAAGTGGTGGTCCTGCCGGTCTCCGACGTCGAGCGGGCCAAGCGTTTCTACGAGCACCTGGGTTGGCGGCTGGACGCCGATTTCGGTAACGGCGCGGATTTTCGGGTGGTGCAATTCACCCCACCGGGATCGGCGGCCTCGATCCAGTTCGGGAAGGGGGTCAGCACCCTGGCGCCGGGCGTCCTGCAGGGCCTGTTTCTGGTGGTGTCCGACATCGAGGCGGCGCGCGCCGAGCTGGTGGGCCGCGGGGTGGTCGTTTCCGAGATCTTCCACAAGATGCCGGGCGGCCCGCCGCGTCCCGGGCTGGACCCGGAGCGCAGGAGCTACACCTCCTTCGCGGCGTTCCGCGACCCCGACGGTAACGGGTGGTTGCTGCAGGAGATTCGCCAGCGCTTGCCGGGACGCTGAAAGGAGGGCCGAACCATGGGACAGACGATGGGACAGAGCACCGCCGAACCCGATACCACCGAGATCCTGCTGGACCTGCTCAAGCGCGCCGCGCAGGCGCACGGCGTCCACGAAAAGGAGCTGGGGAGGCCCGATCCCGACTGGCCGCAGTGGTACGCCCAGCACATGGCGCGCACCCTGCGCGAGGCCGGGTACCGGATCAGCGCTGCATAGCTGTCGCTGGAGGGCCCCGAACGCGCAAGGTTCGCGCGTTCGGGGGCCGAAAACCGCCGGCGATGCTCGGGCACGCCCGTTGCAAGAGTTTCGGGCCAGGAGATCTGGCCATGAAGACTCTTTCGACGCTGCTGGGGATGTTGTTGCTGGCCGCCGCTTTCCTGACCGCCTGCGACTCGAATGGAAATGGAACCGACCAAGCGCTGGTCGGAACCTGGAATCGCCTGCGCACCGCCACCGAGCTGCGCGATCGGTACCAGTTCGGGGCCAATGGCTCGTTCGCCTTCGACGAGAACAAGCCGGGGTCACCCCAGACCGAGGACCACATGACCGGGACCTACGTCGCCTCGGGTGGTGTGGTGACGGCGACGGTGACCAACACCCTCGAGCCGGGGCAAGCGCGGCTGACCTTCTCGTACTACGCCGGCGCGACCCAGTTCAGCTCGGGCGCCTTGCGAGCCAGGGCGGGGCACACGGGGATCGTCGGCGTGTGGACCGGAGTGGTGAAGATCGAACGCCTCGACGGCTCCGAGCAGAGTCCGGCCGGCGATGAAGTCGAAGCCGAATTCCGCGCCGACGGATCGTACCGGTGGACGGTCACGCCCTTCGACGGCACCGCGGCCCGCGTCACCGAAGGGACCTGGGTGCTGGAGGGAGGCACGATGTTCCGCATCACGTTCGGCTCCTCCGACCTGCTGTTCCAGCTGTTCGACGACCAGGTGCTGGGAACCCAGGTGTTGGAAAACCAGGTGTTGCAAAACCAGGTGTTGCAAAACCAGGTGTTGATCGATGCGTCGCGGATCTGGCAGCGCCAGTGAGAGAGCGTAGGCTCGCGCTTCATCGGTGATCGCGCGGCTGAGCTTCTTGACGCATCTGGACACCCGTGAGAGCCTGCCGGGCGCGTTCAGCTGGGTGGGGGTCTCAAGAATGGTTTCTGGACCACCGATAGATTGGATTCCGGACCTGGTGGCAGAGTGCTGGCGAGAGCTGCAGCACGGGAGTTTGTGGCGGGTTGCGTACAATGACCTCCGATTCTTGAGTCGCGGTGACAGCGAGATCCTCGGGCAAAAGGGGATTGAGTGGCGCGACCTTGCGCGTGACAGCCGCGGTTTGACTCCGCAGCCGCTCAAGGATGTCTTTGTCGACTGCCAGAAGATGAGAGACGAAAGCCGGCGTGCGACGGATCTCTTTCGGCTTCTGGTTGCGCTCGATCGGGCGGCCGCGGGTCTGCGCCCTACCAACGCGACCTACCATCCCGACATCCGTGAGCTGGTGAAGCGATGGAAGGACAAAGGGAACCTTGCCGCTGATTCCACCCTCATGGTGCTGCCCAGGGCGGCCAATGGCTTTCGGGGTGGGGCAACGCTGAACCAGTGCTTGGAGAACTACGTGGTCCTTGACCGAGGGGACTACGATGTTCAGTTTCATCACCTCGACGAACATGGCGACTTCAGCGGTCTGCGTGCGAGCTCGATAAGGGTGGCCTTCGTGCCGGTTCTCGAGAACGACAGCGATGCGCGCTTCGTTCCGGGGCGGAACGGGATCGGGTTCTCCGTCGCTCTCGACCATCAACGGCAGGCGCAGCTTGCTGGGGATATGGATGGCCTGGTCGAGAAGATGGAAAACGATGGAGTCAACATCGCCCTGCTGCCCGAGAATTGTGCGGCGACCGACGTTTTGGAGGCTCTCAGGAGCGCCCTGCACAACAACTTCGCCAGGCGCGCGCGAAGACCTTCCCTGCGGCTGCTGATCGTGGGCGTGGGCAGCAACGGCTCTCCGGAGATCGGGCGGGTCTTCAATGACGTCTGCGTGCTGAGCGGCGAAGGAAAGCTGATTTGCCGGCAGACCAAGTTGCACCCTTGGCATCTCGATTCCCTTCAAGTCCAGCGTTATGGACTGACGGCCAAGGAGGTGTCCGCGGTCGAGGACATAGAGCTGGAAAAACCGCCCACCTTGCATCTGCTCGAAGACCCGCTGCTGGGGCGATTGCTGATCCTCATCTGTGAGGATTTCGCGCGAATCGACACGGCCCGTGACTTTGCCGTCAGGATCGGTCCAAGCCTGGTGATTGGCCCCGTGATGGACGACTCGCTGGAGGAACGAAGCTGGGCTTTCTCCGCCGCCAATAACCTGGCGAGGAGCGAGCCCGGCGCCCTGGTATTGGTGGCGAACTCCTGCTGGCTGTCGCGGCTTGCTGGACCTCGTGGTCGTCTAAACAACTCCGCGCGAAAGAAGGAACGCGGCCCCGGCGTCGGCCTGGTCCACGACGGCAGGGCAGCAACCATCTTCAGGTTTTCACCCAGCGGCGAGCGCCGTTTTGTCAGCCGCAACGTCGATGTCACGCGTGCACTCGCGCCGATGAGGAGAATGTGAGCCATGGGCGATCGCAAGGTTGATCCCTTCCTCGAGAAGATGAGGGCGATCGCCGACCTCGTGAGCGAGGCGGCGGCTCAGGACAATCGCTCGATCCTGGAGAAGGCGCTCAAGCTGTCCCACAATTTGGTCAAGGATTTCGCTTCCGGCGCTCCCGGCGCCGTCGACAGAAATAGCGAGACATTTGTCTGGGGCGTTCATGACATGGTCGAGGAGATCGCCAGGTGCCTCCGCTCCGTTTTTCTGCCGGACGATGCACAGGAGCTGGCGCGTACTCATGTAGATGTCCTGCGAGCGATCCGTGCCAAGCCAGCCATACAGCATGATGAGCTCGCGCGCTGGCTTCCGGATGCTTCGCTGGCCACCGACAAGCTCTACGACAAATGTCTGATCGAACCCGTCGCATCACCGCCCGCGGGAATGCGACTGACCTTCGCCGGCGAAAGGGCCATCAGGTTGATCGATGCCGGTGCCCCCTCCCCGTCGGCAGGGATGCAGGCCGAGCACGTTCAACCGACGGCGAAATCTAGCTCGGAGACGGTCCAGAAGCTCGATCAGGTTCTCCGGCAGTGCGAGGAGATCGAAGCCTCGACCCGGTCTCTGTTCGACCTGGGCCGTTCAGCGGCCCAACTCTGCGCCGCCATAGATTCTCAATTCGGCTTTCACTTCTCGGCAGTTCAGCTGGCACGCCGCGACGAGAACACCATCGAGACCGTCGCCGGCACTGGCATCGCGAAAGACTGGGTCGGGCTGGCCAAGCACCGTCTCGAAGAGCAGGTGAGCTTGCGGGACATCCAGGCCGACATCTTCATGGAGCGTCGGGTCGAGGTCATCCACGGCAGGGATGATCCCAAGCTCGGTCGGCTGGATCCCTTCATCGGGAAGATCTTCCATCACGAAGATCTCGTTCGAGTGTTTGTTCCGTTGGTGCTCATTCGGGACGCCGATGGGCAGATCTTGACCGATGTCCAGGTCTGGGAGCCGGTGGGCGATAACCGATCGGGATGCGAGCTATTTCAGCTGCGGCCCGATCCTGGCAGGTCGGCGAAAGTGATTGGAACCGTCGAGGCCGGATTCAAAGCTGTCGGAAAGCGGCCCCGACTGTCCATCACGCCGGACCTGGCCGAGGGCCTGGCGAATTTTGTGACCCGGCACTCGAGCGCCGTCTATCAAAACACGCTGACCCACGTCCTGGAGCGGGTGGCCGAGATGGCTCTCCGCTTGGCCAAGTCGGACATTGGCACCGTTCAATGGGGAACGGTCGGGGAAAACAAGGAAGTCCACTGGCAGACCGTGGGGAGAGGCCGCGGTGCGCAGACACTTCTCGACCGCGGCGAGAACGTCATTGGCGCCATCGGCGGGTCGCCCCGCAAGGACGGTTTGGGGATGCAAGCGTTGAAGGCGGGCCAGCCCAAATATCTGGGCAAGGGCCTGAAGGACTACAACCCGTCCCTCTACGAACAGGGAATCAGGGCCATGGCGGCCTATCCTTCAGCGATGGCGAGCGATCTCGCCGTGGGGCAGAGGGTCTGTTTGATCTACACCCACTTCCGTGAGGAACGTGTATTCGCGGATGAAGAGCTGAGATGGGTCCATCACCTCGCGCGGAGGAGCGGCGATCTGTTGCCGATGGCATTCGACTTGGCCGCGGGCAGGGACCACCAGCGCCAGCTCGAGACCATGCAAAACGTGGTTTCTATGTTCAGCGATCGCAACCGGCACAAGACCGTCGAGGATCTCCTGTCATTCATCGCCTGGAGCACGCTGAACCTGCACGGGGCTGACATCGTCACAATTTATCGATCAGACCCGAAGGGAAATGGACGGCTTCTGGCACCGCCCACGAGAGCGGGCCGACTTCGCGACCCAGAGGACATCGACGTCGAGGCCAAGGACACCGACGCGCCGATGCTGGTGCTCGGCTGGAAGGGCGCCCCCCTGTTCATCTCGAGGGTGATCGGGAACGAGATCCTGGACCCCCACCGGGCGCCCCACGGCTTTGTCGCACGCGAAAGGATCGTCTCCTCGGCTGCACTGCCCCTCGTCGTTCGCGGGGACACCACGGAGGACGTGGTGGGCGTCATGTTCGTCAACTACCGTGAGTTTCACGAGTTTACCGCGGACGAGAGGAGCCGGCTGACCACGCTCACGTCACTTTCCGCCACCGCGTTGAAGAACTTCTACGTGACCGACGCAAAGCTGGTGGGCGACGCCGCGATTTCCGCCCTGTTGAATTCGTATCTCGCCGGTCAGGTGAAGCGACCCGCTCGCAAGCCCACGCCGCTCAAGAACCCGCGTCGGCCGACAACCGACTGAGATTGAGCCCCGGGCGACTCGATCATCGTTCCGAACCACGCCACCAGGCCTTCACCGCGGCGCCCAGGTGATCCCGGTTGGTCCGGGCGATGGCGCCCAGGTCGATGCCCTTGGGGCAGACCCTCTGGCACTCGCCGTGGAGCGTGCAGCCGCCGAACCCTTCGCGGTCAGCCGCGGCGACCAGCGCGCCCGCGCGCCCGGCCCGTTCTGGCTGGCCCTGCGGTAACAGCGCGAGGTGGGTGACCTTGGCCGCCACGAACAGCGAGGCCGAGCCGTTGGGACAGGCAGCGACGCAGGCGCCGCAGCCGATGCAGGCCGCCGCATCCAGGGCCTGCTCGGCCTGGGCGGGCCGCACCGGGATCGCGTTGGCTTCGGGCGCGCTGCCGGCGCGCACGGAGACGTAGCCGCCCGCCGCGACCACCCGATCGAGCGCGGAGCGATCGACCATCAGATCCCGGATCAACGGGAAGGTCCCGGTGCGGAAGGGTTCGAGGGTGATGGTGGCGCCGTCGCTGAACGCGCGCAGCGGCAGCAGGCAGGTGGTGGTCCCGGGCCACGGGCCATGCGGGCGTCCATCGACGACGATGCCACAGGCGCCGCAGATCCCCTCGCGGCAGTCGCTGTCGAAGGCGACCGGGCGCTCGCCGCGGGCGACCAGTCCTTGGTTCAGGGTGTCCAGCGCTTCGAGCAGGGTGGCCCCGCCCGGCAACTCGCCCAGCTGGTAGCGAGCGAAGGTGCCCGCGACGTCGGGGCCGGGCTGGCGCCAGATACGGAGGTTGAGCTTCATCGGTAGGACCTCTGGCGCAAGGGCAGCGCCTCGAAGGAGAGCGGTTCGATCAGGCGGGTGGGCGGTTCACCGGCCGCGCCCGGCATCCACACCGCCACCTGGGCGAAGGCCCCATCGTCGCGGCGGCCCTCGCCGTCTGGGGTCTGGTGCTCGACGCGGAAGTGACAGCCGCAGGACTCTTCCCGGGCCAGCGCGTCGCGGCACATCAGCTCGCCGAGCTCGAGAAAGTCGGCGACGCGCCCGGCGTGCTCCAGCTCCTGGTTCAGCTCGGTCGCCTCGCCGGGAACACGCAGGTCTTTCCAGAAGGTCTCGCGCAGCTCCGCGACCTCGGCGATCGCGCGCCGCAGCCGGTCGCCGTCGCGGGTGAGCCCGCAGGCGTCGCGCAGCACGCGCCCGAGCGCGCGATGAAAATCGGTCGCGGTGCGCCGGCCGCGCGCGCCGACCAGGTCGCCGAGGCGCGCGCCCGTCTCGGCCAGCGACGCGCGCACCGCCGGTGCGTCGTCCGCCAGCGGGCGAAGCGCAGCGCGGGCCAGATAGCCGCCCAGGGTGATCGGCAGGATGAAGTAGCCGTCGGCGAGTCCCTGCATGAGCGCGCTGGCGCCCAGGCGATTCGCTCCGTGGTCGGAGAAGTTGGCCTCGCCGATCACGAACAGCCCCGGGATGGTGCTCATCAGGTCGTAGTCGACCCACAACCCGCCCATGGTGTAGTGCGCGGCGGGCGCGATGCGCATGGGCGTGTGCAGGGCATCCTCGCCGGTGAGGTGGTGGTACATGTCGAACAGGTTGCCGTAGCGCGCTCTCAGCACGGTGTCCCCGAGACGCGCGGCCGCCTCGCCGAGATCGAGGTAGACGCCCCCGGCGCCGGGTCCCACGCCGCGCCCTTCGTCCAGCACGGCCCGAGCGGCGCGCGAGCCGAGATCGCGTGGAACCAGGTTGCCGTAACGCGGATAGCGCCGCTCGAGGAAGTAGTCGCGCTCGGCCTCCGGAATCGCCTGGGGAGGGCGATCGTCGCCGGCCCTCGCCGGCACCCAGACCCGGCCGTCGTTGCGCAGCGACTCCGACATCAGGGTCAACTTGGCCTGGTGCTCGCCGCTGGCGGGCAGGCAGGTCGGGTGGAACTGGACGAAGGACGGATTCGCGAACCCGGCTCCGCGACGGTGCGCGCGCCAGATCGCCGTCGCGTTGGACGCCAGGGCGTTGGTCGACAGGAAGTAGGCGTTGGCGTAGCCGCCGGTGGCCAGCACCACGGCGTCGGCCAGGTAGGTTTCTAGTGACCCGGAGATCAGGTCGCGGGCGATCACGCCGCGCGCGCGCCCGTCGTCGACGACCAGATCGAGCATCTCCCGGCGCGGGTGCAGGGTGACGCCGCCCGCGCCCACCTCTTTCGACAGCGCCTGGTAGGCCCCCAGCAACAGCTGCTGTCCGGTCTGTCCGCGCGCGTAGAAGGTCCGCGACACCAGCGCGCCGCCGAAGGAGCGGTTGGCCAGCTGGCCGCCGTACTCGCGCGCGAAGGGCACGCCCTGCGCGACGGCCTGGTCGATGATGCGCCCGGACAGCTCCGCCAGCCGGTACACGTTGGACTCGCGCGAGCGGAAGTCCCCGCCCGCGATGGTGTCGCGGAACAGGCGTTCGACGCTGTCGCCGTCGTTGTGGTAGCCCTTGGCGGCGTTGATCCCGCCCTGGGCGGCGACGCTGTGGGCGCGGCGGGGCGAGTCGTGGAAGGTCAAGCAGCGCACCCGGTAGCCGAGCTCGGACAGCGTGGCCGCCGCCGACGCGCCCGCCAGCCCGGTACCGATGACCAGGACTTCGTGGCGCCGCCGGCGCGCCGGGCCGCACAGGTCGATCTCGACGCAGCGTCGCTGCCAGCGGGAGGCGAGCGGACCGGAGGGGGCGGTGTCCCGCAGCGTCATCGCAACCACCCCGCCAGCACGGCCAGGGGCAGCCAGGCGAAGCCGACCGCCAGCGCGGCGGCCAGCACGCCAATCACCGGGCGGCGCCGCTCGGCCGCCCGCGCGGGCCGAAGTCCCAGGCTGCGCACGGCGGCCCAGACGCCGTGGAACAGGTGCAGCCCCAGCAACCCGGCGGCGGCGAGGTAGACCATCGCCACCACCGGCGACCGCAACCCGGTAGTCACGTTGGCGTAGGGGTGGCCGGGCTGGAAGGCGGGGTGCAGGGTACCCAGGGTCAGGTGCAGCAGGTGGTAGCCGACGAACGCCAGCAGCAGCACGCCTCCGCACCGCATGCCGCGGGCGGCGAGCCCGGCGAGCCTCCGCTCGGGCCTGCGGTCGGGGACCTGACCCTGGCGTCGCGGCCGCGCGGCCCAGTTCGCGCGGGCCAGCGAGGTCACCGCGCCGAGGTGGGTCACCGCGGCCAGCAGCAGCCCGGCCCGCGTCGCCCAGAGCAGCGCGGGGGCGCGGCGCAGCGCAGCCGCGTAGCCGTCGGCGGCGCCGGGGCCGGCGAACAGGGTGAGGTTGCCCGCGAGGTGCAGGCCCACCCACACCGCCAGCGCCAGGCCGGAGACAGCGGCCAGGGCCTTGCGGCCGACCGTGGAGCGCCACCAGCACGACAATCGATCTCGCATGCTTCAGAGGTAGCGCGCGGCCATTCATCAGTCCTATTCATTCGCGTCAGGTAATAAATTAGCTAAACTAATCCAAGCGTCATGCACCTCGAGACCCTCAAGACCTTTTGCGATCTGGTCGAGACCGGAAGCCTCTCGCGCGCGGCGCGGCTGAATCTGGTGTCGCAGTCGGCGGTGAGCCAGCAGCTGGCCGCGCTGGAACGGCGCTACGGCCGCCGGCTGCTCGACCGCGCTCCGCGCGTGGGCGCGCGCCCCACCGAGGCGGGCCGGCTGCTCTACGAAGAGGTGAAGGCCGTGCTCCAGCGCCTGGCCGCGATTGAAGAGCGCTTGCGCGCCCCTTCCGATGTGGTCGCGGGGACGGTGGCCGTGGCCGCGGTCTACAGCGTGGGTCTGTACACGCTGCCCGCCGCCATCAAGCGCTGCCTGGCCGACCATCCCAAGGTGCACGTCCGACTGTCGTACCGCCGCACCAACGACGTCTACGCGGCGTGCCTCGGCGGTGAGGTCGATTTCGGCATCGTCGCCTTGCCGGTCCACCGCCCGGAGCTGGAGGTGCTGTCGCTCGGCCACGACGAGCTGGTGGTGGCGGCTCCGCCCGGCCATCGCGCCGCCCGCCGTGCCCGCTGCCCGCTGGCGCTGCTCGACGGCCAACCCTTCATCGGGTTCGACCGCGACATCCCCACCCGCCGCTTCGTCGACCGCCTGCTTCGCCAGCACGGGGTTCGCGTCACCTACGTCATGGAGCTGGACAACGTCGAGACCATCAAGCGTTCGGTCGAGGCCGGCCTGGGCCTGTCCATCCTGCCGGCGCCCACCCTGGCCATGGAGATTCGTGCCCGCACCCTGGTCGGCCGTCCGCCCGTGGAGGGCCCGTTTCACCGCCCCATCGGGGTCATCCGCCGGCGCCGCCGCGAGCTGTCCACCGCCGGCAAGGCCTTCCTCGATCTGATCACCACGGAGCTGGGCGCCGGACAGCGTAGCTGAATCAGGCAACGCCGCATTGCCGGCGCTGGCGGGCTGCGTACGTTCGACGGCTGATGGCGGGTCCAGCCGGGCTGTTGGCTCTGGTGACGATGCTGGCGGGAGCCCAGGTGGCGGCGCGGCCGGGCGATCTGCAAGTCGTCGGCGCTTGCCCGGCAGAGGCTCTGGTTCGCCAGCTGCTGGCCCCGCTGCTGCCGCCCGCCCCGGGGCAGAGACCCGACGCACCGATCTCGATCCAGGACCTGGGGCCGCACTATCGGATCGCGCTGCCCAGCGGCGCGACCACCTTCGATGATCCCGGGCGCGACTGCGCGGCCCGTGCCCGCCAGACGGCGGCGCTGGTGGCGGACGAGCTGCGCGTGCACGAGCGGGTGCTGGGGCCGCCCCAGTGGACCATCGAGAAGGGGGTGGTGTTCGACTTCTCCTCCAGCGCAGGCGGTGCCCTGTGGGCGCCGGGTGCGGAGTTTCGCGGCGCCTATGGCCCGGGCCGCTGGTCGCTGGTGGGCGCGGCCGGCGCGCGTGGGCCGGTGACGCTGACTTTTCCGAACGACTGGCAGGCCGATCTGCTGCGTTTTCCGCTCGACGTGGGCGCGCGGATGACCATGTACCGCTGGCGGCTGCGGCCCTGGGTGGTGGTGGGCGGGTCGCTGACGGTCACCGGCATCCTGGGGCGGGACGTGGTCGAGTCGGATCGGGTCTGGCGACTGGATCCGGGGGCGCTGCTGATGGCGGGCGCGACCCTCCGGGTTCGCAAGCGCATCGGGGTCGCCGCCGCGATCAACCTCCGCTGGCAGCCGCGACCTTACGAGCTGCACGTGGTCCCGGTGGGCAAGGTCGGTGAGACGCCGGTCTGGTGGCTGGGGGTGTCGCTGAACTACACCATCGACGGAGAGCCCAGCAGCCCGTGACCACCAGCATGAAGACGCGCCTGGCCGGCCTGTTCCTCGCGGTGGCGCTGGCGCTTGCCGCCGCCCGCTGCGCCCGGGACGTTGAGCTCGGGGTCGCGCCCTCCTTCGCCGGCGATGCCAGCGTCGACGGGGTGGACGCCGGCGCCGGGAGCTGACCGGCCTGCCGGCCTAGGGCTGATCCAGCAGGTACCGCAACCTGCCGACGATCACCTCCAGCGCGGGGGCGTTCTCTCCCCCTTCGGGGATGATGAGGTGCGCGTGCGCGCGGCTCGGCGCCACGTGCTGCTGGTGCATGCGCCGCACGCTGCCCAGGTACTGCGCCTCGATGGATTGAATGTCCCGCCCGCGCTCTTCGATGTCGCGCCGCACGCGCCGGAGCAAGCGGACGTCGTCGTCGGTATCGACGAACAGGCGCAGATCGAACACCTCTCGCACGGCGGCCACCGCGAACAGCAGGATGCCCTCGACCAGGACGATCGACCGGGGCAAGACCTCGCGCCGATCGGCGCGCCGGGTGTGGGAGCTGAAGTCATACTGCGGGCACTCCACCCGCTGCCCGGCCTTCAGGGCCAGCAGATCGGCCAGCAGCAGGTCGTTCTCCAGCGCATCGGGCTCATCGAAGTTGACCCGCGCGCGCGCGGCAGGATCCAGCTGGCTGCGATCGCGGTAATACCAGTCCTGCTGGATCAAGGTTGCCCGCTCCGCGGGCAGCGCCTCGGCCAGCTTGAGCGCGACCGTGGTCTTGCCGCTGCCGGTTCCCCCGGCGATACCGATGAGCATCGGGCGCATCCCCGCACTGTATGCCATCTGGGTTCCTCTCGGCGACGGCAGGGGGATGTAAAAGCCGCTCTGGCCAGGTATGCTGAGGATGCGTGCATTCCCAGTCGACGTCGCGCGAGTCCCCCCGTATCGCGGTCACCTTGCCGCGGGAGCCCCTGCAGGCTGACAACCTGATCGGGGGCGCCTTCTGTCGCAGCGCGTCCGGCCGAAGCCGCGAGATCGTCAGCCCCTACGATGGCCGGGTCATTGCCCAGGTCGGACTGTCTGGAACCGCGGAGGTCGACGCCGCGGTCGCGGCGGCGCAGCGCGCCTGGCCGGCGTGGGCGGCCAGCCCTCTGCGCGACCGGGCGAAGGTGCTGGCGCGCTTTCGCGAGCTGGCGCTGGCGGCCATCGACGACCTGGCCAACACGGTCGCCGTCGAGTCGGGCAAGACGCCGGATGAGGCGCGGGCTGGAATCCAGCGCGGCCTGGAAGTGGTCGACTTCGCCCTCAGCCTGCCGATCTCGGACGCGGGTGGGGCGCTCGAGGTCTCGCGCGGGGTCACCTGCGAGTACCGCCGCGAAGCGCTCGGCGTGGTCGCCGGCATCACGCCCTTCAATTTTCCGGCGATGATCCCGCTGTGGATGTTTCCCATCGCGCTCATGGTGGGCAACGCGTTCATTCTCAAGCCGTCGGAGAAGGTGCCCCTGTCGGCGTGCCGCCTCGGCGAGCTGCTGATGCAGGCCGGCTGTCCGCCCGGCGTCTTCTCGATCGTGCAGGGCGACAGCGAGGCGGCCCTGGCGCTGGCCGACCACCCGATGGTGCGGGCGATCGGCTTCGTGGGGTCGTCGGCGGTGGCCCGGACGATCTACGCGCGCGCGGCGGCGTCGGGGAAACGCGCGCTGTGCCTGGGCGGCGCCAAGAACGCGGTCATCGTCGCCCCCGACGCCGACGAGCGCCTCACGATCCAGGGCGTGCTCGACTCCTTCACCGGTTGCGCCGGCCAGCGCTGCATGGCGGTCAGCCTGCTGGTCGCGGTCGGCGACGCCGGCAGGTTCGTCGAGAAGATCGCCGAAGCCGCCGGGAGGATCCGTCCCGGCTTCGACATGGGCGCGCTGATCGATCGACAGGCGCGCGAGCGAATCGGGCGGGCGATCGGCGAGGCCGAGGGGCAGGGCGCGGTCGCGCTGGCCGACGGCCGCCGCGCCCCCGCGCCCGAGGGCTACGAAGGCGGCGCGTGGATCGGGCCGACGGTGCTGGATCGGGCGCGCCCCGAGATGGAATGCGCGCGCGTGGAGCTGTTCGGACCGGTGCTGACCGTGCTGAGGGTCGCGACGCTGGACGAGGCGATGTCCATCGATCACGCGGGCAAGTACGGCAACGCCACCAGCGTGTTCACCACCAGCGGCGCGGTCGCGCGCTACGTCAGCGAGCGGGCGGTGAGCGGCATGGTCGGCGTCAACGTCGGTGTTCCGGTCCCGCGCGACCCCTTCTCGTTCGGCGGGACCCGCGACTCCAAGCTCGGGCACGGCGACATGACCGGACCGGGCGCGGTCGAGTTCTGGAGTGACTTGAAGAAGATCACCACCAAATGGGCGCTGCAGCCCGACGCCAACTGGATGTCTTGAAGAACATGCGAGGGTGCTCTTGACCGGCGAGAAGCCCAAACGGAAACGGCCGAAGGCCATCGTCCTCACCTCGCACCCAGGCGGGCACGGGCCCAAGCCGATCCCGATCGTCTGGGGAGCCGCCGATCCGGAGGCGCGCGGTCCGCTGGTTGCGACGGTCACCAACCGGACGCAGCGGAACGTGATCGGCACCCACTCCGGGTCCTACTCGGTGTATCGGGCGCTGGCCGTCGCCGCCGGCGCGCTCG
>Ga0207701_10003840_pt1 | contig 15374 bp, 13 predicted proteins | sample KBSSwiSSwithPhiX_FD_184294 | JGI IMG/M metagenome (GOLD analysis project Ga0207701, IMG submission 184294) | Switchgrass rhizosphere bulk soil microbial communities from Kellogg Biological Station, Michigan, USA, with PhiX - S5 (SPAdes) (version 2) | ecosystem: Environmental > Terrestrial >... | reverse complement strand
GGCCAGCGCCGCGCTCTCCGACTCACTGGAGTTCGAGACGACGCTGAGCACGGTGGCGAGGCTGGCCGTGCCAGGTATCGGCGATTCGTGCGCGATCCATTTGATCGATGGGGAGGAGCGAATCCGGCTGGTCGCGGCCGTGCACGTCGATCCGTCGAAGTCGGCAGCGATGGAAACGCTCGCCAATCCCGACACCGCGAGCATGTCGCGCGGGTGGCTCCGGACGATCCGCGAGGGCACGACGACGCTGTTCGCGGATATCGACGCCGGCACGATCGCTCGATCGCTCGAGGGCGATCCGGCGCTGCTGCGCGCGTTCGACCAGGTCCGGTTCACCAGCCAGATCTCGGTGCCGCTGCGGGCGCGCGGGCGAACCATTGGCGGTATCACCTTCACGCTCGGCCCCGGCTCGCGGCGCTATGGCGACGCCGATGTGCGGGTGGCCGAAGATCTGGCGCAGCGCGCCGCCATCGCCGTCGAGAACGCGCGCTTGTATCGCGCCGCGCAGCAGGGCGAAGCCGACGCCGCGGTCGGCCAGCGCCGCGCCCGCTTTCTCGCCGACGTCGGCGAAACGCTGGCGAGCTCGCTCGACTACGAGACCACGCTCAAGACCGTCGCGAGACTCGCCGTCCCGGACATCGCCGACTGGTGCACCGTCGACATCGTCGACGAGCACGGCGACGTGCAGCGCCTGGCCGTGGCCCACGTCGACCCGCAGAAAGTGCACCTCGCCGAAATGCTGCAGGCGAGGTATCCGGAGCCGCGCGACGCGGTCGGCGGCGTCCGGCAGGTGATCCGCTCCGGCCAGCCGACGATGATGTCGGACATCCCCGATGCGCTCGTCGCTGCGGCGGCACGCGACGAGGAGCATCTCCGGGTGCTGCGCGAGATTGGCCTCACGTCCTACATCTGCGTGCCGCTGATGACGCGCGGCCGCGCGATGGGCGCGATCACATTCGTCTCGGCGGAGTCGCGCCGGAGCTACGGCGACGAGGATCTGCGGTTCGCGCAGGAAGTGGCGTCGCGCGCCGCGCTGGCGGTCGAGAACGCCCGCGCCTACCAGCAGGCGAACGAGGCGAACCGGCTGAAGGACGAATTCCTCGGCACGCTGTCGCACGAGCTGCGCACGCCGCTGAACGCGATCCTCGGCTACGCCCGGATGCTGCGCGGCGGCGTCTTCGCGAACGTGGCGAAGCAGGCTCGCGCGCTGGAGATTCTCGAGCGCAACGCGCAGGCGCTGACGCAGATCGTCGAGGACGTCCTCGACGTGTCGCGCATCATCTCCGGCAAGCTGCGGCTGAACCTGCAGGAAGTCGATCTCGCCACCGTGATCGACGACGCGACGGAGACGGTCGTGCCCGCGGCCGACGCGCGCAGTGTTCGCGTGCAGCTCGATGTCGATCGCGCCACACCGCCGGTCACCGGCGATCCCGAACGGCTGCAGCAGGTGGTGTGGAACCTCCTCAGCAACGCGGTGAAGTTCACGCCGCCGGGCGGCCAGGTCGACGTCCGCCTCACCTGCGCCGACGGCAAGGCCACCGTCGTCGTCAGCGATACCGGCCGCGGCATCGCGCCGGCATTCCTGCCGCATATCTTCGAGCGCTTCCGGCAGGCGGACAGCCGCTTCTCGCGCGAGCACGGTGGTCTGGGCCTTGGCCTGGCGATCGCGCGCGAGATCGTGGAGACGCACGGCGGCATCATCTATGCGTCCAGCCCGGGCGAGGGGCGAGGCGCGACCTTCTCGGTGGCGTTGCCGGTGGTCGCGGCCGACCAGCGCGCCACGCGGCGCGGCGTCGAAAACCGGACCGGCGACGACATTGCCCACTCCATCGGCGGCCAGTTGACCGGCCTTCACGTGCTGGTGGTGGACGACGACGAGGACGCGCGCATGCTGGTGCAGGCGATCGTTGAAGAAGCCGGCGGCACGGCCACGACCGCGGGATCCGCCGCTGACGCCTTGGCGCAGCTCGACCGTGGCGTGCCGGATGTGATGGTCGCCGATCTGGGGATGCCCGGCATGGATGGCCTGGCGTTGATCGAAGCCATCCGCCGCCGCCGCGATGAGTCGAGCCGGATGCCGGCAATCGCGTTGACCGCGTACGCCCGCTCGCAGGATCGGATGCATGCATTGAGCAGCGGCTTCCAGCGCCACCTGGCGAAACCAATCGACCACGTCCAGCTGGTGGCTGCCGTGATGGCGGTGGCGAGCCGGCAACGCTCCATCGGACCCTCGGCGTAGAGGCGATTTCATTTCTGTGTAGTTCGTAGTCTCCGGTTCCAGACGGCCTTTTCGAGGTCCGCCGGAAGGCGGACACTACATAAGGACCGCTGGCGGCGGACCCTACATAGAGGTCCGCCTCGAGGCGGACACTACATGGAGGAAGGCGGACGCTACATAGATAGACCAGAGGTCTGGCAGGAATCTGGCAACGGCTGAGAGCGTGCCGAGAGCGACGACTGCTGCCACCCGTTCCGCGCGCCGCCGGACCCGGCCCGAAGCCGAGCTGTCCGATTCCGCGCTCTACCTCAACCGCGAGATGAGCTGGCTCGCGTTCAACGAGCGCGTGCTCGACCAGGCGCGCAACGAGAGCCATCCGTTGCTCGAGCGCGTGAAGTTCCTCGCGATCGCGGCCAACAACCTCGACGAGTTCTTCATGGTGCGGGTCGCCGCGCTGGCGCGCGATCACCGCGCCGGCGCCGTCGAGCAGTCGCCCGACGGCCTGGCCATCGGCCAGCAGCTGTCGCTGGTCCGCGCCCGCGCGACGGCCATGCTCGACGAGCTCGCGGACTGCTGGAGCCAGACGCTGCGCCCGCTGCTCGAAGCCGAGCGCATCACCATCGTCGAACCGCCGGAGCTCACGGAGGCCGACGAGGCGTACCTCGAACGGTATTTCAGCGCCGACGCGTGTCCGGTGCTGACGCCGCTCGCGTTCGACCCGGGACACCCGTTCCCATACATCTCCAACCGCAGCAAGAACCTGGCGGTCGTGGTCGAGCACCGCGGGCGCACCAAGTTCGCGCGCGTCAAGGTGCCGGACGTGCTGCCGCGCTTCGTCGCGCTGCCGGCGGAGCGCGACCAGGGTTATCGATTCGCGATGCTCGAGGACGTGGTTCGCCTCCACCTGTCGCAGCTGTTCCCGGGCGTTACGGTGACCAGCGCGCACCTGTTCCGGGTGCTGCGCGACACCGATCTGGTCGTCGAGCAGGACGAGAGCGAAGACCTGATGGCGGTGGTCGATCGCAGCCTGAAAGAGCAGCGGCACGGCGTGCTGTCGCTGCTCGAAGTCGAAGACGGCACCCCGAGCCGGGTCCTCGACACGCTGATCGAAAACTTCGAAATCGGGCGCGGCGTCGTCGTCCGCGCCCCGGGGCGGATGGGGCTGGCCGACTGGATCGCGCTCGCGCGGCTGCGCCGGCCGGGGCTCAAGGATCGGACGTTTGCGCCGAAGATGATGTGGCGGCGCGGCGAGCCCGAAATCTTCGAAGAAATCAAGTATCGCGATCAGCTGGTCCACCATCCGTTCGACTCGTTCTCGACCGTCGAGGCGTTCGTCGACGCGGCCGTAGACGACCCGAACGTGGTGGCGATCAAGATGACGCTCTACCGCATCGGCTCGAACTCGCCACTGGTCGATCGGCTGATCACCGCGGCGCACCGCGGCAAGCAGGTGGCGGTGCTGGTCGAGCTGAAGGCGCGCTTCGACGAGCGGAGCAACATGGAGTGGGCGACGCGGCTCGAGGAGGCCGGCGTCCACGTCGTCCACGGCGTGCAGGATCTGAAGACGCACTGCAAGATCTGCCTGGTCGTGCGGCAGGAGGAGGGCGGCGTGCGGCGCTACGTGCACGTCGCCACCGGCAATTACAACCGCGCGACAGCGCACGTCTATACCGATCTGGGCCTGTTCACCGCCAACCCGCGCATCGTCGCTGACGTGTCCGAGCTGTTCAACTACCTGACCGGCTACTCGAACCAGACCGACTACCGGGAATTGCTGGTGGGGCCGATTGCGCTGCGGCGGCGATTCGCGAAGCTGGTCGCGCGCGAGATCACGCATGCCCGGAATGGCCGGCCGGCGCACATCATCCTCAAGGTCAACGCGCTGTGCGATCCGGGAATCATCCGCCTGCTGTATCGCGCGTCGCAGGGTGGCGTCGACATCGACCTCATCGTCCGCGGCATCTGCGCGCTGCGGCCGGGCGTGCCCGGCGTCAGCGAGAGGATCACCGTCCGCTCGATTGTCGGCCGGTTCCTCGAGCACTCGCGCATCTGGCATTTCGAGAACGGCGGCAAGCCCGAGACCTATATCGGCAGCGCCGATCTGATGGAGCGAAACCTGAATACCCGCGTCGAGGTCGTGTGCCCCGTGCTCGACGCCGGCATCGGCGAGTACATCCGCTACGTGATCCTCGAGGCGTACCTGCGCGACAACGTCAGGGCGACGACGCTCACCTCGGACGGGATCTACGAACCGATCGCTCGAGGCAGCGCGGCACCGCTCGACGCGCAGACGCTGCTCATGAGCCGCAAACAGCGCGAGCGTCTGGCGCAGGCGGCGTCGTAGTCAAGGGTCCGCCTGAAGGCGGACACTACCTACGGGCCACGACTCCCTGAACCGCCATAGAATGACGGCGTTGCCATGCGGTATCTCGCGACGACAGCCGGCGTCGGGCTCGCAGCCGTTGCGACGATGCTCCTGCGGCCATGGATGGGGCCGAGCGTGTCGATCATGTTTTTCCCAGCGATCATCCTCTCGGCGTTGTACGGCGGCTACGGACCTTCGGTGTTCGCGGCGCTGCTCTCGACGTTAGGCCTGGCTTTCTTCATCATCCCCCCGTACAACTCCTTCAACATCGGCACCGCCGACATCCTTCGCCTGGCGGTCTTCGCGCTCGTCGCGATCGTGACCGCGTCGGTCAGCTCGGCCCGCCAGCGCGCCGAGCTCGCACAGCGCCGGGCGTTTGTCGAGCTTCACCGCGGGATCGCCGCGCTCCGGAAAGTGAGCGGGTGGCCGCTGGTCGTCGATACGAGCGTCGCCGCCGGCATCCGCAAGGTTCTCGCGCACGCCGCCAGCGTGGTCGGCGCCGAGTGCGCGGTTGCCGTCTGGGAAACCGAAGAAGAGCCCTGGATTTTCATCGCCGCATCGTCCGGCTCGCCAGAGCAGATGGTCAGGCACGCGCCCGACCGCCTGACGCCTGCCGTTCATCCCGATCTCGAGTCGGCGACGCTGCTGAGCCGCGAGGGGTGCGGCGCGGATACCGATGTGACGATCAGCCGCGACGGCACGATTGCACGGTGGCACGGCACGCCGGTGCACGAGGACATCGCGCGGCATCTCGGCGGGCGCGGATTCGCGTCCGCCTCCTTCAAGGTCGAACATCACAGCGGCCGGACGTTCTTCAGCGGCCTGAGCAGCGCCACCGACGACGACATCCCGCTCGTCGAGGTGGTGTCGCGCGAAGTCGGCAACTCGCTCGAGCAGCTGTACGGCCACGATCGCCTGCAGCAGCTGGCGATCCGCGAGGACCGCATCCGCGTCGCTCGCGATCTGCACGACGGCGTGCTCCAGTCGCTCACCGGTGCGCGCTTCCAGCTGCAATTCCTCGCCGACGATGCGCCGGCGTCGGTCAGGGATCGGCTGCTGGCGATCGAGCGGGCGATCGCGATCGAACAGCGAGAGCTGCGCCTGTTCATCGACGCCCTCAAGCCGGCGCTGCCGCGCCAGGCCGCCGGCCCGGTGGCGAACGGCCTCGAAGCCGAGCGCGCGCGGCTCGCAGCCGAGTGGAAGACGCCGATCTCGCTGCGCGTCGAGCCCGCCAACATGGCGCTGCCGCCCGCGACCGATCAGGCCGTGCGGCTGATGGTTCGGGAAGCGGTGGTCAACGCCCTGAAGCACGCGCAGCCCTCGCGCATCGCGGTTGAAGTGGAATCCAGCGATTCGTCATCGGTCCGCATCGTCGTCAGCAACGACGGCCGCGGCTTTCCCTTCCGCGGCCGCTTCGACCACGAGCAGCTGGCGGCATCGAACGCCGGGCCGGCGAGCCTGCGCGAACGGGTGCACGAGCTGGCCGGAACACTGGCGATAGAGTCGATGCCAACCGGATCGAGAGTAGAAATCAGCGTGCCGATTTGAGGACGGGAAGCGGGAGCTAGTTGCTGGTTGCTAGCTGTTAGTTGCTAGCCGCACGGTGCACCTTGCACCTTGCACCGTGCACCTTGCACCTTGCACGATGCGGCGAAGCCTCTTGCACCTTGCACCTCGAGCGACAGACGTGTGCACCTCACGCGTCAGACGATCCCTTTTCGCTGTGCGCAGAGCACGAGCTCGAGTCTGCCGTCGACGCCGAGCTTCTCGTAGATGTTGTGGAGGTGCACCTTGACGGTGCCCTCGGAGATCGCGAGCCGTTCAGCGATCGCCTTGTTCCGCAACCCCTGCGCGACCATCCGCACCATTTCGACCTCGCGCGGCGTGAGGTTTTCTTCCCCGCTCTCGGCAGCGGCTTCGCGCCCGACGATGGTCCGGAACGCACGCGTGACGGTGTCGCGCTCGATCCACGACTCGCCGCGCGCGACCTTGCGCACGCAGTCGAGCAGCACGTCGGCCGGCGACTCCTTCAGCACAATCCCCATCGCCCCCTGCTTCACCGCCTCGACGACTTCCTCGTCGCGCACCGCGGCGGTGAGCAGCACGCTTTTGCAGCGAACCTGATCGCCGGCGAGCGTCCGTAACACTTCGACGCCGTTCTGCCCGGGCATCCGCAGATCCAGCACCAGAACGTCGGGGTGGTGCTTCCGCACCGCCTCGACTGCCGCCGTCCCGTCGGCACAGCAGGCCACGACCGTGAAATCTCCTTGCCGCTCAAAGAGTTGCTGCAAGCCGTGGAGGACAATCGGGTGGTCGTCGGCCAGGACGATGCGTATCGACATGGAGACGTCCATCGTCGCTCAGGTGTGCGCATCTTTCAAACCGCCATCGGTGGTGTATCGAACGATATAGCGCGCTGCATATCCTCCCGCGTATTCACACAGTTCGGGCTGAACCGTAAGATCGTTGGACGGCGTCAGGCCGAAATCCGGGTCTGACCGCTGAGCCCATCAATCATGGCGAAGCGCTCTATCGCGGAATCGAGCTCCGATCTCCTCACGACCGAAGAGGTCATGGAGCGGCTGCTCGCCGACGAATCGCTCCGGCGATCAGCGGCGCGGTGTGTGCTGCCGGCGATCCGCCACGGCAAGGAATGGCGTTTCCGCAAGCGCGACCTCGACGCCTGGATCGAACGGCACCGTTCCGGGCTGCCGCCTCTGCCTTCAGCCTGATTGGCCGCCCGATCGTTCCAATCCGTTTTCAAACTTGTCGTAGGGCCGCGGGTATTCTTGAAACCCGCTCTCTGAGTCGCATTCGCACCTCAGCCGCTGCATCCGTTATGATCCGCGCCACGAATGGATACTCCGGCGACGATTCTCCTGGTCGACGACGATGATGGGGTGCGTCGAATCCTGCGCAAGGTGCTGGAAGCGAAGCCCTATCGCGTGCTCGAGAACGGCCAGCCGCGATCGGCCTGCGCCATGTTCGACGCCAATCCCAACGCGATCGACCTGGTCGTCACCGACCTGAAGATGCCCGGCATGAGTGGCCAGGAGGTCGCCGCCCATGTCTGGACGACGCGGCCTGAACTGCGGGTGCTCTTCATCTCCGGCTACACCGACCATACCTATTCCGAGGCCCTGACCGGGCCCCGCAGCCGGTTTCTCGAGAAGCCGTTTGCGTCCGAAGCCCTGCTGCAGCACGTCGCGGAACTGCTCGCCGGCGACTCCTGATCCATTGCGTCGCCCGTAATACCTTTGGTATTGTCGCGACGGATGACTCTGAATACCGCTTCGCGTCCGACAGTCCTTGTCGTCGAGCCGGACCCCGATACCTGCGAGCTGTACACCGAGTGGTTCAGCGTCGGCGGCTTTGCGGTCGTCACCGCGGGCGATGCGGAGTCGGCGCTGGCGCTCTACGCGCAGCGGCAGCCATCCGCGGTGGTCACCGAGATCCGGCTGCAGCCGTTCGACGGGTTCGAGCTGCTGGGCCGCCTCAAGAGCCTTCCAGGCGCCCAGCGCGTGCCGGTTGTCGTCGTCACCTCGCAGGCGGATGCGCGGACGCTGATGCGCGCGCTGGTGGCGGGCGCGCATGAGGCAATCGCGAAGCCGTGCGACTTCCAGCAGCTCTGCGCGATCGTCGCCGCCGCGGTCGCCAGCGTCCGGCCGGGGCAGCGCGGCCGCGGACGGCCGGCAGCGGGCCTCAAAGGACAGCGGACGTCGGAGTATCCGCAGCTGTCGGTGCGGCTGCCGCCGGAGACGCGCGCCGCGTTGTGCGCGCTCGCGGAGGCGCAGGGGCGGCCGATGTGGCGCGTGCTGATGGACGCGCTCTCCGCGTGGGAGCGACGCGAGATGGGCAAGGAGCTGCGCAATGCGATCGCCGAGCTGCGCACGCGCGCGCGCCTCAGCGATTCGCCGGAGTTGATGCGCGGCCTGCCCGAGATCGTGAGCGACTTCCAGCGGGCGTCGGCCTGCGTGCTGGTCGCCGACAACGATGCGCGATACGTCGCGGTGAACGACGCCGCCTCGCGCGTGACCGGCTACTCGCGTGAAGAGCTCCTCGCCTCCACGGTGTGGGACATCACGCCGTCAACCGACATCGCCGAAGGACGGGCGGCGTGGCGGCAGTTTCTCAAGGACGGCGAGTTCGACGGGCTGTACCGGCTGCAGCGGAAGGACGGCAGCCTCGTCTGGGTCCATTCGATCGCCGTCGCGCACCTGGTGCGCGGTCTCCACGTCTCGGCGCTTGCCGAAGTGTCCGACACCGCGATTGTCGCCGCGTGATCCTCCGGGTGGAGGCTCCGTCTCCCTGAAGACTCGCCAGTGAAACCATGGGAGTTGCTTGGCCAGACCTCGACGCCTGACGGCGTCGAACTGTCCCTCACGCGCCGCGATCGCGAGTACGTGATCCTCGCCGGCGGCAAGAGCCTGATGTCGAGCCGGATGCACGGCTCGGAGGAAGCGCTGGCGATGCTCGCGTGCCGAGCCGTGCGGACCCGGGTCGAGCCGTCGGTTCTCGTCGGCGGACTGGGAATGGGTTTTACGTTGCGCGCCGCGCTCGATCTCCTGCCGGCGGACGCAACCGTCGTCGTCGCGGAATTGCTCCCCGCCGTCGTTGAATGGAACCGCGGCCCGCTGGGGCCGCTGGCCGGTCATCCGCTCAAGGACAAACGCGTGCGCGTTGAAGTGGACGACGTCGCGGCGACGCTGCGCGCCAGCCGCGATCGGTTCGACGCGGTGATGCTCGACGTCGACAACGGGCCGGCGCCGTTCACGTCCGCGGACAATGCCGGGCTCTACGCCGACCGAGGGTTGGCCGCGGCGCGCGCGGCGCTCAAGCCTGGCGGCGTCCTCGCAGTCTGGTCGGCGTGGGACAACCGCCGGTTCGAGCAACGTTTGCGCTACGGGCGCTTCGACGTCGAGGTCGAGCGCGTGCGGGGCCGTTTGAAGCGCGGCGGACCGCGCCACACGATTTTCCTTGGCCACAAACGCGAGGCGTGATCTGCCGCCGAAGCGGAGCGTCGCCTCGTCGCGGCCGCGCGAGCGCCGCTGGCGCCGCCGCCGCGTCCCGAAGTACTGGCGCTACCGGCTCGCGCCCGATCCGCTGAAACGCCAGCCGAAAGGGGCGCTGAGCTTGTGGGCGCGCGGTCGGCGCCTGCTCTGGTCGTGGTGGCCGTGGGCGATCGTGTCGCTGGTCGCGATCGCGCGCAACCAGTGGGGATGGGCCGCCGGCACCGGCGCGATGGCGCTCGTCAGCTACCTGATCTGGCCGACCGAGTTTCCGCCGCGCTACGGTCTCGACCACACATTCTCGGTCCACGACGACGAGTTCCTGCCGACGATGATCGGCGCCACCGGCGTGCCGTTTCTGCCCGGCAACGCTATCGACATCCTCAACAACGGCGATCAGTTCTACCCGGCGATGCTCGACGCGATCAAGCGCGCGGAGCTGTCGATCACGATCGAGGCCTATATCTACTGGGCGGGCGAGATCGGCCTGGTGTTCGCGCAGGCGCTGGCGACCAAGGCGAAGTCGGGCGTCAAGGTGAAGATCCTGCTCGACGCGGTCGGCTCGGCGTCGATCGGCGACGAGATCCTGAAGACGCTCGAAAGCGGACCCTGTCAGGTGGCGTGGTACAACCCGATCCGCTCTTACACCTTCGGCCGCTTCAACCACCGCACCCACCGTAAGTCGCTCATCATCGACGGCCGCATCGCCTTTACCGGCGGCGCCGGGATCGCCGATCACTGGCGCGGCAACGCCGAAGACCCGGCGCATTGGCGCGACATGCAGGTCCGCCTCGAGGGGCCGGCGGTCACGCCGCTGCAGACCGGCTTTGCCGAGAACTGGCTGCAGACGACGTGGGAACTGATCTCCGGGCCGCTCTACTACCCGCCGCACGCCGAGCCGGCCGGGCCCTACGCGGCGCAGACGATCATGAGCTCGCCGGAGATCGGCGCCTCGACGGTGCGGACGATGTACTACCTGTCGATCATCTGCGCGCGCAAGAGGCTGTACATCGCCAACCCCTACTTCGTCCCTGACGCGGCGGCAATCGATGCGCTGATCGACACCAGGCGCCGCGGCGTTGACGTCAAGGTGATGGTGTCGGGGGTGCACAACGACAACTGGCTGGCGCGGCAGAACAGCGTCCGGCTGTTCGGCCGGCTGCTCGCGGCCGGCGTCGAGATCCTCGAATACAACCGCACCATGCTGCACCACAAGACGATGGTGGTGGACGACGTGTTTGCGACGATCGGAACGACCAACTTCGACAACCGATCCTTCGCGCACAACGAGGAGAACAACGTCTGCTTCTACGATCGCAAACTGGCCGGCATCCTGCTCGCCACCTTCAACGCCGACCTCGAGGGATGCGACCGCGTCGACCTGGAGCGATGGCGCCAACGCGGCGTCTGGGCGAGGGTGCAGGAGTTTGTCGCGTCGCTGTTCCAGGAGCAGACGTAGGGCGGACGGGGCACTCGTGCAGGGTGCAGGGTGCACGGTGCGCCGTGCGGGTTCACCCACGGATGGGTCGGAGACGCCCGATCCCGATTTGTTCGCGGATGCGGAGGCGCGCGCCGGGTTCGCTGCCTTGCAGGCGCGCTGCTCGCTCCAGCGCGTCGTCGTCGATGCGTGCGCCGATCCAGTCGTCGCGCACGTGGTCGCGCACCTCGGCGATGCGATCGGCGTAGCGGTGGAACGAGAACTCCAGGCGCAGCTCTGACACGAACCAGCCGCGCTCCAGCGCCACCGCCAGCGCGGTGTCGGCGCGGGCATGCCGCGCGTTCGGGCCGGCCGAGTCGTTGAGATCGCCCACGCGGCCGGCGACGACCACGCCGGAGGCAAGCTGAACTTCGAGGTATGCGGGTTCAGCGGTGGGCCGGATGTCGACCAGGGAGCCCGCGGCCTGCAGCCAGCCGTGCGCGCGTCGAAGGGCATCGACCATGCCCTCGCGTGCGATTCATCACAACGACCACGCCAGCAGCACGACGTCGAACGACCCGTCGGGCACGCCGAGCGTGACCAGCGTGCCGGTCTGCGTGGAGACGTGCTTGTGCAGCGCCGGCGGCATCCCGGTTCGGAAGGTCGCGATCGCGGCCTCGTCCGGATCGATCGCGAGCACCTCGCCAGCCCGGGCCGCATAGCGGCGCGTCAGCCGGCCACTGCCGCATCCAACTTCGAGCACGCGACGGCCGGCCAGATCGGGCGCGACCGTTGCGAGCGCCGCCGTCTCGAGCCCCTCCGGATCGAGTTGCATCACCTGGCTCGCGACGCGTCGGCCGCTGCGCGCCGGAACGTGACCACGAGGACGTCCCGATAAGCGGGAAGGTCGAGATCGACCGGCTCCACCGGCGTGACGCCGTGGAAGACGCGCGCATCGTCGACGAGCGCGGCATCGCACGGCTCGGTGAGCGTGAACGATCCGAGCAGTCGCCGATCGAGGCCGTGAATGGTGGTCGTGCCGCTGCCGATGTTCTGGCGGTTCACCAGCAGCACCAGCACGTAGTCGACGCCGTCGCGGTGAAGCCCCTCGGGCGTCGGCAGTCCTTTCATGTCGGGCCGCGCTTCGATGCGGAACTGGTGCACCTCGACGTGCCAGCGGAGCGGCGCCGGCACGAGGCTGCCGAACAGCCGCTGGCAGAACTCGATGATCGTGTGCAGGCTCGGGCCGTCGCCCTCGGTGATCGGTTCGAACCAGCGCGGGATGCCGCCGTTCAGCGTGTTGTAGTCGAGGCTTTGGTAGTGCGGCTGGTGCGGCATCCTGACGATGGCGTTGTCGTCGACGGCAAAAACCGCGTGGCGCCGCCGGCGATAGCGGCCGCCGTCGGCCATGTAGGTGTCGAGCGCGAGATCGTTCCAGCTGGCGCGGAACGCGTCCCAGTCGGACAGCGGCCCGGACGCCAGAAGAAGCGGACGCGTCGCGGCAGCGGAGAGGAACGCGAAGCCGTCGCCTGCGATCGCCGATTGCAGCGAGACGGCCAACGCAAGCCTGGCTTCTCCCATGGGGCTATTCTGACGCAGAACGGCAGAAATGGTTCGGGGTTCAGGGTTCTGGGTGCTGGGTTCGCTTGCGGTTCTGGGTTCCGGGGTTCTGGGTTCGGGGTTGGTTCTGGGTAGTGCGAACCGAGAACCGGGAAGCGAGAACCCCGGAACCAAGAACCCTGAACCGCACCCGGAACCCTGAACCTAGAACCGCGAACCGCAAGCGAACCCAGCACCTAGCACCCTGAACCCTGAACCGCTTCGCGCTACGCCGCGATCGCGTACGCTCCCCACGCGATGGCGGCGTAGCGCATTGCCTTGCCGACAACGACCCAGATCGAGAAGCCGGCAAACGGCATCTCCGCGGCGCCCGCCGCGGCGACCAGCGCATCGCCGAGAATCGGCACCCACGAGAAGATCATGATTGGCTGACCGTACTGCTGGACGTACTGCGCCGCGCGATGCTCGCGCGCGGACGGCCCGACGCGCCGCGCCACGGCGCGCGCGGCCTGGCGCCCGAGGTAATACGTCGTGCACGCCCCGAGATAATTGCCCGCGGTGGCGACCACCACGACCGGGAGCCACGCGTAGCCGTTGCGCACCATTGCAAACAGCGCCGGCTCGGACCCGAGCGGCAGGACGGTCGCGGCCAGAAAGCTCCAGCCGAAAAGCGTGGCGTATGCGGTGAGCGGGCTGATCGCCGGAATCAAAGAATTTCTGATTCTAGCGTCACTCAAAATCTTCGGCGGTGCGAATCAAAAAACCTGCGCGAGGTGAGCAGGGACCGAAAGGTGCGACGGTGCCCTGGGGGCGCACGTCGCACTCGTCAGGCTTACACGACGTTCTTACACGGTCGTGTAAATTGGTTACTGTTGATCTTGACGTTGAGGGTCTGGTGCGGGCTTGCGCTGCCGGACGGCCGCGCCACCTTTGCGCCCTGCTTCACGTGCTTCTTCTGACGTCCACTCGTGGGCCATGCCCCGAAGATGCGCGAGTTTTCCACCCTTGCTTGCGATTTCGCGCTGTCGGTTACGGTCCATGGACGCGAATCCGCGCTTGCCTGTCGTCATCTGACCTCCGTTGATGCCAAACGCGAGTGCATTGCGAATGCCACTAATGACGCGTTTCGCGATCTATCCCCACGCGACCGTGAAACGGTCCAGTCTCATCAGAACCGAGACCCCGGATCGTCCGACCTCGACCACTGGAGGATCGGGTTTTCACTTATAGGTTGGTCCCCCCGACGCGCGCGAGTGGCGCGCGACGGCTGCGGTATCATCGGTTCGTGAGCACGCGTAACGGTCTGCTGGTTGCCACGCTGGCGATCTGGCTCGGCGCCGGCCCGCTGGTGCTGGATCAATGCCTCGTCGGTTGTCACCTGGATGCGTCGACGGCCGCAGCGCCGTCCGCGCCAGCGTGCCACGACGTGCACCAGGACACCGGCGGTGCGCTGTGGCAGGCGACCACCGTCTGCAATCACGATCATTCCGTCGCCTCGGCGGAAATGGCCGCGAAGACCGCGCCTGAATCTCCGCTGAAGATCGTGGCCCCCGTGCCGGGAGCGCACGACGTCACCCCGCTGCAGGCCTCGTCGTCCGCGATCAACCGTTCAGCGGCGCCATCGCCGGGCGGCTCCGTCGACGCCGGCTTCTCGCGTCCCCTCCGTTTGTAAGGCTCCTCACGCCTCTCGCACGCCGGCCGATGTGTGGCTGGCCGAATCACATTCGCAATTTCGGAGAGGGCGGAGATGTTGAGGATCTTTGTGCGCTGGTGCCGCGGCATCATCGCGCTGTGTGTGTGTCTGCCGGCGACCGCAGGCGCGCAGGCGGGGCAGCCGGCGCCGCACGATCACGCGCAGATGCAGCACGACATGCCGGCAACGTGGCACCTGATGCAGGACGGCGTCGTCTACGCGGAGTTCAACCATCAGGGTGGTCCGCGCGGCGGCGACGAGTTCGTGGCGCCGAACTGGTGGATGGGGATGGCGACGCGCGCCGTGCGAACGTCCGAGCTGACGTTCACGGCGATGCTGAGCCTCGACGCGGCGACCGTCGGCAAGAGCGGCTACGGGGAGATTTTCCAGGTTGGCGAGACGCTCGACGGCCGCCCGCTGGTCGACCGCCAGCACCCGCACGATCTGTTCATGCAACTCGCGGCGATCTGGAAGACGCCGATTTCGGCGACGACGTCGTTGACGCTCGCTGGCGCGCCGGTCGGGGAGCCGGCGCTCGGCCCGGTCGCATTCATGCACCGGCCGTCGGCGGCGGAGAATCCGTTTGCCGCGCTCGGGCACCACATCTTCGACTCGACCCACATCGCCTTCGGCGTCGTCACCGGGGCGGTCGAGCGCGGCCGCTGGACGGTTGAAGGGTCGCTCTTCAACGGTCGCGAGCCCGACGAAAATCGCTGGGACTTCGATCTTGGCAAGCTCGATTCGGTGTCGGGGCGCCTGTGGTTCCGGCCGAACGAGCAGTGGGAATTGCAGGCATCCACCGGCCATCTGACCGAGCCCGAGGAGCTCGAGCCCGGCGACGTACAGCGGACGACGGCGTCTGCGGCGTGGTTCAAGGTCGACGGCGAGGACTTCAGCGCCGTCACCGCCGGCTACGGCGTCAACGTTGCGCACGAAACGAATCGCCAGAGCGTGTTCGCCGAAGGCACGCGTCGATCGGGGAAGAACTCGATCTTCGGACGCGCGGAGCTGGTGGAAGTTGAAACGGCAAAGCTGCTCGACGGTGACCATCATTCAGCGGAGCAATCGCCGGCAAAAAGCACGGTCGGCGCTTTCACCGCCGGCGTTGTTCG
>Ga0207701_10003837_pt1 | contig 15378 bp, 6 predicted proteins | sample KBSSwiSSwithPhiX_FD_184294 | JGI IMG/M metagenome (GOLD analysis project Ga0207701, IMG submission 184294) | Switchgrass rhizosphere bulk soil microbial communities from Kellogg Biological Station, Michigan, USA, with PhiX - S5 (SPAdes) (version 2) | ecosystem: Environmental > Terrestrial > Soil... | reverse complement strand
AAGATCACGTTTAGAAGCCTTGCCAGGAATAAGGTGTTTTCTTTTATCAACATTTTCGGACTGGCAATTGGGCTTGCCACCTGCCTGTTGATTATGCTTTATATTCTTGATGAGGCCAGCTACGATAAGCATCATCAATATCGCGGCCGTATTTTCAGGGTTGCTTCGGTAAATGAAAAAGGTGAGACGTGGGCGGCCGGCCCAGCACCGCTCGCTCTGGGATTGAAGAATGAGTTGCCGGAAGTGGAGCAGGCAGCGCGCTTGCTCACCTTTCCAGATATTGAATCAATGCTTCTGAAGTATCAACATAATTCGGAGAGCAAACAATTTTTTGAACCTGACGGTTACTATGTTGATTCCACCTTCTTCCAGGTAGTCAGTTTTGATTTTACACAAGGTGATCCTATCACTGCGCTGAATGAGCCCAGCAGCATTGTGATTTCGAAGCATCTTTCGCAAAAGCTTTTTGATGATGGTAATTCCATCGGTAAGCTTATAAGTGTCAATACTCCATTTGGCGAATTTAACTATACCGTGAAGGGGGTTTTTGATAATAGCACCAATAAATCACACATACCGGCCAATTTCTTTCTTTCGATGCGTAACCAGGACATGTGGAACTGGGTAAAAGATCAAACCCAATGGACGACTAACAATATTTTCTTTACTTATATAAGATTAACGGAAGGTGCAGACGTTCGGACGTTCGAGCAAAAGTTAAATCGTTTTTTTGACGGCCATGCAGGCGCTGATTTTAAGGCAATTGGGATTTCCAAAAGTCTTTTTCTGCAGCCAATTGAAGGAATTTATCTGCATTCCTCTTCCGGCAGCGAAATAGGAGCAAACGGAAATATAACGTATTTGTATATCCTTGCTTCAATAGCGGTTTTTGTATTGCTGGTTGCCTGCATCAATTTCATGAACCTGAGTACTGCGCGTTCACAAAAACGGGCAAAGGAAGTAGGGGTAAGGAAAGCAATTGGTGCAGAGAGAACCTCGTTGATCAGGCAGTTTCTCGGAGAATCGTTTATCATGTGCGGACTGGCCCTTGTGTTGGCGTTGATACTTGCGTGGCTGTTTTTGCCTTTATTCAACAACATCACTCAAAAAAACCTGCACCCGCTTGATCAACCCGTTTTAATCTTTTGGATCGTCGGCCTTACATTATTTACGGGTCTGCTGTCAGGACTATACCCGGCATTTTACTTATCTGCTTTTAAACCGGTTTCTGTACTCAAGGGAAAAATGCTGAACAGCCTTTCTACGACGACTGTACGAAAAGGATTGGTCGTCTTCCAGTTTACTATTTCTATTTGCTTAATACTGGGCTCAATAGTGATATGGAGGCAATTAACACTTTTTAAAAAACAGCAGCTTGGTTTTAATAAGAATCAGAAACTGGTATTGCCATTGCAGAAATCTTTCCTGAATTCTGAAACCAACTATGTGGCTTTGAAAAACGAGCTGCTTAAAAACCCCGAAATAGAAGGTGTTACCAGCGGTTCGTCATACCCGGGTATTCCGAACCTCTCTGATATGCTATTTTTTGGAGAGGGGAAGACGGCGAAGGAATTTGTGGATATCCATCTTTCTGCAATCGGGGACGAGTACCTGGAGACTCTTGGCATTACACTTTTAAGCGGCCGGTCATTTTCGAAAGAGTTTACCGGGGATTCTGCAAACATTATTTTGAATGAAACTGCGGTCAAAGCGTTAGGATATGAAGTGGCCGATGCGGTTGGAAAGGAGATAAGATTTGACTTTGGCCAATTTCAGGGGGCTATGCGAATTATCGGGGTGGTAAAGGATTTCAATTTTGAAAGCTTGCACGCCGAAATAAAGCCTTATGGTTTTACGAAGGAATCTTTTGGAAACAAATTCGGATATACTATTGTCAGCCTTAAAACAGGCAACTATTCCCGCGTACTGGACGTAATCAGGAAGACCTGGGCGAAATTAAACCCCGAAGTACCATTTGTTTATTCTTTCCTGGACCAGGATTTTCAACGCAATTATGAAAAGGAGCGACAGACATCTGCTATCGTCGGATATTTTATGGTCATCGCCATTTTCATTGCATGCCTGGGACTATTCGGATTGGCGGCTTTTTCATCCGAACAGCGTATCAAGGAAATAGGAGTGCGCAAGGTTCTTGGTGCTTCTGTTACCCAGGTTACGGCATTATTATCAAAAGAATATATCAGGCTTATAATTATAGCTATCGTGATCGGATCTCCTATTGCCTGGTATTTTATGAACACATGGTTGCAGCGGTTTGCCTATCGCACATCAATAGACTGGTGGATGTTTGTCTTAGCAGGTTTGTTAACAGTTTTTGTGGCATTGATCACAGTGAGCTTCCAGGCAATAAAGGCAGCGATTGCAAATCCTGTTAAGAGCTTGAGGACGGAGTGATGTTGGATACTGTCACTGCGAGTGCGGAGCGCGAAGCAGGATGCTGGATGTTGGAAGTTGGATGTTGGATGTCGTCATTGCGAGGGCAGAGCCCGAAGCAGGGTGCTGACGAAGCAGTTGATTTTATAAATTAGTAACAATGATTAGAAATTATTTAAAAGTTGCGTGGCGCAATTTGTGGAAGAACAAGGCATTTACCGCAATTAATATTGTCGGGCTTGCGGCAGGCCTCGCTGTTTGTCTTTTAATTGTATTATATGTAAAAGATGAATTGAGCTATGACAAATACAATGCACAAGCAGAAAATATTTACCGCATTGACGCCGATATTTTTTTCAACGGCACCCAATTTACTTCGGCGGTAAGCCCGGCGCCATTGGTGCCAACGTTAAAGAAAGATTATCCTCAGATTGTTCAGTTCGTAAGGTTGAAGGATTTTCGCGATATACGTATAAAAAAAGACAATCAGAACATACAAGAACACAATGCGGTATTTGCCGATTCCACTTTCTTCCAGGTATTTTCCATTCCTGTTATAGCCGGCGACCGGTTAACGGCATTAAATGAACCTAATTCAATCGTAATTGATGAAACAACAGCCCGGAAATATTTCAACTCAACGGATGTTGTAGGAAAGACCTTGTATGTTGACAATTACGTAAACTGCAAAATAACCGCAGTCATCAGGGATATTCCGCCACAGTCTCATTTTCATTTTAGTTTTATACGACCGATCCATGACACTTACCATGATGACCAGGGTGACTGGCTGAGCAACAATTATGCATCGTATGTTTTAGTAAGACCAGGAGTTACGCAAGCATCTTTACAAGATAAAGTAAATGCCACTATCGATAATTACCTCTCAAAGCAACTCGAGCAGGTCCTGCATGCGAATGCAAATGATTTAAAAAAGGGAGGCAATCATTTTTTTTACCCGGTGATGGCACTTACGGATATCCACCTCCACTCGAATAAGTCGTACGAGTTCCAGGCAAATGGCAATGTTGCTTATGTGTATATTTTTTCAGTGATCGCTATATTCATTTTGCTTATAGCCTGCGTCAATTTTATGAATTTGTCCACGGCACGTTCAGCCAACCGTGCAAAAGAAGTGGGTATAAGAAAAGTAGCGGGGTCATTGCGTTCCAGCCTTATTACTCAATTTCTGACGGAGTCAGTGTTAGTGAGTTTCCTTTCGCTGCTATTTGCGCTGGGTATTGCCGCGCTGTTGTTGCCATTGTTTAACCAGCTTGCTGGAAAACAGATGAGCGTTTTTACATTATTTTCTTCCTGGCTTTTACCAGTGCTTATTGCACTGATCATCGTTGTGGGTTGCATTGCGGGAAGCTACCCGGCTTTTTATCTTTCATCTTTTCAACCGGTGCAAGTTCTGAAAGGCAGCATTGCAAAAGGTTTTAAGGGCAGTTGGCTGAGGAACGGGCTGGTCATTTTTCAGTTCTTCATTTCAATCACATTGATCATCGGCACAATTGTCATTTATAATCAGCTTAATTATATACGTAGCAGGGAAATCGGGTACAACCGCGACCAGGTGTTGGTGATTAACGACACCTATGCACTGGATAAACAAATCAAGACTTTCCGACAGGAAATGCTGAAAATATCTGGTGTACAAAGCGCTGCCGTTGCCGGATCGCTGCCTACTGAAACAGGTTTTAACCAAAATGGCTGGTTCAGGGATCCCACGCTTGATGCAAAACAGGTTACTATATTGACCGGTTTCTATGCTGACCAGAATTATATCCCCACGATGGGAATGCGCATCGCCGCCGGGAGAAATTTTTCGACGGATTTCCCCACTGATTCATCGGCAGTGATCATTAACGAAACTGCAGCAAAGCTTCTTGGGTTTAAAAATCCGCTGAATGAAACCCTGTATCGCCCTGTCGGTTATGCAAGCGATGGAGGTTTTGCCTCTAAACCCTATCATATTATCGGCGTAGTGAAAGATTTTAATTTCAGTACCATGCGGAACAAAATCGGCCCATTGATAATTGAATTGAGCGAGAATTATGGAAGGATAGCCATGCGTATTAACACCAAAAATATTCCTGCATTGATCACCCAGGTGGAGAATAAATGGAACAAAATGGTTCCGGGACAGGCGTTGAGCTATACTTTTTTGGATGCTGATTTTAACAAGGTATATAATGCTGAACAGCGAACAGGAAAATTGTTCATCACATTCGCGGTATTTGCGATTTTCATTGCCTGCCTTGGCTTATTTGGATTGGTTACCTACGCAGCCGAACAGCGAATTAAAGAGATTGGTATAAGAAAAGTACTGGGAGCAAAAATCGGCGAAATTGTAACGATGATCGCTAAAGATTTTCTCAAGCTGGTCCTGATTTCTTCTGTAGTTGCCTTCCCCGTTGCATGGTGGGCGATGAATAAATGGTTGCAAAGTTTTGCCTACAGGATCAATATCAGTTGGTGGGTATTTGTCGTGGCGGGGTTACTAACTATTGCAATTGCATTGATCACGGTGAGTTTCCAGGCAATTAAAGCGGCCATTGCAAACCCGGTAAAGTCATTGCGAACGGAGTAATGTTTAAGGTTTGACGTTTGAAGTTTGAGGTTGGATACTGGATACTGAATACTGGATGTTGGAGATTTGATGTTCTTATTTTTTTTGGTTCTTGTTTCTTGGCACTTGGTTCTTGCTTTCTGAATTCGGGGTCTTGATTTTTTAATTCTTTCTAGGCAGGGTTATGATAAGAAATTATTTTAAAACAGCATGGCGCAACCTTGGTAAAAACAAGATGCATTCGTTTATCAATATTGCCGGGCTTTCAATTGGAATGGCCGTAGCTATAGTAATAGGTTTGTGGATATATGATGAAGTATCATTTGATAGAAATTTCAGCAACCACAAGCGAATTGCACAGGTTATCCAGAATGTAACTAACAACGGTGAAGTGCAGACCTGGATGAATGTTCCCTTCCCGCTGGCTGATGAGCTGCGCAGAAACTACGGAAGCGATTTCAAACATATCGTGATGGCTTTTGCTGTTGGTGAGCACCTGCTTTCGCTGGATGACAAGAAATTGAAAAAGGAAGGGGGATATTTTGAAAAAGGGGCGTCCGATTTGTTTGACCTCAAAATGGTCGGCGGAAGTCGCAGTATGAACGACCCCTCGTCACTATTATTATCCCGTTCCGCGGCAAAAGCATATTTCGGAGATACAGATCCAATAAATAAACTGATGAAGATCGACAACCAGATGAACGTAAAAGTGACTGGTGTGTATGAGGACTTTCCACGCAATTCGAGTTTTGCAAACCTTTCGTTTATTTCAACATGGGACCTCCTTTATCAAAACACGGAATGGATAAGGACGATGGATGATCCCTGGAGGCCCAACTCATTTCTTTTATTTGTTGAACTAAATGAAAATGCTGATATCAATGCCGTGTCGGCGAAAATAAAAGATGCGAAACTGAAGAAAGTTAATCCGAAGCTTGCGTTAAAAAAGCCGGCTCTCTTTCTACAGCCAATGGACGACTGGCATTTGCGCTCAGAATTTAAGAATGGGGTCAATACGGGCGGCGCTATACAGTATGTATGGATGTTTGGAATTATTGGCGCTTTTGTTTTGTTGCTGGCCTGTATCAATTTCATGAATCTTAGCACAGCACGAAGTGAAAAACGTGCAAAGGAAGTGGGTATCCGGAAAACTGTGGGGTCGCTCCGCCGGCAACTGGTGGGCCAGTTCTTTAGTGAATCATTGTTAACAGTCTTGTTTTCCTTCGGCTTGGCATTGCTTTTGGTTCAATTGCTCCTTCCTTTTTTTAATAGTGTTGCCGATAAACAGATGTCCATTTTCTGGAACAATGCATTATTCTGGATATTAAGTGCACTATTTATTTTATTCACGGCATTGATTGCGGGAAGTTACCCGGCTTTTTATTTATCATCCTTCCAGCCGGTAAAAGTCTTAAAAGGCACATTTAAGGCCGGGCGATTTGCCTCAGTTCCCCGCAAGATCCTTGTCGTAATTCAATTTGCCGTTTCCGTGATACTCATTATTGGAACAATTATAGTTTACAGGCAAATTCAATTTGCAAAGGACCGCCCGGTCGGCTATTCCCGCCAGGGCATCATAACGTTGCCACTGACAGATGAGATTCACAAACATTTTAATGCGGTACGCGATGAACTTCTTCAGGCAGGAGTCATAGCTTCTATGGCTGAAGCCGGAAGCCCGACTACCGGCACCTGGTCAAGCACAAGTGGTTTCAGTTGGCCGGGCAAGGATCCGAATCTTTCCATTGATTTTAATAATGTCGGCGTATCGTACGACTACGGCAAAACCGTTGGGTGGCGCATAAGGGACGGTCGTGATTTCTCAAGGGATTTTGCAACGGACACCCTCGGAGTTATTTTAAACGAAGCGGCGATAAAATATATGGGATTAAAAGACCCTGTCGGTCAAACAGTGACCTGGTGGGACAGGCAATTGACCATTGTGGGCGTTATTGATAATATGGTAATGAATTCACCTTATGATGAACCAAGACCCACGATTTTCGATTTATCTCTCGAAGAACAAAACATTACCATTGCCAAAATAAACCCTTCGTCCGACGCAAAAAGTGCTGTCGCAAAAATCGAAAAGGTTTTTAAGAAATTTGAAAAAGATCAACCTTTTGAATTTCAGTTTGCGGACGAACAGTATGCAAAGAAGTTTTCAAGCGAAGAACGGGTCAGTAAACTAGCTGGCTTTTTTGCAATCCTTGCAATTGCTATTTCATGTCTCGGCCTTTTCGGACTGGCATCATTTGTAGCGGCACAACGGACAAAAGAAATCGGTGTACGAAAAGTCTTAGGCGCTTCCATATTCAGTGTGTGGAATTTACTTTCCAAAGATTTTGTTGTCCTGGTATTTATTTCATTTTGTATTGCGGTGCCGGTTGCCTGGTATGGGATGCATACCTGGCTGGAGGGTTATGATTACCGCGTGAGTATTGGCTGGGAAATATTCTTAGTGGCTGGATTGTTGGCGATGGCCATTGCCTTGTTGACCGTGAGCTTCCAGGCAATAAAGGCGGCCGTTGCGAACCCGGTAAAATCATTAAGAACAGAATAAAACCAGTTCATTGATCATTGAAAAAAGATACCATTATGATCAAGAATTATTTTAAAGTCGCATTCCGAAACATTATCCGTACAATCGGGTATAGCACTCTAAATGTGCTGGGTCTTGCAATTGGGATAGCAGTTGCATTATTGATAGGACTTTGGGTATATTACCAGCGCTCTTTTGATAAATTTTTGCCCGGGTACGAGTCAATCTATCGTGTACAGCGCAACTTTGATAGTAATGGTGATACACTTACATTTCTGACAACTTCTTTGAAATTAGCTGATGCCCTGCAGAAGCAAATTCCCGAAATAGAGTTCGTCGCAGAAAGTGATTGGATGGGCAGTCATGGCCTTAATGCAGGGGACAAAAAATTATATCTCAACGGTGCAATTACAGGCACTGATTTTTTCAGGATATTTCAATTTCCCTTTATCCAGGGGAATGTCAGCACTGCATTTATAGATGCTTATTCTATTGTATTAACACAATCAACGGCGAAGGCGCTTTTCGGAAACGAAGAAGCAATAAATAAAACGGTTCGGTTTGACAATACAAATGACCTGAAAGTGACGGGGATAATCAAAGATGTTCCGAACAATTCGTCCTTATCCTTCAGCTACGTTGTTCCTGCGACCTACATCTACCAAACTAGTCCACAAGTAAAGGCAGACGGCCTAAGCAGTTTCAGCGCCAACAACCGCCAGATATTCGTCAAATTAAAGCAAGGAATTCCCTACAGGCAGGTAGCGCCAAAGATCAGGAACATTGAGCATACGGAAACAGGTAATACCAATGCCATGCGATCATATGTCACGCTGCAGCCGGTTGAGCGTTGGCATTTGTATTCGAATTATGTGAATGGCCAGGATACTCCCGGGTTTTTGCAGTATGTAAAAATGTTTACAATTATAGGAGTTTTTGTATTCCTGATAGCATGTATCAACTTTATAAATCTTACAACCGCCCGCTCTGAAAAAAGAGCAAGAGAAGTTGGGGTGAGGAAAGCAATAGGTTCACAAAGAAAAGACCTGATTATACAATTTCTTTCAGAAGCTTTGTTACTTACCTCCATAGCCTTTATTTTTTCATTGCTATTTGTGCAGCTTGCTCTGCCTTCGTTTAATCAACTTACGGGAAATGATATAAGTATTCCATATTTTAATGGTTATTTCTGGGCATTAATGGTTGCTTGCGTTGTGTTCACTTCCTTACTCGCAGGCAGCAGACCCGCCTTTTATTTGTCATCATTCAACCCCGTAAAAGTTTTAAAGGGAACACTCAGATCCGGCAGGGACGCTTCTCTTTCGAGGAAAGCATTGGTAGTAGTGCAGTTCTCGTGTTCTGTGGCACTGATCATAAGCACAGCCATCATTTATCAGCAAATACAGTATGCCAGGAACAGACCTGCGGGATATGACATTAACAGGTTAATGTCATCCTACATGAATGATGATCTTCATAAAAATTACGACCCCTTAAAAAATGAGTTGATTGAAAAAGGAATTGTATCAAGTGTTACTACGGCAACCAGCCCTGCAACGGGTGTATGGTGGCATACAGATATTGATCAATGGCCGGGAAAAAATGCAGGCGAGACGGTGGAGATGGGTTGCATCCAGGTTTCGGAGGATTATTTTAAGACCGTAGGCATGACAATAGCGGAAGGAAGAAATTTTACCGGCAGTTATGACAGTACCAGTATAATATTCAACGAAACTGCCATTAATAGACTAAGAATAAAAAACCCTGTCAATCAGAAAATAACCTGGGGTGGCAGGCAATATACGATTGCCGGTGTGGTGAAAGATGCGTTGATGCTTTCCCCATTCAAAGCTGCTGACCCGACCATGTTTTTTTGTAACCCTGCTCCGCAGGGAGTGCTGATGTATCGTCTGGCGCCAAATGTCGCAACCCGGGATGCCATTACCAAAATCACGGCTATTTTCAATAAGTACAACGCTGCTTTTCCCTATACTTACACATTTGCAGATACAGATTATGCGAATAAGTTTTCATTGGAGATTTTGATTGGCAAACTGGCTGGGTTATTTGCGGCACTTGCCATTTTTATCTCCTGCCTTGGATTATTTGGTTTGGCGGCTTATGTGGCAGAACAGCGAAAAAAGGAGATTGGCGTGAGAAAGGTGCTGGGTGCGTCTGTTCGGCAGGTCTGGATGTTACTGTCAAGGGACTTTGTCCTCCTTGTTTTAGTAAGCTGCGTGGTGGCCACACCTCTTTCGTATTATTTTCTACGCAACTGGTTGATGAATTACGACTACCGCATCAGCATTGGCGCCGGTGTTTTTATAGGCAGCGCATTGGTGGCATTGATCATTACGATTGTGACTATCAGTTTCCAGGCTATCAAGGCGGCCGTTGCCAACCCCGTTCAGTCATTGCGAACGGAGTGAAGCAAAGGTCATTGCGAACGGAGTGACGTTTAAGGCGGATACTGGATACTGGATGCTGGTCACTGCGAGTGCGAAGCGCGAAGCAGGATACTGGATACTGGATGTTGGATGTTGGTCTTGTTTCTTGTGCCTTGGATCTTGTACCTTTTTTAGATCTAGGAGTTCGTCACTGCGATCCCGCCAGAGGCGGGAGAAGCAGTTGGGTCTTGAATTTATAAAAAAAATAAGAATGATAAAAAACCTGCTACTTGTCGCCTTGCGGAATTTTAAGAGAGATAAGTGGTACAGCCTGCTTAATATTCTCGGGCTGACAATCGGAATTACGTTTGGCTTGTTTTTGATCTTTTATATAAAAGATGAACTGAGCTACGATCGCTACCACGAAAAAGCGGACAGGATTTACCGCATTAATTCTCATATAAAGGAACCGGATAAAGACACGATGCGATGGGCCGTTACGCCATTCCCGATGGCGCCTGCGCTGGCAAAAGATTACCCTGAGGTCGAAGAGGCAGTGCGTCTTGCCGGAGCCGGAAGAAACATGTACAAAACCGGGGAAACGAGGCTATATGAAGACAAAGTGTTTTTTACCGACAGCAATTTTTTCCGTGTGTTTACCCACAGGTTTATAGAAGGCAGGCCGCAAACCGCGTTGCAGGCTCCCAAGTCAATGGTGTTGACGGAATCTGTAGCAAAAAAGTTTTTTGGTAATTCAAAACCCTACGTCGGCAAAACATTGGAGAATGCGAGCGGCGATGTTTATAAAATAACAGGCGTAATAAAAGATGTTCCGAAAAACTCGCATATACTTTTCACTATTTTGATATCGAGAAATTCATTGCCTGCTGACTATGCCAATAACTGGGGCAGCTTTGGATTTTATACCTATGTTTTGCTTAAACCGAATACCAGCGCCGCCGCATTTGAAAAGAAGATGACACCGGTATATGATAAATACCTGGCTGAAATTTTCGCACAGTATAATATCAGGATGAGGTTCGGGGCAGTTCCCATAACTTCTATTCATTTGAAATCTGATATGGCAAATGAACCGGAAGAGCTGGGCAGCGTATCATATATCTATATTTTTTCTGCGGTTGCTTTTTTCATGCTGTTGATCGCTTGTATCAATTACATGAATCTTACAACAGCGCGTTCTGCAAGAAGAGGCAAAGAAATCGGCATACGAAAGGTAACCGGTTCATCAAGGCTGCAATTGATTGCTCAATTTCTCGTTGAATCCACGATGACAGCTTTGTTTGCCCTGGCGCTAAGCCTTGGAATGATTGCCCTCCTGCTGCCAACATTCAATACATTATCCGGAAAGGCTATTTCGTTTGGTACACTATTTCAGCCGGGGACTATGGTAATGTTGCTGGGTATCATTGTTTTTGTTGGTTTGGTAGGTGGAAGCTACCCGGCGTTTTATTTATCGAATTTCAATCCCGTTGGAGTTCTTAAAGGAAGCTTGTCAAAGGGCTCAGGCAATATCGTGCTTCGCAGAGTGCTGGTGGTGGTTCAGTTTTCAATTTCTATGATCATGCTTATTTGCACATGGGTAGTGTATAACCAACTCCAGTATTTGCGCAGCAAGGATCTTGGTTTTAATAAGGACCAGGTACTTGTTGCGACAGCGAATTCCAACAACGATATACGCAGTAAAATTCTCGCCTTTAAAAATGAAATGCGTATGGACCCTCATGTTATGTCTGTGAGCTCTTCCGAGGGCGTACCTGGTTCAGGGATCAATTTTAATTTGTTCACCATTGAAACGAAAAATGGTTTTGTCGATAAGGGAGTTAATTGCTATGCAGTGGATGAAGGGTATATTAATACACTTGGGATTAAACTGGTCAAAGGAAGGGGCTTTTCAGGACCGGCTGATACGTTGCACAGCATCGTTGTCAATGAAAACATGGCTAAATCATTTGGCTGGGGAGACGACGCTATTGGAAAAAAGGTAAAGTTTCCGGGAGATACTACTGGTAATTACGTGGAAGTGATAGGTGTAGTGAAAGACTTCAACCAGCAGTCATTGTATAATCCCATAACGCCATTGATTTTATTCTATCGGCCTAATAGCAATATTATCCAGGTGAAATTGAAGGGGGGCAATATTGCTGCTGCAACAGCTGCCATTGAAAAAAAATGGAAGGCTGCCTTTCCTGAACTGCCATTCCAGTATACTTTTCTCGACCGGGATTTTGATTCGCAATATGCAGCCGATCAAAAACGCGGTAAGATATTCACCGCATTTTCCATTTTGACCATTCTTATTACATGTCTTGGTTTGCTCGGGTTAATTGCGTTTACGACCCAACAAAGACAAAAAGAGATAAGCATACGTAAAGTAATCGGCGCCAATACAGGCCAAATAGTGCCTTTGATCACTAAGAATTTTGTTTTCCTTGTCGGGCTGTCCTGTTTCATAGCCTTTCCTGTGGCCTGGTATTTTATGGATAAATGGTTAAAGATATTTTCCTACAACACGGGTTTGTCAGTGATGCCATTTGTTTTGTCGGCAATAGTAGTATTACTCATCACCATGATGACCGTGATTTTTCATACCCTGAAAGCGGCGTTGGCAAATCCGGTGAAGTCGTTACGAACGGAGTAGTGTTTAAGGACCCGTCACTGCGAGCGCGCGGCACGTAGCAGGAGGTTGGATGCTGGATACTAGATACTAGATGCTGGATACTAGTCACTGCGAGTGCGGAGCGCGAAGCAGGATGCTGGATACCAGATGTTGCAGGTTGGAGGTTGGTTGTTTTTATTTTTTGGTTGCTGGAGTTCGTCACTGCGAGCGCCAGGCACGAAGCAGTTGGTTCTTGATGTTATAATAAAAGTTATGATAAAAAATTATTTAAAAATCGCGTGGCGCAATCTTTTTAGGAACAAGACTTCTTCCTTTATTAATATAACGGGACTGGCCGTCGGCATCGCAGTAGCCATGCTTATCGGCCTATGGGTTTTTGACGAACTTTCTTTCAACCGTTATCATAAAAACTACGAAAGTATCGTCAAAGTGATGGATCACCAGGGATGGCACGGACAAAAGATGACGAATGACGTCTTACCCATTCCTCTTGGAACTACTCTGCGGGCTAATTATGGAGATGACTTCAGGTACGTGAGTATGGTCAGGGAGACCGAGGAACACGTGATTGCTGCAGGTGAAAAAAAATTTACGCAACAAGGCAATTATATGGAGCCCGATGCCCTTGTTATGTTTGGTTTCGAGTTAATATACGGTGACCACCATGGTTTGAAGGATCTGAATTCAATATTGCTGTCGAATACTCTTGCAGAAAAATTGTTTGGTGATGCCAATCCCGTTGACCGGCTAGTTCAGATTGATGGCAACAAAAATGTTAAGGTGAGCGGGGTGTTTAAAGATTTGCCTCTTAATTCTGAATTCCGAACCACAACGTTTATCGCTCCGTTTGACCTTGCCGGTTTTAATAAGGGCGACTGGAGCAATTATAATATGATGATTTATGCTCAGCTTAATTTGAAGGCTGACATTAATAATGTCTCCGCCAAAATAAGGAACGCTCTCTCTGCTGAAGCCAGGCAGCCGGGCTCAACTCACTCCTTATTTCTTCACCCTATGAGTAAATGGCATCTGTTTTCTGCTTTTGAAAATCACACGGCGGTCACAAGTGAGCAAATGAAGTTTATTTGGCTATATGGTACTATTGGTGTTTTTGTATTGCTGCTCGCCTGTATCAATTTTATGAATCTTAGCACCGCCCGTTCCGAAAAAAGAGCAAAGGAAGTGGGAATCCGAAAAACTGTTGGGTCACTCCGCAGTCAATTAGTTCAACAGTTTTATACTGAGTCATTACTGATTTCAGTATTTGCATTCGTGCTGTCATTGGTATTTGTTCAACTTACCTTGCCATGGTTTAACAGGATTGCAGAAAAAGACATTGCAATCCTTTGGAGTAATCCGTGGTTTTGGATGATTACCCTGGTGTTCACATTTATTACCGGTTTGCTGGCAGGAAGTTATCCTGCCCTGTATTTGTCTTCTTTCCGGCCGGAAAAAGTCTTGAAAGGGATCTTCAGATCCGGCAGACTGGTCGTTGTTCCCCGCAAAGTCTTAGTCGTTGTGCAGTTTGCGGTTTCCATCACGTTGATCATTGGCACTACTATCATCTATCGCCAGGTTCAGCACGCAAAAGAGCGGCCGGTTGGCTACGATCAGAAAGGGCTTCTCACGATGCAAATGAAATCTCCTGATTTTAACGAAAAGTATGATGTTCTCAGGTCTGAGTTAATAAATACCGGCGTGGTCGCGGATGTAGCAAGAGCAAACTATGCAATAACTGATACAAGAGGATGGAATGGTGGTTTCAGTTGGGAGGGTAAACCTCCAGTCGAGGGCCAGTCGTTCAACACCATTTTCGTTACTCAGAATTATGGTCAGACTGTTGGTTGGGAACTTTTGGGGGGAAGAGATTTTTCAAAGGATCTCAGAAGTGATTCGGCCAGCATTATATTAAATGAGTCAGCGGTAAAATTATCAGGCTTAACTGATCCCGTCGGGCAAATGGTAAAATGGGATCCGGGTTGGAAGGAAAGCAGGTATTACAAGATCATTGCAGTGGTAAAGGACATGGTAAAGGGTTCGCCGTTTAAGCCAACCTATCCTTCCGTTATTTTTTTGGGAACAGGAAACTGGGTATTTGCAAGGATCAATCCGCAGGCAAATTTACACCAGGCTTTGCCAAAGCTGGAAGCTGCATTTAAGAAAGTGATTTCATCAGTTCCCTTTGATTACAAATTCGTGGATGAAGAGTATGGTTTGAAGTTCGCTGAAGAGGAACGTATTGGTACACTGGCTACCTTCTTTGCGATTTTATCCATTTTTATTTCCTGCATGGGGCTATTTGGCCTCGCATCGTTTGTTGCCGAGCGACGCACTAAAGAGATTGGTGTCAGAAAAGTGCTGGGAGCTTCGGTTTTCAGTCTCTGGAGATTACTATCGAAAGATTTTATCGCGCTGGTTGTTATTTCCAGCTTAATTGCCATTCCTGTTTCGCGGTATTTTCTCAGTGGGTGGCTACAGAAGTATGAATATCGAATCGATTTATCGTGGTGGATTTTTGCTGCTGTTGTCGTCGTTGCAATATTAATCACGTTGTTGACGGTTAGCCTGCAGTCGATAAAAGCGGCTTTGATAAATCCGGTACAGTCATTGCGAACGGAGTGAAGCAAAAGTCATTGCGAACGGAGTGAAGCAAAAGTCGTTGAGAACGGAGTGAAGCAAAAGTCATTGAGAACAGAATAATGCTGGATGCTGGATACTGGATGTCGGTCACTGCGAGGACGAAGGACGAAGCAGGATACTGGATGTCGGTCACTGCGAGGACGAAGGACGAAGCAGGATACTGGATGTCGGTCACTGCGAGGACGAAGGACGAAGCAGGATACTG
>Ga0207701_10003836_pt1 | contig 15379 bp, 11 predicted proteins | sample KBSSwiSSwithPhiX_FD_184294 | JGI IMG/M metagenome (GOLD analysis project Ga0207701, IMG submission 184294) | Switchgrass rhizosphere bulk soil microbial communities from Kellogg Biological Station, Michigan, USA, with PhiX - S5 (SPAdes) (version 2) | ecosystem: Environmental > Terrestrial >... | reverse complement strand
AGAGGGGTGATTCATTTCGCTGAGTAGTCGTTGGTAGTTCGCACGACAGGTCGTGACCTTTGGGTGCGTTGGTGGAAGCGAGTGCTCGAAGATGTTAAGTGCCCGCTCATAGAGCCGGGCGGACTCTTCAAATCTACGCTGTGACTTGTAGAAGACCGCGAGATTGTTGAGGGTTACTCCGAGGTCAGGATGATTGGGGCCAAGCAGCTTTTCTTTGCTGGTGAGCGAACGAAGATACAAGACTTCGGCTTCTCTATTTCTACCGGTAGCTTGGTAAAGCGCAGCGAGATTGTTCAGGTTAATGGCGACTTCATAATGGCCCGGTCCGTAGAGACGTTCGAAGATTGAGATGGCACGGAGGTAAAGATTCTCGGCTTCGGCATATTTGCGTTGACCGTCGAGTAGAGCTGCCAGGGCAGCAACGTCTGCGGCCGTGTCTGGATGATCAAGGCCAACAAGGCGTTCGCGAATTTCAACCGCTCTACGCGCGAAGGGTTCACCGGTTGCGAATTGTCCGCGAGCATGTTCGAGTCCGCCAAGGTTGTGAAAGATTGTGGCGCTGAGTTCGCTGTCTAGCCCGCTGGTTTTCTCCACTATACGAAGCGCGCGCCGATAAGCGGCTTCCGATCGTTCAAATCGCCCGTCGTATTTGCCAAGTACTCCTAGTTCGTTCAGTGCGTTGGCAGTCTCGAATGAATCGGGACCGAATGTGTCTTCCGCTACTTCGACTGCTTCCTGTAGTAGCGGCTCAGCTTCTTCATACTGACCGGCCTCGCGGAGCTGAGTTCCACGCACCACGAGTGACTTCAAATGGGTCTTCGCGGATTCTGCGCTGCGGCGCGGGCCAATTTGGCGTTTGGCTATGACGACGACAGCGATGAGACAAAGAGCTAGCAGGAGTGCCGCTGACGTGGCAGCCAGCACCTTCGGCGATTTGGTGGTGAATGGTTTCATGGCTCGGTTCCTTCTGTGTGGGGGATTTTTCACCGAGTCACGTCTGCTATCAGGGTCTCGTTGTGGTTTGTGCCACAGCCCCATTCATCGCAGCCACCTTTTCCACCGCGTGCGTAAGTCCCAAATTGTGTGACGACGAACCAACGAAACCACAAGCTCGCTGGCTCGACGAATGGCACGTCACTCACCATCGTCTCGTTGTGATTCATGCCGCAGCCAAATTCATCGCAGCCACCTTTTCCACCGCGTGCGTAAGTCCCAAATTGTGCGACGACGAACCAACGAAACCAGAGGCTCGCTGGCTCGACGAATGCCACGTCACTCACCATCGTCTCGTTGTGATTACCGCCACAGCCAAATTCATCGCACCCCCCTTTTCCACCGTGTGAGTAAGTCGCAAATTTTGTGACGACAAACGAGCGAAGCCACAGACTCGCCAGCTCGACGAATGCCACGTCACTCACCATCGTCTCGTTGTGATTCGTGCCACAGCCAAATTCGTCATCGCACCCGACTTTGCCGCGGTGTGAGTAAGTCACAAATTCTGTGACGACAAACGAGCGAAGATTCGTCAGCCACAGACTTGCCTGCTGGACCAACGCCACATCACTCACCATCGTCTCGTTGTGGTTTATAGCTATCCTGTCGACGGCTTCGCGGTTATAGGTTGGGGCGGATGAGGTGCCTCTAGTTTGCTGTTTCACTGCCTCTCCGGCCATTGCCATTGCTAACAGAAGCGAAACTATCGCCAAGAAACTCATTCCTGTGTTCATGATCGGTTCTCCTTTCGAGCGTCGCTTTTGACGTCTCTATTCAATAAGGCGGGAATGAACGGCAGGAACTGTAAGGACGACTCAGATTTTTTATCGTTCACAGATTACGCAGATGATCTCTCAAAGGGGTATTGGACTTAACCGTTCTAAAATGAATCTGCGTAGCCTGTGGATGGCATTCTTCACCGGAAATGCTTAGAGGCGTTGGGGCAGTTATGTTAATTTCCCATGACTGTTCGATACGGAATTCGTATGCAGACGCCCTCCCCAAAAGAGATCACGCGGCTGCTCGTTGCCTGGGGTGATGGCGACCAGTCAGCCCTCGACAAACTTGTCCCCCTGGTTCAATCGGAGTTGCACCGGCTCGCACACCATTACATGGGTCGCGAGCGTCCCGGCCACACCCTGCAAACTTCCGCGCTGGTTAATGAGGCATATATTCGTCTAATCGATTGGAAGAATGTGCGTTGGCAAAACCGCGCACACTTCTTCGGTGTGTCAGCCCAACTAATGCGCCGAATCCTTGTCGACTTCGCACGTGAACGCCACTACCTAAAGCGTGGAGGTGGTGCGTTACAAGTGTCGATGTCGGAAGCAGCGGCATTTGCGATGGATAAGGAAGCGGATTTAGTGGCTCTGGACGAAGCTCTGGTCGAACTCAGCGAAATGGATCGGAGGAAAGCCCAGGTGGTGGAGCTTCGTTTCTTTGGTGGACTGTCCGTAAAGGAAGTAGCCGAAGTGTTAAAGATCTCGGAAGAAACTGTGATGCGCGATTGGCGACTGGCAAAGGTCTGGTTACTCCGACAACTCGGGCGTGAGGAAAACCGTGAAGGCTGAGCGTTGGCAACAGGTTGAGCGAGTTTACGAATCGGCATTAGCGAAAGACGCTAGCGAGCGTGCAAGTTTTCTTGAAGACGCTTGTGCCGGCGATGATGCCTTGCGTCAGGAGGTCGAATCATTGCTCGCTTACCAGGAGCGATCCGAAGACTTCATCGAATCACCGGCGCTCGACGTGGCCGCGAAGTTAATTGCTATGCAAAAGAGCACGACAGCAGTGTCGGGCCAAATGATCAACCACTACAAGATCGTTGCTGCGATCGGCGCCGGTGGTATGGGCGAAGTTTACCTGGCTGAGGACACTCGCCTGGAACGCAGAGTCGCTCTCAAGTTCTTGCCTGCGCATTTGACTGAAGACGAGAGATATCTACGGCGATTTGAGCAGGAGGCCCGTGCTGTTGCAGCGTTGTCGCACCCGAACGTGTGCATGATCCATGAAGTTATTGAGACCGGAGACGGACGCCATTGCATTGTTATGGAGTACGTCGACGGGATGACACTCAGCGACAGCCTAAAGGAAAAACCGCTGACCGTTCGCGAGGCACTTGATATTGCAATTCAAGTTAGTTCAGCACTGTCTGCCGCTCACTTAGCTGGAATCGTGCACCGTGATATCAAACTGGAAAACATCATGCTTCGCCGCGACGGGTACGTGAAAATTCTCGACTTCGGACTGGCGAAGTTGACCGACAAAAATTGGTCGGGAGTTGATAATGAAGCGGCTACCAGGATGCTCAATACATCTCCAGGCGTTGTTATGGGAACCGTTTACTACATGTCGCCGGAGCAAGCTCGAGGACTCCCGGTTGATGAGCGGACCGACATCTGGAGCCTGGGAGTGGTTCTATACGAAATGATTTGCGGCTCGCATCCTTTTACTGGAGCGACACCGACTGACGTCATTATTTCCATAGCTGAGCGCGAACCAGAGCCGTTGACAAAGTGTGTACCCGAAGCGCCCATGCAATTAGAGGAAATAGTCCAGAAGGCCCTGGCGAAAAAACGAGAGGATCGCTATCAAACGGCGGACGACCTCCAGCGTGATCTGCGATCGTTGAGTCGCGAGTTGGAGTTTCAATCCGAATTGGGTGAAGTGAAGCGATCTACGGGACGTTTTCCAGCGCTTGAAACTAATCGGGATCAGATTCGAGTTGACCACTTTAAGTGGACCCGCAGCCGCATGCTGATCCTCGCCGCGATTGTCGCGGGACTGATTATCACTACGTTGATTGCCGTTCGCTCCTATCGAAACGGTTCTACCCAGGCTCCGTCATCAAAAATCACGTCAGTCGCAGTGCTTCCGATGACAAATGTGTCTGGCGACCCGGCGCAGGATTATTTCGTTGATGGGGTGACTGAGACTCTTATCGCGGGATTGGCGAAGGTCGGAGAGTTACGAGTGATGCCGCGAACTTCTGTCATGCAATACAGGAACGCGCCTAAGGCTTTGACAGATATTGCGCGCGAGTTAAATGTCGACGCTGTAATTCAAGGATCGGTGCAACGCATAGCAGATCGCGTACAAATCAAGGTAGAACTAATCCAGCCCTCAACCGATCGACACCTGTGGTCTGAAAATTATGATCGCGAGCTGCGCGACGTCCTGACCATTCAAAACGAGGTAGCGAAAGCTGTAACGCAAGCTGTGCAGATTAAGTTAACGCAGCAGGAGCAATTGCGCCTGGCTGGTTCACGACAAATAGACCCGGTTGCTTACGACTATTTTTTGCGCGGAAAGTATTACCTTGGACGCCAGACTAAAGACGACAATCTAAAGGCGATTGAAATGCTGGATAAGGCGGTTGCTACAGATTCAAATTTCGCCGCAGCCCATGCGGAGTTGGCCCAGGCGTGTGTATGGCGGTTGTTCCTATTCGCTCCGGAAGAAAGAAACCTTGAAGAGAAAGCTTTTGTTGCCGTCGAGAAGGCGCTGTCTCTGGATCCCGATTTAGCTGAAGCTCACCTCGCTCGTGGTCGTTTGCTTTGGACGCCATCCAATAATTTCCCTCACGACAAGGCCATTCAAGAATACCGTCGTGCGATCAATCTAAATCCGAGTCTCGATGAGGCACACCATCAACTTGCGCTCGTCTACTCACATGTTGGATTGCTTGAAGAAGCTCAGCAGGAACTTGAGCAAACTCTGATTATTAATCCCAGCAACCACCTTGCCCGATATCGTGTCGGCGAAACGATGTTGTTTCAGTGCAGATATGAACAGGCATTGACTGTTTTGCGAAAAGTTCCCCCAGAAGTTAATCCAGCGCTAGTCGGACACCAGATTGCGTATGTGCTCTTCAGTCTTGGGAAGAAGCAAGAAGCATCAGAGACTGTAAAAGAATTCCTGAAAAAATATCCTGAGGATAACCGTGGTCTACTTACCAGCCTTGAGGCAGTCTTGGCCGCCTCAGACGGGCAAGAAAGCATTGCCGAAGACAAAATCAAGTTAGCGATAGATAAGGGCAAAGGCTTTGGACACTTTCATCACACAGCGTATTTCATTGCCTGTGCTTATGCGTTGATGAAGAAACCGGACCAGGCAATCAAATGGCTGGAGCAAGCAGCTGACGAAGGCTTCCCGTGTTATCCATTGTTCGAACGGGATCTTAATCTGAGCAACTTACGACAAGACGAACGTTTCATTACGTTGTTGACGAAGTTGAAACAACAGTGGGAGTCATACAAGGCGCTCTCGTGAAGCTCTTCAGCATCTTTGGAGTGCGGTGACCCGTCACCGCTTTGGCTTCCAAGGCAACCGAAGAAACAGGCGCCGTTAGAAAGCGCTGACAGGTCAGCGCACTCCAAAAGACTTACTTGAAAGCGAGGCCGTGTGGCCGGGCCGGGCCAGTTGTGAATGCGGTGTTGAAGTCGAGGTTAAACCGCGGGTCAAGGATTAAATCCCTACTTGTTACTCGCGCGACGTGAACATGATGGTCACCCTCAGCGTGAACTTTTCCGAAAGAGTCCTCATTTAGAAAGTAGTCAGAGATAACCAGTCGACGCTCATCGTCGGTGAGAGCGATGTAATGCGGTCCAGAGTTAGCACCGAGATCGAGCACCTTGAGCACTCTTGGTCGGGATGGACGTGAAGTGTCGAACATGACAACCTTGCCAGCAGTATTCATCGAAACAAATAACCGTTTTCCGTCGCTTGTCATGCGCATCAACTGTGGCCACCCTCCCGGGGCAATAGTTGAAAAATCAAAAACGGCTTGAGCTGTTCCGCGCACTGTATCGATTAAGTAGAGGTGATCGTCGATCATCCCGGCGGTGTAAGCGCGTGCCCGTTCGTCACCGGGGATCAACTTCACATCTATTGTTCCCACAGCGTTTTGAATATTGACCGTGCGCAGGATCTTTCGTTGTTTGAAATTCCAGACACGAACACTGCCACGCAGGTCTAACCCACCAGGCACGACGTCCAACGTTGTGCTCGGACAAATGAAGTCGCTGGTGACCATAAGGTTGAGTTCAGGACGAACCGAGATGCCGTGAGGATTGAAGCCTTCCATCGGAGGTTGTTCTGGATTCTCCGCGACGAGTTGCAAATTCTTGTCGAACTCAACCACCCGGCCCGGGTGATGTCCTTCAGCGCCTCCCATCATCGTCACGAGGAAGCCACCGCCGGGAAGCGGATAGAATTCATCGGTTATCGCTGATTGAGGTGGATTGGCTGAGGAAATGAATCGCGGCGAAGTAGGATTAGAAACGTCGAAGAAGAAAATTTCGTTCTGCGCTCGCAGTACACTCAAGAGCCCGCCACAGGCCAGCGTCTTTCCGTCGCGCGAGAGTCCAACGTGATGTGGCTCATTTCCCGTCCCGCCGGGTGCAGGTAGTGGCACGGTGGTGATGACTCTTCCGTAATTCGGTGAGTCTTCATCGAAATTCACCACGGCTAGAAAATCAGGATTAATGCGAGCCTGATCGCCGGCCCAGACAAAGAGTGTCTTTTCGCGATCTCCGCATTCATTGTCCCGTTTTACTTGCTGAGTCTGACTGGCTAAGTGGATGGCTCCCTTCGTGCCTTTGCGAATTGTGACCATGCTTAGACAGAGGAACGCTGTTACAACCATCAGCGCTGCTGAAATAAGTAGTTGCTTGCGACGCAGAATTCGCACCATGTTCTTGTTCTCCTTATTACAGACGAGAGTCGTTCAGGATTTGGGGGAACTGAAAGAGGCTGAACTGTTTTTCAATGACTGGTGCGAATCGTAGCGGGTGCGGCTTCCTTGAGACTTCTCAGGTTCTTCCCAAGAACTTCCCAAGAGGTTTTAGAACGAGTCTTAGGTTTAGCCTGGGGGTGGCGGAGGCTCTGAGCGGAGACACGAGTAGCGCTACCTGGGAATAAGTTGGCAACAACAAACCTTGCAAGCGAAGAAAAGAGAGGGCGTCACCATGATGATCATGGTGCGTGACGTCGTGTAAAGAAATAAGAGTGCTCCGAACTTGCCTGCCAACTCTCTTCGCATCTTCACTGAAAGATTTGTGACCCAATCGGTTCGTTAGGAATGGGGGAAATAACATCCTAACGAAAGCGAGTCGTCATTGATGCGTCAATTAGAAAGCCGCGTTGCTCTGATCGCACCTTTCATCTTGTTAGTAACAATCTTCGGGTCAGGACAAGCGCAAACCAAACTTGAAGCCAGGCTCACAAACGAGGGCTACGTAGTTGATAACCCGCTACCGATTCCGATTGTCGCCTCGGTAGTGGCCCGCGATGGAAATGGCAACATCCTCTCGTACGCCACCATCATTGTGCCCGCAAACTTCTCCCAATCCGTCGGCAAATTGCAGGGACCAGATGCGAGGGTCGAGGACTTCGAAATCGTTCACCTCGGCGCACCTCGAAACAATCTACCGCTAGTCGGGGACCGACGAGATGCGAGCGTTCAGCTCGATCCCAATGCAGTCAAACAGCAATTGAAGACGCTCGAGATTTCCGAGAGTGGGATAGGCAACCAGAAATTGGCCCTGGCAACAGAGGCAGCCGAACTCTGGTTGGAACAAAGACGAGACGAAAGAGACGCCTATCGCAATGATCCTCTCCGGTCGGAGATTCAACGACAAGCGATGGCGCTGGATCGGACGCAGAACGATTTTCTTCGCCGGCAACAAGTTCAGAATGAACGTCAAAGGAACGAGTTGATTGAGGACGTCGGCGACATGGCCCTTGCTTATTCGATGGCTGATGAAGCCAAGCGCGAAGTCCTCCTACAGGAAAAGGATCTCTACGAACCGCTATATAAAAATGCCAAGAGTGCGCTCGTTTTTCTTCACCAGGACATGAAGAACGCCCTGGCTGAACTGCAGGTAGGTCGTGACTTTCTCGATAACGCTTTCCAGTCGCTCCGCGGACTTCCACCAAATGAATCAATCGCTTCAGAAGTCTCGGTCTCCTCTCGCCCCAGACGCGTCAGGACCGACGTTCCTGGATTAAAAGATCTCGTAGAAGTAGAGGCCACGGGCCCAATCTCACTTGCAGTGCTGCTCGCTGAAACTCGGTTTGATCGCGGTGGTTCCCAAAAAACGTTCTTCCGTCGAATAGGCAAAAGTAATCGATGGGTGGCGCGGATCTATTGGCCCCTTTCTGCGACTCAAGCCGAGTTCAGAATCATGGTCCCAGGACAAACTCAATGGACCCCGTCGATCGGATCCGTCCAGGCAGGCAGGCCTTCTTTGGAGGACTCATTCCAGCGCGCTGAGAAAAGCATGAACAACGTGATCAAGAAATACAAAGAAACGACTTTTCGCTCAGAAGGTGCTGACAACATAAAGACCATTCCGATTCCCTAGCCTTACCACTACTACTCATAAGGAGAAACTCCCATGATGAAAGAGAACAACCCCCCAGTAAGACTAACCATGATCTTGTTTAGTCTTTGTTTGCTACTGACCCTATCAGCCTCAGCGTTTTCACAAACCATCTTGATTAGTGGTGAAGGTGGATACGCCCAAAACACCTTTGGCAATGGCTCCACACAGAACCGAGCTGTGTACGGCCTTTCGATATCTGCCATTCTCGGTGGTAATGCTGACAAGAACTTCGCGATGCAATTTCCTGTTTACGGTGAATTGAAAGCTGCAGGCATTCCAGGAGAGAGCTATGCCGACTTGATGTTGGGAGGCGACCTTGCTTTCCGCTACAAGAACTTCTCAGCTGGCCCAGGTGCCAACTACGGTTACCTCTTCCGCGAAGACGTGGCTGATCGGACTTGCTTAGGGATCCCAGTCCGGCTTGACTCATCCTGCACTGCAAGTGGAAACGGTACAGGCAACGACGGCATGCGAGAGATCGGCTCGATCAACGCTTTCGGTTTGAGTGGTTTTGCAAAATACCATTTTGGCCCGCAAGGTAGAGTGTTCATTCAGGGAAGATATACCTACTACGGACCAAGCTTCGTTCATCTCATGAACCGGAATGAGATACTCTCCCACGGCACAGTTGATCTCAGCGCGTTCAATCTGCCTGCAATTCCGGACTTCGCAGACTATCCTGAATTTGATAACGGACGCGACATACGAATCACTGCCGGCTACATCTTTCATGGCGGCAAGTTCTTGCGCGCGCAGTACACCGATCGACAACTCAACTTCACGCCCGTTCTGGGAAATACGACCGGTGTGTTCAATCAACAGAGTCGCACATTCACGATCGGCGGGGGCTTGGTTTTTTAGCCCCCGGCGGGAGGTCCTCATGAAGGTCAAGTTTAGTTATCGGATTCTCTTCCTGGTGCTTGTTTTGGCAGTTCTGTATTTTGCGCGGCCAGGAAATTCGTTTGGACAAGAACCTCTACCGATGGATCCGCTCTCGCCCATCGGCCCCAAGGACTACAGTGAATGCAGCAGTCTGCAGAGGGAGTGGGACAATCTTTACTCGCAACTCGACCGGATGCATGAAGACTGCTTGGAAAGTCACCGGAAGAATCGCGAGAAGTCCAATGAATCAGGGACTGGTGCGGGCAGCCGCTGCGCCTTCCCTGGTTGCCAGTCACTCCACACTCGGAAGTATGAAGTTGATAAGAAGAGAGATGGAGATGTTCAGGCTTGCCGGTCTCAAGTAGCGGACTATCAAAGAGCGGAACGAGAGAGAAAAGCTGAGGAAGAACGCCTCCGAAGAGAGCAGGAAGAACGAGAAGAAAAAAGAAAGGCAGAGGAGGATCGAAAGAAAGCCGAAGCGCGTGACGAGGCGGAACAAAGGAAGGAGAGCGCGCGCAAGACCGAAGATTCAAACAACCGGCTACTTAAGGAGGCTGCAAAGCAAAGCCAACAGCGGCAAGAGATCCTCCAGCAGAACACCGAGTTGCGGAAGCAGCAGATGGAGGAGCTCAAGAAACAACAGTCTGCTGCGGACGATCGCTTCAACACCGCGGTTGAAGAACGCACGAAAAAGACTCAAGACGAACTACTCAACCAGATCGCCGCCAACGCACGTCCTGAGAACTCAATCTTTCCGCAGCCATCACAACAGAATGCTGGTAACGAAGATTTCGACCTGAGCGGAATTAACGGTAGGAATGACGCGACATCTGAACTTCCGCTCACGGAAATTGAAACCGCAATGGCGCCTGAACAAAACAGCGGATTCTTAGAGTCATTCAAAAAGGTACGCGATGTGGCGGACAGGGCTGTCGAAATGGCAAGAGAATTCGTTAAGGATCAAGCCCGCGAAATTATTGACGATCATTTGAAAGAGATAACCGACGACATGTTAGCCGGCGCCATCGGTGATAGAGACGCAGCCGACACACTCAGAGGCATGGCGAAGACCTTCGCAGAGAATAACTACAAAGATCCCATGCGCCCCTTAGTTGACAGTGCATTCAACAAAACGCTAGGTGGCCCACTCAATGAAACTACCGATCAGGTTGCCTCGATCCTGAGTGACCACTTCAGAACCGGTTATGGACCGTTGAGAGGAGATGGCCTGGTCGGCGCGATAAGAGATGTGGCAATCAAAACCGGCGTTGAAAAACTCGCCGACTCCTACAAGAAGACAGTAATCGACCAGTTCACAACAAGAATGTCCGAAGTCTACGGCCGAGTATCGGAGAAGATCTTTGGACCGAGCGACCCGACAACTCGGCCCGTTACTGATGCCGCCGTTCTCGGCTTGCCAATGGTGGTCGCCAAGGTCGGATCACCAACTGCTGCCATCAAAGCGATTCATACGTACGGAACGAACCTGGTAAACGGGATGGGTGTCATGTTTGATAACTGGATGAGAGCCAATGGCTATGGCACTGCGCCTCTTGATGACGGCTCACCAGAACCATAGCCGGCAATGAGGTCAGTACCGTGTCCGATATGCTTCAGGTTGTCGTTGCGTTGGCAAAATAGACCTCCAATCTTAAGTTGGAAATGAGCCGCGTTAGTCTGCGTTCTGCTTTGCCAACGCAAACGACAAGACAGACGCATATCGGCACCACTACTCGAGTAGGCGCAAAGACAAGGATTGGAAAGGAACAAAGATGCTTGATTTCAATCGTCAGAGCCCAAAGCTGCGAGGGATAATGATCGCCTTAGTAATAATTGCGGCGCTAGTTTGTCCGTCGCTAGGGAATGGAAAAACAAGATCATCAATTAAGAAAGCAACGACTCTCGAATCCGCGAAAAGAGAAAACTCGCGTCTTGTTTACAACAACACACTGAAAAAACTCTTGGACGATCTTAAGTCGGCACATACAACTAGCGAACTATCTGAAGCCCGACGACAAGCAAGGAAGGGTTTCCAGGAATCGATCAAGCAAGACGAAAGTTATCCACGACCGTACTTCAATTTAGCAGTGCTCGATGAAGCTGAGGAAAACTGGGATGAGGCAATCAGGTTGCTCGAACAGTTCAGACAGCTTGATGCCAGCTCGGAGCTATCTACCAGGGCGAAACAGAAACTGGAATATCTGAAGAGAGTTAGAACTCACGACCTTCAGCCCGGAGGGAAAACGAAGCGACACTATGATGAATCCGTTCTCCAGGCGGGCGTTCTACTAAATCTGGGACTTTTTAAGGAGGCAGTTGCGGAGGCTGCACGGGCCGCAACAATTGATGACTCGCGGTGGGAAGCGTACGCACTCACCGCATCTGCACTCGCGCAGCAAACCTTCTACGATGAGGCAATTCCTGTTTTAGAAAGAGCCATCGCTCGTGCACCTCAAAGTGAACGCGAAAAACTACGAGCTGGGTTGGAATCCTACAAGAGAAAGAGAACGCAGAACCGACGCGCCTGAGCTCCAAGCTTTATGTTGTCAACAACCAGAAGGAGGGCTTACTCAATGTCGGAATCTGAATAGTTGAAAGGAGAACTTTATGTCACTTGCAAATTGCGGCCACTGCCGTGGGACGACAATGGATGGTTGCCCATCTTGCAGAGTGGGTAATGAGCCGGGAATCTGTAAGGTTTGCGAGGGCGATGGAGCTGTCAACATCCCAGACGGAGCCATCCCCTGTCCACACTGCGGCAGAACAGGGATGAATGCGTGCGCCAAATGCCGGGTAGGCCCTGTGCCTGGAATCTGCCAAGTTTGTAAAGGTATCGGATTAGTGGCGCCCACAGTTGGAGGCGTACTATGCCGGCATTGTGCCGGGCAAGGTATGCATAACTGTGCGTCATGCAGAATTGGCAACGAACTTGGAATCTGCACAGTATGCAAGGGTCTTCGCGTGGAGGTTCCGCATTAAAAAGGGCAGCACGTTGTAGCCGTCCCAGTTCGACGTCACTGAGTTCTCAACAGCCGTCGCCGACCAAGACGAATCCTGCCCAATCGAACGGATGTATGGATACTGGTGAGGTTTGCTTTCTTGACGCGTAGCGATGTCTGAAATTAGACCGGACTGCGGCGAAGCGGCAGCGAATCACTCGAGGCCTACACGGTGCAGCAGGTCTGTGAAACGTGAATCACTGCGAAGGTTATCGACTACAGGCTCAACCTTAAGCTCGATGAAATCCGGATGGCGTTCACTGTAAGCCTTTTCGAGCCAGGCAAAGGACTGCTCCTTTTCGTCGAGTGCAGCATAGACCTTAGCGACGTTATACGGCGACACATAATGCGCTGCTGACTTATCGGTCAACTCAGCGAGAATCTTTGTGGCTTCAACGCTGGAACCTGCCGCTCCGTATGCCCGTGCCAAACCTGCTAACGCTTCTGTGCTGTCGCCGGAAAGCGATACCGCTTTTCGCATTTCTGTGACAGCCTCTCCACCCCTGCCTTTTTGTACGTAGACATTCCCAAGATGCAGATGCAGCAAGAAGTGGTTCGGATTGATTTCGAGTCCCTCCTGGATCTGTTTGATGGCTTCATCGTACCGACGCGCGAGGTAGAGCCGACCGGCCATCCCAGCCCATGTAATCGGGGAAAGCGGATCTATTTCTTTGGTCTTCTCAAGTGTTTCAATCGACTCATCCAGTCTACCCATTGCTGTGAGGTATTCGGAATGCCAGTGGTAAGCGATCAAATGACCAGGGCTGAGTTTCAGTGCGCACCTGAACTCTTCGTCGAGCCCGGCCCACTCCCACTCGTGTAATTTGATATGGGCCAACGAGGCATAAGCTTCGCCCAGGGAATCGTCTAATTCCAGCGCCTTCCGGGCCGCAGCCTTAGCAAGCTGAAACGCCTCCCGGTGCGGAACTATTCCACGTAAGGCCAGCAGAGCATACGAGTCTGACAAGCCGGCGTGGGCCGCGGCGTAGCAGGGATCTTCCTCAATTGCTCGACTAAAGTATTCGATGCCTTTTCTCAAATCGTGCTCAGTTCGCTTGTACCAAAAGTAACGTCCCTTCAGGTATTGCTGATAAGCCATGGGGCTTTCCGTGTGACGCCTGGTCAACCACTCAGTCGTTTCACCTGCAAGTTTCAATTTCAGAGTTCGCGAGATTTCCCTGGCAATGTCTTCCTGCATTGCGAAGATGTCGGTCATGTTCCGATCGTAACTCTCGCCCCACAGGTGAGCTCCATCGGCGGCATCAATTAACTCAGCGCGCACGATTAGTCGATCGTTGAGTTGCAACATCCTGCCGGTCAGCACCAGGCGAACGTCAAGGTTGCGTCCGATTTCAGCCGGGCTGATTTCTGTTACTTTGAAGCGGGCCACTGTTCCCCAAGCCATGACTCGAAGGGCAGGTAATCGTGACAGGTTGTTAATGATGTTTTCCGTGAGGCCGTCGCTGAGATACTCCATTTCCGGATCGCCGCTGGTGTTCAGCAAAGGCAAAATGGCGATGGACTCAGACGTTCCTGGAACTTCAATCGTCGTGCGCTTGGGAAACTGGCCCGCTTCAATTTGCCGGTACAGCGCAACGGTAGCCGGTTCAGGTTCAGTGTCGAGTTCGCCGCGTAATGCGTCGACACATTGCTGATATTGCCGTAGGGCTTGATGCCGGTTACCGGTGAGCGCATAAAGGCGCATCAAATCGCGATGGGCCAGTTCATTGGCAGGGTCGGTTGCGATTAATCTTGTGAGCGGATCGATGCTCTGCTGCTTGTCATCTTGCGATTCATAGATCCTGGAAAGCTTCCCCAGCAGACGGTGATACAACTCGCGCAATTGCTCACGTCGCGTTGCCGTCCATTCTTCGTAGACGTCTTCACTGAGCAGGTCGCCTCGATACAGGGTGATGGCTGTTTCACAGGCAGCCGCAGTTTCCGACTTGATCGCGAGATCGGCGGCGCGTTCGAATTCTTCGACATCAATGTAGAGACTTCCGCTCGTGCTCAGAACGATCTGCTGGGCCCTCGTTTGCAGAAAACGAGAGTCAGCCGCTGATTTCAGATCAGGCTCGAGCGCGTGACGCGCCAGGTAGATTGCTTTGTGCAAATTGTTACTGCCTGACTCTGGCTCAGAATTCGGCCAGAGCAGTTCGATCATTTGTTCACGATGAAGTTGATGATGCGGCTGGAGAGTGAGCAGCTTTATTAACTGCACAGGCTTGCGGCGCGACCAATCGCGTTCTGAGACGACGCGGCCGTCCACTACGACACGAAACCGACCGAGCAGGAAGATCTCCAAAGAACCATGACCGGAAGATTGCTCCACATCCTTTCTTAACGTGCTTTTGGCCATAAGCTCTCCGAACGCCGCCTCGTCCGAGCGGTTACAGACTTGCTGTAATCAGTCTTCCCAGATGCCTCGCGGTTAAGACGCCGTTTAGTTGCGAATCGTGATTGCCGCGATAGATAAAATCCCTCCGGCGCATGTTGACCGGTGATTTTTTTAGAAACGTCGCCGATCGGAATTTTGCTGTTCTCCGGTGCGGGAGCGTAGGCCGGCTCCCGTGGTGTCGTGCGCCCACCACTCGCAGACTTCAAACCCTCGTGTTACTCCAACTGGAGGAGCGAACGAAAATCCCCAACGAAGTTCCTTGCTGGGCTAGGGGTTTCCAAAATGGTGTTAGATGGCGACCGTGATACCGACTGAGACTCATCGCTTCAGGTCGCCAACTCCATTCGCTATAGAGTCCGTGGGACGTTGGCTCTTCGCCGGTAACAAAGGTGGGCCACACTGCACTGCTGCCGATGTGTTCCGGGGATTCGACCTTTAACCAGCTGCCGCCATCACCCAGAGACTTTAGCGCCGGCATCTCATCTCGTTCGATGAGTCGCTTAACCAATGTGACTTCGGCCGCGTCGATCCCGATCGCTAACACACGCTGCGCCGTTACTCGTACTCATCAAGTAACACCTGGGGGTTAAGCCGGTTTGTCACTCAGGCTTTATGTTTTGCACTAGCGAGGCGAATTGCGGATCCGATCTCAAGTTATCGAACAAAGGATCGACCTTGATGAAAGGAATCCAGTTGAATCGTTCATCACGCGCTCGCTGCAA
>Ga0207701_10003830_pt1 | contig 15392 bp, 9 predicted proteins | sample KBSSwiSSwithPhiX_FD_184294 | JGI IMG/M metagenome (GOLD analysis project Ga0207701, IMG submission 184294) | Switchgrass rhizosphere bulk soil microbial communities from Kellogg Biological Station, Michigan, USA, with PhiX - S5 (SPAdes) (version 2) | ecosystem: Environmental > Terrestrial > Soil... | reverse complement strand
GAGCCGCAGCGTTTCCGGAAGAAACACAACATCCAGAGGCCGTTCGCGATCTATGTCGGCAGGATCGACGAGAACAAGGGCTGCAAGGAGCTGTTCGACTTCTTCCTACGGTATGCGGCGACGTTTCCGCGCGGACTGGACCTGGTGTTGATCGGCAGCCCCATCATCCCGATCCCGCAGCATCCCCGAATTCATCATCTTGGCTTCCTGCCTGACGAGGACAAGTTCGACGGCATCGCCGCATCCGACCTTCTGATCATGCCGTCGTACTTCGAAAGCCTGTCGATGGTGGCGCTCGAAGCGTGGGCGCTCGGGCGCCCGGTGCTGGCCAACGGCCGGTGCGACGTATTGAAGGGCCAGTGCATCAGGAGCGGAGCCGGGTTGTACTACGAGCGGTATGAGGAATTCGCCGAAACACTCTACTCGCTCGAATCGAACGGTCCGCTGAACGCGCGTCTCGGCCGGAACGGACGCGATTACTTCTCCCAGCACTACACGTGGCCGGTCATCGAGGGCAAGTACCTCGACATGTTCGACCGCCTCAAGCGCGATGACGCGGCTGGTGCGGCTCGAAAGGCGGTCGAGCCTCTGCCCGGGTGGCTGGGGCGGCGACGACGCGATCAGCGCCCGGCATCGCAGGTGCTCGCGGACATTCCTTCCGGCGCCGTCGTTTCCGGTCGTGACGGCGCGCACGATCTCTCACGGTCTGCATGAGTCCTGCGGGAACACCACGGCCTCGCGTCCACCAGGTGCTGGCGACCCTTGGCTATGGGGACGCGATTGGGCACGAAGTGCTTGGAATCCAGCGCGTGCTTCGAGGCGCCGGGTACGAATCCGAGATCTTCGTCGAGACCGCCGACCCCCGCCTCGAGCACATGACGCTCGACTATCGCGATATGGTCGGCGCCGTGGGCCCATCCGATCTGCTGATTCATCATTTCTCGATTGGATCTCGCGCTTCCCGGACGGCCTATGCGCTGCCGGGGCGGATGGCGCTCGTCTACCACAACATCACCCCGCCCGAGTACTTCATCGGCGTGCACAAGGAGCTCGTGAAGCTCTGTTTCCACGGACGCCGCGAACTACGTGCGTACATCAATCGCTGTGAACTGGCGCTGGGCGATTCTGAATACAATCGGCGTGAGCTCAGCGATCTGGGCTACCCTCGAACCGCGGTCCTCCCCGTCGTTCCCGACTTCAGTCACCTCGATGCCCCTCCCGATCGCCGGCTGGCCGCACTCGACGATGACTGGACCAACGTGTTGTTTGTCGGCCGCGTGATTCCGAATAAGAAGTTCGAGGATGTAATTCGCGCCTTCCACGCATACCGGACTCGTCACAACGCGCGATCACGACTGCTGCTGGTCGGTTCCTACGGTGGCTTCGAGAAATATCTGGCAATGCTCCAGGGGCTGGTCGCGAGGCTCGGCACACCGGACGTCCACTTCCTCGGTCACGTGACGAACGAGGAGCTGACCGCGGTGTACAACGTCGCCGACTTGTTCCTCTGCGCGAGTGAACACGAAGGGTTCTGCGTCCCGATAGTGGAGGCGTTTTACAAACGGGTCCCCGTGCTCGCGTACGCCTCGACGGCGGTGCCGGCCACGATGGACGGCGGCGGCGTCCTGTACGACCACAAGGATCCGCTGGAGATCGCGCGGCTGATGGATGTGGTGCTCGACGACCCGCGCATCCAGGACGCCGTGCTCGAGTCGCAGGATGCGTCGCTTCACCGTCTTCTCGCCCGGGACTTCGCCGGGACGCTCCTGCGATTCGTTGACCAGACGCTGGCCATGCCGCCGCGCGAAGCACCCGACGTCCCCTGGGATTTCTGGCCGCAATTCGACCAGTTCGATCGGTTTGAAGAACTGCGGCAATTCAGGCCGGCACTCTATCGGGCACTGCCGTTGGATCCGCGACTCGCGGCTAGCGACTCGCGACTCGACACCACTGAATCATCGGACGCGAGCGGCGAACTGCGAATCGCGAGCCGCGAGCCGCGAGCATGATCATCAATCAGTGGGTCCCCGCCGCCCACAAGGGGGACGCGATTGGCGACAGCGCGCGGAGCGTGCGCGGCATGCTGCGCGCGGCAGGTCACACGTCCGACCTGTTCGCGCTCACCATCGACGACGAGCTGCGTGGGGACGTGCGACCATTCGACGATCCCGCCGCTCGGCGCGGCGACGCGACCATTTTTCACTTCGCCCTCCCCTCGCCGATGACGGCGGCGTTCGCGTCGCTCGACGGCAGGCGCATCGTCCAGTACCACAACATCACACCGGCGTCCTTCTTCGCTCCCTATGACGCCGGCCTGTTCCGGCTCGCCGCGCTCGGCCGGCAGGAACTCGGGACGCTCGTCGGTCATGTCGACCTGGCGCTCGGTGATTCCGAATTCAACCGGCAGGAACTCGAGCAGATGGGGTTTGCGCCGACGGGGGTGATGCCAATCGCCGTCAACACCGACCGGATCACCAACGCGCCTCGTCGGCCGGCGCTGGAAAAGATCCTGGGTGACGGGCTGATCAACATCCTCTTTGTCGGCCGGATTGTGCCGAACAAACGAATCGAGGACCATGTCCGCCTCGCGGAGCTCTACAAGCGGAACATTGACAGCTACTACCGGTTCATCTTCGTCGGCCGCTACGACGGCGTGCCGAACTACTACGCGCAAGTCCGGGCGCTCATGTCGGAATTCCAGATGCTGCCGGATCGCTTCTGGTTCACCGGGCCGGTTCCGGATGACGATCTGGCGGCGTTCTACCGTTGGGCTGACGTGTACGTGTCGCTCAGTGAGCACGAGGGATTCTGCGTGCCGCTCGTCGAGGCTATGGCGGCCGACGTGCCGGTACTGGCCTACGCGGCAGGTGCCGTTCCCGAAACGCTCGGCGGCGCAGGCGTCCTGTTCGAGCCGAAGGACCTCGAACTTGCGTCGGAAATGCTCGGGATGCTCGTATACGATCGACCGGTTCGCGAACGCGTGCTCGAGGGACAAAGACGGAGGCTTGAAGACTTCGCGCCGCAGAGAATCGAACGGCGGCTCGCGGAAATCGTGGCAAGCCTCCACTGAATTGAGGATCGATTGAAGATTGCGTTCATCGTGCAACGATACGGCACCGAGATCCTCGGCGGGTCCGAGTATCACTGCCGTCTGATCGCCGAACGGCTGGCGCCGCGGCACCACGTCGAGGTGCTGACGACGTGCGCGCAGGATTACGTGACGTGGAAGAACGAGTACGCCGAAGGCTCGGACCGGGTTCGCGGCGTCACCGTTCGCCGGTTCGCGAACGCGCGCACTCGAGACATCCATGCGTTCAACCGGTACTCCGAGTGGATCTTCAACAACGCCCACAGCCGCGACGACGAGATGGAGTGGCTGCGCCAGCAGGGCCCGTGGTGTCCGCCGCTCCTCGAGTACATCGAGCGCAACCAGCACCAGTACGATGTGCTGATCTTCTTCACCTATCTCTACGCGCCGACAGTCGTCGGCGCGAAGATTGCGCCGCACAAGAGCATTCTCGTGCCCACCGCGCACGACGAACCGGCTATCCATCTCGACATTTACAAGGAGTTGTTCAGCCTCCCCGCCGGGCTTGCCTACAACACCGAAGTCGAGCGACGTTTCCTGACGACGCATTTCTCGATTCGGGCGATCGAGGAGGAAACGATCGGGTGCGGCGTCGACTTGCCGCACGCGCAGGAGTATCCGAGAGAACACACCCCTCGGCCAGGTGAGGCAGACGACGCGACCGACGATCAAGCCGTCGTCGACGACCCATCACCGACGTGGAGGCCGCATCTCGCGCATCGCGGAACCATGTTCCGCCGACGCCACCGCCTGCATGGCCCGATCGCGCTCTATGGCGGCCGGATCGATCCGGGGAAGGGCTGCGAGGAGTTGATCGAGTACTTCAGCACCTACGTGCAGGAAGGGGGCGACGCGTCCCTGGTGTTGATGGGCGTGAAGCTGATGCCGTTGCCGGAAGAACCGTTCATCCGCTTCGCCGGCTACCTGCCGGACCAGGAACGCGTCCAGGCTCTGGAAGCGGCCACGGTCGTCGTCGTGCCGTCGCCCTACGAGAGTCTTTCACTCCTGGCGCTCGAATCCTTCGCGGTCGGCACCCCGGTGCTCGCCAACGCCCGGAGTGAGGTGCTCGTTGAGCACTGCCGCAAGAGCAACGCCGGGCTCTATTACGCCGATCGCGACGAGTTCGTGGAAGCGCTCAAGGTATTGAACGCAGACCCGCGCCTCCGCGCGAAGCTGGGTCGCAACGGACGCGACTACGTTCGTAGCAACTATCGCTGGGACGTCATCCTGGCGAAGTACGAGCGCATGTTCTCGCGGTTGAAAACAACCGGACCGTCACGACGTTCGAGCGCCTAATCAACATCCTTCACTGTCGCGCTGCGATCAAGTTGTAGAGATAGAACAGGAGAAAAGAGAAAGGAGAAAGACGATGAATGGCGTGGAAACCTGCGGACGACTCTCCTAATCGCGGTTGACCGCGCCGACCTCGTCGCCTTCGTCGATGTCTTCGATGTCAGAAAGCTCTGATCCGGTGCGACCGCCGAGCGCTCCGCGTTTCCGGCGGGGGCGGATGTCGTACCGTTTGATCATCTCGTTCAGCGTCGTCGCCTTGATGTGCAGCAGCTCTGCGGCGCGCTTCTGCACTCCGCCGGCCGCCTCGAGCGTGGACTCGATCAGACGCTTCTCGAAGTCGGTGATGACTTCCTTCAACGAGATGCCCTCGGGCGGGACGATGAACTGCGGCATCTGGAAGCGCTTGCTGCTGCGGACATGATCGGGAACGAGATCGGCGTCGATCTTCGATCCCGTTGACAGCACGACCGCGCGCTCGATCACGTTTTCCAGCTCGCGGACGTTGCCGGGCCAGTCGTACTCCTGCAGCAGGTCGAGCGCGTCCGCCGTCAACTCGAGGTGGGTCTTGTTGTTCTCCTCGCCGTACTTCTCGAGGAAGTGCTGGACGAGGAGCGGAATGTCGTCCTTGCGCTCACGCAGCGACGGCAGCTGCACGGTGATGACGTGCAGCCGATAATAGAGGTCTTCGCGGAACTTCCCTTCCTCCATCATCCGTTGCAGATCGACGTTGGTCGCGGCAATAATTCGGACGTCGACCTTGATCGTCTCGACGCCGCCGAGCCGCATGAACTCGCGCTCCTGGATGACGCGCAGGAGCTTGGCCTGTGTCTCGAGCGGGATGTTGCCGATCTCGTCGAAAAAGATCGTCCCCTTGTCGGCCAGCTCGAACAAACCCTTCTTCGGATAGAGCGCACCGGTGAACGCACCCTTGACGTGTCCGAACAGATTCGATTCGAGGAGGTCTGGCGGCAGGTTGCCGGAGTTGACGGTGATGAACGCGCGATCGCTGCGCGAAGAATTCTGATGAAGCGAACGCGCCACCAGTTCCTTGCCGGTGCCGCTCTCGCCGTTGATCAGGATCGTCGTCCGGCTGGGGGCCGCCTGGATGATCAGATCGAAGACCTGCCGCATCCGCGAGCTGCGGCCGATGATCGCGCCAAAGCGGTTCGATCGCGCCTGCAGGTTCTGGCGCAGCGCGCGGTTTTCGGCGACCAGGCGCCGCTGCGCCAGCGCGTTCCGAAGCACGACAAGCACTTCATCGTTCTTGAACGGCTTGGTGATGTAGTCGTAGGCGCCGCGCTTCATCGCCGCGATCGCGTTCTCGACCGACGCGAATGCCGTGATCATCAACACCGGCATGTCGTCGTCTATTTTCTTCAGCTCGTCGAGCGCGGAGATGCCATCCATTCCCGGCATCATCATGTCGACGATCGCGGCGTCGAACGGAACCGATCGGGCGAGCTCGAGCCCCTCGGCGGCATTCGCCGCGAGCCGCACCTCGTAGCCTTCGCGCGTGAGCAGTGTTTCGAGGATCTCGCGCATGATCTCCTCGTCGTCGATGACGAGGATCGAGCCAGGCCTGACGGCGGACGCCGACACTTCGCTGATCATGGAACGCGGCATGATCAAGCCTGCCTGTTCCTGGCCTGCGCAGCCGCCGCATCGGCTCTGACCACAGCCCCGGGGAGCGACAACGTGAAGCGTGTGCCCTGGCCGACCGTGCTCTCGCAGTTGAGCGTGCCGCCGTGTTCCTGAACGATGCCGTAGGTGATCGAGAGGCCGAGACCGGTGCCCTTGCCGATTTCCTTGGTGGTGAAGAACGGATCGTAGATCCGCGACAGCTGCTCCGGAGGAATCCCGGAGCCGGTATCGCCGACCTCGACGATCGCGCCGGATTCCTCGCCCCTCGTCGCAATCGTCAGCCAGCCGCCGCGCGGCATGGCGTCGCGCGCATTGAGGAACAGGTTCAGAAACACCTGCTGCAGCTTGTATTCGACCCCCTGAATCAGCAGCGGCGACGGGCCGAGTTCCTTGCGCACCTGGATCCGACCGGTTCGCAGCTGATGCTCGAGCAGGACGAGCACGTCGTTGATGACGACGTTGACGTCGACGGCACCGCTGTCGGTCTGCGCCGGTCGAGCCAGGTTCAGCAGCCCGTTGACGATCTTCGCGGCGCGGAAGGTCTGTCGCTCAATCTTTTCGAGCACCTTGGTCGTGGGATCGTCGGGCTCGGCGCCCTGCAGGAGCATCTGCGTAAAGCTCGAGATTCCGGTCAACGGGGTGTTGACCTCGTGCGCGACGCCGGCGGCAAGCAGCCCAATCGACGCCATCTTCTCGGAAATCTGCAGCTGCTCCTCGAGCTGCACGCGAGCGGAAATGTCCTCGATCACGACGATGGTTCCGGCGATCGCGCCGTCCGAATCCCGAAGCGGAGTCGTGGCCATGTTGACGAGAAGCCGTCGCCCGGCGTCGTGCCGTGTCGTGAGCGGCACGCGATAGAAGGCGGCCCCATCGGGAGACTCGCGCCGGGCTGACCGCAGGACCTCCACAAATGCCGTCTCGAAGACCTCGTCCAGACGATGAGCGACGGCCTCCTCGTGCCGAAGGCCATACAGCTCTTCGAGCCGCCGATTCCAGCGCACGATTCGATCATCGCGGTTGACGACCGCCAGGCCGTCGTTCAGCGACTCGAGAATATTTTCGCTGAATTCCCGCATCCGTTCGAGCTCGTCCGCTTTGTTGTGCAGCTGATGGTAGAGGCGGCCGTTCTCGAGCGCGGTTGCCGCCTGGGCGGCGACTGCCGCCAGCAGCGCCATGTCCTCCGTACTCAGCGGCTCGCTGCTCGCCTTCCGCCCAAGAGCCATGACCGCAATCGTGCCTTCCTTCGACACGCACGGCACGAAGTAGTGAACGCCGGCTTCCCGCCAGAAGTCGATCTCGCGCGCGTCGATGCGGCGCTGCGCGAGCGGATCGTCGAGCGACAACGTGTGGCCGGCAATCAGGCGTGCGCCCGCTTCGGAAGTACGGGGAAGCAGCGGCGGCTGACCGGCGAATCCGATGTGCGCAATCGTCGTGAATTCCCCTTCACGGCCGGTCGCCGCAGGCGCCAGCATGAGCGCCATGCGATCCACGACGAGCGTCTCCATCACGCGGTGGACGAGGCGCTCGCTCAGGCGCTGGAGATCGAGGTCGCTGTTGAGATCGCGGGCGAACCCGACGAGCGCCCGGCGGTAATCGTAGCGATCGCGGTAGTAAACGCGATCGAGCGCGTTCTGAATGGCGTTCTTGACCGGCCGCGACAGGAGCACGACCACGATCGTCGCCAGCAGCGCGATGACGAAGTTCGGCCTGTCGCTGTTGCCCAGGAAAATCGCCCGCGCCACCTTCAACAGGACCGCGTACATCGCGGCGATGGCCGCCAGCGCCGCCGCATACACCAGCGCGCGCTTGATGATCACTTCGACGTCCATCAGCCGGTAGCGGACGATCGCCGATGCAAACGCGAGCGGAACGACGCCGAGCAGCACCGCCGTGACGTCGGCACCACGCATCGGCGTAAAGCCGAGCGCGAACGGCAGCGCGTATCCGAACACGAACGGCACGGCGCCAAACGCGGTGCCGCCAACGATCCAGCGAAGCTGACGGCGAGCGGTCACTGACCGCGCTCGGCCCAGCGCGCGGATCATGATGCCAAGACCGACGACCAGGCCGAGGCCCAGGCAGATCATCTCCCCGCGTTCGACGAGGGTGATCACGTTCGAGAACACCACGCCTTGCTGATGGCCCCGTGCAAGCGCGGAGACGCGACCGGCAAACAAGAGCACGGCAGGCAGATACAACAACGGAAGCGCCGTGCGTCCAGAGTCAGAATGCGCCCAGCTGTGCGGACGCTCGGGGAACACCAGCGCGAAGTGCACGATCATCGGCGGAAGGAGAAGCGTGCACACCACGTCCGCCCAGTAGATGACCCAGTCGAGCGTGTCCAGACGGCCGCTGAACGAAAACGCGAGCATGCCGAAGAACGCAACCGTGAGCCAGAAAAAGTGCAGCGTGGCTTCGTTATCCGGACGGCGGAATCTGACGCCGGCGCCGACGAGCAACGTAAAGATGCCGACAGACGCCAGCACGTAGTACAGCCCCCGTGCACCAGACGGGATCGGCGCCAGCTCCACTCGCAGCGGCTCCTGCGTCTGTGTTCGGATCAACGTGTAGATGAGCACGTCGCCCGACGCGGCGCGATGCAGGTGCGCCACCACGTCGGCCTCCGAGTCGACCGGCGTGCGGTCGATCTCGGCGAGGATGTCACCTGGCCGTACGCCGGCACGCGCCGCCGGCGTCCCCGTCGCAATTTCCTGCGCGACGACGCCGTCCGGAGTCGTGGCCCAGAGGACGCCATCCTCCGGTTCGCTCCACGTCGCGCGGACGTACATGTTCGCCACCGCGAGGCACAGGAGCAGCGCGACGACGGCCAGCTGAGCCGTCAAGCGAATGAGCGCCTGTGTGCGGTTTGGCGTGTTCAACACAGAGTCGGTCCTATACAGCGATCTCGTACGAACGAGCGGTGTCGTTCCGCGTAGCAATCCGCGTTCCCCGACCTCACTTTGTAGCATGAGTCTAAGTATATGAACCGATTGGACTTCTACGTCGGCTGTTGGCGGTTTTGACGCCGACTTCCAACGCCGTGGACCATCGCCTCAAAAACTTGGATCGCCGATTTTGAGGCAAAAAAACGTCCTGCCGGTTCGGCACCTTGCAGGACCTTCACGCACACCGAAAACGAGGGCCGTGAATCGCGCGAAACGTGCGCGATCGCCCGCCCGATCAGAACTTCACAAGGAACCCGCCCACCACGCGTTTTGGCGGACGAATTACGAGCAGTTCGTCATAGATCGACGCGGGGTCGTTGGGATCGCGGAACAGATTCCGCACGCCCACGAGCACTTCCCATTTGGTGTTGCCCAGACCGAATGGCAACGCCTGGTTCACCTGCACGTCGAATCGGGCGTCCAGACCGGCTGCGCCGCCCTCTGACGGTGCGAGGCTGCGCCGGGCGTACGCCGAATTCAGTTTGTAGAGCACGAACACCCGTGTGGCGGTTTCTGGAATCGCCGTCTGAACCGACGTCGTCAGATCGTGAATGTCCTCGTCCTGCTCTCGCATCAGGCTCGCGACCCACGGCCGCGCCTGGGCGGCATCGCCCAACGTATTCCAGTGGCCGTGCGAGTAGGAGTAGTCAACCGACCCGCTCACCCGTTTCAACGCGGAGGAACTCAGACGCACTCCCCATCCGTTGACGTCGACCGAGCCGGCGCCGCCGACGTAATAGTGACCTACGGAGCGATTGCCATCTGGTGAGCGCATGCCGAACAGGGTGATCGCCTGGTTGTCGACGCCTTGGAAAAAGCGGCGAACCCCCAACGAATAAATCCCGAAATCGCGCTCGACGAGCATGTCAACATTCCGTGCCCGCTCGACACGAAGATCGCCACCGCCGAGCGCCGAAAAAGTTCGCTCGGGAGGAAGCCAGGGTCCCGCAATCGCGGGAGCGAGGAACTCCTCGGCGCCTGGCGCCACCATCCGCTGTTCCACCACGGCGGTGACACGGAATGCCTCGCTCGGCTCGAGCGAAAGACCGACGCGCGGACTGAACAGGCCCGGTTGCACGAGATAGTCGTAGCGTGCGTACCGTCCGCCGTACTCGACCGAAACGCCGCCGACAGTCCATCGGTCGAGCGCGTAAATCTCGCCCACGTTCCGATTGCCGTCGCTCACGGCTGCCAGCGCAATCGGGTTGCCTCCCTGATAGTCCTGGGTGCTGTAGGTCAGGCCGAGATCATAGGAATGGGCGCCTTCGCGCTTCGATAGAAACGATCCCGAGACGATCCAGGAGGACAAATCTCCCTGGCTCATCGCGCCGCGCACCGACCAATCGCCAGCGGCAATCGGCGCACCAATCGCGAAGTAGGCGACACCGCGCGGGAGAATGTCGCCCGACAAGAAATGTCCCGGAGCAAAGGCGCTGGTCGTCAGCAGATTCACTTCGCCTTTGAACGGCAGATCGGCGAAAAACGATCCGAGCGCACCGGCAGCTGACTGGTTCAGGTGGCCGCCCATCGGATCATCACTGACCGGTGTGTCGTCCTCGTCGAGGACGACGACACTGGTCGAGTCCTTCAGGATGCTGCGGGTGAGATGACGAAGCCTCCACGCGGTATCGGTATGCGGATGATCGTCGTCGGCTTCCGTCGAATCGGTCGGTGCCACCGACGGCAGCGAAAAACCGGCCGCAAGGATTGGCCGAGCGGTGACTTCTGTCGCGGCCCCGCTGGTCGGGACGGCGGTTTCGAGCCGATGCAGCTGCAGGCGGTAAATTGACGCCGGGGTCACGCCCACGCGGACGGTTTCGCGCGGCGATGCGGCGAAGCCGGCAAGGTGCGCGCGGAGCGTGTAGTCGCCGGCCGGCAGCTTTTCAATCGAAAATCGTCCGTTGGCGTCGGTCACCGCCATCGCCATCGTTGCGCCCAGCGCCGACACCATGGCGCCCGGCAACGGGCCGCCGCGTTCGTCGCTGACGATGCCCTTGATGACGCCGCCGATGACGGCCGTGACGGTGCGCACTTCTGTGGTGCGCGCGGCCGCATGCGCCTGCGCGAGTGCGGACGAGGAACTGGCTGCCGTGGCAAGTGCCACAACCGCTGATGCCGAGAGCACGCGTTTCATGCGCCCCATGGCTCCTCCAGCCCTACGATCCCGCAACGGAAAAAGTGACGTCGCGTGTCAGCGACTGACGTGACGTCAGGTCCGTTACGGTGATGCCCAGACGATACTCGCCTTCCTGGAACGACGACAACAAAATCCCCTGCCCTGCCAGTATAGGCCCAGTGACCGGGTCAAAACCGCTTCCCATCACCGACGGCTTGAAACGCTGAGGCGGCGTCCTCGTGATATACCGCTCACCTGCCCGCGCCGGCGGATGAGCTTCGGTGTCGGAGGCACTCCCGCCCGGCGCTGCGTCATCCCGCCGGAACAAATGGTAATTCACCTCGATGTCGAAATTCTTCTCCGCCGAAACCGTCGGGTTGTAGATCAAAAAAACGACGATCAACTCGCGGCTGCGACGGAACGAGGTCGTTGCCGCCGGGTGAATCTCGTTCGTGCCCACCGCGTACGGCCGCTCGAGCACATCATCGCCCGACACCGGCGCCACCGTGTCGATGCCATCCGCGAGAATGACCGTGCTCGCGGCCAGCTCGCCGGTCCAGAAATCCGGGACCGTCAACGCCTGCTTCAGCACGGCACTCTTGAGATGCCGGTCCGAATTGAGCGGATCCGCAGAACGCTCACGAAGCGCGACGTAGACGTCGTAGTCGCCAGGGGCGACCGCGAAGCCGCGTGTAATCCGCACCGGCTGGCCGGCGGGCGCGCTCAACGTCACCGGGAAAATAATGTCGAACGGGTAATGCTCCCCGACGTCATGCCGAGCCGTCGCACCTTCCCGCCGCGCGGCTCGCACGTACATCAGCGCGTTTGCCGCCGTCAGGCCTGACCGGTCGATCGTCACCGTGAACGGCACGAACGTCCCGGCTTGCGCCTTGAAAAAATCGTTGCGCCACCCGATCGAAAAATCGGATGACGCGTGTCCCTCCATGGCCGCGTCGGCAAGGCGGAGCAGCGCTTCACCTTCCCGGCGCTGCGCGTCCTCGAGCCGATCCTGCGATCGGCGATCGACGCGAGTGTCCTGGGACGACGCCGCCGAAACCGCCACGGTACACGCGAACAGCACGGTTGCCAGGGTCGCCCGCCGCCATCGCGACCAGCCCTTCGCCAACTCGACGTGCTCGTGTCGCCCGCGCATGAAGCTGAGAATACACAGTGATAATACCACCCAAGTCAAAGACAGAACCAGCGGTTTGACAGGAGTCCGGCCGGGCGGGCGGCCCGCTCAAAAGGTCGCCAAAACCGTCGAAAATCCACGCCACTCCCGACCGGTCCATCGCCCGGCCCAGTCGGGGACATCGCGTCGTCAATCCCCCGCCTTCGCTTTCGAGCTTCGACGCGGTCTCGCCGGAGCCTTCGGCGCAGGCGGACGGGTGATATCATCACCGGCTTATGGCTCGCGTACCTCAGTTTCTGGACGTGAGCGTGTCACTCGCCGCAGGCATTCCCGCCTATCCCGGGAACCCCGAGTTCGAGTTGCAGCCGATCAAGCGCATCGCCGCTGGCGGCAGTTCGAATGTTTCGAAGCTGGTCATGGGCACGCACACCGGCACGCACGTCGACGCGCCGAGGCACTTCTTTGACGATGGCGCGGGCGTCGACGCGCTCCCGCTCGACTTGCTGCTCGGCCGCGCCCGCGTGGTCGAGATCACAAAACGAGGCGGCATCGGAAAGGACGAACTCGCAGCGGCTGGCCTCCGCGAGGACATCCGCGTGCTGCTCAAGACCTCGAACTCGGCGCTCTGGAACGGCGAGGGGTTTCACAAGGATTACACCTACCTCGCCGAGGACGGTGCGCGGTATCTGGTCGATCAGGGAGTCAAGGTGGTCGGCATCGACTACCTGTCGGTCGAACAGTTCAAGAAACCGGGCGCTCCGGCCCATCGCGCGCTGCTCTCGCAGTCAATCGTCATCATCGAGGGACTGAACCTCGCGGAAGCCGAAGCCGGGATGTACGAGATGTACTGCCTGCCGCTTCGCATTGCCGGGAGCGACGGCGCTCCCGCGCGCGTGATCCTGAAACGTTAGCGTCAATCGGAAGGATCTGCACGTGCTGGACGATGTGGTCGTCATGGTGCTGGCCGGAGGGGTCGGCGAACGGCTGTACCCGCTCACGAAGGAACGGGCGAAACCGGCGGTCTACTTCGGCGGCCCCTACCGAATCATCGACTTCACGCTGAGCAACTGCATCAACTCTGGCCTGCGCCGGATCTTCATCGCGCTCCAGTACAAGTCGCTGTCGCTGAGCCGCCACCTGCGGATGGGATGGAGCGTCGTCGCCGACGAGCTCGGCGAGTTCATCGAAATCCTCAGCCCGCAAAAGCGCGTAGGCGAACACTGGTATCTCGGCACCGCCGATGCGGTGTATCAAAATCTCTATTCAATCCTGCGCGAAAGCCCGCGGCAGCTCATCGTCCTCTCCGGCGATCATGTCTACAAGATGGACTACGCCAAAATGCTGCGATTCCATCGTGATCGCAAGGCGAGCGTCACCCTCGCCGCCATTGAAGTGCCCTCGGAAGAAGCACATCGCTTCGGCGTCCTGCAGGTGGATTCGGATCAGCGGCTGACCGGTTTTCTCGAGAAGCCGAAGAATCTTCCGGCCGATGAGCAGGTGCTGGCATCCCTCGGCATCTACATCTTCGACATGGACGTCCTCGTGCCGGCGCTTGAAGCCGACGCGCGACGGAACTCGACCCACGATTTCGGCAAGGACATCATCCCCGAGCTGATCGCGAAAACTCCGGTCTACGCCTACCGTTTCTACGACGAGAACAAGAAGTCGGCGAAGTACTGGCGCGACATCGGCACGCTCGACGCGTACTACGACGCGAACATGGATCTCTGCCACGTCAACCCGGAGTTCAATCTCTACGATCCGGAGTGGCCGCTGCGAACCAACCAGGTGCAGGCGCCGCCGGCCAAGTTCGTCTTCGCGGATGAAGGACGGCGCTGCGGCCAGGCGCTCGACTCGATCATCTCGGCGGGCTGCATCATTTCCGGAAGCCGGATCACCGCCAGCGTGCTCTGCCCCAACGTCCGCGTCCACAGCTTCTGCGACATCGACCAGAGCATTCTGATGCCGGGCGTGCGCGTCGGCCGGCACGCGAAGATTCGCCGCGCAATCATCGATCGTGACGTCTTCGTCCCGCGGGGCGCGCTCATCGGCTACAACGAAGAGGAAGATCGGCGCCGCCACACGGTCAGCGACAGCGGCATCGTCGTCGTCACCACCGATGACGAGCCGTTCATTGGCGACATTTCCGAAGAGGCGCTGCGCAACGAGCAGGACTTCGATAAGCGCGGAGCGGAGAAATAAAGGGACAAGGGAAAAGAGACAAGGAAAAGAGAGGACATCGCAGTGAAGATTCAGTCGGTAAAGGGGCGGGAGATTCTCGATTCGCGAGGGAATCCGACGGTTGAAGCGGACGTCACGCTCGAGGGTGGAGCGTCTGGTCGCGCGGCGGTGCCATCGGGCGCGTCGACGGGACAGCGCGAAGCGCTCGAACTTCGGGACGGAGATACGAAGCGATATCTCGGCAAGGGTGTGACCAGCGCCGTCTCGCACGTGAACGGCGAGATCGCCAAGGCGATCGTCGGCCGCGAAGGAGACCAGCGCGCGATCGACCGGGCGATGATCGATCTCGACGGAACGCCGAATAAGGGGCGGCTCGGCGCAAACGCGCTGCTGGGCGTCTCGATGGCGCTGGCACGCGCGAACGCCAACGCGCTTGGCCTGCCCCTGTACGCGCACGCGGCGAAACTCTACGGCACGTCAGCGGCGACGGTTCTCCCGGTGCCGATGATGAACATCCTGAACGGCGGCGCCCACGCCGACAGCAGCGTGGACTTCCAGGAGTTCATGGTGATGCCGGTCGGTGCGCGAACGTTCGCCGACGCGGTGCGCTGCGGCGCCGAAATCTTTCACGCGCTGCGCGGCATCCTCAAGAAGAAAGGGTACTCGACCGGCGTCGGCGACGAAGGCGGATTCGCGCCCAGCCTCTCCTCGAACCAGGAGGCGCTCGACGTCGTCCTCGACGCGGTCGGCCAGGCTGGATACAAGGCAGGAGAGACGGTGTATCTCGCCCTGGATGTCGCGTCGAGCGAGCTGTGGAACGACGACAGCAAGAAGTACGAGTTCAAGAAGTCGAAAGACAAGACCCGCAGCGCGGACGACATGGTGAAGCTGTACGAGGACTGGGTTCGCCAGTATCCGATCATCTCAATCGAAGACGGCCTTGCCGAAGGCGACTGGGACGGCTGGAAGACGCTGACCGGCGCCCTTGGCGATCGT
>Ga0207701_10003829_pt1 | contig 15394 bp, 17 predicted proteins | sample KBSSwiSSwithPhiX_FD_184294 | JGI IMG/M metagenome (GOLD analysis project Ga0207701, IMG submission 184294) | Switchgrass rhizosphere bulk soil microbial communities from Kellogg Biological Station, Michigan, USA, with PhiX - S5 (SPAdes) (version 2) | ecosystem: Environmental > Terrestrial >... | reverse complement strand
CCGGCGAGAAGACGGGCGAGGAGATCCTCTTTTCTCCCGCGCGACTGCCCCTGTGGTTCGACTACTTCTCGAACGACAACCTCCTCTACCAGATCAACAATCGCCTGGGCGCGGAAGCCGTGGTGCGCGCCCTGCCGGCGACGCGGCCGGCGGTGATCCTCGAGATCGGCGGCGGCTCGGGCTCGGCCGCCCTGGCCGTGGGCGAGCGACTGGCACGGGACGCGCGCCTGGCACGCGTCGGGAAGTACGTCTTCACCGAGATCGTGCCCACCTTCCTCCGACGCGCCGAGCGCACGCTCCGCGCCCGATTCCCGGAGCTTCCGGCGGAGTTTTCGCGTCTCGACATGGATCGCGATTTCGACGAGCAGGGCATCCCGCCGGAATCGGCCGACGTGGTGTACGCGGTGAACACCGTGCACATTGCCCGCGACCTCGGAGCGACTCTCGCGCGCATCCGCGCGGCCCTGAAGCCCGGCGGCGTCGCGGTCTTCTCGGAGTGCGTGCGGCCCTTCGCCGGCCAGCCGATCTACGTCGAATTCGTCTTCAACTTCCTCGAGAACTTCACGGGCGTCGCCACCGACGCGGAGACCCGGCCCAACCACGGCTTCCTGACGCCGGAGAACTGGCGCCGCGCGTTTCGGGCGGCGGGCTTCGAGAGACCGGAGATCCTGCCCGACGTGGAGGAGCTCGCGAAGCACTACGAGGCGTTCTTCGTCGCCGCGGTCTCCGCGCGCAAACCCGCCTAGGAACGTCGCCTTCGCTTGCGCGAAGACCTGCCCTGCGGGCACACGCGCAGAGTTAATCGGCCGGCTTCTTGCGCGAGGGATCGTCCCAGAACGGGAAGAAGCAGTACCACTGGTCGGGGTACTGCCGGACGTAGCGTTCGAGAATGGCGACATACCGCTCGAGGTTGCGGCGCAGGGAGAGATCCCGATTCTCTCCGTTCTCGACGAGAAGGGGCTCTTCCACGATCGCCCGATAGCGGCCATCCGGCATTCGCACGATGAAGGCCGGAAGGACGGTCGCGCCGGAGGCCATCGCGACGCGGAGGGGTCCCCGCGGGAAGTAGGCCTCCTGCCCGAAGAACCGCACCGCCACGCCCGTGTTGTCGAAGTCCCGGTCCCCCTGCATGGCCACGATCCCGTTCTGGGACAACACGCGCAGGACCGCGAGCGTCGGAATGAAACTCCGGTCGACGCGGATCTCGACGACGCCGGAGGCTTCGTGCAGGCGCCGGCGCTGACGCTCGACGCCCGGGAAGATGTCCGGCACGAGCACCACGTGGATGGGCTGCTTCATCTGGGCGAGCATCAATCCGCCGACCTCCCAGTTGCCCAGGTGCGCCGTCAGCAGCAGCACGCCCTTGCCCCGCAGACGCCCCTCGACGATGTGCGAGTAGCCGATGACGCCCTCGACGAGCCGTGCGGCGTCCGCGGGAGGCCGCGTCGCGAAGCTCATGAAGTCGACCCACGCCGCGAAGTGCGAGGCCACCATCGCCGAAGCCAGTGCGCGGACTTCCGGATCGTCCTGGGACAGCCCCCGGATGATCGACAGGTTCGCGCGAGCCGCGCGCAGATACTTCGGGCGCGCCCGGTAGTAGACCGCGGCCAGCAGCTTCCCGCCGCCGTGCATCAGGGGCCGAGGGAAGTTGCGGGCCGACGCGAGCGCTGCCGGAAACCAGAGGCGCGACGTGGCCGAGCCGAGCGCCCGCAGGAGCGGATTCCGGCTCGCCATTTTTTCCTGCACGGGAGGTATCCTAAGAGAATCAGAATGGCGCAGGCGGAGGGCCGGAGGCGCGTATGGCAGCCGCTCGCCGCCGCATTGCCGTTCGCGGTCTTCACCCTGCTCGCCCTGATCTCCTGGAATCGCTGGCTGGAGCCTTACGTCGACTCGGGTCGCGAGCTCATGGTCCCGTGGCGGGTGTCCCAGGGCGAACGGCTCTACAGAGACGTCGAGTTCCATCACGGTCCGCTCGCTCCTTTTCTCGGCGCGGCCTCCGATCGTGTCTTCGGCCGGTCGCTCCCCGCTCGGACGGCTCTCGCGGCGGCGGTCGCGCTTCTGCAGATCTTCGCCCTCCTGCGTCTCGCTCGCCGGATGCTTCCGGTGGGCCGGGCCGCCCTCGCCGTCTCGATCGCGGTCGCGGTCGCGGTCTTCCTCCGGCCGGGGGGATGGCTCTTCCCTTTCAGCTTCGACGCCGCGATCGCCGTGGCCGCGATGACGTGGGCCCTCGAGCTCGCCGCCCGCGGCGCGCCCCGACCGGATGCGCTCGCGGGCGCCTGTCTGTGGGCGGCTCTCTGTGCGCGTCTCGAGATGGGACTCGCCGCGGTCGCCGTTCTCGCCTTCGTCGTCGTCCATCGCCGCGAGCCCCGTCGGCTGCGAAGGCTGGCGCTCTGGCCCCTCGCGGCCGCGGCCCTCGCGTACGTCGCCATCTCCGCCGGCATCCCACTCTCGACGCTCGAGGCGGACGGCTGGCTGCGGCTGCTCGATCCGCCGGAGGCCTTTCGCAACGTGTACCGGGCCTACGCCGGGCTGGACCGTCCCGGCCTGCGCCTGACCGAGCTCGTTCTCGCGGGGGTCGTGCTGCTGGTCGTCGCGGCCCTCCTCGCGGCCGTGGCGGCCTTGTCCTCGAAGGCTTCGTCGTCGGCGCGCCGGTCCGGCCCCGTATTCGAAGCGGCGGCCATCGCCGCGCTCGCGGCCATCGCCTTCGTCCGCCTTCGTCCGCCCGCGGGTCTATCCGAGAGCCTCGGGCTCTTTCCGCCGCTCGTGCGAGTCGTTCCGCCGATCGTCGTCGCCGCGGCGGTCTGGCGCCTCGTTCTCCGGCTGGGGCGGCGCGATCCGCAGGGCGCTCTGGCCCGCGTCCCGGACGCCGTTCTCTGGATCGCGGCCCTCTTCGCCACTCGCCTTCTGCTCGCCGCCGGCTACGTGGGCCCCTACGACGCATTCTTTCTGCCGTTGCCCCTGATCGTCTGCCTCGTCGGTCTCTTCGGGCTCGCCGAGCGCGCGTCCGCGTCCGTCGGCGCGTCCCTTCCGCGCCTCGCCACGACGGCTCTCGCGCTCTTTCTGGTCTTCCGCATCGCGGCGCTCGCGGACGTTTACCGAAGGCCCGGGTGGACCCGCGTCGAGACGCCGGCCGGCGCCGTGGTGCTGCGGGAGCCGGTGGCCACGACGACCCGCCTCGCCCTCGCGGACCTCGCGGACAGGCTTCCCGAGGACGGCACTCTCGCGGGCTTTCCGGAAGTCGGCTTCTTCAACTATGTGCTGGGAAGAAGGAATCCCTTTGCCCACGAGCAGTACTTCCCGGGACATCTCGAGGGAGAAGCCGCCGCGCGTTTCGCGGAACAGTTCGCGGCGCATCCGCCGGATGTCACGGCCTTCGCGAACGTCCTCGCCGTCGGCGAAGGCACGCGCGTGTTCGGCGTGGACTACCTCCCGGGCCTCGACCGCGCGATCCGGTCGAGCACACGGACGCTGACGGTCCACGGCCCGGGAGCGCGGCCGGAGGCGCGCATCGGCGACCCCGATTTCTTCGTCGAGCTCCGCGTCCCCGGCTCCTTTGAGGCGGCCGGGCCGTGAGGCTCGATCTGGCGGTCGCCCGAACGTTCGGGCTGTCCCGACGCGCCGCGCGCGATGCCGTGCGCGCGGGGCGGGTGGACGTAGGCGGCCGGACAGTGGACGAGCCGGGAACCGACGTCGAGCCCGAGACGAAGGTCGAGCTGCATGCGAGCCGCCCGGCGCGTCGTCGCGTGCGCGCGCGCCTGTCGGTCCTCCACGAAGACGGCGACGTGATCATCGTGGACAAGCCGGCGGGCCTCCTCACGGTGCCGACGGAGGCGCGCGAGAAGGACACGCTCTGGAGCCGCGTGCTCTTCTATCTCCAGCATCGATACGGCGGACGGCCGTACGCGGGCATCGTGCATCGGCTCGATAAGGACACTTCCGGCGCGGTGGTCTTCGCACGGAACCGGGCGGCCCTGCACTTCCTGCAGGAGCGGTTCCGCGAGCACGCCATCGACCGGGAGTACGTCGTGATCGCCGCCGGCGCGGTCCCGGACCAGGGGTCCTACGACGCCGACCTGGTCCGCGAACCGGGCCTCCGCCGCAGCGTGGCGCGCCCGGGCCAGGAGGGACGCAGGGCCGTGACGCACTATCGCACCCTCGAGAAGCTTCCCGACGCGAGCCTCGTCGCGGCGAGGCTCGAGACGGGCCGCACGCACCAGATCCGTGTGCACTTCTCGGCCGCGGGGCATCCGGTTCTCGGCGATCGCGTATACGGTCCGCGCGACGCCGAGCACGAGGCCCCGCGCCAGATGCTCCATGCGAGGACGCTCGGATTTCCTCACCCCGTCACCGGGCGGCGCGTGACGGCGGAGTCCCCCCTGCCGGAGGATTTTTCCGCGACGCTGGAGACCCTTCGAAGCCAGAGTCGAAGCCAAACCCGAAGCGTACAAACGAAACGGCCCGGCGCTGTGGAGCGCCGGGCCGTTGAGAAAAGCGAGGGATATCGGAAAAAGGGGCCTAAGCGAGGACGATGACCACGACCCGGCGGTTCTTCGCCCGACCGTCTTTGGTCTTGTTCGACTCGACCGGCTCGTTGGCGCCGTAGGAGATCGTGGACATCCGGTTGAGCGCGACGCCCTGCTTGTTGAGGTAGCGGCGCACGGCTTCCGCGCGCTGCTCGCCCAGCTTCAGGTTGTACACCTCGTCGCCCGTCGAGTCCGTGTGACCCTGGATCTCGAGGTAGACGTTCTTGTTCTCGCCCTTGAGCCGCTCGGCGAAGGCATTCAGCTGGTCTTCGGCTTCCTTGGAAAGCTCGTGCTTGTTGACCGGGAACTTGGCCGCGTCATCCGAGAGGACCAGGGCATAGACGAACTTGCCCTCGGCCAGCTTGCCCGCCTGCTGCGCGCGCTCGAGAGCCTGGCGCGTGGCGTTGTCGAGCTCGGCCAGCTTGGTGTCGTGCGCCTTGACCTTGGTCTGCGTCGCCTCGACCTGGGACTCGACCTCGTTGATCCGCTTATCCGTCGACGCGCTGCTTTTGGCGACTTCCTCCCCGACGTACGTCTTCGTCGCGCACGCCGTCAGGCCCGAAATCCCCAGAAGGAGCGCTCCCCCCGTGAGCATGGTTGAGACCCACCGTACTTTGTGCATCTGCACCTCCACAAAAGTTTAGGACCCCCCGGGGGCGGTTCCCCGATATCCCCGGCGTGTCCGAACGACCCAGGAGCCTGGTTTCGCTACGGACACAAAAACGATGCGATATTTTACATCCCCCTTACCGGACGGAGCAAACCCCAGCAAATACTGCTGCCTGACCTCGCTGGAGATGCGCGCGGCCAGGGGGCGCAGGTCGTCGTCGCGGCCGACGAGATGCATTTTCCCGCCGCTCGAGCCCGCCAGAAGCTCCAGGTTTTCGATCGACATTTCCCGGCGTTCCTGCTCTTTCACCACATCAAACGATGCATTCTTCATGCCGATCGCATAGACGGGCACCGAGACCCGCTGGAGGATCTCGGCCATCTTGGCCGCCGAGAGCTCGCTGGCGTTGTCCACGCCGTCGGTAAAGAGCACGATCGCCCGCTTGTTGTTGCGCCCCTTCATGAGCTCGGGCGTCATGGCCACGGCGTCGAAGAGGGCGGTCTGACCCGAGGCCTCGAGATCCCACAGCTCCTTGACCAGGCCGGCCGGGTCCGGGGAGGAGTCGGAGACGAGCCGGACCTTCCCCTCCGAGAAGGTGAAGAGGGCGAAGTCGTCGCCGGGCACGCGGTTGCGGAGGATGCTCCGGATCGCGTTCTTGGCGTTCTCGAGCTTGCTTCCGACGCCCATGCTGCCCGAGGTGTCGACGAGAAACGCGAAAGAGACCGCCGCGCCCTCGTCCCGCTCGAAAGTGTCGAAGTCCACGCGGGAATCTCCGACGCGGATGACGAAGTCGTCCTTGGTCAGGCCCTCGACGTATTTCCCGTCTTTGTCCGTGACGAGCACAGGCAGCATGACGTACTCGGCCCCCGCGCTCTCCGAGTACGAGGGTGGGTCTGGCTCCTGGGCGGCGATCCGCACCGGGACCGCGGCGGCGAGGGCCAGAAGCACGGCGGCTGCGAACAGGCGCTTCACCGACTAATTATAAGGCCGCAGGCGCCCCGAAGCTTCCCCGGCGCCCTGTGTAGACTGTCCTCGCTTGACGACGCCCGCCCCTTCCGTGGTCCTCGTGAGGCCCTGGAATCCAGCCAATCTCGGGTCGGTCGCCCGCGTCGTCAAGAACTTCGGCCTCCGGAGCCTCTCGCTGGTCGAGCCCGCGGTGGCCGCCGACGAGGAGTCGGGAAGGCTCGCGGCGGGAGCGGACGACGTCCTGGCGGCGATCACGCGGTTCGGAAGCCTGGCCGAGGCTCTGGCGGGGTACACGGTCGTCGTGACGACGTCGTCGCTGCGCGGGCGCGGAAGGACCCGCTCGATCGATTTGTCGGAGCTCCCGGGCTACCTCGCTTCCGCGGGGGGGCTCGCCGCCGCGGGTGGCGCGGGAGTCGCCTTCGTCTTCGGGCCGGAGCGGAGCGGACTCACCGAGGACGAGCTCGCGCGAGCCTCCGCCTGCCTCCGCCTTCCGACCGACCCCGTGTTTCCCACCATGAATCTGTCGCACGCCGTCGCGGTCGTCCTGGCCGTCGCCACGGCGTTCGCCGCGCCGGCGGCGGCTCGCGGGGCCAGCGAAGAGGCCGAAGAGCTCGCGCCCGCTTCCGAGATCGAGGCGGCCGTCGGGCACTGGGACCTGGCGCTCGAGGCCATCGACTTCTACGACACGGGGCACCGCGACCGTTCGCTTCGAGACTGGCGCAAGCTCGTGGTCGCTCGTCCCCTGACCACGCGCGAGGTCGCGATCCTGCGAGGCGTGGCGAACCGGATCATGGTCGCGCTCCGCCTCCGCAAGAGCTGAGCGGGCAGACCGCGGAGGTCCCGGGCATCGGACCACTTCCGCGGGAAGTGGCTCTTTCCAACGGCCGACGGACTGGTCACACTGACGCTCGCGTGGACCCGCGCACCCCGGTTTCGCAGCTGCGTTCGCTCTTCCCCGCTCTTTCGCGGGTCACGTACCTCAACACGGCCACGACCGCTCCGGGAGCCGCTCCGGTTGTCGAGGCGCTTCGGCGGGCCCAGGACGCGTGGGCTTCCGCCCGGTTCGACTGGGGCGGGTGGGAGGCCGACGCCGAAGCCACGCGCGCGCTCTTCGCGCGCCTGGTCGGCGGCCGGGCCGAGGAGGTCGCTCTCGTCACGTCGCTGGCCGAGGCCGCCGCGTCCGTCGCCGCGAGCCTCTCACCCGGCCGCGTGGTCGTGGGCGCGCGCGAGTTTCGAAGCAATCTTTTTCCGTGGCTCGCGCTGGCCCGCCGCGGCTTCGAGATCGTCGAGATCCCGGCTTCCGACGGGGTCGTCTCGACCGAAGCCTTCTGCTCGGCGCTCCGGCCGGGGACGGTGCTCGCCGCCGTCAGTGAAGTCCAGTCGTCGAACGGCTTCCGAGTACGGCTCTCACAGATCGGCGCCCGCTGCCGGGAGATCGGCGCGCGCCTCTTCGTCGACGTCAGCCAGTCTCTCGGCGTGCTGCGCTTCGACGCCACCGACGCGGGCGCGGACTACGTCGGGGCCCACGGCTACAAGTGGCTGCTGGCCCCGCGCGGCGCGTCCTGGCTCTGGGTCCGGAGCGAGCGTGTGCCGGAGCTGCGGCCTCTCGCGCCGAGCTGGAAGAGCGTCGAGTCCCCGTTCGCAGACTTTTACGGCGGACCGATCGAGCCGCTGCTCGCCTCGTCCGCGCGCCGGCTCGACGCGTCCCTCGCCTGGTTCTCGTGGGTCGGCGCGCGCGCAGCGCTGTCGCTCGTGACGTCGCTCGACGGCGAGGCCGTCGAGAGGCGCTGCCTGGGTCTCGCCGCCGCGTTCCGGAGCGCCGCGGCCGAGCGAGGCCTCGTTCCGGCGCCGGTGGAGATTCCGTCGCAGACGGTGGCCCTCACGGTGCCCGATGCCGAGGCGCTGCGGGCGCAGCTCTCGGAGCGGGGCATCGTCGCCGCGGTGCGCGGGAGCTCCCTCCGTATGGGCTTCCACGCGTTCAACGACGAGAGCGACATCGCGGCGGCCCTCGCCGCGCTGGACGCGGCGGGCTAGAGAAGTTCCGCTTCCGCGAAGAAGAAGGTGATCTCTTTCGCGGCGTTCTCGGCGGAATCGCTTCCGTGGATCGCATTCCGCTCGATGTCGGTCCCGTAGAGGTTGCGGACCGTGCCCGCGTCGGCCTTGCGGGAGTCGGTCGCCCCCATCGTCTTGCGGAGGTGGGCGACGGCGTCCGCCCGTTCCAGCGCGGCCACGACGACCGGGCCCTCGGTCATAAAGCGGACGAGGGCGTCGAAGAACGGCCGTTCGCGATGGACGCTGTAGAACGCCCGGGCCTGTTCGGGCCCGAGGCGCACCCGGCGCAACCCGATGAACCGGAAACCTTCCTTCTCCAGGAGCGCCAGGATCGCGCCGGCCCGTCCCGCGGCGACCGCGTCCGGCTTGACGATGGTGAGCGTGCGTTCCAACGTGTTCTCCTTCGTTTCTAGAACTCTCGAATCGCGGGCGGCAGCCGGTCCTGCGTCGATACGCCCGCGCGCGCGAGCGCCTCGAGCAGCCGCCGGGGCTCCTGCGAGCCGATCATGAGGGTCGAGCCGTCCATCCGGGTCAGCAGAACTCCGCGGTTGCCCCGCGCGTTGAGGGCGCGCTTCTTGCCGAAACCGCGGATGCCCCAGCCTCCGTACTCGGCGATCGGCCGGTACTCGACGGCCTCGGCCTGGCGGATCTCCGCGACCGGGACCTGCGTCCGATAGAAGACGCCGAACCGCACCGTGACGGCGTCGTTCGTGACCCGGGTGGACTGCCGCATCGTCGCGACGGCCGCGAGGATCGCGAGCACGAGAACGGCGACGAGGTAGATCCAGGCGGAGAAGCTCTGGGTTTCCTCGAAGAGCGGTGCCCCATTCATCGTGTCTCGCTCATCGTCCGAGCGCCTCTTGGGCATTCTCGAAGATTGCCGCGTCGTTCATCGTCCGAGGGCCTCTTTCACCCTGGCTCCGATGTCCGCCGGCGACTTCACGACGGCGATGCCCGCGGCCGTGAGCGCCTTCATCTTCTCGGCGGCCGTGCCCTGCCCGCCGGCGATGATGGCTCCGGCGTGGCCCATCCGGCGTCCGGGCGGAGCCGTCTGTCCCGCGATGAACGAGACGACGGGCTTGCGGAAGTTTCCGGCGACCCAGCAGGCCGCCTCCTCTTCCGCCATGCCGCCGATCTCGCCGATCAGGACGACGGCCTCGGTGGCGGGATCGTCCTTGAAGGCCGCGAGGCAGTCGATGAAGTTGGTGCCGTTGATCGGATCGCCGCCGATCCCGATCACCGTCGACTGACCGAGACCCAGCCGGGTGAGCTGGTCCACGGCCTCGTAGGTCAGGGTTCCGGAACGCGAGATCACACCGACGCCGCCGGGACGGTGAATGCGGCCCGGCATGATGCCGATCTTGCACTCGCCCGGCGTGATGATGCCCGGGCAGTTCGGTCCGATGAGACGCACGGGCTTGTCGGCGGCGGCGCGCCGGTCGAGAAACGCCCGCGCCCGGAGCATGTCGTTGACCGGAATCCCTTCCGTGATGCACGCGATGACGGCGACGGCGGCGTCGGCGGCTTCGACGATCGCGTCGGCCGCGAACGGCGGCGGAACGAAGATCATCGACGCATTCGCGCCGGTCTCGCGGACCGCGTCCGCGACCGTGTCGAAGACCGGAATGCCCTCGTGGATGGTCCCGCCCTTGCCGGGCGTCACGCCGGCCACGACCTGCGTCCCGTATTCGCGGCAGGCCAGAGCGTGGAACGTGCCCTCGCGCCCGGTCAGGCCCTGGACGAGGAGGCGCGTCTGCTTGCCGACCCAGATGCTCACGTCAGATCTCCCAGCCCGGGCGCGACGGAGGCGCCGCAGCGGCGGCGTTCGCCGCGTCGACGACCTTGCGGGCCCCGTCCGCGAGCCCGTCCGCGGGCGTGATCTTCAGTCCCGACTCTCGCAGGATCGCCTTGCCCTGGTCGACGTTGGTCCCCTCGAGCCGCACGACGACCGGGATCGCGAGTCCCATCTCGCGCACGGCGGCGACAACGCCCTTGGCGATGATGTCGCAGCGCATGATGCCGCCGAAGATGTTGATGAGGATCGCGCGCACGTTCTTGTCCGAGAGGATGATGCGGAACGCGTTCTTGACCTGCTCTTCGTTGGCGCCGCCGCCGACGTCGAGGAAGTTGGCCGGCTCGCCGCCGGCGAGCTTCACGAGATCCATCGTGCCCATCGCCAGCCCCGCGCCGTTGACCATGCAGCCGACGTTGCCGTCGAGCTTGATGTAGTTGAGGCCGTAGCGCGAGGCTTCGACCTCGAGCGGATCCTCCTCGTGGAGGTCCCGCATCTCCTTGATGTCGGGGTGGCGGAAGAGCGCGTTGTCGTCGAAGCTCATCTTGGCGTCGAGCGCGAGCACGTCGCCCTGCTTCGTCACGAGAAGCGGATTGATCTCGGCGAGGCTCGCGTCGGTCTCGACGTAGGCTCGGAAGAGCGACTGCAGGAGCGCGACGCCCTTCTTCAGGCTCTCGCCCGAGAGCCCCAGGGCGAACGCGATCTTGCGGGCCTGGAAGGGGAACATGCCGAGCGTGGCGCTGATCCCCTCGCGAATGATCGCGCCCGGGTCCTTCTCGGCGACTTCCTCGATGTCCATGCCCCCGGCCTTCGACGCCATCAGGACCGGGACGCCGCGCGAGCGGTCGAGCGTCACCGAGAGGTAGAGCTCGCGATCGATGTCGAGCGCTTCCTCGATCAGGACCTTGCGGACGACGCGTCCGGCCGGGCCCGTCTGGGGCGTGACCAGCGTCATCCCGAGGATGCGCTTCGCGAGGTCGTGCGCCTCCTGGGGGTCTTTGGCCAGCTTGACGCCGCCACCCTTGCCTCGGCCTCCGGCGTGGATCTGGGCCTTGACGACCGCGCGGCCGCCGAGCCTCCGCGCGATCTCTCGAGCCTCCGCCGGGCTGTCCGTCACTTCGCCCCGAGGCACCGCGACGCCGAAGTGCGCGAGGATCGACTTGGCCTGGTATTCGTGGACTTTCATGCGGAAAGAGCCGGGGATTATAGAGGAAGTCGAGGCTCGGGCGTCGAGGGCCGCGTATGGAAGCTCAAAGGCGGAAAGCCGCCAGGGTCGAAAGTCCCATGGCCGACAGGCCGGCGAATACGACCGCGGAAGTCGCGGCCACGAGGCGCCGGGCCCGCGTCCCGACCGCGAGGCCCCAGGTCTCGGTGAACGTGTACAGGCCGGTCGAAAGGTGGAACGTGGCCGAGAGGATGCCTGCGACGTAGGCCGCGCGGATCCACGGGTTCGCGAGCGCGGCCTGCATGAGCCGGAAAAGATCCAGACTTTCGTGATCGTGGATCTGGACGAGCCGCGCCGTCCAGAGGTGGAAGAGCATGAAGGCGAAAAGCACGACGCCCGTCGCACGCTGGGCGATCCCGATCGCGCGGCGACGGGGAGTCTGCGGAGATCGGCCGGAGCCCGCCGGCTCCGCCGCGATGAGGAACAGCCCGTAGATCCCGTGGAAGAAGAGCGGCGCCGCGATCAGGAGGATCTCGATCGCGACGAGGAAGGGAGTGCTCTGGAGCTGCCGCGTCATCGCGTTGTAGGCGTCGGCCCCCTTGCGGGCCTCCGTGTTCGCCGCGAGATGGAAGACGAGAAAGACGCCGACGGGGACGACGCCCGTCAGGGAGTGCAGCCGGCGGGCGAGGCGGCGCGGGGCCTCGGCCATCCTGCGGCCGCCGTCAGACCTTCAGGATGCGGAAGAGCTCGCGGACGGCATCGGCGGACTTCTCCAGGGCCACCGTCTCTTCGGGCGTCAGAGCGATCTCGACGATCTGCTCGACTCCCCCGCTTCCGAGCTTCACGGGCACGCCGAGATACACGTCGCTCATGCCGTACTCTCCCTGCAGATAGGCCGCGCAGGGCAGGATCTTCTTCTTGTCGCGCAGCACGGCGTCCACCATCTCGACGACGGCCGAGGCCGGCGCATACCAGGCCGAGGTCTTGAGCAGGTTCACGATCTCGGCGCCGCCGTCCCGCGTCCGCTTGACGATCGCGTCGATCTTCTCCTTCGAAAGCAGTTGCGGAAGCGGGATCCCGGCGACCGTCGAGAACCGCGGCAGCGGCACCATCGTGTCGCCGTGGCCTCCGAGCACGAAGGCGTGCGTGTTCTCGACCGAGACGTGCAGGGCCTCTGCGATGAACCAGCGCATGCGCGCGGAATCGAGGACTCCGGCCATGCCGAAGACCCTCTCGCGCGGAAGCTTCGAGACCCGACGCGCGACCTCGCACATGGCATCCAGGGGATTCGAGACCACGATGAAGATGGCCTTCGGCGAGCCCGGGAGGACCTTCCGGACGACGTCCGAGACGATGCCCTCGTTGGTCGCGACCAGGTCGTCGCGGCTCATTCCGGGCTTGCGCGGGATCCCGGCCGTGATCACGACGACGTCGGATCCGGCCGAGATGTCGTAGGCGTTGGCGCCCGTCATCCGGGCGTCGAACTTCTCGACCGGCGCCGACTCCATGATGTCGAGCGCCTTGCCCTGGGGCACGCCCTCGAGGATGTCGATGAGAGCGACGTCCGCGAGCTCCTTCTCGACGATGCGCTGGGCGACCGTGGCCCCGACGTTGCCGGCTCCGACGACCGTGACCTTGTTCCTCATGGGCGGGGGATTCTATCTGAGCGGCCCGCTGCGCGGGCCAACCGACGAGAGAGGGGAAGTCGCGGGAGGTTCCTCTCCCGGGAATTCGCAGGGACGGCCTTATCATCCATCGGAATGAACGAAGCTCCTCCGCGCCGGGGACTGCTCGTGGCCGCGGCGATCGTCCCGCTGCTGGTCGCGGCCGCACTGTGGCTGCCCCGCTGGTGGGAGAACCGGGAGTACCGCGAGGCCGAGAGGATCGCCGGGATCGGCGCTCCGATCATGCCGGGCACTCTGGCCGAGGCGCGCGCCCGCTTCGACACGGGCGTGGCGACGGACGACGTCGTGGCGAGGATCGGAAAGCCCTCGATGTCGGTCGCCACGGAAGGCGCCGATTCGCGGCGCGAGATCTGGACCTACTATTTCTCGGACGGCACGATGATGCTCAACGTCACCGACGGGCGAGTCCAGCGGGTCTCGACGAGCTTCGGAGCGCCGAAGATCCCGACTTCGGCGCGGCCGGAATGACCGAGCGCGCGCCCGAGTCGTCCAGCCAGGCCGCGGGGGCAGAAACCCGCGAGCCGTCCATCCGCGTCATCATGATGCCGAAGGACACCAACGCGTACGGGACCATCTTCGGCGGCGTCATCCTCTCCTACATCGACCAGGCCGGCGCCGTCGAAGCCAAGCGGCACGGCGCCGAGTTTCTCGTCACGGTGGCGATGCGCGAGGTCGTCTTCCACGAACCGGTCTACGTCGGCGATCTCGTGTCTTTCTACACACGTCTCGTCCGCATCGGCCGCACGTCGATCACGATCTCGGTGGAAGTCGTGTCGCAGCCGGGCGAGGGTCTCGGCACCCGCGTGAAGGTGACCGAGGCCGAAGTGACCTACGTGAACCTCGACAAGAACCGCCGGCCGATGCCGATCGCGAAAAGGTAAAGGGTCGCCGAGGCCCGAAAATACGAAGGCCCCGAATCTTCGGGGCCTTCTTCTTGCGCCAGCCGAGCAAAAGCCCGGCAATGGGAGCTCGCTGAAATCGATACTACTCCAAATCACCACTCCCCGTCTTCTTCAGATTCGCCGCCGACATCGGGGCCTCCGATTTCCTCCTCGAGGGCCTGGAGCTCCGGAGCGTCCACTTCGAGCTCGCCGGCCGAGAGCTCCTCCTCCCGCCAGCCTTCCTCTCCGTAGCTCTCCCCCGTCGGCGAAGCCACCGCCGCGAGCGGAACCGCCGCGACGTCCGATTCGCGCACCGGCAGCCCTCTCCGGCGCGAGGTTCCCCTCGCCGCCCTCGGCGCCTTCGCCGTGATTTCGGGGGGCGCCGTGGCGGGCACGGCTCTCGCGGGCGCGGCTTTCACAACGGCCGCCCTGGCGGGGGCCGCCTTCTTCGGCGCCGCTTTCTTCGCCCTCTTCTTCGGCGCCGCCTTCCTCGCGGCCTTCTTCGGGGCCGACTTCCTGCGCGTCGAGGCCGCCTTCCGGGCTCCGCGCCCCGTCTTGCGGACCGACTTCTTCGAGGGCTTCCTTCCTTTCTTCGCCGTCCTGGACGCCTTCTTCTTCTTCGCCACACCGTCCTCCTGTGCCGGCTCCGCCGGAAGCCGGATCATACAATCGGGGCCTTGTCGAGTGGAGACGGCGCGGCGGAGTCGAAGCGAAGCCGGGAGGACCGCGTCGCGATCACACCGAGGCCCGACGGCCTCCTGGTTTTGATCCAGCCGCTCGCGCGCTCACGCTCCTGGCGAGTGCGCATGGGTCTCATCGGAGGGGCCGTCAGTGTGGCGGCGCTCCTGGGCTGCTTCCGGCTGGGCCAGGCCTGGGAGGCGGGCCTTCGGCGACTGGACTTTGGCGACCTGCCGCTTCCGATCCTCATCGTGCTGTCCCTGACGCTGCTCGTTGCCGCTCCGCTCTCCCTCCTGGGCCTCGCCGCGCTCGCCTTCGCCGAAGAGTCGATCGAAGTCGACGCGGAGGGGGTGACCGTGCGGCGCACGGCCTTCGAGAAGACACGGATCGCACGCATCGCCCGCGCCGAGCTCGAATGCTGGCGGGAGACCTACTGGCCCCTCTCCCCGTGGTGGACCTGGGCGGTCCGCCGGCTCGCGGCCCGATCCGGGGGCCGCCTCCATCCCGTGGCCGCCGCCGCGGGCCCCAAGGAGAAACGCCGCATCGGCGAGGCCCTCGCCGCCGCGACCGGGCGGCCGCTCGTGGACGACTTCGGCCGCCGGCTGCGCTAAACCGTCGCCTTCGCTTAAACGTCGCCTCCGCTTACTCGGGAGTCTGCGCCCTCCGGGCGCACCGGCGAGCGGCTCGCCCAAAGGGGCTCGACCGCTCGCCTGACTCCCTCGCGGCGCTCCGGCTCCCGCGGCGCGAACCTCCTCCCTCGCTTCGCTCGGGAGACTATGACCGCCGCGCTCCGCGCGGCGTTCCCTACTGCCGGGGGTTTGCCTTCTGTGGTCGGGTCGCGCCGCGAGCGACTGAGGCAGCGCCCCAGGCGAACCCCCGATCTGTCCGGAAGTTCTGGGGCAAGCCGCGTTCTCCCTCAAGATTTCCGGGTCTCGTCCCCCTGTCGGGCGTAGGATGAAGGCGCCCCGTGAGAGGGCGCATGCGACACGCCATCACCGGCGTTCCCTCGTCATGCCCGGCGACGACGTTCGGCCGACCCGAC
>Ga0207701_10003828_pt1 | contig 15395 bp, 9 predicted proteins | sample KBSSwiSSwithPhiX_FD_184294 | JGI IMG/M metagenome (GOLD analysis project Ga0207701, IMG submission 184294) | Switchgrass rhizosphere bulk soil microbial communities from Kellogg Biological Station, Michigan, USA, with PhiX - S5 (SPAdes) (version 2) | ecosystem: Environmental > Terrestrial > Soil... | reverse complement strand
AGCCCCCCATCCCCACGGCGCCCGCCGTGGTCGCATCTTACGACGTCGCGGCCGGCGCGACGTTCGGCCAGGCCGACACGCTCGCCGCGGGCGCTTCGATCGGGGCCGCCTGGTTTCCGCGCGGCGTCGGCCTGGGCGTCTGGGTCCTCGGCGCGGGCGATCTGGCGCGCACGATCGAGGTCGGTACGCACGAAGCGCGCTGGCGGCGGTCGACCGCCAGCCTCGAGCTCGCCGTGCGCGGGGCGCGCGGCGCGCTCGTGATCGACGGCCATGGCGGCCCCACCCTGGGCTGGCTCACGACGGAGGGCGTCAACTACGCGCAGAACCAGTCGGACTCCGCCGTATCACTCGGGGGCACCGCGGGAATTCGTATGGCGTGGTGGACCTCGCGACACGCTGCGCTCTGGGGCGACCTACGGGCGTCTTACTTTCCGCGGCCGGATTCCATCTATGGATCTGCCGCGGGAGCGACGGTGGACGAAGTGACGGCCCCGCGCTGGGCCGCGATCGCCAGCCTGGGCGTGGCCCTCGGTCGATCCCCACTTTCTCGGTAAGGTTCCCGTGACGCCGGGCGGTAGACACGGTGTCGTGTCCGCTCCCGGTCCCCAGGTCAGCCTCCGGGAAATGCCAGGCGCATCGCCGCCGGGGGCGGCCGTAGTGCCGGCCGCGGCGCCCGCGGCGCCCGCGGCGCGGCAGTCATTCGACGCCGTCTACCGCGCGCAGGCCAAGACGGTCTCTCGCTGGGCCAGCCGACTCCTGGGCCCGGGCGGCGACTGCGAAGACATCGTCCAGGAGGTGTTCATCGTCGTGCGGCACAAGCTGCCGCGGTTCGACGGCCGCGCCGAGATCACGACCTGGCTGTACGAGATCACCGTGCGCGTGGTGCAGGAATGGCGTCGGCGTCGCCGGTGGTGGTGGTGGGTGACGGGGCGCGGGCCCAGCCCGAGCCGCGGCCGCGCGCGGACGCCGCCGGAGCTCCCCGGCGCCGAAGCCCAGGATCCGGTGTCCCGGCTCGAGGAGCGCGAGCGCGTGCTGCTTCTCTACCGGGTTCTCGACGGGCTGGGCGAGGCGTACCGCACGACCTTCATCCTGTTCGAGCTGGAAGGTCTCTCCGGCGAGCGCATCGCCGAGGTCACGGGCGTTCGGCTGGGCACCGTCTGGGTCCGCCTCACGCGGGCGCGCCGCATCTTCATCGAGCGGATGCGCCGGCTGGAAAAACGCGAGCAGGAGCAAGAGGAGTAACGGCCATGAAGCAGTCCGAACCTGACTCGATTCCGCGCTGGCGCGATCGCCCGGCGGGCGGTACGTCGGACGAGGACCGCGCCGCCGCGCTGACGCGCGAAGCGCTCGCTCCGGGCGCTCTGTCCGACGGGCTGGACGACCGACAGCTCCAGATCATCGCGGGGAATCTGAAGACGCCGCGCCGCCCGCGACCTCCGTTCTGGTTGCGGCCGGCGCTGGTGGCCGCGCTCCTGACCTTGAGCATGGCGTCGGTGATGGGATACGACGCCGGCTGGTTCGCGCCGCTGCGCGAGCGGCTTCGCTTTCGATCGATCCCGGCCGCCGTGCCCGGGCCGATCGAGCACCTGAAGAAGCGGGGCCGGCCCACGCCGGCCGCACCTGCCGCCGCGGAGCCGGCGGCGCCCGCGAATGATCCGCCAGTCGACGTCGCCGCCGCGAGCGCGCCCCCGCAAGCACCCGCGCCGGTCGCGCCGGTCGCGCCGCGCGCGCCCGTCGCCAGGAAGGCGATCTCCCCGCCGATCCAGAAGGTGGCGCTCGCCGACAGCCCGCCGCCTGCGCCGCCGTCGGTCGCGCGCGTCGAGCCGACGCCGGCCTCGGAGGAGATCGCGGCGCTGGAAGATGCGATGGGCCTACTGCGCGGAAGGCACGACGCACCGGCCGCGCTCGCGGCGCTGGACGACTACATCGCCCGCTTTCCGAGAGGCGTGCTTGCGCGTGAGGCCCGCGTCGCGCGCATCGATGCGCTGCTGATGCTCGATCGCGCGGACGAGGCGCTGCGCGCGCTCGAGGCGCTGCCGCTCGATGCGCATCGCCGGTCGACGGAGCTGCAGTTGATCCGCGGCGAGCTGCGCGCGCGCACCGACTGCGGACGCGCCGAGGCGGACTTCACCGCCGTGCTCGCGCGCGTGCGCATGGCGGCGCTGGAGGAACGCGCGCTCTACGGCCGCGCCGCCTGCCGCAGCAGCGCGAAGAACACCGGCGGCGCGGCGGACGATCTGCGCCGCTACGTCGAGCGGTTTCCGAACGGACCCCATGCCGACTGGGCGCGTCGGTGGCTGGAGAACAGCCGCTAGCGCGGCACCCGTCATGCGCAACGGTCTTCTGATCTTGCTGGCGGCGGCCCTGGGCGGCTTCGGATCGCCGGCGTGCTCCCGGAAGAACCTGCACGCCGGCGACGACGGCGCCGGCGGCGGGCAGGCGGGCACCGGCGGCGGGCAAGCAGGCACCAGCGGCGGTCACGCGGGCACGGGCGGCGGACAGGCGGGCACGGGCGGCGGTCACGCGGGCACGGGCGGCGGGCCAGCGGGCACCGGCGGCGGGCCAGCGGGCACCGGCGGCGGGCAAGCGGGTGGTCCCGCGGGCGCCGGTGGCGGGCAAGCTGGGTCCACCGCGGGCGCGGGCGGAGGTGGCACCGGTGGTTCGGCAGGGGCGATCGGCGGCGATCTGTCGGTGAATCCGAGCTCCGCGACGTTCGCCAGCACCCTGGTGGAAGCGACCAGCGCCGCTCAGACATTCACGGTGCGCAACGCGGGCAACGGCCCGGCGGCACCGGCCGCGGCGTTCGAGGGAACCAACGCGGCCGACTATCTGATCACCTCGAATGGCTGCGGAACGACTCTCCAGCCGGGAGCGAGCTGTCAGATCGCCGTGGCCTTCGCGCCGAAGACACGGAGCGGGTCGAGAACCGCGAGCCTCGCGGTCAGCGCGCCGACCGGCGTGCCGGCGCGCGTTTCGTTGAACGGCACCGCGCTGCCATCGCTCGGCCTCCTGGCCGGCGCGCCGGGCCCGGTCGAGACCATGCCCAACTGGGCCGACGTTTTCCACAGCCCACAAGCGCTCGCCCTCGACGGGGCGGGCAGCCTGTACGTCGCCGACCCGACGTTCCACACCATCCGGAAGGTCGTCATCGCGACCGGCGCCTTCACCATCCTCGCGGGCGGGAGCACGACGGCCGCGGCCGGTGCGGACGGGATCGGCGCGGCCGCAAGCTTCTCCGAGCCGGGCGGCATCGCCAGCGACGGCGCGGGCAACCTCTACGTCACCGACAATTACAACCACACCATCCGGAAGGTCGTCATCGCGACGGGCGCCGTCACCACGCTGGCGGGCACGGCGGGCCAGTTCGGCGGCGGCGACGGAGCCGGCGCGGCCGCCCGCTTCTCGAACCCGAACGGCATCGTTTACGACGGGGCGGGCAACCTCTTTGTCACCGAGCTCGGCAACTGCACCGTCCGGAAGATCGTCATCGCGACGAGGGCCGTCACCACCGTCGCGGGCACCGCGGGGGCGCGCGCGATGGGCGTCGACGGGATCGGCGCGGCTGCCCGCTTCACCTCGCCGAGCGCCATTGCCAGCGACGGGGCCGGCAATCTCTACGTCAGCGACGCCGGCGACAACGGCACCATCCGGAAGATCGTCATCGCCACCGGAGCCGTCACCACCTTCGCGGGCACGCCGGGCCAGCACGGCACGGCCGACGGGACGGGCCCGGACGCCCGGTTCGTCGCGCCCTGGGGCATCGTCAGCGACGGGGCGGGCAACCTCTACCTGAGCGACGGCAGTGGCAGCGTCCGGAAGATCGTCATCGCGACCAGGGCCGTCACCACGCCTGTGGGCACGACGGGGCAAGGCGGCTATGCCGACGGGACGGGGGCGGCTGCCCGTTTCAATGGCCCAGCCGGGTTGGTCATCGACGGGGCCGGCAACCTGTACGCCGCCGACCCCGGCAACGACGCCATCCGGAAGGTCGTCATCGCAACCGGCGTCGTCACGACGGTCGTGGGCGCGCCGGAAAAAACCAGCGTCGACGGGACGGGCGCGAATGCTCGTTTCACCCACCCGTCAGGAATCGTCAGCGATGGAGCGGGGAGCCTCTACGTCACCGACTGGAACAACACCATTCGGAAGATCGTGGTCGCAACCCGAGCGGTCACCACGCTCGCCGGGGCGCAAGGCCAGCGGGCCAACGTGGACGGAACGGGCCTCGCCGCGCGCTTCTGGTCCCCCTACGGCATCACCGGCGACGGGGCGAGCAACCTCTACGTCGTCGACGGCGGGGTGATCCGAAAGGTCGCCCTCGCGACCGGGGCTGTCACCACGATCGCGGGCTTGGCGAGCTCAACGAGCGTGCTCCCGCCGTTCACCGGACCCACCGGAATCGTCAATGACGGACCGGACACCCTCTATGTCAGCGACGCGATCGCCATCCGGAAGCTCGCCCTCGCGACGGGAACCCTCACGACGCTCGCGGCCGTGCCGGGCCGCAGCCCGGAGGACCTTCTCCCCATCGGCCTCGCCAGCGACGGGGCGGGCAACCTCTACTTCCCGAACTTTGGCCGCATCCAGAAGATGGTCATCGCGACCGGGGCCGTCAGCATCCTCGCGGGCGGGTCGAACGGCAGCACGGACGGGCCGGGAGCGACCGCCGCTTTCAACAACCCGAGCGGCGTGGCCAGCGACGGGGCGGGCAACCTCTACGTCGCGGACACCAACAACCACACCATCCGGAAGATCGACCTTGCGACCGGCAATGTGACGACTGTCATCGGGTCCCCCGACAGAACCGGCGTATCCCTGGGAGCGCTCCCGGCGTCGCTCAGCTACCCCTACAGCGTCGCTGTCCTGCCCACGGGCGAGCTCGCCATCGTCGACAACACCGACAGCGTCGTCCTGATCGGGCACTTGTGAAATGCGAGCGCCTGTCGTGCGTCGTCACCGTCTGATCTTGCTCGCTACGCTGGGCGGGTTGGGGTTGCCGGCGTGCGCCGGGAAGCACCTCCACGCCGGCGACGACGGTGCCGGCAGCGGTCACGCGGGCACCGGCGGCGCGCAGGCGGGCACCGGCGGTCACGCGGGTAGCGGCGGCGGTCAAGCAGGATCGGCCGCGGGCGCCGCCGGGTCTACGCTGCCGTCGGGCGGAGGCGGCACGACGGGCGCCAGCGGCACGACGGGCGCCGGCGGCACGACGCGCGCCGGCGGCACGACGGGCGCCGGCGGTGCGGTGGGTGCGGCGGGCACCGGCGGCGCGACGGGGCAGGCCGGCGACGGCGGCACGGCGGCGCTCCGCCTTCTGGCGGGCGACCTGGACGGAATGAGCCCAGCCACCTTCAGGTGGCCGTTCGGGATCGCCAGCGATGGAGCCGGCAACGTCTACGTCACCTCGGAGAGCGCGGTCCTAAAGGTCGACGTCGCGACCGGGAAAGTCACCACGATTGCGGGCGTGGTGGGCCAGTCCGGCACCGCCGATGGGACGGGCGCGGACGCCCGATTCAACGGCCCGAACAGCATCACCAGCGACGGGGCGGGCAATCTCTACGTTGCCGACACGAGCAACTTCACGATCCGGAAGATCGTGATCGCCACCGGCGCCGTCACCACGATCGCCGGCGCGCCGCTCGGGGGCGCGCCGGGTGGGTACGGATACTGCGGCTACAGAGACGGGCCCGGCTCGGTCGCGCGCTTCTGCTACCCGAACGGCATCGCCAGCGACGGGGCGGGCAGCCTCTACGTCACCGACAGCGACAACAACACCATCCGGAAGATCGTCGTCGCCACGGGCGTCGTCACCACGATCGCGGGCTTTCCCGACCAGTATGGCGGCGGCTCCGCCGACGGGAGGGGCGCGGACGCGCGCTTCGACATCCCGCTCGGCATCGCCGGTGACGGGGCCGGCAACCTCTACGTCACCGACGGGGTGAACAACACCATTCGAAAGATCGTCATCGCGACGGGGGACGTCACCACGATCGCGGGGATGCCGGGGGAGAAGGGCAGCGCGGACGGGACGGGATCGAACGCCCGCTTCCAGGGGCTGGGCGGCATCGCGAGTGACGGCGCGGGCAGCGTCTACGTCGCCGACAGTTACAGCAACACCGTCCGGAAGGTCGTCATCGCAACCCAGGAGGTCACCACGCTGGCGGGCGTGGCGGGCCAGAACGGCGCCGCCGACGGGACGGGCGCCGCCGTTCGTTTCAACGACCCGCAAGGCATCGCCGGCGACGGGGCGGGCCATCTCTACGTCGCCGACTACGGGAACAGCAGCATCCGGAAGGTCGTCATCACGAACGCGGACGTCACCACGATCGGTGGCGCGGGACGGGCCCCCATCGCCGACGGGACGGGGGCCGCCGCCCATTTCAGCAGCCCGGCCGGGATCGCCAGCGACGGCGCGGGCAGCGTCTACGTTGCCGACAGCGCCGACTGCGCCATCCGGAAGGTCGTCGTCACGACCGGCGCCGTCACCACGATCGCCGGCGACGGATGGTCCGGCAGCGCCGACGGGACGGGCGCCGGCGCGCGCTTCAACCGCCCGGAAGGCGTCGCCAGCGACGGCGCCGGCAACCTCTACCTCTCCGACACCGGCAACAACACGATCCGGAGGGTGGTCGTCGCGAGCGGCGCCGTCACGACGATCGCGGGCAAGGTCGGCGAGTTCGGCTTCGTGGACGGGACCGGCGTGGCAGCCCGCTTCAGCGGGCCGACCGCCGTCGTCAGCGACCGGGCCGGCAGCCTCTACGTCGCCGATACGGCCAACAGCGCCATCCGGAAGATTGCCCTCGCGACCGGCGCCGTCACCACGGTCGCCGGCGCCGGATCGCCCGGCAGCGCCGACGGGACGGGCGCCGCCGCCCGCTTCAGTTATCCATACGGCCTCGCCGGCGATGGCGCGGGCAACCTCTACGTCTCCGACACCGGCAACAACGCGATCCGGAAGATCGCGCTCGCGACCGGCACCGTCACGACGATCGCGGGCAGGGTGGGGCAGACCGGCAGCGCCGACGGGGCGGGGGCTGCCGCCCGCTTCAGTTATCCCTACGGCATCGCCGGCGACGGGGCGGGCAATCTCTACGTCGCCGACACGGGCAACGCCACCATCCGGAAGATCGCCATCGCGTCGACGACCGTGTCGACCGTCATCGGCATTCCCGGCCAGGTCGGTCTATCGCTGGGGGCCCTCCCGGCATCGCTCAATACCTCTTACGGCGTCGTCGTCCTGCCGGCGGGAGAGCTCGCCATCACCGACTTCGCCGAGAACGCCGTCCTGATCGGGCACTTCTGAAATGGGGACCGCCATGCGTAACAACTGTTTCATTCTCGCGTCGACGCTGGGGCTCCTGGCCTGCGCCGGGAAGCACCAAGATGGCGCCGGCGGCCACGGCGGCACCGGCGGCAGTCAGGCAGGGACCGGTGCTCTCGCCGGCAGCGGCGGCGGTCACGCCGGTGCTGTTGCAGGCGCGGGCAGCGGCGGGACGACAAGCGGTGGCGGCACCGGTGGCTCTGCGGGCGTGAGCGGCACGAGCGGCGCCGCCGGTCAGGCGGGCGCGGGCGGCACAATCGGCGCCGGCGGCACCGGCACGGGAGGCACGACGGGCGCCGGCGGCACCGGCGCGATCGGCACCGGTGGTACCGGAGGCACGACCGGCAGCGGTGGTGCCGGCGGCACCGCCGGTCAGGCGGGCACGGGTCTCCGTCTCCTGGCGGGTGCGCTGGGCGGGCCCGGCTACGCCGATGACACGGGCGCGGCCGCACGTTTCCACTACCCGGCACGCGTCGCCAGCGACGGCGCCGGCAACATCTACGTGGCCGAGCAACTCAATTACACCATCCGGAAGGTCGCCGTCGCGACGGGCACCGTCACCACGCTCGCGGGCAAGCCGCACGAGGCGGGCACCGAGGACGGAATCGGCGCGGGCGCCGGTTTCAGCGAGCTGAAAGCCATCACCAGCGACGGCGCGGCCAACCTCTACGTCGTCGACGGCCACGGCATCCGGAAGGTCGTCATGGCGACCGGCGCCGTGACCACGCTCCTGGACGACACCGGCGCCGCCGCTCACATCGACGACCCGATCGGGATCGCAACCGATGGCGTGCGTTATCTGTACGTCGCGGACAGCGGCGTCGACCGGTACGGCATGAACGAGAGCTTCATCCGCAAGATCGATCTGGTGAGCGGAACGGTCACCACGCTCGCGGACCGGACGGGTGTGTCCATCAAGCTCGAGGACTTCATCTCCGACATCGCCATGGACGGGGCGGGCAACCTCCTCGTCGCCAGCGGCGGCACCATCCTGAAGGTGGTCGTCGCCACCGGCGCGATCACCACCCTCGCGGGCGTGCCGGGAGCGTTTGGCAGCGTCGACGGGACGGGCGCCGCCGCCCGCCTTGGCTCCGAGTCATGTCTCGCCGCTGACGGGGCGGGCAACCTCTTCGTCGCCGACGCCGACTTCATGACCGGCGGCACCGTCCGGAAGGTCGTCGTCGCGACCGGCGCCGTCACGACGATCGCGGGCACCGCCGGCCTCGACGGCATCCAGGACGGGATCGGCGCCGCCGCCCGCTTCGGCCACCCGGCGGGCGTCGCCAGCGATCGCGCGGGCAACCTCTACGTCGCGGACATCTGGGTCAACACCATCCGGAAGGTCGCCGTCGCGACCGGCGCCGTGACCACGCTCGCCGGCAAGGCCGAGCAGACTGGCGTCGTGGACGCGACCGGCGCGTCCGCGCGCTTCGTCAGCCCGAAGGGCGTCGCCAGCGACGGCGCCGGGAACCTCTACATCGCCGATTTCTGGGGGCACGCCATCCGGAAGGTCGTCGTCGCGACCGGCGCCGTCACCACGCTGGCCGGCGGCCCGGAGGAGGGCAGCGTGGACGGCACGGGCGCCGCTGCGCGTTTCTACAATCCCATCGGTGTCGCCGGCGACGGTGCCGGCAACCTCTTCGTGACCGACAGCTACGTCCTGAGCGGTGGCGCCATCCGGAAGGTCGTCATCGCGACCGGGGCCGTCACGACGCTCGCCGGCAGTGCCGACCAGCCGCCCGGCAGCACGGACGGGACCGGTGCGGCCGCGCGTTTCACCTCCCCGTCGGGCATCGCGTTCGACGGCGCGGGCAACCTTTATGTCGCCGACGGCCACAGCATCCGGAAGATCGCCGTCGCGACCCGGGCCGTCTCCACGCTCGCGGGCGTGGCCGACCTGACCGGCGACGCGAACGGGACCGGAACCGCCGCCCGTTTCAACGCGCCCGGGGGCGTCGTGGCCGACGGGGCGGGCAACCTCTACGTCGCCGACACCGGCAACAACACGATCCGAAAGATCGTCATCGCAACCCGCGCCGTCACGACGATCGCGGGCACCGCCGGACTGGTGGGCGGCAGCGACGGAACGGGCGCGGCCGCGCGCTTCCGCGAGCCGAACGCGATCGCGCTCGACGGCGCCGGCAACCTCTACGTCGGCGACGGCAACGGCACCGTCCGGCAGATCGTGATCGCCCCGGGGAAGGTGTCGACCGTCATCGGATCGCCCGGTCGCATCGGGGTGCTGCTGGGCGCGCTGCCGGCGGCGGTCAACGGCCCCTCTGGGATCGCCGTCCTCTCCACGGGCGAGCTTGCCATCGTCGACACAATCGAGAACTCCGTCCTGATCGGGCATCTGTGAAATGAAACCGGAGTGCATGATGCGTAACCACGGCTTGATCTCGCTGTCGCTGCTGGGATTGCTGGCGTGCTCCGGCAACAAGATGCAGACGACCGACGGCGGCGACGGAAGCGGCCAGGGCGGCAGCGACGGTGGTCAGGCGGGCAGAGGCGGACGTGGGGGCGGAGGCGGTGGCCAGGCGGGGTCTACCGCGGGCGCGGCGGGATCGGCCGCGGGCGCGGGCGCCACGGGCGGCGCCGGCGGAGCCGCGGCCGGCGGCACGACCGGCGCCGGCGGGCGCGGCGGTGCTTCCGGGGGCACGAGCGGCACCGGCGGCACGACGGGCGCCGGCGGCACCGGCGGCACGACGGGCGCTGGCGGCACCGGCGGCACGACGGGCGCCGGCGGCACCGGTGGCACGACGGGCGCTGGTGGCAGCGGTGGTTCAGCCGGGACAGCCGGCACTGGTGGTTCCGGAGCGGCGAGCGGCACCGGCGGCACGACGGGCGCCGGCGGCACGGGTGGTTCCGGAGGTGTGACCGGCACCGGCGGTGGCGGGGCACCGGGTCTGCGTCTCCTGGCGGGTGGACTGGGCGGGCCCGGCAACGTCGACGGGATCGGTGCGGCCGCGCGCCTGAGCGGCACGGCGGGCATCGCGAGCGATGGCGCGGACAATCTCTACCTCGTCGGCAACGACATCCGGAAGGTGGCCCTCGCGACCGGCGCCGTCACCACCGTCGGCACCAGCGCCCCGATCGGGGCGTCCGGCGCCGTCGTCGATGGGGCGGGCAACCTCTTCGTCTCCGACCGATCCAACTACACCGTCAGCAAGGTCGTCATCGCGACCGGCGCCGTCACCCGGATCGCCGGCACGCCGGGATCGTCGGGAAGCGACGACGGGACGGGGGCCAACGCCAGCTTCATCGGGCCGTCCGGCATCGCCGCCGACGGCGCGGGCAATCTCTACGTCGCCGACAGCGTCAGCGGTGACTTCTGGAACCGCACCCTCGTCCGGAAAGTCGTCATCTCCACCGGCGCGGTCACGACAGTCGCGGACATCCCGGGCTCGTACTTCACGTCGCTGGGCCGCATCGCTATCGACGGGGCGGGCAACCTCTACGTCGCCTACGACAGCGCGGTCCTGAAGGTCGCTCCCACGACCGGCGCCGTCACCACGCTCGCCGGCGTGAAGGGGCAGCCCGGAGACGTCGACGGGACCGGCGCCAGCGCCCGTTTCTCCCTCCTGTCCAACATCATGAGCGACGGGGCGGGCAACCTCTACGTCACCAGCGCGGGCGCCGCCACCATTCGCAAGATCGTCATCGCGACCGGGGCCGTCACCACGCTCGCGGACGCGACGGGCGCGGCCTTGACCTTCAACGAACCACGCGGCATCGCCGGCAGTGGGAGCGGCGACCTCTACGTCAGCGACGACGCCACGCTGCGGAAGGTCGTCATCGCGACCGGCGCCGTCACCCTGGTCGCGGGCGCGGCGAGCCAGCCTGGCAGCGCGGACGCGACGGGCGCCGGCGCCCGCTTCAACCGACCGTACGCCGTCGCCAGCGACGGCGCGGGCAACCTGTACGTCGCCGATTCCAACAACAGCACCATCCGGAAGGTCGTCGTCGCGACCGGGGCCGTCACCACGCTCGCGGGCGCGGCAGGCCAGTACGGCAACGTCGACGGGACGGGCGCCAGCGCCCGCTTCTACCGGCCGTCCGGCATCGCGAGCGACGGGGCCGGCAACATCTACGTCGTCGACGGTATCATCCGGAAGATCGTCGTCGCGACCGGTGAGGTCACCACGCTCACGACCGGACCTGGCCGCGACGCCAACCAGCCCGGGCCCACCGGCATCGCCAGCGACGGGGCGGGCAACCTCTACTTCGACGAGGCCGGCACCACCATCTGGAAGGTCGCCATCGCGAGCGCGGCGCTCACCAAGATCGCGGGCACGGCGGGTCAGTACGGCAGTTTGGATGAGATCGGCGCCGCCGCCAGCTTCAACGGGCCGACCGCCATCGCCGCCGACGGGGTGGGCAACCTCTATGTCACCGACGCGGGCAACGCCACCATCAGAAAGATCGTCCTCGCGACGAAGGCCGTCACCACGCTCGCGGGCCTCGCGGGCGCGTACGGCACCGCCGACGGCATCGGGGCCGCCGCCCGCTTCAACTACCCGATCAGCATCACCAGCGACGGGGCCGGCCACCTTTACGTCGCGGAAACCAACGTCATCCGCAAGATCGTCATCGCGACGGCGACCGTGTCGACGATCATCGGAGCGCCCAACCGATTGGGGGTGTCCCTCGGCGCGCTGCCGGCGTCGCTCCGCAGCCCGCAAGGCGTCGTCGTATTGCCGACGGGCGAGCTCGCCATCGCCGACTGGTTCGAGAACGCCATCCTGATCGGGCGTCTGTGAGCAGCCTGCGCCGCCGGCGTCTCAGTCGACGGCGCCGTCGCTTCCGCCGGCGTCGTCGCTCGCATCCGCGGTGACGGCGTCGACGCCGTCGTCGCCTGCGTCCGTGTTCACGTCGGTCCCCGCGTCGTCCCCCGCGTCGGTGCCCGTATCGTCGGGCGCGTCGGCGCCGGCGTCCGTGCCCGCATCGGTACCTGCGTCCTCGCCTGCATCGGTGCCCGCGTCCGGAACGCAGCCGTTCGCAGGCAGCGCGCGAATGAACAGCTTCGTCGGCTCGCTGGTCGCGCCTGCCTTCAGCGCGGGGACGGCGGCGCTGCCGCTGCCCAGCACGCAGTCGACGCCGTCCAGCGCTTCGGCGAGGACGCTGACGGCGCCGCCGTCGCCCGGCCCGTAGTAGCCGACGCGCAGGCCCTCCACGCCGATCGTCCCGCCGACGGTCCGGGTCTTCCAGCCCTTCGCGGACAGGCGGACGTGCGTGTTCGGCGCGCCCAGCGGGCCCGACGTGCGCAGGTCCAGGAGGATGAGGGAGTCCTCCTTCGTGCACGCAGTGACAGCGGCGAGGGCGAAGACCAGGAGGGGGGCGCCGCGCTTCATGGCGGGCACACGTAATCCGGCGGGCACTCGGGCTGCGTGTGATTCGGGTTCTTCACCGCGACGCCGATCAGGACGGCGCCGACGAGGACGCCGGTGATCGCCATCCAGAACCAGAGGCGCCGCGTGATCGGCCGCGGCGGTTCGGTCTCGGGCGGCGCCGGCGTCGCCAGCATCGCCGTCGCGACGGCGGTCGTGGATACGGGCGCCGGCTCGGGCGGCCTCGCCATCATCTCCAGCGGCGCGAGCGGCACGTCCACGCCCGCGCCCGCGTCCACCGGTGCCGCCGCCGGTGCCGGCGCCGTCACCGCCGCGTCGCCGCGCGGCACCCCGCCGTCACCGACCTGGGCGCGCGCCGCCGGCACGAACACCAACGCCAGCGCAGCCGCCGTTCCGAACGCGATCGATCGTCGCAGGCTCACTCGCGGCGTAGTTCTATCAGAGACGCGCTGTAAGTGTTCTGCGGAAACATCACCGTCCACGAGTTGCTGCCGCCGCCCGGCGTCGCGTAGTAGCACAGCTCGGACGCGTCGCGCAGCGTGGCCCACTGGTCCGCGGTCGGCATCAGGGGCTTCCCCATGCTCGGACTCGCCCACACCGTGTGCGAGTTCGAGTGCGTGTGGTCGACGATGTAGTGGAGGACGCGCGTCGGCACGAATGGCAGGTCGTTCACGGACAGCGACACCAGCGTCGACTCCTGGGACATCGCCTCCCATGTGGTGTTGTCGAAGTTGTTGACGTGGTTGTAGACCAGGATCTGCAGCGAACTGCCGTCGTCGGACAGCGTGGCGACGGCGCCCACGCCGTTGTCGGTCGCCGCCGCGATGCCTCCCGTCACCGGGACGATCTTGTCCGTCATCATGTGCAGCAGGCGGAACGCGTTGAACGCCGGCTTGGCCAGGTCGGCCGACGCCGGGATGTTCGCGTCGCCCTTCAGCAAGAGGCCGTAGTTGCCCTCGCGGTACGCGCGCGCCGCGCCGGTGTTCATCTCCTCGTAGATGTCCGACAGCGTCCAGTACCCGTACATGGTCGGCATGCGCGTGGTGGTGTCGGTGCCGATGAAGTGCACCGACTTCGCGATGAAGCTGGCCGACGCCTCGGTGTCGCGTGAAAGCTCGGGGTCGTAGCCGGGGCCCCACTCGTCGTTGATGACGTCACCGGTGAAGTTCTTGCTGGTGATCAGGTTCATCAGCGACTTCTTGAAGTTGAAGAAGCCGCCCGCGTCCGAGTTCGGCCCCGAGTCCTTGCCGTAGTGGTGGTAGCTGACGAAGTCCAGCTTGATCTCCGGACGCGCCTTCACGAAGTCGATCAGCGACGGGATCGCGTTGGGCGAGTTGCCGCCGCTGTCGGCGGGCCCGCCGACCTTCACCAGCGGATCGCCCCGCATCAGACCCTGCACGGTGTTGTAGTAGAGCTCGTTGTAGCCGGCCGCGCCGGCCGCGTACATCCAGGTCGCCTCGTTCCACACCTCGAAGTACCAGTTGTTGCGCACCTCTTCGGCGCCGTACCGATTCTCCAGGTGGAGGACGATGTCGGCCATGAACTTCTTCCAGTGATCCCAGCCGGGCAGCGCGCCGGCGGTGCCCGGAAGGATCGGCTTGCTGATGTTCGGCGACACGCCGCCGTACCACAGCTGCGATTGGATCGTCGCAGGGTTCGACGCGAGTCCGGGCGGCGTGAAGCTGATCTCGACGATCGGGCGCATGCCCGCCGCCACGACCGCGTCGTAGACCTGATCGAAGCGCGTCCAGTTGTAGACGGGCGCCTCGGTCGCCTCCGCCGGCGCCGCGGCCGGGTAGACGCCGATGTCGTTGTTCAGGATGCCGTGGAAGCGCGCGTAGCGGAACCCAGCCTGGTCGTGACCCTTCTTGAGCGCGGCGGACGCGTTCAGTCCCCACGCCGACGTGAGGATCGTGTTCGCGTGATCGGTCGCGACCGCGCCCTCGTAGAAGCGGCTCCACGCGGCGCCCGGCGACGCGCCGTCGACCGTCAGCGTGACCGCCGGCGTTCCGGTGGTCGTCCACGGCGGCGGATCGGCGCAGACGACGCCGGGCGCGTTGCCCGTCGCGCCCGTTCCCAGCCCGCCGCCCAGTCCGCCCAGCCCGCCCATGCCGCCCATCCCCTTGCTGCCGCCCCCACCGCAGGCGCCGACGGTGACCGCCCCGAGCCCGACCACCAGCCACGCGTAAGAAAAAGGAAGGAGTCTTGACGATTGCATGCGAAGTCTCCGAAACCGCTTGGAAATGTGGCGCTGACGTTACGCCAGCCCGTTCGCAAAGTCCACGCTGCGAGCGCGGGTCGCCTTGCGCGCGGCGACTGGGCCCGCTCACCCTGCACACCCTTCCCACCCGGCCCAGTCACCACGCGCAAGGCTCTCTTAGTGAAGAGCCTGGTGAAGGCGGATTGGCCGGGTGGGTAGGGCGTGGAGGGTGAGCAAGGCCAATCCGACTTCACCAGGCGACCCGCGAACGCCTGCGCGATGGCGTTCCGCGGACGCGCGCATACGTTGAAGCGTGCGCGCGATCGGGTGGAAGAACGCGCTACTTGCCCTTCAACGCGAGAACAAAACGAGTCATCTCCTCGATCTCGTCGGGCGTCAGCTTGCTGCGGAACCTGGGCATCTTGTTGCGGTCGCTGAACAGCAGCGGGTGGCCGGCGTCGGCGATCACCGCCGCGACCCATTTCGCCGTCCCGCGGCCCTTCAGGTTGGGGCCGTCGTTCTCGCCTTC
>Ga0207701_10003827_pt1 | contig 15395 bp, 16 predicted proteins | sample KBSSwiSSwithPhiX_FD_184294 | JGI IMG/M metagenome (GOLD analysis project Ga0207701, IMG submission 184294) | Switchgrass rhizosphere bulk soil microbial communities from Kellogg Biological Station, Michigan, USA, with PhiX - S5 (SPAdes) (version 2) | ecosystem: Environmental > Terrestrial >... | reverse complement strand
GAAGGTCAAGGACATCATCGTCGAGCAACTCGGCGTGAACCCGGAACAGGTCACGCCGCAGGCATCTTTTATTGAGGATTTAGGGGCAGACTCACTGGATATCGTCGAACTGGTCATGGCTTTTGAAGAGGAATTTGGGGTCGAAGTGCCGGACGAAGACGCGGAGAAACTCCAAACCGTCGGCGACGTCATCAAATATATCGAAGAGAAGTCGTCCAAGCAGCAATAGCGCGTATTGCAATCGGCGTTTGTTTGGCAAAATCGGGCATTCCAAGGCCGCACGCCTCTATAAGCACTGGTTGCGAAGCCGTATGACACGTTCACACTAGAACGTGGACATAACGCTTCTGCAGCAGCCGCTGTTTCACATCGGCCGTCACTACATAACGGTCCTTGGACTGATCGCCTTCGTCGCGTTCTTCGTTGCCGGAGTGATCATCGCCCGGTTTTTGCAGAGCCAAATCGTTCGGCGTTTTTTCAGCCGGTTCAAGATCGACACCAACTTCGTCGCGATCGTCACGACGATCTTAAGTCTGACGGCCATCGTCTTTTTCACTGTCACCGCGGTGAATGCTGCGGGAATTCCGCTGGCTTGGACCGCACCGCTTCCGGCAATCAATTTGAGCCTCGTTCAAATTTTCCTACTGATCGCGCTGTTAGTGGGGGTGTTTTGGTTTTCCTCGGGCACGAAACGTTTTCTTTTCAACCGGCTGCTGGCGCAAAGCGGACTCGATCGGTCGTTGCAGTACGCCATTGCCCAAGTCGTCAGCAATATCGTGTTGGTAGTTGGCATTTTCTTTGTTCTGGAGAACACTGGCATCCATCTCGCCGCACTCGCGGTTTTTGCCGGTGCTGTTGGCGTCGGTGTCGGATTTGGCCTGCAAAACATCGCCAGTAATTTCATCAGCGGTCTGGTCATTCTGGCGGAGCGACCGATCACGATTGGAGATCGCGTCGAAGTAGCAGGTATTCTGGGCACCGTTCGGCAAATCCGCGCGCGCAGTACGGTCATTATGACCAACGACAACATCGCCATCATTGTGCCGAACTCGAAGTTCATCGATTCGCCAGTAACGAACTGGCACTACGGTGATCGAAGTGTGCGGTTTCGCCTGCCGGTGGGTGTCGCTTACGGCAGCGACGTGACCAAAGTGCGCGAGGCGCTGATTGCCGCAGCGCGCGAGCACTCAGCCACGTTGGAGGATCCAGAGCCGACCGCGTTTCTGGAAAAATTTGGCGATAGCACCATTGATTTCGAGCTCGTTGCCTGGAGCCGTGAAATGAGTCACCGCCCGCGCCGGTTTCGAAGCGACTTGAATTACCTGATCTACAAGCATCTCACCGCCGCCGGCATTGAGATCCCAAATCCCCAACGGGACCTGCATATCCGTAGCGGAACGCTCAAGGTGGAAAACGTCACGAAAAACGAAATCCGAGACTAGGCCTTACCAAATTCAGCGGCTTTGTCATGTTAAGCGAAGCGCTGCAACGAAATGCGAAGCATGAGGCCAGGCTTTCAAACATCTCAGATTGTTGTTGTGGGAACTGGATTCAGAAGTGATCAGAGATGGAAAGCCTGGTTTCGCGGTTTTCGTCCGCTGCGTTGCAGCTTCGCTTCGATCAGAATGACAGGTCTGAGAGCTTTGCAGGCATAGACAACCTTTTCGATCGAACCCACCCCTTTCCGATGCCGAACGGCCATACAATCCAATTCGATGAGGGCGTGGGGAAGGTGTTACAGCTGCGTGAGCTGCAGACTTGCGATGCTTGGAAACGCGCGCTCCAGAATAAGTGTCAAGATTATCGTTATTACGAGATCGTGGACGAAACGCTGGAGGGTGGTTTCGACTACCGCTATCTGCTGCTCGAGGATCATTCCAGGCATCCGCGCGCGATCCAGCCCGTATTCTTTGTTCGGCAAAATCTTGTCGAAGGTGTGCCGGGGAAAATCCGGTCCATTGTCGATGCGATCCGCAAGGTCTTCCCGCGTTTTCTCACCATGCGCGTTTTGATGGTTGGCTGCTCAGCCGGTACGGGTGACCTGGGCGCGTGCGACGAGAAAGACGAAACGTGGGTGGCAAACGTGTTGCAGGCGAGTCTTTCCACGTACGCAAGGCAAAACAAAGCTTCCCTGATCGTTTTGAAGGACTTTCCTGCGACCTATCGCTCGACACTCGAAAGGTTTCCTTTAAATGGTTACACGCGAATTCCCAGCATGCCGATGACACGGCTTCCGCTCCATTACCATAACTGGGACGAGTATTTTCGAACACTCAGCAAAGCGACCCGAAAAGATCTGCGCCGAAAGTTCCGCAAAGCCGAGCGTGCGCCGAAGATCGAGATGCAGGTCGTCAGCGACATCACGCCTCTGGTTGACGAAATCTATCCGCTGTATCTCGCCGTCCATGAACGTTCGCCTTTAAAATTCGAGACCCTGACGGCAAATTATTTTCGCGCAATCGCACAACGGATGCCGGAACGAGCGCGCTTTTTCGTCTGGCGACAAAGCGACAAGATCGTTGCGTTCAGCTTCTGCCTCGTCTGCGGCGATTCGATCTATGATGAATGCATCGGACTGGATTACAGCGTCGCTCTCGACCTGCACCTCTATTTTTGTACGCTGCGCGACGTCATTTCGTGGGCGCTGCAACACCGGTTGAAGTATTACTACAGCAACCCGCTCAATTATGAGCCGAAGCTGCATCTGGACTGCGAATTAGTCCCGCTCGACCTCTACATCATGCACACGAATCCGCTGTTCAATCCGATCTTTCGTCGCCTGATCAAATACCTAGGGCCGACGCGGCATGATCCAGTTTTGCAGAAGTTTCCGAACGCCCACGAGCTTTAATCGCAGCAATGATCTGGTAGGGCGGGCAGTCCTCTGCACGCCGAATGTGCGGCGCGCACGGAGTGACGCGCCCTACCAAGACGCGCAATTCGAAATCGGTTGCGGCGCTTTGATCGCGCGCTAGAAAAGCGGATGCAAAATCGGCCATCCGGCTTTGGCAATCCATGGCTGCAACTCGGCGTGAGCGTCGTCTGCGTTTTCGTCTCGGAACTCCTTTTGAAACGTGGCGCAACTGAGGTCGCCGCGCCGGACGACGCGTTTTCGTGGACTGGAATCAATGGCTTGGTATCTCCGCTGGTGTGGTGGGCGATTCTTCTCATCATCGCAAGCTTCATCAGTTGGTTGTACGTGCTTCGCTACATTCCGCTCAGCCTTGCTTATCCGCTTTCACGCGTGGTTGATATTCTTGTTCCGCTTGGCTGTTGGATTTTTCTCGGCGAACTGATTTCTACATTGCGTTGGTGCGGGATCACGCTGGTGGTTTTCGGTCTGGCTCTGGTGGCAAAGCCGATCGCAAGAATGGAGGAACGCCTGTGACTTTTCTCGCTTTCCTGTTCATCCTGATTTCGCTGGTCACGTTTGTCGCAGCGCAGCTCATCCTTAAAAGAGCGATGGAATTCTCGGCGACGCACGGGATGCGCAACTCGTACTTCATCTCGCGCGTCGCCGTCGGTGTCGGTCTAATGACGGTTTCCTTTTTCCTGACCCTGGGGCTGCTACAGCGCTTTGATCTGAGTTATCTTTATCCTTTCCAAGGGTTGAGCGTGATCCTTATCACCATCCTTGCCGCCATTGTGTTAAGGGAAAAAATAAGCGCGCGCCTCACCATCGGTACGCTCCTGATCACTGCCGGAATCGTGCTGGTTTCGATGAGCTAAATGTGACGGGATCGCTCGGTCGTCCGAAGCTGGCAAGCGATGCGCTTGCGTTACAATGATCCAGTTAAGAACGGCCAGAGTTTTTCCAGAACCGCCAAATTAGTCGCGCGCGCTTTTTCCAGGTCTGGTGGCGCAAGCTTCGGCCGGTCGAACTCAGCGGCGAAACGCTGCTTCCAACGCGCATATTGAGGTGGCGAATAGGCGCCGCAGACGTCGCCACCGATGATGCGTGAAGATTCGCGCAATTTTCCGAGCGCCCACTCAAGATCGGTCACCGTGAAGCGGCCGCTCTCCCAGTTGGTCACCGCCTGTTCGATGCGCAGGCAATCGAGATCGACTGTGACATAGACATTTTTGCCGGCGAGACGCTCCGCAAATTCTTCATAGCGCTGGCGCCAATTCTCTCGCAGGATCGCGCCCTTACGCTGTCGATCTTTCGGTGGCCGATCGTCTGCCCACGGATGGACTTCAAGAATTTCGGCGCGTTCCGCGCGGCGATTACCGAAAATCTGGTGAGGCCACCAACATTCAAAATTGCCGCAGCCCCAAACACTCGCCCACCGTACATTGGGAAGTTCCAATGCGCGGTTCACCCATCCGCCACAGGCCCACTTGACCGGACCCACAGCCCAATCGGGATGGTTATCAAAGGCGACGAGGACAATTGGTTCGGCAACAGAACGCAATCGGAGCGCTGTGACGTGGTGAAAGTCGCCGGAGCCGTAGAGCAGGAACGGCGTTGCGAGGTCCCTCCCCTGCTCTCGGTAGAATTGTTCGATCAGCCCCGTCGGCGCGGAGAAACGCAATTGCGGTCCCCAACTACGCGAATCGGCGACGGGGAGCCCGACAGAGTCGCTAGGCCACGCGTCATCGAGATTGAGATGAAGCGCGCGGTCGCTCAAGATCACCGGTGCGCAGCTGGAAAAATCTCGGCATCAGCCGCCTTCGCCACGCGCAGGTTTTCCTCGGCTTCTTTGTATCCAGGATTGCGCCGCAACGCTTCGCTGAACTGGACCACGGCCTGGGAGATCTGACCCTGTGCCAGGTACACTCTGCCCAGACTATTGTAGGCAACTGTCAAATCCGGGTCCCTCCTAAGAGCCGCCAGATAATGATTTTCCGCCTCTTTCAGATTTCCATTCGCAAAAAGTCCGTCTGCGAGACGAAGCTCAGCGTAAGGGTAATTCGGCTTGAGCCGAAGAACTGTCCGAAGCTCGCTGATGTAATCGTCATTTTTGCCCACTGCAGCAAGGAAAGCTGCGTAGGTGTAATGCGCGTCAGCTGAGTTCGGCTTCAGGCGCGTGCCGGTTTCGAAATGAGATGTCGCTTCGTCGTTGCGACCGATTCGTTGCAGCAGATTCGCATACATCAGATGAAAATCGCCGTTGTTCGGTTGGAGCCGCAACGCTGTTTCCATGTGCGGGACAGCAGCGTCGAATTTGGCTTGCGAAGTCAACGCGGAGCCAAGGTTCATGTGAGCTTCCGCGTACTTGGGATTAAGCTGGACTGCGGTCTTGTATTGTTCGACCGCTTCTTCCAATTTGCCTTCTTTTTGTAATGCGGAGCCGTAATCAAAATGCGGTTTCGCACCATCAGGCACATCCGCGACCACCCACGCTGTCCGTTGCACCTCCGGAACGGAAAGATGCGTTTGCCAAAACCAGAGCGCGCCGAGTGGCACGACGAATACGCCTACCCATTTCAAGCCGTGCCAGGCCCAGCTAGGCAGCATGCCGCCGAGCGACACATCAGCAGTTCCACCAGCCAGCCCGAGTGATTGACGCGTCGAGCGCTCCCGAACCTTCCAAATAAATCCGTCATAATAGAAATGCAGCAGTGTGGAAGCGGTCACCACGCCGGTGAGAATGCGTTTGACCGTATCCATTCCGATATGCGCATTGATGAAGGATACTGAGCCGTAGGCAAGGACGAGGCCGACATAAAGCCCGACCAGCGATCCGCTCCTTCGGAACACGAATCGCATGAACCCGCCAATGTTGCTGTCCTTCTCGACCCGATTGCGATTGTAAATCCAGACGAGCGACAGGTATTGCACGTCGTGAAAAACTTCGAACAACGCGATGCCGACGAGAATGTTTGAAACAAGATTATTGCAATACCACCAAAACGCGATGCTGGTCACCAGCAGCGCAAGTTTTACCGGATTTGGCCGATGTCCGGCGATCCACGTCCGAACAAAATGCGCGGCGAACAAAACCGACACAAAAATGGCCGCGCCAAGAATGATGTTCTGGCCAAGCTGCACAACGGACGGCGGAATAAACGGCCCGCCACACATGTAAAAAGTACCCAGCGTGTCGCTCAAGCGGTATGGCGAAAGCGCCACGGCAGTGGCGAACCATATCACGCACATGGCGAAATCGAGCCGGCGTGTCAGCGTGTCGAACGTTCCCGTTTTCGCGTCGTAGATTCGGCAAAACCCGTAGGTCTGCATTAATCCGTGCCAGACGCCCCAGAAGAAAACGATCAGCAGGATTCCCTTCAGGTCCCACCAGAAGAAAGCGATACAAGTTACGAGCAGAAACAACGGTGCGAAAATGAAGCGCCACCTGAAACGTTCGAACAAAGCGCGATCACCGTACGCGCGTATCATGCCCGGCAGGTGATGGCCCATGGCACCGAAGGCAGCTACAAAGAGATATATGTCGTCCGGACTCCACTTCGCCTGGGCCAGTGCGAACGCCGGTATCAGCAGCAGTGGTGTGCCAACGTACAAGACCAGGTCCCGCCAGGAACTGAGTATCCACAGCTTCGGCCTGGCGGCAGTCGCCGGCTCAGATGGAACAGTTTGCAGACGTGAAAACCCTTGTATCTGCTGCATAAATTCGGGGCCAAGTCTTCCCTAAAACGGTGGGGAAATCAATGCGCTTTATACCCTCACGTGTGGGCGAGAGCACGATGTCCGTGCGCGCAAATTGGCAGTCACGCGCGAAAGACTAAGTGACATGGCGAACAATGCTAGGGCGGGCGAAAAAAAGAAAAACGAGCAGGAGCGCGATATCTTTTGCGCCGTTAGCGATGCGTTCCGGTCTTTTGCGCACCGCTCATCCACTTTGCTTGGGAGCGCCTGGGCGTTTTGCGGCGCCGTTCTTGTCATTGTTGTTTGGCTTGTAACCGGACCGACTTTTCATTTTTCGGACACGTGGCAACTGATCATCAATACCGCCACTACGGTGATCACGTTTCTTATGGTCTTTTTGATTCAGAACACGCAGAACCGTGACGCGAAAGCAGTGCACCTCAAATTGGACGAGCTAATTCGCGCCGTAAAAGGCGCGCGAAATCAACTCGTCGATTTGGAAAACCTCTCGGATAACGATCTCACGAAACTCGAGGAACAGTTTCGACGGTTGCGAAAGCAATCTGAGAATAGCCGGGCAGGTTCTGGTAACGGCCAACCGGCGAAATCGCGCTAAAATCAAACCGTTTCCATTCGGGTCGGTTTTTCGCTGCGCATTGCAAAGTTACCGCTTTCGCATCTAATCTCTCGCGCATGACGTCAGTGTGGGACCTGGCCAACCCGCAGTTGCGTGACCTCGCCGTTTACGAACCCGGGAAACCGATCGAGGAAACGGCGCACGAATTAGGCGTCGATCCGAGCACAATCGTTAAGCTCGCCTCGAATGAAAATCCGCTCGGCCCTTCTTCCAAAGCATTGCGTGCGATGCGCGCCGCGCTGGAGAATGCGCATCTTTATCCTGACGGCAGCGGGTTTTACCTGTGCAAAGCAATTGCAGCGAAACTTAGCGTATCGCCTGAGAACGTAATTCTCGGCAACGGATCAAACGAGGTGATCGAATTTCTCGGACACGCGTTTCTGAATCCCGGCGATGACGTAATTACGTGTCAATACGCCTTTATCGTCTACAAACTACTCGCGACCGCTTTCGGCGTCCGCACAATTGAAACGCCAAGCCCGGATTATCAACAGGACCTCGATGCAACGCTGGACTCGATAACCTCAAAAACCCGGATCATTTTCATTCCAAATCCAAACAATCCCACTGGCACATTGATCTCTCAGCGCGCGATCGACAGTTTCATGTCCGGAGTGCCGGACGGCATCATTGTCGTTTTTGATGAGGCGTATTTCGAATTCCTCGATGATCCGCCTGACACACTCCGATTTATTCGCGACGGACGAAATGTCATTGTACTTCGTACGTTCTCCAAGATTCACGGGCTTGCTGGGCTCCGCATCGGCTATGCCATTGCGCCGTGTGAAATGACGGAAGTGCTTCACAAGACAAGGCAGCCCTTCAACGTGAACAGCATTGCACAGGCGGCCGCGATCGCGGCGCTCGATGATGAAGCGCACCTCTGCGAAACCAAGCGAGTTATAGACGAAGGCCGCGCTTATTTGCAGGAACAATTTGCCGAAATGCAAATTCCATTCGTGCCAGCGGCTGCAAATTTCGTGATGCTAAATGTCGGCGACGGTTGTGCGGTGTTCCAGAAGCTGCTGCAACGGAAAATCATCGTGCGCCCGCTTAAAGGCTATGGTTTGTCTGAATGGGTGCGCATTTCCGTAGGCACAATGGAAGAAAACAAAAAGTTAATCGGCACACTAAGCGAAGTGCTCTGCCGCCACACGTAGGGACGCCGCGCTGCGGCGTCTGCACGGTGCAGTACGCCGTCCTTACCAGAGCGAGGCCAAGTATTTGGCAACCGAAGCGGTTGCCCTACAATTTGGATTCGGACTAATGACCGTCTCTGACACTGTCGCCGCTATCTCGACGCCGCCCGGTGAAGGCGCGATTGCGCTCGTACGGATTTCCGGCGCGAATGCGATTGAAATCGCGAACAAGATTTTTCGCGGCAGAGAATCGCCGTCGCGATTCGCGTCACATGTTCAACATCTGGGTGAGATTTTCAGTGCCGAGAATCAAATGATTGATCAAGTCGTGCTTTCAGTGCACCGAGCACCGGCTAGTTACACCCGCGAAGATCTGGTGGAGATCAGTTGTCACGGCGGCACCCTTGTTTCCGCGAAAGTTCTCGAAACATGTCTCCGTGCAGGGGCCAGAGCAGCGCGCCCGGGTGAATTCACCGAGCGTGCGTTTCTAAACGGCAAAATGGATCTAACCCAGGCCGAAGCCGTGATCGATTTAATTCGCGCCCGAACTGATCTGGCGCTGCGTTCGGCCACCGAACAACTCGAAGGCAGACTCGGCGATCAAATCAGGAACATCCGCGATGACTTGATCGCATTAGTAGCGCACATCAACGCGTCGATTGATTTTCCGGAGGAAGGCATTAAGCCCGATGACGACGAAGCGCTCTTTGCCCGGCTCGACACAGTTCGAGACCAAATCACGGTCTTGCTCGCGACTGCCGATCAGGGTCGTGTGCTGCGTGAAGGCGTGCGCGTCGTCATTTACGGCGCGACGAACGCCGGCAAATCGAGTTTGCTCAATCGTCTGCTTGGTTACGATCGCGTGATCGTCAGCGACACGCACGGCACCACGCGGGATACAATCGAGGAAACGGTCAACTTAGACGGTATGCCGATCCGTTTGCTCGATACCGCGGGCTTACGCGCTTCGGAAAGCGAACTGGAGCGTGCGGGAATCGAGCGCACACAGAAATCGCTGCAACTCGCGGATTTGCGTCTGCACATCGCTGATCGCAGTGCGCCGAAACCGGCGCATTTCAACTCGCGACAGATTTCGGAGTTCAACGGGGCAACAAGCGAAGCGAATGAAATCGTTGTGTTAAATAAGAGCGATTTACCGGAGAACAACGACTGGAAGGCTCTCCCGGCATTGCGAATTTCGTGCGCGACTGGGGACGGACTACCGCAACTCAAACAAGAAATTCTTGCACGTATTCGCCAGCAAAATCTGAGGCCGGAGAGCGCGATCGCGATCAATACCCGGCATTGCGATTGTCTTCGACGCGCCTTGGAATCATGCGATCGCGCTCGTACGGCGCTGTGCGAAGGATTATCGGGCGAGTACGTTGCGGTTGATCTCGATGAAGCGCTGCGCGCGGTGGGCGAAGTGATTGGCGTGGTGAATGTGGAACAGATTCTTGATTCGGTGTTCAGCCAGTTTTGCATCGGAAAGTGACGTTGCGATTAATCCACACAACAGCGCTGTCATGTTGAGCGAAGCGAAACATCTCGGCTTATTCTTGGCGATTGCTAAAAAGTAACCAGAGATTCTTCGCTTCGCTCAGAATGACACAGCCGCGATGAGGACCTTCGGACCTGCGAAGTTGAAAGAGCAGCACAAATGAAGAGCGGCTACGAGCTATTCGTTAGGCCGTTGCTGTTTTCGTTGGATGCTGAGACCGCGCATCATTTCACCGTCAGATTGCTTGGCCGCGCGTCGCACTTCGACGCCGCACTGCAACTGCTAAGGTTTTTTCGGCCGACACCAAAACCGATCACGTTATTTGGTCTCACCTTCCCAAACCCCATTGGACTTGCAGCCGGCCTCGACAAAAACGGTGTTGCGCTTCCTGCCTGGGCAGCGCTCGGATTCGGTTTTATCGAGATAGGTACCGTCACTGCAAAAGCGCAGCCCGGGAACCCCCGGCCGCGTATCTTCCGATTGCCCGAGCAACAAGCGTTAATCAATCGGCTTGGTTTCAACAACGACGGCGCAGACGCGATTGCGCACCGATTGGCGGCGCTGCGTAAAAGCGGACAATGGCCGGCTGTTCCAGTCGGGATCAATATTGGCAAGTCGAGAGCAACGCCGCTCGAACAAGCAACAGACGATTACCTCTATTCGTTTCGTCTCCTGCGGGATTTTGCCGATTACATCACATTGAATGTCAGCTCGCCAAACACACCCGGTTTGCGCGAGTTGCAGGAGCCTGAAAAGCTTTCGGAACTACTGTGCGCCATCAGCGAGGAAGCAGGTACGGCTCGAAAACCGCTGATCGTGAAGATTTCACCGGATCTGTCAGGCATTGAACTCAAAGCGATTCTCGCTGTTTGTGAAGAGAACGGCGTGTCGGGAATCGTCGCTACGAACACCACGCTGGATCACTCCTCAATTGCGCCGCAATTACATCAAGCAGGCGGGTTGAGCGGAGCGCCACTTCGAAGCAAGTCGACTACATTGGTGCGTGAAATTGCTGCTCGATCCACAATTCCAGTGATTGCTTCTGGCGGAATTTTCGACGGCGAATCGGCGCGCGAAAAATTTCAGGCGGGCGCACAATTGATTCAGCTTTACACCGGTTTCGTTTACCGCGGACCGCGGCTTCTGCGCGAAATCATGGATAAATTGTAGCGCAGGTGCATCGCCTGCCGCCACGGTGGTTGGCAACCTGAGCGGTTGCCCTACAGTTGATCGGTTTTTCTAAATGAAACTGTCCCGGAAGATCCTGAAGTTCACCGAGCCACTGACTTACCGGCGCGGCTGGCGCAGAGCGCAACGCTCGATTTTTCGCGTGCCGATTAAGCCAATGCTTGCACAGATCGACTGGGACCGCGCACGAGAAATCCAGCAGCGATATACGACTTCAACTGCGGGCTACGCTAAATATGCAGAAATCCAACCGTGGTTGCGATTGAATCGTGAACGCGTGCAGGATTTAAATCTTCATCGCTCGCCACCCAAACGTGTTCTCGACCTCGGTTGCGGAGGCGGATTCTTCCTGTTCATCCTGAAGAACTTTGGTCACTCCGTCATGGGCCTCGACGTCGACCGCGTTCCGTTATTCGGCGAACTATTGGAGTTGTTCGGTGTGGAACGCGTCGTTTATAAGATCGACGCTTTCGAGCCGCTGCCGGACCTCGGTCAACAATTCGATTGGATTACCGCCTTCTCTGCAAACTTTTATCTTTATCATCCTGCAAAGAAACGCTGGGGAACAGCGGAATGGGATTTCTTTCTGCGCGACTTACAGCATCACCTGGCACCGGGCGGAAAAATCTTTTTTGGACTCAATCCGTCCTACAACGGCGGCTATTATACGCCTGACATACGCGATCTTTTTCTCAGCCGCGGCGCAGACGTCGAACGGGAAAGAATTTTCTTCGAAAATGGCGTGCGCCTCTGAGACAGCCGAGATTTGAGATGGAGGGGCGAGCCCTGCGAGCCCGAGTCTGCGAAGAATTTCCTAGGCGTCGCCGAGCTCCGCCTCCAGTCCCCGTTATGGCTATGGCGTGGCCGACGGCGCTTCGTCTAAATCATCGTGAAAGCGACGGTGTCTCCATTGCCGGTGTCGCTCTTCGATTTGCATCAGCTTTTGACGCTGTTCGTCAGTAAGCTGGGCTGCCATCTGCTGATGCGCATCGGTGATGATCTCATGAACGCGTCGACCAGTGTTTCTCCGAATGTCCCGGAGTTGAACAGTTGTTTTATCGATGATCGGAGAAATCTTGGCGAGTTGTTCCGGGGTCAGATTAAGTTCGGCACGGAGCCTTTCTTTCATTCGTCCGGCGATCCGCTCGGGATGGTGCAGTTCAAAGAAATGATACCGCGCGTATGATCCTCCAACGAACGCGCCGGTGATCCCACCCGCGATAAACACCAGAAGGAATCCCGCGATGAGTTTCCATTGCAACGCCCGGTTCATTTCAAAACTCATCCTGAATCGCCGAATCCGCGATGGCGAATTCATTTGCGAACGATTCCCGGATTTCGCGACTCTGATTTGCTTCACGAACGGCTGCGATGGTTGATATGACGATTATGGCGATCGACAACATGGCCACGCGTCGAAGGAGCTGGACCACGCCGTTCGTTTTTGGCGAACCAGCGCGCCACAGCGCAACCACGCGAGTATCAAATCCAAACGGCATCGCCGCCGGAACTTCTTCGTCCGCCTGAGCGGCAGATCGCAACAACCGATCGATCTGTTCGTTTTTCATTGCTTTTCTTTTTCTGAAATTTTCGCGAGTTGTTGTTTCATTTTCTGCCTGGCTCGAAATGCTCGCACTTTAACGAGTGCCGCGCTCCAGCCGGTGATTTTTCGGACTTCTTCCACGCCGCGTCCCTGCAAGTATAGCAAATCGACCGCCAGTCGCTCGACCGGCTTCAGCGCAGCCAGAAGATGCTCCACCAGTTGTCGCGAAGCGAACCGCTGGTCCGGCGCCAGCTCGTCGCTCGAGCTCGCCAGATTTTCCACCACTGCTTGCTCTTCGATGCTGAGATCAGCGTGACGGACTTCCGGGCGCACTTTTTCCGATTCGATTTGATTGAGACAAGTATTAACGGCAATGCGGGATACCCAGTGCTCTATCGGCACGTTTCCCGAAAACTGCGACAGCCTTTGGAATACTTTAATGAAAATCATTTGGCAGAGATCTTCCTCCGAGGTTCGACGCGGTCGATGTGCGCGGACGATTTTGGCAACCAGCGGATAAAGCCGTCGCACCAGCGCGCGAGCTGCTTCATCATCATTTTGAAGCGCACCCTTAACCAGCGCGCTTGCATCAGAATCATCCATGTGATCGAGAGCGCATCCACACCATCAATCATGACCGCCTCGGGTGCGCTTTGGTTACAACTTCTCGTGTAGAGCTGCTCGTGCCAAGCACGTGCGGGTTTCAAATGCGGGAAAATTTTTGTAACCACTCTGCTGCGCGCTCGGTCATGTCTTTCAAAGGCGCTAAGAGCGCTTGGCAGAAACAAATGAAACCAACTATGAAAAGAAACATATTAGCACTTGCAGCCGCCGGTGCGATCGCGCTTGGGGGCTTTGTCGTCGTGCAGGCACAGCCGGGGCCCGGCGGTCCTGGACCCTGGCATGGTCACGCGTTCGGTCTGAGCGGGATTACCGAAAAGCTGAACCTGACCGCTGATCAACAGGCGAAGGTCCAGCCAATCCTTGATCAAGCCAAACCGCAAATCGCCGCCATTCATCAGGAGGCGATGCAGAAGATGCACACAGTGATGAATAGCACACTGTCGCAAATTCGGCCGCTGTTGAACGCTGATCAGCAGAAGAAACTCGATGCGATCGAAAAAGCGCATCAGGACATGCTGAACGCCAAGAAACAGCTGCACGACGCGATGCAGGAATAATTTCGCGCTGGTTCAGAGCGACCGGGAAAAAGCGGCGATCTCAAAAGGATCGCCGTCGGGTCGCTTTTGTGATGCAGGCAATCCCGCCTGCGAGCATTTAGTCATATTACGAGCTCGCGCTCTAAAGCGTTGAAACCGCAGACAGGATTGTCTGCGCCACGGCCTCAGCCTCGTTTCTTCCTCAAGGAGACCAAAAACATGACAACACCGATCGCAGCCAGGATGATGGCGATGGTAAAGCCAGTGGACGAGATCTCGCCGCGGTAGTGATAATTTTCTTTCAGTGCCCCAGCAAGGCCTATCAGGAAAGAAAGAACGCCAACGCAGAACAAAATCAGCCCGATCGCGCGCTGGTCATCGGTGGAAATTTTCATTGCAGCGGCAATCAAATATAGCCGCAACGCCAAAATTCAAGTGCGCTCTTTCAGCGGACGGCGTTAATTTCGCAATGCGAACGATTCAGCCACTCATATTTGCACTTCTGACGGTCGGATCATTTTCACCCACAAATGCCCAGATCGATCGCATCACCGGCAAAAATTTCGCCACACGATCGGAAGTCTTCGCAACGCACGGGATGGTTTGCACCAGCGTGCCGGCAGCCACGGAAGTTGGGATTGAGATCTTAAAGCGCGGCGGCACCGCAGTAGACGCAGCAATCGCCGCGAATGCGACGCTCGGTTTGATGGAACCGGTCTCGAATGGAATTGGCGGCGATTTGTTCGCAATCGTTTACAGCGCGAAAGAAAACAAACTTTACGGAATCAACGGGAGCGGCCGTTCCCCTCTCGGTCTGAGTTACGACGCGATGAAATCAGAACTGGCGAAGCTGCACAGCGAGACCATTCCGCCGCGCGGCATGCTGCCGATCAGTGTTCCCGGATGTGTCGATGCCTGGGCTGAGCTGCACAAAAAATTCGGCAAACTGAAGTTGAGTGACGATCTCGCCCCGGCGATTCGCTATGCCGAGGAAGGTTTTCCAGTCACTGATTTGATTGCGTATTACTGGTCGTTCGGTCCGCGCCTTTACAAAGGATTGCCAGGAGCGTTTCTCGAGACCTACACGCTGCCAATGGAGTCGGCCCGCCCACGGGCCGGTCAGTCGCCCGATCGGCGCGAGGGCGCGCAGTCTCCAGATGCCGAGCGTCGCACTCCTGGTAAAGGTGACATCTTCAAAAACCCGGATTTGGCGAGAACGCTACGATTGATTGGTGAGAAAGGGCGCGACGTTTTTTATAAAGGCGAGATCGGGGACAGGATCGACAAGTTCATGCAGGAGAACGGGGGATTTCTACACAAGATCGATTTCGAAAAGCACACCAGCACATGGGTCGACCCCGTTTCCGTGAACTATCGCGGCTACGACGTGTTTGAATTGCCGCCAAACGGTCAGGGTATCTCTACGTTGCAGATCTTGAACATTCTCGAAGGATTCGATCTGCGCGCCATGGGACGCAACTCACCCGAGACGCTGCACACGATGATCGAGGCAAAGAAGATCGCCTGGGCCGATCGAGCGAAGTTTTATGCTGATCCTGCGTTCGCGAAGGTTCCGCTCGCCGGATTGCTTTCGAAAGGCTACGCGGCGGAGGGCCGGAAATTAATCGACCCGGATCGCGCGGCCAAACAGGTCGAAGCCGGCAACCCGACGCTCGA
>Ga0207701_10003822_pt1 | contig 15403 bp, 16 predicted proteins | sample KBSSwiSSwithPhiX_FD_184294 | JGI IMG/M metagenome (GOLD analysis project Ga0207701, IMG submission 184294) | Switchgrass rhizosphere bulk soil microbial communities from Kellogg Biological Station, Michigan, USA, with PhiX - S5 (SPAdes) (version 2) | ecosystem: Environmental > Terrestrial >... | reverse complement strand
TTCCGGGCTCATCTGCGCGATGTTGTTGTAGTCGAGCTTCCACGAGGCATCCTCGCTCCAGCGCAACGGCGACTGCATCGTGGTGCGGGCGCCGGACGCGGTTTCCAACAGGCGCAGCGCCAGTTCCAGCGTCTCTGCCTGCGAGGCAATGTCGTGCGGCTTGCCGGCGGAGTTACCGAGCGGAAAATCCGAGAACAGGAAGCGCGGCACGGCGGCATGCTCGACGATGTCCTTGGCGCAACCCATCACCACGGTGGCGATGCCGTTGGCCTCGAGATGGCGCGCGACCAGCGCAGAAGTCTGGTGACACACCGGGCAGTTCGGCACGATCACGGCGACATCGACCCTGTCGGCGAGGCAGCGCGCCAGAATTTCCGGAGCGTCGATATCGATGGTAACGCGATGGCTGCGATTGGTCGGTGCGCCAAAGAAGCGCGGCGCGACCTCGCCGATCCGCCCCGCGGCCTTGGCCTTCACGAGCTGCGGCAGCGGAAACCAGGTGCCGCTGTCGGTGGCTGACGTGTGCTTGCGGTCATAGCCGATATGCGAGATCCGCAAATCGTGCGGCTCCGAGGTATCGCCGTCATAAACCTTGTAGAACTTGGCGCTGCCATTATACGCCGCACCCGGGCCCTGATCGCCCTTGGACGGATCATATTGGGCCGCCGTGGTGACGATGGTGACGCGCGATTGCGCCAGCGGCTTCTTCAGCTGATAGAACGGCGCATCGACATAATGCGCCCAGCGATAGGGCGTGGTGTAGCCGATCGCGGTGTAGTAATCGCGGGTCCGCTGCATATAGGGGATCGGGGAATCGTAATCGGGCGCAAAGCCAAGCTGGTCGTCGAGCGGGCCGGACATTGTTGTGTCTCCTGCGTGTCCCCACCGTAAGGGCTTGGCTCAAGCTAATGAGTGTTCGCCCGTTCCTCAACTGCTGAAATGCGATACCGCCGGCGCAAATCCTGCACCTCAGACCCCCGCCACCTGGGACCAGATCTCCGCGAGCTTGCGCCGGAACGCCTGCCAGCGCGTCGAGGGCACCGTCTCCTCCTCCTCGGGCAGCCTGAGGCCGATGACGTTGACCCGGCCGCCGCTGATGCTGCGCGCGACCAGGACGATGGGATCCAGCACCAGCTCCGCGCCCTCTTTTGGCGCGTAGTCGAGATGGACGTCGAAATAATCCGACAGCGTCAGTTTTGCCTGATCCTCGCCGACCGCCACGCCATAGATCTCGGCGAGTTCCCCCAGCGTGTGCTCGCCCGACACCGTGAAATCGCCGAGCAGATGCGGATCGGGCGCCGTGCTTGGCGGCATATCGACGAAAAACCGATCCAGCGCCTCGGCCTTTTCCGGCGGCGCCAGCAAATAGATGTAATCGCCGGGCGTAATCGGATCGGCCTCGATGGGCGAAAGAATCCGCTGCTCGCGGATCACCAGCGTCGGCTTCGACCAGGATGGGATCAGCCCGCGACGGAAATACAGACTTTTCGAGCGAACGGGGTAGCCGACCAGTTGCTGCTCGAGTTGGCCGGGCAGGTCCAGTTCGACGCGGCGCGGGCCGCGATCGGCGCGCGGCAACGCGACATGAAGCCGGCGCGCAGCCGGCGCCAGCGTCCAGCCCTGCAGCAATAGCGAGATGATGACGACGACGAAGGCGACGTCGAAATAGAGATAGGCTTTCGACAGGCCGACCAGCATCGGGATCGACGCCAGGAAGATCGCGACCGCGCCGCGCAGGCCGGTCCAGGCGATGAAGATTTTTTCACGCCAGTTGAAGCGAAATGGCGCCAGACAAAGAAACACCGCCAGCGGCCGCGCGACCAGCATCAGCACGAAAGCGACGATGACGGCGGGAACGACGCTGCTGAGGAGGCGATGCGGCGACACCAGAAGCCCGAGCAGCACGAACATCACGATCTGCGCCAGCCAGGTCGCGGCATCGAGGAATGTCACTACCGAATTATGCGCGCGCGTTGGCCGGTTTCCGATGATGATGCCGGCAAGATAGACCGCGAGAAATCCTGACCCGTGCGCGATCTGGGCTCCGCCGAAAATCACCAGCGCTGCGGTGGTAACGAACGGCGCATGCAGGCCCTGCGGCAGCGCGACGCGGTTGAGCGCCACCACCACCAGCCGGCCGCCGATCACGCCGACGACCGCACCGAGCATGGCCTCGCGGGCAAACTCCAGCGCGATATGCGATAGCGAACTTTGGCCGAGCGAAATGAATTCGACGAGCATCAAGGTGAGGAAGATCGCAAACGGATCGTTGGTGCCGGACTCCGCCTCCAGCGTCGCGCCGACGCGGGGCCGCAGGCGCAGGCCCTGCGTATGCACCAGCAGAAACACGGCAGCGGCGTCCGTCGACGCCACCACCGCACCCACAAGCAGGGCCTCCGTCCAGTTCAGGTCGAGCACGTACTTGGCGACCGGTGCCGTGATCAGCGCGGTCAGCAGCACGCCGATCGTCGCCAGCATCATCGACGGCGCCAGCACCGCGCGGATGCTTTGAAAGCGTGTCTTCAGGCCGCCGTCGAACAGGATCAGCGCCAGCGCTACCGACCCGACCAGATAGGTCGTGCGTACGTCGTCGAACTGCAGCTGGCCGGGTCCGGAATCGCCCGCCAGCATGCCGATCAGCAGGAACACCAGCAGCAGCGGCGCGCCAAAGCGCAGCGCCAGCAGGCTCGACAGGATTCCGGCCATCACCAGAACCGCACCGAGCATGATCGTCAGGCTGACTGAATCGAGAGAAGCCATGTACCTCCGCAAAGTTACGCAAATACTTGCAATTGCATCCTTATCGTCGCCACACTTGGACGCCAACCGATTTTTCGAGAAAGCGACAATGTGCCCGATTTGGCGGCTTAGCTTGCTACGCCGGCGTATTCTACCGATGGTATCCGCCGCCGCCTTGTGGGAATCTGCCAGCACTTCGAATCAATGTTGCCTGATGGGGTATCTTGATATGCAGCCATCCGGCCTCGAACGAGATTTTGCCGATGGATCTGACTGAGACGATCGAGTTCCTGCACACCACCGCCCGCTCGTTCGGCGCCGAGGTCACCTCGCCCTGGTTCTATCTGCAGTTTGGCTTGATCCTCGTCGGCGCAGGCATTGCCTATGCGACCGATGCGGCGATTCGCTCCAAGGTCGACATGACCTCGTTCGCGATGGGATGGCCGCTGCCGCTGCGGCACTTCGCCCGCGTGATGGTCCATAGCGCGTCCACCGCGGTGTTCGCCGTCCTGATGGTCGCGGCCCGCGTCGCGATGTACCATTCGACCTGGCCGAGCCGCAGCTATCTCTTGGCGGTTTCGGCCAAGCTGGCGCTGGCCTGGCTGGTCATTCGCCTCGTGACCTCGGTCATTCGCAACGAATTCATCGTCAGGCTGGTGTCGCTGTCGGCCTGGCTGATCGCCGCGCTCAGCGTGGTCGGCCAGCTCGAGCCGGCCATGGAGATGCTGGATTCGAATTCCGTCTCGGTGGTGCTCGGCGGGCTGCGGCTGACGCCGCTGGTGCTGATCAAGCTCGGCGCCTTGCTGATCCTGGCGCTGTGGCTCACCAACGTCGCCAGCAATTTTGCCGAAGGCCGGATCACCCGTTCCTCCGACCTGACGCCCTCGATCCAGGTGCTGCTGGTGAAGATGATCCGGATGGGGCTGATGGTGCTGGCGATCGCGATTGCGCTCGGCGCCGTCGGCATCAACCTCTCGGCGCTGGCGGTGTTCACGGGTGCTGCCGGCGTCGGCATCGGTCTCGGCCTGCAGAAGATCGTTGCCAATTTCATCTCCGGTCTCATCCTGCTGGTCGATAAATCGGTCAAACCCGGCGATCTCGTCACCATCGGCGACAGCTCGGGCCGCATCAGCGCGATGAAGACGCGCTACATATCCGTCGCCGCCGGCGACGGCCGCGAGTTCCTGATCCCGAACGAGGATCTGGTGACGCAGAAGGTCGTCAACTGGACCTATACCGACAAGAACACGCTGGTGAAGGTCCTGTTCGGCACCAATTACGACGCCGATCCGCGGCTGGTCTGCAAACTCGCTAGCGAGATCGGCGCCGCAGCACCGCGCGCGATCAAGAACAAGCCGCCGAACTGCATCCTGACCGAATTCGCCGAGGCCGGGATGAAATTCTCGCTGACCTTCTGGATCGCCGACCCTGACGGCATGGACGGCGTGAAGAGCGACGTAATGCTGGCGTTGTGGGACGCCTTCAAGCGCGAGGGCATCAAGGTTCCTTATCCGGTGCGCGAAATCCGGGTCCGCGGCGGGGCGCTGCCGGTCGAATCCGTGGTGGAGGTTTCAAGCTGAAATCAAGCCTTTGAACGCGCCCCCTGCCCCAACCTTGGCTTGCACTGACCGCGCCGATCACTAAATTAGGCTGCAAATCGGTCGTTGACGTCCGATCCCCTTAAAGCATGACCCGCCCATGAGCTATATCGAAGCAACAGATACTTCCTTGCGAAAAACCGGCCAGATCAAGCTCCATGGCGCGAGCGGCTTTGCCGGCATGCGCAAGGCCGGCGCCCTGGTCGCCAAATGCCTCGACGAGCTCACCGACCTCGTCAAGGAGGGCCTGCCGACCTCGCGGATCGACGAGTTTGTCCGCGAATTCGCCTTCAGCCATGGCGCCTATCCGGCGACGCTGATGTATCGCGGCTACCGCTATTCGACCTGCACCTCGATCAATCACGTGGTCTGCCACGGCATGCCTGGCGACCGCGCGCTGAAAGAGGGCGATATCGTCAATATCGACGTCACCTTCATCGTCGACGGCTGGTACGGCGATTCCAGCCGCATGTATGTGATCGGCCCGATCGCGCGCAAGGCCGAGCGGCTGATCGAGGTCACCTATGAAGCGATGATGCGCGGCATCGCCGCCGTGAAGCCCGGCGCCACCACCGGCGATATCGGTCACGCCATCCAGAGCTTCGTCGAGCCGCAGGGCATGAGCGTGGTGCGCGATTTCTGCGGCCATGGGCTGGGACGCATGTTCCATGACGAGCCGAACATCATCCATATCGGCCGGCCCGGCGAAGGCGTCACCCTGAAGGCCGGCATGTTCTTCACCATCGAGCCGATGATCAATCTCGGCAAGCCGCATGTAAAGATCCTGTCCGACGGCTGGACGGCGGTGACGCGCGACCGCTCGCTGTCGGCGCAGTTCGAGCACTCGGTCGGCGTGACCGCCACCGGCGTCGAGATCTTCACACTGTCGCAGCGCCATGGCGAGAAGCCGGTCGCTACAGCGTAATTGGGCCGGAGCCTGACCTTCCCTGAATAAGAACCGGGCGGATCTCACTTTGGAATCGTAGTCTCGCCCTGGTGCGGCGCCCCGTTCAGAAGACTATCGAACAAGACCACGATCTGCGTCCGATCCGCCGTCACATCGAGAACGGTGACGCCCTCGGCCTTGCCGATCGTCGGCGTGCCATCGACGGGCTGTTTCACTTCCGCCAGCAGCCTGATTGGCTTCACGTTGCCGTCCTCCTTGGCCGGATCGACGACAAACAGCTTGAACGGCACTTCATTGCCATGAGCCGCGCCGGCAAGCACCAGCAGCCGCTTGTCGGGCAACGGCGCGATATCACGAATTCCCCGCCCCTCCAGGGCGACCGGAATGACCCTCGGTGCAGCTTTGCTCGGGACGTTTCCGCCCTTGAACAAGCCGGCCACATCACCCCCGACCAAAAGGGCCGCGCCGTCGATGACGGGCGCGCGCAAGCCGAACCAGATCGTCTTGTCCAGCACGGCAACACCCTCGATGTTCAGCCCGTTCGCCGATTCGAGATCCTTGGCGAAAAACGACGCCGCGGTTTTGGATCGCTTCAGCCAGTCCGAGACTCGATAGGTGGTTTCAACGGCGGCGGCGAAATTTCCGGCCGCGAGCGCAGCACCATCGCTGCCGGCCGGCCGGCCCTGACCGTCCACCCGCACGCGCGCGAGGATGAAGGACGAGAGCCGAAACTTGCCCTTCTTTCGCGAGCAGCCATGCGAGCCGACCACGTAAAAATGGGGTTCGCTATAGGCCACGCCTTCCCCATCCAGATTGTCGAAATCGTCGGCTTTTTCGCAACCTGGTTTTGGCGGGGTGCCTGATGTCTTCGGGTTCGGCGCGTTGCCTATCAGCGCAATCGGCTGTCCCACCGTCATGCGGTCGTTTCGGATGGTCACAAACTGCGCGTTCTTGTTCTCGTCATTGATGACAAGACACGTCCGCTGGCCGTTCGAGGCTGGCATGCATGCCATCCCGCTGATGTCGGTCGCCGCACCCCCATCGCCCAAAAACGCGCCGTCGACCGTCATCGGGACAAGCGCCAGGGGCGAAGCCTGCTGGGCGCAAACACGATCGCCGATACCGCCAAGCAGGCTCACCGCGCCGATCGCACAATACAGAAATCGCATGTTTTCCCCCTTCTGGCAGGGCGAGCGATTCGGACCAAATGCAATCCATAATTGCATCTACCGCAATCCGGTTCAACGACTTCCAGGGCGCCGCCACCGGGTCGGGCAACTCACAATTCCCGATTGCAAAAACCGGCCGGCACGGCATGGTTGGTGCAAATGCCCGCGAAGCCCCGACCCCCTGAGAGCGAGCCCGCCGAAACGCCGCATTACCACGGCCATCGCGAGCGGCTGCGCGAGCGCTTCCACGGCGCCGGACCGGATGCGCTCAGCGATTACGAGCTGCTGGAAATGGCGCTGTTTCCAGCGTTGCCGCGGCGCGACACCAAGCCGCTGGCGAAGGCGCTGTTGAAGAAATTCGGCTCATTTGCCGAGGTCATCCACGCGCCGGTCGCGCGGCTGCGCGAGGTCGGCGGTATCGGCGAGGCCTCGGTCAACCAGATCAAGCTGCTTGCGGCAGCCGCGAGCCGGGTGGCAAAAGGCGAGATCAAGCGCAGCATCGCGCTGTCGTCCTGGAACGACGTGATCGGCTATTGCCGGTCCAGCATGGCGTTTGCCGACAAGGAGCAGTTTCGCCTGCTGTTTCTCGACAAGCGCAACCAGTTGATATCAGACGAGGTGCAGCAGACCGGCACCGTCGACCACACTCCGGTCTATCCGCGCGAGGTGATCAAGCGCGCGCTGGAATTATCCGCAACCGCCTTGATCCTGGTGCACAACCATCCCTCCGGCGACCCGACGCCGTCGCAGGCCGATATCCAGATGACGAAAGCCATCGTCGACATCGCCGCGCCGCTCGGCATCTCCGTGCATGACCACATCATCGTCGGCAAGAACGGGCACGCGAGCTTGAAGGGGATGCGGCTGATCTAGCTAGAACTTCATCCCGAAGTGGATTTGCGAAGCGATTGGTCAAGTGACCATCCCAGTTTCGAACCAATTAACGAAGGCGCGCGCCTTCGTGGTCGGCAATCTGCCGGCGGGGAATACCGCCCACAGGGCGGTTGACGGCAATTCCCACTCGGTCAGCAGCGGCGTCACGACTGCGGACCTGAGTTCGGCCATCATCATCCACCGCGAAATCATCGCAAGGCCCAGTCCGGCGAGAACAGCCTCACGGACGCCCTCTGCGGCCGTGCATACAAGGCGGCTCGGCACACTGACCGAGACGTCGGACGTACCTTTGCGAAAGCGCCACTGCTCCACGCCGGCGTTTGGCGAATAGGCGACCGCCTCGTGGCCCACAAGTTCGCCGGGTGACCGCGGTGACCCGTGACGCGCAAGATATTGCGGGCTTGCGACGACAAGGCGTTCGGCCTCTCCGATCTTGCGCGCGGTCAGTGAGGAGTCGGAAAGGTCGCCAAGGCGGATCGCAACGTCGACGTTCTCCTCCAGCAGATCCACATTCCGATCGTCCATGACGAGCTCGAGCCGGAGCTTGGGGTGGGCTTCGAGGAAGGGCCCGAGCTTCGGGGTGATATGCAGGCGTGCAAACGTCACCGGGGCACAGACGCGAAGCCGGCCTTCGAGACCTTGGCCAAGTCCCCGGGCGGCTGTCTCCGCCTCGTCGGCGTCGACGACGATCCGTCGCGCCTTCTCGTAATAGGCTTGTCCCGCATCCGTCGGGCTCAGTTGGTGGGTCGAGCGTATCAGCAGGCGAACGCCCAGACGCGCCTCCAGGCCGGCGATGAGTTTCGACACGGCGGGCTGGCCAATTCTCAAGTCGCGGGCAGCGGCGGAAAACGAGCCGGTTTCAATAACTCTGACAAATACCTCGATCGCATGCAGCCGATCCATGATCATTCCCCTCTGGAATGATCATTATCAACATTGGCCACCTTCCGCAATAAATCGGAATGAGCGATGCCTGTTCAATGCCAAGCACAGCACGAACAGAAAGAAGGCTTCTCATGACGACCCACGCGTTCAAGACCATTGTCGCGGGCGGCATCGCCGCAATATTGAGTGGGATTCCGGCCGGCCCCGCGCCGCTCGCCCAGACCGTCCAGGCTGTGGCGGCGTCGCCCGCCTATTTCAGCCAGTATCGCAGCCTGAAGATGTCGCGCGACGCGCACGGCATTCTGGTCGTGGAGTTCAACACTCACGGCGGTCCACTGACCTTCACCGCGCAGGACCACACCGACTTTGTCGACGCCTTTTACCGGATCGCACAGAGCCGCGATAACAAGATCGTCATCCTGACCGGCGCGGGCGGTGACTTCATTCCCGCGATCGACTTCCCGTCGTTCGGCAACGTGGCTGACCCCGACGTGTGGGGCCAAGTCCACGACGAAGGCGTTCAGATCCTGGAAAATCTCGCCAACATCAAGGTGCCGGTGATCGCGGCGGTGGAAGGCCGCGCGTATGTCCATTCCGAATACGCCCTTATGGCCGACATCATCGTCGCCAGCGAGGGCGCGACATTCAACGACCTGCCTCATTTCGCCGGCGGGATCGTGCCGGGCGACGGCATCTTTACGACGTGGAGCTATCGCGCCGGCGCCGGCCGCGCCGAGGCGTTCCTCCTCAATCCGCGGCCGCTGTCCGCCAACATTGCGCAGAGCTGGGGCGTGGTCTCGGAGGTCGTGCCGAACGGCCGGGCTCTCGCGCGGGCCAAGGAACTTGCCGAGCTCTACCTCAAGGCGCCGGAAATAACCCGCCGCAACACCCGGGCGCATTTCATCCAGCCGCTCAAGGAGCGGATCGTGCATGACGTCGGCTACGGACTGTCGCTGGAAGGCGCGTCGGCCGCCGCCCTGGTCAAGACTCTCACCGCAAAGAAGTGAACCCCTCGGGCGTCGTCGCGGCTGCGGCGACGCCCCTTTCTAAAGGAGCGATCGTGATGTCCCTCAAGACCGAACTTGAACAATTCCGGGCCGAATTCATCGGCAAGGCTGCGCCGGAAACCTGGGCCGCGATGACCCGGGCCGACCTCGACCTGGCCGCATCCGGGATCCTCGAGAAGGCGCTGAAAGCGGGTGACCTGGCGCCCGACTTCACGCTCGCCGACGCGCGGGGCGGGGAGGTTTGCCTGTCGACGTTGCTGGCGAAGGGGCCCGTGGTCCTCAGCTTCTATCGCGGCGGCTGGTGCCCCTATTGCAACCTCGAGCTTCGGGCCCTGCAAAAGGCGTTGCCGGACTTTTTGCGATTGGGCGCGTCCCTGCTCGCGATCTCGCCCCAGATCCCCGATGAGAGCCTGACCACGGCGGAGAAGAACGAGCTTGCCTATGCGGTCTTGAGCGACACCGGCAGCAAGACGGCGCAAGCCTTCGGCATAGCCTTCGAACTTCCGGACGAATTGCGGCCCATCTACGCCCGCCATGCCCTGGCCGACAAGAACGGCGACGACAACTGGCGGCTGCCGATTCCCGCGACCTACGTCATCGGCGAGGACGGCGTCATCGCGCTCGCCTTTGTCGATGTCGACTATCGCAACCGCCTCGAGCCCGCCGAGATTGTCGCCACGCTGCAAGCGCTTGCGATCAAGCAGGCCGTCTGAAACCGGTACGCCCAACATTGAGGAGAATGGCCGTGATCGAAGTCTATGCCTTTGCTACTCCCAACAGCGTCAAGGTTTCCATCGCCCTGGAGGAACTCGGGCTGGAATACGTCCTGCGCCCGGTCAACATCCGGGCTGGCGCGCAAAAGGATCCCGCTTTTGTAGCACGCAATGCCAATGCCAAGGTCCCGGTTTTGGTAGACACCAACGTCACGGGCGACCCACTGATGCTTTCGGAAAGTGCGGCGATCCTGGTCTACCTCGCCGAAAAAACAGGAAAGCTCCTGCCCCGATCGGGCGAACGTCGAGCGCGCGTCTTCGAACAATTGTTCTTCCACGCATCCGGGCTCGGCGTGGCGTTCGGCAATGCAGGCTATTTCCGCAAGCTCGCGCCCGAGCAGATACCATTGGCCATCGATCGGTTCACCAATGAGGCGCTGCGCATCCTCGGCGTGCTCGATCTGACCCTGGCGAAGATTCCGTTCGTTGCGGGCGCTCACCTGACCATTGCCGATATTGCCCATTTCGGCTGGCTGTGGCGGCGCGAATTCGCAGGTATCGATCTCCGCATTGTACCCAATGTCGCGCGCTGGTACGCGGAACTCGAAAGCCGCCCGGCGTTCCGGCGCGGCATCGCGCGAACCTCTGCACTCGCACCGGCTTGAGCGACGACGGCGATGACCAGAGCGACCGTCGTCACCGGCGCTTCGAAGGGAATCGGACGCGCCGCGGCAGAGCAACTTTCCATGGATGGATGGTCCGTGATCGGCGTCGCCCGCCAGGCGCCGCCCGAATTTCCGGGAACGTTCCGGGAGGCCGACCTCGGCGATGCGGCCGCGACCCAATCGGTAATTGGCAGGTGAAGACCACCGCCAATGCCCTTGCCCCGGGGCCAACCGAGACCGAGCTGTTCCGAGCTAACAACCCGCCCGGAAGCGAGGGCGAAGCGCGCTACCTTTCACAGATCCCGATGCGAAGGTTTGGACAACCTGCTGAGATCGCCGCCGCGATTGCATTCCTCGCATCCGAACGCGCCGCCTTCATCACGGGACAAACCTTGTTCGTTGACGGTGGCGCGAGTCTCGGACGCATGACGTAGTCTGCCATTTGATCCGGGATCCGAGCACGCTTGCCAAGCGGCGGTTTTGGAACCGGCCCATCAAGCCTTCAGCGCTTCGAGTACCTTGGCGGTGTCGGTGTACATATCGAACCTGGCGATGCGGCCGTCACGCACGGTCCAGGCATGCGCGAACGGCGCGGTCATCGATTTTCCGGTAGCCCTGGAGGTGCCCGCATAGACCCCAAGCGAGACCACCCGGTCACCCTCGGCAATGAACTCGTGCGCCTTGGCCGAGAATCCGTCCCAGTCACGCATGAGCGGGACGAAAAGCTTGTCGAGAACTTCCTGGGGCGAACGCCAGGTGCCGCTGTAGTAGGGAAAGCGTTCGGCCTCGGTCCACTCCAGATCGTCGCGAAGCAGGGCAAGGACGCCGGCCACGTCGCCGTGGCCGAGCTTGTCGTAGAATGCACGTACGGTGTCGGTCGGGATATTCATGATCGGGCTCGCTGGGTTGGAGGGTGCAGGCCGGCGCCGCAACGCCGGCCTGCCGACGGGTTCAAGCGGCCGCGGCAACTCCGGGGATTGCCGCGAGATGGCCAAGGCCGAGCCCCTCAACCACCTGGGTCTGCACAGGTGCGGTCTGCTGGTTGACCACATCGGCTCCGAACGGCTGGCCCACGACGATTCTGGCTGGCCGCGAGCCCTTCGGCTGCCCTACCAGCTTGGCGACAGCTTCGGCGACATCATGGGGGTTCGGCGCATTCTTGCCCTGGAAGATGCCCATGAAGGTTTCAAACATTTTCCCCGGGATCTTGCCGACCGCGCCGTAGTCTTCCGCGCGCCTGACGTCGGCGGGTTGCTGCACACTGCTATACATACTCGTGGGATAAGCGCTCGGCTGCACCAGGACGACGTCCACGCCAAACTGCGAGAGTTCATAGCGATAGCTGTCGGTGAGCGCCTCAACCGCGTATTTCGACGCGCCATAGAGGCCGAAGAACGGGAACGTCACGCGGCCTAGGATCGAGCCTACGTTGACGATAAGACCGTCGCCCTGGCGGCGGAATGCCGGCAGCACGGCGCGGAGCGTGCGCTGAAGCCCAAAGACGTTGACCTCGAACAGCGCACGCACCTGGTCGGGCGTGAAGGCCTCGGAGACGCCTGCCGCCGCGATGCCGGCGTTGTTGATGAGCACGTCAATCCGGCCCGCCTTGGCCAAGACGGTACCCACGGCCGACTCGACGGAAGCCTCGTCGGTGACATCGAGTTGGACGACAGCAAGGCCGAGGGCTCGCAAGGCATCGGCGTGCGGCCGGTTGACGCCGGCAATGTCGCGCATTGAGGCATAAACCGTGTGGCCCGCGCGCGCGAGTGTCTCGGCCGTATCGCGGCCGAAGCCGCTGCTTGTACCGGTGATCAGGATCGTCTTGGACATGGGGCGTGCCTTTGGTTGGTTGGATTGAGGGGATCAGGAGTTCGCGACGGCCGAAGCCGGCATTGACAGCCCGCTATTGTCGGCTGTCAGTGCCGGAATCGGGTGCCGTCCTACTTTGTCATTGCGCCTTGCTTCGCCGCTGACGGGACGTAGTCGAATTTGCCGCGCTGGCTGACGAAGAAAATGCACTCGTTTGGCGAGATGCATTTGGTGACATGCGGCTCGCCGCCTTTCTGGTACCAGTACGATCCCACCGGAAGCTGCACGTCCGTGCTGCCTGGCTTGCCGTTGACGGCGACGCCGGAGATCACAACCCCCCAATAGTCTTCGGTGTGGGTATGGAGCGGGCTGACGAACCCGGTCGGCATCTTGATGAAGGTGCCGTGTGGACCATGCGCGAGATCGCCGAACGCGGGCGCCGCATTCAGTTCCCCGTGGACGCCGTCGGTGACGCCGGTAGCACCATAGTGCAGCTGCGTGACCGGCGTGTTCACCGAAGGCTGAGCGCCCTGGGCAACAGCTGCGGAAATCGAGATGGCCGAGAGCGCGGCCACGCCGAGGAACTGTAGATGTCTGATGTTCATGACGAAGGTCTCCGTTGTCAAAGGCGATTGCCTACTGATGGCTATGATGGTCGGGGTATTCGGGCGCCGCCAGGTGGCGGCCGCCCGAAAGGCGGCAATGCAGGATCACGCCGCTTTGGCGCGAGGCAGCCCCGCAAGGAATTTTCCGATTGCGACAGCGATCTCGGCGCCGTGCGTCTCCAGCGCGAAATGGCCGGTGTCGTAGAAGCGAACCTCGGCATCCGGCACGTCGCGCCGGAACGCTTCGGCGCCCGGAGGCAGGAAGAACGGATCGTTCTTGCCCCACACCGCGAGCAGCGGCGGGCGATGCTTGCGCAGATATTGCTGGAAATCGGGATAGAGCGCGACGTTGCTCGCATAGTCGAGAAACAGGTCCAGCTGAATCTCGTCATTGCCCGGCCGCGCGAGCAGCGCGCTGTCGAGCGTGTAGCTTTCAGGCGCAACAAGGCTCGCGTCGCTGACGCCGTGGACGTATTGCCATTTGGTCGTTTCGGGCTTCAGGAAATCCCGCAACGCGGCCCGGTTCTTCGCGGTCGGCTCGCGCCAGTAAGCCTGGATTGGATTCCATCCCTCGCTCAGGCCCTCATCATACGCGTTGCCGTTCTGCGAAATGATTGCGGTGATGCGATCGGGATGCTTGAGCGCGATGCGGAAACCGATCGGCGCGCCGTAGTCGAATACGAAAATGGCGAAGCGGTTCAGGCCGAGCACTTCGGTGAACCGGTCGATCACCTTGGCGAGTGAGGCAAATGTATAGGGGAAGCTTGCCCGATCCGGCGCGTCGGTGAAACCAAACCCCGGCAGGTCAGGGGCGATCACGTGATAGCGGTCCGAGAGTGCCGGAATCAGATCGCGAAACATGTGACCGGAGGTCGGAAAGCCGTGGAGCAGTAGCAGGACAGGCGCATCTCGGTGACCGGCTTCGCGATAGAAGACATTCAGGCCGTCAACGTCGACGGTGCGGTAGGCGATTGGGGACATTTGCAAGCTCCTTTGGTGAACGAAACGCGGTATAACCTTTTAAGCGCTGTTTTAGTGGTTACTCTCTTATAAATAACTTGTCAACAGGTATTTAACGGGTTATTATATCCTGATCAAAAATGCCTCCCACCACGTTGAACCCCCGGAGCAAATTTCTGATGACGGATCCGCGCCCAGCCCCAATGTTCATCGCCGATGCACGCGGCCTCGACTTCCTCAACACTGTTGCGGCGCCGTCGGGCAGCGAGATTGAATGGCTTGGCAACGGGCAGGATCTTCTCGCCTGGCTCGAGCAGGCAGGCTTGATTACGGTCGATGTCGCAAACGCGATGCGGGCCGACACGATCCCAGGCGAACTCGACGCCGTGGCGGCGCAGGCGCGAGCCTTGCGCGAATGGTTTCGCAGCTTCGTGCTCGCGCATGCCGGACAACACGTCAAACCAGAATCGATGGCGGAGCTCGGGCCGCTTAACCGCCTGCTGGAGCGGGACGATGTCTATGGCGAGATCGTTGCATCAGTGAGCGACGGCGCGCACGCGCACGCGGAGGCGCCCCATGATCATGGCCTGCATTGGCACTGGCGCAGGCGCTGGCGTACGCCGGATACGCTGCTATTGCCGATCGCACAGGCGATGGCCGGCCTCCTCTGCGACGAGGACTTCACCCTGGTGAAGAATTGCGAGGGCCCGACCTGCACGATGTTGTTCCTCGATACCACCAAGGGCCATGCGCGGCGCTGGTGCACCATGGCGGTGTGCGGCAACCGCGCCAAGCAGGCATCGCACCGGGCCCGTGCGAAAGATGCGACCAGACGCTGACGCACCTCCGTCTGTCGTATTCGTATCCAGCAATTCGCTATTGATAACCTATAATATATCATTTATACGGTTACAATGATGAACCGAATATTGCGGAGGATGCGGATGAAACGGCTCTCGATTGCAGCAGGCCTAGCCTGGGCACTGGCCCTTGCTGCCGGTACCGCACAAGCGCAGGTGGCACGGAGCGGATACGCACTGCCGGTGTCGCTCGCCATGGAGGCGGCGGCCGAGGCGATACGTGTTTGCGAGAGCAACGGTTACGCCGTCTCCGCTTCCGTGCTGGATACGTCGGGCGTCGTGAAGCTGCAGGCCAAGGGCGATCACTCGACCATACACACGCGCGACTCGAGCTTCCGCAAAGCCTACACGGTCGTCACGCTCGGTCCGATTTTCCGCTTCGACACATCGAGTGCGTTCGCTGATCTCGCGGCCAAAAACCCGGCCGGCCCGGCGATCTCATCCTTGCCGGACATCCTGCCGCTCGCTGGCGGCGTGGCGATCAAAGCCGGCGATGAAATCGTTGCCGCGCTGGGCGTCGGCGGCGCACCCGGCGGCGACAGGGACGAGGCCTGCGCCCGCGCCGGTGTCGCCAAAATCCAGGATCGCGTCA
>Ga0207701_10003820_pt1 | contig 15404 bp, 14 predicted proteins | sample KBSSwiSSwithPhiX_FD_184294 | JGI IMG/M metagenome (GOLD analysis project Ga0207701, IMG submission 184294) | Switchgrass rhizosphere bulk soil microbial communities from Kellogg Biological Station, Michigan, USA, with PhiX - S5 (SPAdes) (version 2) | ecosystem: Environmental > Terrestrial >... | reverse complement strand
GACCTGGCGGCGCGCCCGGCGCGTGCGGAAGCCGATCGTGAACCTGCCGATGTTCGGCGCGCGGGCGGCGGCGTTTCGGGCCGGCTTCAACACCGCGCCGGAGGGCGAGCGCGGCGCGGTCACGTTCGGCGACTGGCTGGCGCGCCGTTGATGGCGGCACCGCGCTACACTCGCGCGCGATGACCCAGCCGAAGCCGGGCGCCTGCGGCGTCTGCGAATCGTTGACCGCGCCGAACCTGTACGAGGACGATCTCTGGTGCGTGCGCCACGCCGAGCCAGCCGGCGTGCCCGGCTGGATGCTGCTGATCAGCAAGCGCCACGTGGGCGGGCCGGCGCACTTCGACGATCGCGAGGCCGCCGTGTTCGGCGTGGCGCTGCGCCACTTCGAGCGCGTGCTGGAGCAGGTCACGGGCGCGCTGCGCATCTACACCGCCGCGATGGGCGAGAGCCACCCGCACTTCCACGCCCACATGGTCCCGCGCTACGCGACGATGCCGCGCGACGCGAAGGCGTGGAGCGTCTTCGACTTGCAGCGCGCGGTGGGCGCCGGCGAGGTGCCGGTGGATCGCGCCGAGGTCGCGCGCGTCTCCGAGGCGTACCGCCAGGCGCTGGCCGCCGCGCCCCGGCCCTGGTGACAGCCGCGCGTGCGCGCGTTCGGCTCCGGCTTCCTGCTGTCGCTGTCACTGTGCCTGGATCTCGGGCTGGTGAACGTCGCGATCGTGCGGACCGCGCTCGGCCGCGGCGGCCGGGCCGGCTTTCTCGTGGGCCTCGGATCGTGCCTGGGCGACCTCGCGTACTTCGTGGCGGCGCTGGCCGGCGTCGGGGCGCTGATGCGCTGGGCGCCGTTTCGCTGGGCGATCTGGATCGGCGGAACGCTGGTCTTGCTGGTCCTCGCGGTGAAGATGATCCGCGAGGTGCTGCGGCCCCGACAGCTCGCGCTGGACGAGGCTGACGGCAGCCCGCGCAAGGGCGCGCTGCAGCTGCTCGGCTGGGGCCTGGCGCTGGCGCTCGCGTCACCGACGGCGATCCTCTGGTTCGCAGCCGTCGGCGGCAGCGTGATCGCGGCGTCCGGCGGGGCGCGCGCGCAGCTGATCCCGTTCGCGGGCGGCTTCTTCTCGGCCGGCGTCGTCTGGTCTGCCGTGGTCGCGGGCGCGGCGGCGCTGCTCCCGCGCGTCGGCGGGCAAAAGGTGGCGCGCGCGCTCGCGCTCGTGTCCGCCTTGCTGTTCCTCTACTTCGCGGGCGTCGTGTTCGTACGCGGCTGGATCGACGTGCGCGCGATGTGACGCGCGATCAGTTGCCGGGCGTGAACGTGGCGAGCAGCTCGCGCGCCTCGCGCGCCTGCACCGATTCGGGATGCAGCAGCTCGAGCGCCCGCTCCGCGCCGCGGCGTCCGAGCACGGGATCGCCAGAGCTCGCGAGCACCCGCGCGCGGATCAGCTCGCCTTCGCCGCCCAGCTCGGCGCCTGTCTCGGCCTCGGTCAGCGCGCGGAGCGCCCCCGCGACGTCGCCCAGCGCGCGGCGCACCTCGGCTTCGGTGCAGGCGATGGAATGCAGCAAGCCCTGCCAGCCGTTCGGGCGCTTCTCCAGCAGCAGGCGCCGCGCCTCGATGACGTTGCTCAGCCACGCCTGGCGCACCTCGACGGGCGCGTCGGGCTGGTGCCGCAGCCCGTACCACGCGGCGTTGTTCAGGCACCAGGGGCGCAGCGTGCCGTCGTCCTTCGCCGCTCCCTTGGCGGTTGCGGCCAGCGCGTCGCCGTTGCGCCCTTCGAGGCCGAACGCCCGGCCCAGGTTCATCCAGTCGTCGGCGCGCCGATCGGCCTCCGGGATCCGTTCCAGCAGCTCGCGCGCGAGATCGGGATGCTGGAAGCGCGCCGCCGTGCCGGACAGGTTGCGGAGCGCGTCGTGATCCGAGGTCTCGGCCGCGGCCACCTCGAGCAGCGGGCGCGACACCTTCTTCGGGCAGAAGCGCGGCAAGCCGTCGAGGACGGTGTGCGCCCAGGGCCCCTGCGGCGACTTGGCCCGCATCGCCTCCGCGACGACGGCCATCGAGGTCTGGGTGCAGCGCTCGCAGATCGACACGGCCGGCCCGGCGAGCAGGTACTGAACGCTGGCGCGCGGCTGGTCGCAGAACGAGCAGGCGCCGTCTGGCCCCCGCGCGTGCCGCGCGACGAAACCCAGCGCGACGCCCGCGCCCAGCAGCGCCCAGCCGGTCGAGTACCCGAGACCCGCCGGTCCGATCCAGGTGAACGCGATCGTCAGCAGCCACGACACGATCAGCAGCACGGACAGGACGTTCAGCCAGCGCCGCGTCGCATCTGTGACGTGAAACCGCATCGACCTCCCATGGTTTCACGGACGGGCCGCCGCGACCAGGGTCGCGTTCAGTTCGGCGGCAGCGCCACCATCAACACGGCGAGGCACATCTCGTTGCGGGTGCCCCAGCCGGGGAGGACCGGCTCGGTGTCGGCGCTGGTGTTGTACTCGCACGTCACCTGCACCAGCGACGACGCGGACATCTTCACGGGCGTCTTGTAGAAGTAGAACTCCTGCCAGTGGAAGTCCCAGTTCTCGAGGTGCGACGCGCACGCGAGGCTGCCGGGCGCACCGATCATCATCTTCTGGCGGATGCCGCGCCCGTGCATGTGCGGCATGACGCCGACCAGGTCGACGGTCTTGCTGCCGGAGATCCCGAGGTCGCGGCCGCCCCGCATCCAGGTGTACGCGACGTTGGGCTGCCCCGGCGCCAGCGTGTCCGGCGTCGCGTTGCCCAGCGTGTCCAGCAGCCCGTCGGGCAGCGAGAACACTATCGCGCGGTCGACGCTGCTCGCGAAGCGCAGGTGGACCGTGGTGCTGTCGGTCTTGCCCGCCGACGCCGGATCCGCGAGGTTGTAGTGGATCTGGATGACCACCTTGTCGGTCGTCTTGATCGGCGCGCCCATCCCGGTCGGGTACTCGACGATCCCCTGGCCCGGCGCCCACGTCACGGGAACGCCGTCCACGTTCACGTTGTCTCCGGCCGCGCCGAAGCAGGGCCAGCCGAGACGATCGGGCGACGCGTCGTCGAGCGCCTGCATGATCGCGCCGTTCGTTTGCCCGTTGTCTCCGGTCGCCGCGGGATCGACGACGAACGCGATGACGTGATGGACGATCGACGCGTCGCCGGGCGTGACAGCGTAGCCGGTGAGGAACGAGTCCGCGGTGATCGGGGCGTCGAGCGCGAAGCAGCGGTACTCGTCGAACTCGGCCTCGACGCCGCCCTGCGCGACGGGCGCGAACAGCGGGGTGGCGACGTCGACCGCGCCGTCCAGCGTCGGCTGCGGCGGGATCGTCAGCGTCACCGGCGTTCCCTCGGGCGCGCCCTGGTCGACCCACGCGGCGATGATCGCCTTCTGGTTGTCGTTCAGCGTCGTGTCGTCGACGAACGACTGGCAGCTGCCGTCGTGGACCATGAAGTAGGGCGGCATCGTGCCTTCGCTGGTCCGCTGCTTCTCGAGCGCGGCGTTCGTCTTCGCGTCTTCATAGTTGTCGAGGCGGAAGGGCGCGATGCCGCCTTCCTGATGACAGCGGACGCACTTGTCGTTGTAGATCGGCGCCACGTCCTGCCAGAACGTGACGTCGCCGATCGTCGGGGTGGACGCCCCGCCGCCTCCGCAGGCGATGACGCCAACAGGTAGCAACACCGCCATCGCAATCAGACCGGTCCGCATCATTCGACGCTCTCCTTTGTAGCCGATGGGACCGCGCCGCGCCGCAGCCGGTTGCCTTCGTTGCTCGCGTGTTACTGTCGTCACGTGGGCACCAAGCTGCACGAAGGGGCGGCCGCAACGTGGGCGCCGATCGTCGGCAGGTTCCGTCTGCGCGTCGTCGACGGCGGCGGCGCGGGCGCAGGGACCGCGTGGGAGTCGTCCGGTGACATGTGCTCGATCGGGTCGGCGGAGGGGAACGATCTGCGCATCGCCGACGAGACGGTTTCCGGATTCCATTGCGAGATCCGCGTCGCGGCCGATCGCGTGCACGTCGTCGATCTGGGCAGCACCAACGGAACGGTGGTCGACGGCGTTCACGTGAAGGAGGCGTTCCTGCGCAGCGGCAGCCTGATCCGGCTGGGCGCGACGAAGGTGCGCTTCGAGCTGGCCGACGGCAACAACCGCCTGCTGGTCTCCGATCGCACGGCGTTCGGCGAGCTGCACGGGACGTCCGTCCCTGCGCGCGCGTCGTTCGCGTTGATGGAGAAGGCGGCGGCCAGCGACGCCACCGTGTTGCTCGAGGGCGAGACCGGCACGGGCAAGGGCCAGGCCGCCGAGGCGATCCACCGCGCCAGCACCCGCGCGACGAAGCCGTTCGTGGTCGTCGACTGCGGCGCGATCCCGGCGAACCTGCTGGAGAGCGAGCTGTTCGGTCACGAGAAAGGCGCGTTCACCGGCGCCCAGACCAAGCGCGCGGGCGCCTTCGAGGAGACGGCGGGCGGCACCATCTTCCTCGACGAGATCGGCGAGCTGCCGCTGGACCTGCAGCCGAAGTTGCTGCGCGCGATCGAGAACCGCCACGTGCGCGCGCTGGGCACCAGCGTCTACCGTCCGGTCGACGTCCGCATCATCGCGGCCACGAACCGCGACCTGCGCGCCGAGGTGAACCAGAACCGCTTCCGCGCCGACCTGTTCTTCCGGCTGTCGGTGGTGCGCATCGTGATGCCGCCGCTGCGCCAGCGCCCGGAGGACATGGAGATGCTGGTCCGGAAGCTGCTGCGCGGCCTCGGCGCCAGCGAGGCGATCATGGCTCGTTTCTGCGAGCCGGAGTTCGTCGCGGGCCTGTCGCGGTCGGCCTGGCCCGGCAACGTCCGCGAGCTGCGCAACTACCTGGAGCGCTGCCTGGTGTTCGAGGAGCCGATGCCGCTGGGCGAGGATTCGGGGGCCGGCGCGATCGCGGTGCCGCCGTCGCTGGCGGCGTCGGCGACGGGCGCGGCGAACGCCGTCGATCCGGCCGTCGAATACGCCGAGGCGCGCCGTCAGGCCCTGGAGGCCTTCGAGCGCGCCTACGTTCGCGAGCTTCTGAATGCGCACGGCGGCCGGGTCTCGGCCGCCGCGCGGGCTGCAGGTATCGGGCGCGTCTACCTTTACCGTCTCATCCGGCGCCACGGGGTGGCGGTGGCGCGCGGGGACGGCGAGGGCGACGACGCCGCGTAGCGACGCGGCAACGTGACTAGAAGGCCGCCTTCGCGAGCTGGGTGCTGTTCACCTCGATGGCCGGGTTCAGCAGGCTGTAGACGCCGCAGTTGAACCCGAGGAACGACGAGCCCGGATCGGCCGCCGTGACAGTCCAGGTGTTGATGACCGGGAGCGACTCCGTCGAGAGCAGCGACCCGTTCGGCGCGATGGTCTTCTTGGTGAAGCTGCTCAGGTTCAGGTTCGAGCCCTGCGTCTGGCAGAAGACGCGCACGTCGTCGCAGTTGTCCATCGAGATCTCGCTGCCCGGAACGTTCATCGACACCTCGACGGCCGGGATGGTCGTGCCGGCCGACAGACACTGCAGCGACATGATGCCCGGCTGCGACGAGAAGCCCGACCAGCGCAGGCGAACGCGGCCGTTCGCCTGCTCGGGGCTCATGTTCATCGTGCTGTAGATCCAGTCGCGGTACGCGAACACGTCGACCAGCTCGGCCTGCTTGTCGGCGGCGATGCAGTCCTCGCCGTTGCTGCTGTCGATGTTGCTGGTGATGCCGACCAGCTGCGCGCGGCCGTCGAGGATCTCGACGAAGCCGGAGCCGCTGTCGCCCTTGCACAGGCTGCCCGCGGGCGGGCTGATGCAGATGAAGCCGTCAGGCCCCGTGCAGGTCGGGAGCTGCGGCGTGCGGACGATCGACACGTACCCGGCCGGCGCGTTGCTGTGGTTGTTGGTCGCGATGGTTCCCGTCCGGCCCGGGTTCGCGTAGAAGCGCGGCAGCGCGGCGGTCTGGATGTTCTTGTTGACCGTGAACGGCGTCGCGAGGCGAATCAGCATGATGTCGTTCTTCGGCTGGCCGAAGCCGCTGTCCGCGACGTAGTCGGGGTGCTGGAACATGCCCCGGTGCGCGCCCGCCTGGTCGAAGGGGCGCGAGTCGCTGACCGGCTGGCCGGTCGTCGGGTCGGTGCGCGTGTAGCCGACGGTGCCCGCGTACGGACCCATGCAGTGCGCGGCGGTCAGCACCCACTGCGGGTGGATCAGCGTCCCGCGGCAGTTCAGGCCGCCGGTGCCGCTGATGTACACGGACCAGGGGTGGTTGCGTTCGTAGTCGGTGCCGGCCGGCGGCGGGGCCGGCGTCAGCGGCACGCTGGGCACGGTGGTGAGCACGACGCTGGTGGCCGGCGTCTTGGTGACGGTCGTCGTCGTGCGCGAGGTCGTCACGGCCGTCGTGTCGACGTCGATCGCCGCACGCGTGAGCGCGCCGGTCGCCGACGACACGTCGGCGTCTTCCGGCTCGCCCTGGGTTCCGCAACCCGTGAGCTGCGCCCCCGCGAGCGCACCAAACAGCAGCATCGACGTGAGCGACTTGAACGATGGCGTCTTCATTTCCGTGTCTCCCTTTGGTTGGTTGGCGTTGCCTTGCGGATCGCCACTAGAGCAACGCGCGGACCAACCCGGAAACCGCGGCATTTCGCGGGGTTTCGCGGCGGCTTGTATACGAGCGGTATACGAGCGCGCGCGCGCGACCGGTCGCTGTAAACGGGCAGGCGACAGTCGGGTCGGAGCGGCGTCTGCTGGCACCGCCGTTCCAGATTTCGCGTCGGTCAACGCGCGCGAGCCGCGTCGGCGCGCGTTGAAGGAAACAGGATGGTCGTCTTCGGTTTCCGGTGATCTCCGAACGATCGCGCGGCGTTCACCCGCGACGCGCGCGGCACGCGAGCGAGGCACGCCCGTTGCTCTCTGAACGACCAAAGGGGGATTCACCGATGGGTGAACGTGCGATCCGTTCTCGGAAAAGTCGTGCGAGCAGCATCTGGGCGCTGGGCTTTCTCGCCGTGGCCGCAGGCGCTGCCGCTTCCGCGTGCACCGATGAAACGGAGCAGCCGGTCGCCAACACGATCACCTTCAAGCTCGACTTCGGCAGTGGCGTCACGCTGACGACCGCCGACTACCGGATCACGGGCCCGAACGGCTTCCGCCGCGTCGGGTCACTCGACGTCGGCGACCAGTCAATTGTCACGGCGACGTTTCAGAACCTGCCGCCCGGCCAGGGATACAACATCCAGGTCAAGGGCACCGCGAGCGACGACGCCAGCATTTGTCAGGGTGAGATGACGTTCAACGTGAGCGCCTCGATGACCGCGACGCTGTCGATTCCGCTGACGTGCAGCGGGATCGCCGGCATCACCGCGACGATCAACACCTGCCCGGTCATCGACGCGCTCTCGGCGATTCCCTCGGAGGTCCAGGTCGGCGCATCGATCCAGGTGACCGCCGAGGTCCGCGACGACGACGGCGGGCCGCAGCCGCTGTCGTCGATCTGGCAGACGGACGGCGGCAGCCTGAGCAACCTCTCGCCGACGGGCGCGACGTTCACCTGCACCGCGCCCGGGAGCTTCACGGTCGGTCTGAAGATCTCCGACGGAGACAACGCGAACAAGTGCCCGGACACCGGCAAGCTGACCTTGCTGTGCACGCCCGCGCCATGACGTCGCGCGGGCACATCCTGGCGGCGGTCGTTCTCGCGGCCTGCGGGCTCGCGGCCTGCGCGGGCCCGGACGCGACCGATCCGGGCGGGCAGGGCACGATCGACCCCGGGGCGCCGGGCGACCCGACCGTCGGCTCGTTCACGATGCAGCTGACGCTCGCGAGCGGCTTCCGCTTCGACAAGGTCAACTACGACGTCAGCGGCGCCAACGGCTATCACCAGTCGGGCGCGATCGACGTCGCGACCAGCAGCGCGGTCTCGGTCGTGATCGGCGGCGTTCCCTTGGGGACGGGATACGACCTGAAGCTGACCGCGCAAGACGTCGAGCACAAGCTGTCGCCCTGCATCGGGGCCGCGGTGTTCGATGTCCCGAACGCGACGACGGTCGTGGTCCCGGTTCGCCTCAGCTGCCATGAGCTGGCGCGGGTGCCCGCGGCGCCCGTGCCGGTGCCGCGCTGGGCGGCGCTGATGATCGGGGCGGGGCTGCTCACGCTGGGCATGCAGGCCGTTCGCCGCCGCGGTCGCGCCTAGCGCCAGGCGCGACCTATAGTGTCGCGCCATGAGCAGGGTGCTGGTCACCGGCGGTTCGGGGTTCGTCGGCAGTCACTGCATCGTGCAGCTTCTGGGCGCCGGCCACGAGGTCCGCACGACGGTGCGCAGCCTGTCGCGCGAGGCGGACGTCCGCGCGGCGCTGAAGGAAGCAGGGGCGGACGCCGGCGGGCGGCTGACGTTCGCCGCCGCCGAGCTGACCGCCGATGCCGGGTGGGCGCAGGCGGCGGCCGGCTGCGACTTCGTGCTGCACGTGGCTTCGCCGTTTCCCGCCCGCGCCCCGCGCCACGAGGACGAGCTGATCACGCCCGCGCGCGAGGGCACGTTACGCGTCCTGCGCGCGGCGCGCGACGCGGGCGTCAAGCGCGTCGTCCTGACGTCGTCGTTCGCCGCCATCGGTTACGGTCACCCGCCACGCGCGACGCCGTTCGACGAGACGTCGTGGACCGACACGACGGCGCCCGTGTCGGCGTACGTGAAGTCGAAGACGCTGGCCGAGCGGGCGGCCTGGGACTTCATGGCGGCCGAGGGCGGCGCGATGGAGCTGGCGGCCGTCAACCCGGTCGCGATCCTCGGGCCGGTGCTGGGTCCGGACTACGCGAGCTCGATCTTCCTCGTGCGCCGCATGCTGGACGGCGCGGTGCCCGCTCTGCCGCGCGTGACGTTCGGGATCGTCGACGTGCGCGACGTCGCGGACCTGCACCTGCGCGCCATGGTGGATCCGGCCGCAGCGGGCCAGCGCTTCCTCGCCGTCGCCGGTGACTTCATGCTGGTCTCGGAGATCGCGGCGGTGCTGAAGACGCGCCTCGGAGCGATCGGGCGACGCGTGTCGACGCGGCAAGCGCCGGACTGGGTGATCCGGCTGGCGGCGCTGTTCCTGGTCGAGGCCCGCGCGGCGGTGCCGGAGCTCGGCAAGACGAAGAACGCGACCAGCGACAAGGCCCGACGCGTGCTCGGCTGGGCGCCGCGCACGCGCGAGGACGCGATCGCCGCGACGGGCGAGAGCCTCGCGCGCCTCGGCCTCGTGAAGCCGGCGCGCTGAGCTCGGCAGCGCGCACGGTCGCGTCGTTCGGGGATGGTTCTTCGGGGCACGCTCGTAAGGTCGGGGCGCGGATGCGCCCGGGCGCGCGCCGCCTTCGGTGACAAATGTGACGTTTCGTCATCAGGCGGCGAATTGCGGGTGCGTGCCGGAGCGAGCCGTCGTGGGCGTCCCTAACTTCCTTCTTCGATGACCGAGCTGACCGATCGCGAGTTCGCGCATGAGCTGAAGACACTGCGGGAGAAGCTGTCCGCGATGGCGGAGCGCGCCGCCGAGCAGATCGCGCTCGCGATGGAGGCGCTCATCGCGCAGGACGACGATCTCGCGCGCCAGGTGATCGAATCCGATCAGCTGATCGACAACGCCGAGAACGAGATCGATCGCCTCGCGATGCACATCCTGATGACGCGCCAGCCGGTCGCGTCCGATCTGCGGTTCGTGACGATGGCGCTGAAGTTCGTCGTCGACGTCGAGCGCATCGGCGATCTCGCGGCCGGGATCGCCAAGCGGGCGCTGGAGTTGAACCGCCTGACCAGCCTGGAGTGGCGCGGCGATCTCACCCGGCTCGCGACGCTGGTGCAGCGGAACCTGCACCTCGTGATCGAGAGCTTCGTGAGCGGAAACATCGACGAGGCGTACGCGGTCATCAAGTCGGACGAGGAGATCGACCGGCTGAACCACAGCCTGCACGCGCTGCTCATCGCGCACGTCGCCGCCGACGCCGCGACGGTCACGCGCGTGCTCCCGCTGACGTCGGTGAGCCGCTATCTCGAGCGAATCGGCGACCACGTCAAGAACCTCGCCGAGGAGGTCATCTTCATGGTGTCGGCGGCCGAGGTCCGGCACCTCAAACCCACGCATGCGAACTGACACCGTGAACTTCAGGAGACCGAACATGAGCAAGACATCGCGGATTGGCCTCGCGCTGGCCCTGCTGGGCGTCGCGACGGTGGGCGCTGCGTACGCGGCGTCGGGCGTCACCCTCAACGGCAGCGGGTCGACGCTCTCGAAGCCGTTTCAGGAGGTCGCTATCGACGCGTTCAAGAAGATGCACAAGGACGTGACGATCAACTACGGCGGCGGCGGCAGCGGCAAGGGCCGGCAGGACCTCGCCGACATGGTCGTCGACTTCGCCGGCTCCGACTCGCCGTTCAAGGAGAGCGAGCTCGCGAAGGCCAAGGGCGGTCCGATCCTCTACGTCCCGATCCTGCTGTCGCCGATCGCCGTCACCTACAACGTCGGCGTCGACAAGCTGCAGCTCTCCGCGCCCACGCTCGCGAAGATCTTCCAGCGCGAGATCAAGAAGTGGAACGATCCGGCGATCGCCGCCGATAACCCGGGCGCGAAGCTGCCGGACACGGACATCGTCGTCGCCCACCGCGCCGACGGCTCGGGCACGACCCAGAACTTCACCGAGTACCTGACGATGGCGGCCAAGAAGGAGTGGAAGCTGAAGAGCGGCTCCACCGTCGAGTGGCCCGGTGACACGCAGGCGGGGCAGGGCAACGCCGGCGTCGCGCAGATCGTGAAGTCGACGAAGGGCGCGATCGCCTACGTCGATCTGTCCGACGCGAAGGCCTCCGGCCTCAAGTTCGCCGCCATCAAGAATCGGTCGGGCCACTTCGTCGAGCCGACCGCGGCCGCCGCGTCCGCGGCCGGCGAGGGGATCCAGGTGAAGGACAACCTCATCTTCAGCGCGCTCGACGCGAAGGGCGACAAGGCCTATCCGATCACCGCGCAGACCTGGGTGATCGTGTATGCGAAGCAGGTCGACCGCGCCAAGGGTGACGCGCTGAAGGCCTATCTGACCTTCCTGTTGAAGGACGGACAGGCCCTGCTGAAGGAGATCGACTACGCGCCGCTGCCGAAGGGTTTGCAGGACAAGGCGCTGCAGCAGATCGACAGGATCAAGGTCGCCGCCCACGCCAGCCTGCCATGATTGACCTGGCGGGAAAGCGCGCCTACGGGGATCGCGCCTTCCGCGGCGCGTCCGCGGTCGCTGCGGCGATGGTCCTGCTGATCCTGGGGCTCATCGTGGTCACGATGACCCGGCGCGCGCTGCCGGTGTTCCTGGACATGGGGTGGCGGTTCTTCACGACCACCCGCTGGGCGCCGCCCGAGGACCTTTATGGCGCGCTGCCGTTCGTGTGGGGAACGGCGTTCACCGCCGCGATCGCGATCGTCATCGCCGTGCCGATCAGCCTGGGCGTCGCGCTGTTCATGACGCAGGTGGCGCCGCCCCGGCTGGCGCGGCCGCTGATCTATGTCATCGACCTGCTGGCGGGCGTGCCGTCGGTGGTGTTCGGGCTGTGGGGCGTCCTGGTGCTGTCCCAGCACTTCAACCTGGGCCGGTCGTTCCTGACCGCCGGGATCATCCTGGCGATCATGATCATCCCGATCATTACGTCGCTGGCGCGCGAGGTCATCGACACGACGCCCGTCGGTGACAAGGAAGGCGCGCTCGCCATGGGGGCGACGCGCTGGGAGATGATCTCCGCGACCGTCCTGCCGCACAGCAAGGGCGGTCTGGTCGGCGCCGTCATGCTGGGGCTGGGGCGTGCGATGGGCGAGACGATCGCCGCCGCGCTGGTCATCGGCTCGGCGCTCGGGCAGATCACGCTGGACGTCTTCTCGCCGGGAAACTCCATGCCGGCCGTCATCGCCAACGAATGGGGCGAGGCGCAGGACCTGCACAAGTCCGCGCTGATCGCGCTGGCGGTGACGCTGTTCGTGATCACGATCGTCGTGAATCTGGTCGCGACCGGGATCGTGCAACGTTCCGTGAGGCGGGGGCAGGGGACGTGAGCGCCGGCGATCTCTCGGGCGCGATCATCACGCCGGCCGACCTCGGCGCGAAGCGCAGCTGGCGCGCGGCCAGGAGCGCGATCATGACGGCGCTGATGGTCGCGGCGGCGCTGATCGTCGCCCTGCCGCTCGTCGCGGTGGTGTCGGCGGTGTTCTCGCGCGGGCTGCGCGTCGTGCTCGTGGGCTTTCCCGACTTCTTCATCAAGGAGATCCCCGTCGTCGGGCGGCGGCCTGGACCGGGGATGGGGCCGGCGATCCTGGGCACGTTGATGGCGACCGGCGCCGCGACGCTGATCGCGGTGCCGCTGGGCGTGATGGGCGCCGTCTATCTGCACGAGTACGGCGGCGGCCGGCGCTTCGCCCGGTTGGTGCGGTTCATGGCCAACGTGATGACGGGGGTGCCGTCCATCGTCATGGGGTTGTTCGTCTATGTCACCTGGACGCTGCAGTTCGGTTATTCGGCGTTCGGGGCCGCGCTGGCGCTGGCGTGCCTCATGCTGCCTGTCGTCATCGGCTCGGGCGAGCAGATGCTGCGGCTGGTGCCGAATCACCTGCGCGAGGCGTCCTACGCGGTCGGCGCCTCGAAGAGCCGGACGATCCTGACGGTGGTGTTGCCCGCGGCGATGCCCGGCATCGTGTCGGGATCGCTGCTCGCCGTCGCGCGCGCCGCCGGTGAGACCGCGCCGCTGCTGTTCGCGATCGGCGCGGCCACCGCCTACAACCCCAACCTGTTCCGCGAGGCGAACACCGCGCTGTCGATCCAGATCTTCGCCAACGCGACGTCGTCGTTCGTGGCGGCGCAGGATCGCGCCTGGGGCGCGGCCCTGACCCTGGTCTTGTTGACGTTCTTCATCACGATGATCGCGCGCGTCGTCACCGCGCGCTTCGCGCGCGGGAGGTAAGCAGTCCATGGTTCGCGACACTGCCAACGAAGGTCCCGCGAAACACCCGGAGGTGCGTCTTCCGCCGCCACCGCCGCCCCACTTCGAAAGCTGGGAATCGGGCACGCGGCCCGACACGACGGTCGTCTTCGAGCTGCGGGACCTCGAGGTCTACTACGGCGCCTTCCGCGCGGTGCGCGACGTGACGATGAACATCTACAACAACGAGATCACGGCGTTCATCGGCCCGTCCGGCTGCGGAAAGACCACGGTCCTGCGCTGCTTCAACCGCATGCACGACGTGACGCCGGGCGCGCGCGTGGCGGGCCACCTGCGCTACCGCACCGCCGACCTCTACGATCCGACCGTGTCGGCGACCGAGGTGCGCCGTCGCATCGGCATGGTCTTCCAGAAGCCCAACCCGTTTCCGAAGAGCGTCTACGACAACGTCGCGTTCGGCCCCCGATCGAAGGGCGTTCGCGACAGGCACGATCTGGATGCGGTGGTCGAGAAGTCGCTTCGCAGCGCGGCGCTGTGGGACGAGGTGAAGGACCGTCTCCGCGCGTCCGCGCTCGGCCTTTCGGGCGGCCAGCAGCAGCGGCTATGCATCGCCCGCACCATCGCGGTCGACCCCGAGGTCGTGCTGATGGACGAGCCCTGCAGCGCGCTGGATCCGGTGGCCACCGCGCGGATCGAGGAGCTGATGCGCGAGCTCAGGAGTCGCTTCACGATCGTCATCGTCACGCACAACATGCAGCAGGCGGCCCGGGTCAGCGATCGGACGGCGTTCTTCACGACCGAGGTCGACGCGAAGTTCGGCCTGCGGACGGGCATGCTGGTCGAGTACGACTACACCTCCCGGCTCTTCTCCAACCCGCGCGACGAACGATCTGAACGGTACATCACGGGCCGATTCGGTTGAGTCCGGCGTCCGTCGGGATGAGTCGCGATTGTTGTTCTGCACTTGGGCCGTCGACGGTGTAGTTTTGGTCTCGCGCCATGGGGTCCAGCGTCGGGGATCGGCCTGAGGACAGGCTCGCGGCCAGCGAGGCCGAATACCGGCGGCTGGCCAACGCTCTGCCGCAGATCATCTGGAGCTGCGACGCGCACGGCAAGCTCGAGTGGGTGAACGATCGCTGGACAGAGCTGACCGGGCTCACCCGGGAAGAGTCGATGGACAAGGGCGCGCTCGTCGCCGTGCACCCCGACGACGTCGCTCACATCCACGAACGATTCGGCGCGGCGCTCGCGACGTCCAGCCCGTGCGAGATGGAGTACCGGATTCGCACCCGGGACGGCGCGTACCGCTATCACCTCTGTCGTGTCGAGCCGGTCAAGAACGATGACGGCACGATCGCGCGCTGGGTGGCGGCGGCGTTCGACATGCACGATCGACGGCTGGCCGAGGACGCGCTTCGTGAGTCGGAGCGGCGCTTCGAGACCGTCTTTCGCGTCAACCCGCAGCCCGCCGCGGTCACGCGTCTGGCAGACGGCCGGTTCCTGAGCGTGAACGACGCGTTCTTGAAGATGGCGGGCTACGACCGCGACGAGATCGTCGGCAGGACGACCATCGAGCTCGGCTTCATGACGCCCGAGAGCCGCGCGGCCGTGCTGGGACCTCTGGAGACCGCCGACCAGATGCGCTTCGAGATCACGCTGCCCACCAAGGCGGGGCGGACGCTCACGCTGGTGGTCGTGAGCGCGCGCATCGACTTCGGCGGCGAGCCTTGCCTGATCAATGTCGCCAACGACGTGACGGAGAGCCGCTCGTCCGAAGCGGCGCTGCGGAACAGCGAAGCGCTGGCCCGCGCGCGCGCCGACGAGCTGGCGGCGCTGATGGACGCGGTGCCGGCCGTCGTGTGGATCGCCCAGGATCGCGAGTGCCGCGAGGTGCGCGGCAATCAAACCGGGCGCGAGCTGCTGCGCGGGCATGATGGGCGGAACCTGTCGAAGACCGCCGACCCGACGGCGACCCGGCACTTCCAGGTGTTCGTGAACCAGAAGGAGGTGACGCCGCAGGAGCTGCCGTTGCAGCGGGCCGCGCGCGGCATCGAGGTCCGGAACTACGAGGAGGAGATCCGCTTCGAGGACGGGCAGGTCGTCAATCTGTACGGCAGCGCCATCCCGCTGCGCGATCCGGCTGGTCAGCCGCGGGGATCGATCGGCGCCTTCGTCGACGTCACGCGGTTGAAACAGGCCGAGGGGGCGATGCGCGAGGCGGATCGTCGGAAGGACGAGTTCCTGGCGCTGCTGTCGCACGAGCTGCGCAACCCGCTCGCGCCGATCCTGACGGCCGTCGAGTTGATGCGGCTGCGGGGAGACGTCGCCACGCCCCGCGAGCGCGAGGTGATCTCGCGGCAGGCGGAGCACCTGGTCCGCCTCGTCGACGACCTGCTGGACGTCTCGCGCGTGGCCCGCGGCAAGGTGACGCTGACGAAGCGGCGGCTGGAGCTGGCGACGGTGGTGGCGAAGGCCGTCGAGT
>Ga0207701_10003816_pt1 | contig 15415 bp, 7 predicted proteins | sample KBSSwiSSwithPhiX_FD_184294 | JGI IMG/M metagenome (GOLD analysis project Ga0207701, IMG submission 184294) | Switchgrass rhizosphere bulk soil microbial communities from Kellogg Biological Station, Michigan, USA, with PhiX - S5 (SPAdes) (version 2) | ecosystem: Environmental > Terrestrial > Soil... | reverse complement strand
CAGATCGTTTACTGGCACCGGGAACTCCCGCCCGTCGATGCCGAGCCGGTCGCAGAGCACACCATCGAAGCGACCAGCAGCCGTGTCGCCGGAACCATCAGTCATCGGGACGAGCTCTGGGATCGCTGCTACACCGATCTCATGGCCAACGCTCGTGCCCGCCTCGCACAGGAGATCGCGCGCCTGGGCGGTGACTACGCGCACGTCAACGACGAATCCATCGATTCCCGCCACGACGACGCGGCGGGGGAGGCGTGGTTGCACGGACGTTTCTCCTACATGTTGTACCGCCGCCCGACGGCACGATAGACCTCACCGATCGAACGCGGCGGCTGCGTCTTTTTTTGCGGCCTCGGTGAGGTCCCCCGTTCCTGCCCGCGGTCGGCAATCCTCGCGAATCGATTTCTCCCGACTTGCCGCTGTTTCCTTGCTGGCACTGATTGTGAGTCAGCTGACGACGAGGGCCATCATGCCAGGCGTACAGCTCTTTCCTCACGTCACGCTTCGACCCACACCGCTCGCACCGCCGTACGAGAGTCTGTGGCGGCCGTTGACGTATCTGCGTCAGCGGCTCTGTGGCCTGTGGGGCCACGACACGCATCGGCATTTCGAGCGAAGACGGCTCTGCCTTGAATGCGACGACTGCGGGTGGCAGTCGCCCGGGTGGGACATCGGGCGGCAGCGCCCGAGCCCGAAGGGAACGGCGTGAAGCATGATCGGCGCGGGTGCGGACTTGTTCCGGCGCCCGCCGAATATGTCGCAGCTGTGCCGCTGGATTTTACGCGCCAATCGCGTGGAAGCGCTGCTGACCCAGTGGGCATGCCCATTGCGCGCTGCTGCTGCAACGCAAGGTCGCGCCGGACGCCGCTGACGGCAGGAGGGCTGGTCATGGCTGCCGCGAACGAAGCGACGGCGACGTTGGAATACTGAGGACCCACGACCATGACACAGGCGTTCAGAAGCCGTTTGTTGTCTTCCGGAGATTCGATTGTGCCGCGTTGAGCTGCTCAGAGCCTGTCCCAGCGATCCTGTTCGCTCCCGCTGATTCTCCCAGCGTGAAGGCTGCATGGCGGTGCCGGCCACTCTGAGCGGTGCTCACGCGACCGCGGTAACACAGATGCCAGGGGAGTGTCAGTCCATGCAACGCATACAGCCGCGTTCGCTCTTCCTCACCGCCGTCGTCCTGCTCCTCGCCACCACCACGTTTCAGCGGCCACTCCACAGTCAGACAGATAGCGCTCGCGTCAGCCTGTCGTTGACGCAACTGTCCCCGGCGTTGCCTGAGGTCTGGCCCGCCGACATCAATGAAGACGGGATCACCGATCTGGTGGAAGGCAGCGTGGTCATTCAGATCGGGCACGGCGACGGCACATTCGAGCCTGCGCAGACAATCGCCACGAACTTCGGCACCGTCGTTGGCGTGGGCGATATCAATCGCGATGGGTTCATCGACATCCTGACAGCTCGACCAGGGCCCCCGACAATCAGCTTTGCACTGCCTGGCCACGGCGACGGTACGTTCGGCGTGCCGATTATGGTGCCCGCCCTCGCCGCTCCCACGTACGTCGTCGACATGGATAACGACGGCGCCCCTGACCTGGTCTTTCCGGGCGTTCTCTTTGTGGCGGTGTATCAGGGACATGGCGACTTTACGTTCGGCACAGTGACGCAGTTGGGAATTGGGTCCTTGCCGTCCACCGGGCTCACGATTGCAGACTTCAATGGCGACGGACTCCTCGATGTCGCCTTTACGACACTGACCGCGACCGTCGACGTGTTTCTCAATATTGGCGCATTCAGCTTCTCCGGAACGAGCATCATCGATCTCCCACCGCCGCTCAGCGCCGGAGGATTGACTGCACGCGACATGAATGGCGACGGCGTCGTGGACCTGGTCGCCGGTTTCGGTGAGGGGGGCAACCCCTTCTGGAGGAGCGGCTTCATCGAGCTGTTTCTGGGCAATGGCGACGGCAGGTTTCAAGCGCCCGCTGGGTACCCGGTCAATAACGGGCCGGTGGCGGTAGTGGCTGGAGATTTCAACGGCGACGGCATTCAGGACGTTGCCACCGGCAACAGGTCCACCCAGGATCGATGCGGCAACGTGCAAAACTACTGGGACAGTGTCTCCATCCTGCTCGGGCGAGGCGACGGGACACTCGCGCCGACGCAGTCGTTCGCGCTCGGTGACAGCGAAGTGGCCCCAGACATTGTTTACCGCCGCAGTCTCAGTCGCCTGAACACCTCCGATCTCAATGCGGACGGTCGTACCGATCTCCTGGTCTCACCCGGCGCCATCCTGCTGATGCAGCCCGCCGGCGAGAATCATGCGCCGGTCGCGAACGCCGGTCCTGACGTGCAGGCGGTGGTCGACCAGTTCGACAGCACGCTGCTGCAGGGGTCGGCCACCGACGCCGATGCCGACTGGTTGACGTTCGAGTGGCGCGACGATCTCGGCAACGTCCTGGGAGACCTTCCGCGGCAGTGCGTCCTTCCCAGTTCCTCGGGCACGCGCATCTACACGCTCACGGTGAACGACGGCCATGGCGGCGTCAGCAGCGATTCGATGCAGTTCACCTTCCTGCCGGCCACAGGCGGCGGCCCATTGCCGGGCGGTGTCAGCAGCACAACCATCGGAGACGCCAGCGCGGCGGCGGCTTTCTACACGAATTCGACCCAGTCGTTCACCGTGGCGGCATCGGGGGCCGACATCTGGGGCACCGCCGACGCGTTCAACTTTGTCTACGCGCCGATGCGGGGCGACTTCGACGTCTCGGTGCGCGTGAACTCCCTCGAGAACATCGATCCGTGGACGAAGGCGGGGCTGATGATTCGCCAGAGCCTCGCGGCCGATTCGCGGCACGCCTCGATCTTCGCCACGCCGACCGCCGTCAACGGCACCGCGTTCCAGCGCCGCCTCGTCGACGGCGGCGATTCCACCCATACGGCGGGCGCGAGCCTGGCGCCGCCCGTCTGGCTGCGGCTGGTTCGCCAGGGCGACACGATCACCGCCTTCACCGGCGCCTCCAGGAACGACGAGTGGACGCTGGTCGGGACCGACACCCTGCCCAATCTGAGCGCCCCGGTGTACGTCGGCCTCGCGGTCACCAGTCATTCGCCCGACCATCCGGCCACCGCCACATTCGACAACTACGACATCGTGGCGCTGAACGGGCCTCCGTCCACCGTTCCACCCGGCTGGAAACACCAGGACGTCGGCGACGTCGGCGCGGCGGGTGCGTCGACAGGCGCCAACAACATCTTCACCGTACAGGGTTCCGGTGCCGACATCTGGGGCACCGCAGACGCGTTCCAGTATGCGTTCACGCGTCTGGCCGCGGACGGCGGCGTCGTCGTCCACGTGGCCGATGTCGCCGGTCCGCATCAGTGGTCGAAGGCCGGCCTGATGATTCGGCAGTCGCTGGACCCGTCCGCTCGACAGCATTTCCTGCTGGTCAGTGAGTCGCGCGGCATCGCCTATCAGCGCCGCCTCAATCCGGGTGAGGAGTCACTGAATACCAACCTCACGACCGATTCGATGCCGGCCTGGTTCCGCATCGAGCGCACCGGCAACCTGCTGCACCTCTGGTACTCGGTCGAGCCGGGGACGCCGACCACCTGGCAACCGGTGGGCGACGCGGTCTTCCCGAACGGCGAAGCGTTGATCGGACTCGCTGTCACCAGTCATGTGTACGGCGAGCTCGCTACCGGCACGTTCGATCACGTCACGGTGACGTATGGATCGTTGCTGCCGACGTGGAACGGTCGCGACATCGGCGCCGTCGGTATCCCTGGTGCCGACGTCTTCGACGGCAGCCGGTATACCATCGCCGCCAGCGGGGCTGACGTCTGGGATACCGTCGATGCGTTTCACTATGTGTATCGCAGCCTGGAGGTCAACGGCAGCATCGTCGCGCGCGTCGCAGCACTCGACGCGCCCAATCCATGGACGAAGGCCGGCGTCATGATCCGTACGTCGATCGATCCGTCCTCGGCGCATGCGTTCATGCTCGTGTCGCGCGACAACGGCATTGCGTTCCAGCGGCGGCCGACGCTCGGCGCCGACAGCGTCCATACCAGCGGAGGGAGCGGCGTGGCACCGCTGTGGGTGCGCCTCACGCGCACCGAGAACGTCGTCACCGGCGCCTACTCCTCCGACGGCGTGAATTGGGTGGACGTCGGCACCGACGTGATTTCGCTCGGCGATGGGCCGGCGCTGGTTGGCCTCGCCGTGACCAGTCACGACAACAGCGCGCTGGCCACCGCCACGTTCGACAACGTATCGCTGACGCCATAGCTCCTGCGGCTGGCGAGGTGGCCTCCGCACCACCTCGCCAGCGCTTCCGTCCTGCCCGCCGCACGCCCGACCTCCTCCGCGTGCCCCTCACGCTCGCTGCCAGATCGATCGAGCGGGCCGCTCAGCCGCATAATGGTGTTCCGTCGACCGGCGCAGAGCCCGTTCATAGTCCTATCGCCCTGGAGCTGTATGGCCACGCGCATCACCATCTACCAGAAGCCGACCTGCACAACGTGCCGCCAGGTTCACGCCGCGCTTCGCGAGTCGGGCGTGGATTTCGACGCCGTCGACTACTACACCGAGCCGATTTCCCGCGCGAAGCTCGAGGAACTGATTCGCAAGATGAAAATAACGCCGCGGCAGCTGCTGCGGACCAAGGAAGCGGCGTATCGCACGCTCGGCCTCGCGGACGCCAGCCTCAGCGATGGCCAGATCATCGATGCCATGGTGGCGCATCCGGATCTGATCCAGCGGCCCATCGTGGAGAAGGGGAGCCGCGCGATCCTCGCGCGGCCGGCGGAGCGGCTGAAAGAGATCCTCGGCTGAAGGACCGTGGCCGCGTCGAATCGGCAACGCGGGCCGAGATGTGATTGAATGCTCGCCATCGCGGCATCATCTACCGGCCCAATCGGTCACTAATCGCGGGCAACCGGTTCGTGACCACCGCCGTCAGGCACGCGTCCGATTTGGCGGGTCCAAGGGGACCCGCCTTACTCGATCCGGTATGACGTGTTAGCGTCCGTCGCCGGATCACCAGCAATTCAAGGAGAGTGAGAGGCCAATGTCCATGGGAGACAATACCGCCGACCCGCGCGAACTGATCGCGAGGTCTCCGATGACCACCCTGCAGATCATGGTCATCGTCATCACCATCGCGTTGAACGCGCTCGACGGATTCGACGTGCTCTCCATCAGCTTTGCCTCGCCGGGGATCGCGGCCGAATGGGGGATGGCGCGGACCGCGCTCGGCTTCGTGCTCTCCATGGAGCTGATTGGCATGGCCCTGGGCTCGATTCTGCTCGGCGGCCTGGCCGACAAGATCGGGCGACGGCCGACGGTCCTCGGCTGCCTGGTCGTGATGGCCTTCGGCATGTTCATGGTCACGACGTCGAGAGGCGTGCTCGGATCGGCCCTGCACTCGGTGCTGTCGCTCTTCATGATGCCGGCCGACTACCGGCTCCTCGATTTGTCCATGTGGCGCGTGTTCACCGGTCTCGGTATCGGCGGCATGCTCGCGGCGATCAACGCGGTGGCTGCGGAGTTCTCCAACGTCCGGCGCAAGAGCCTGAACATCTCGATGATGGCGATCGGCTATCCGCTCGGCGCCGCCATCGGCGGCTTCGTCGTCAGCGCCAACCTCTCGCTCGTCAACTGGCGCACGGTGTTCTATTTCGGCGCCACGGTGACGACACTGCTGATTCCGGTGGTCTATTTCCTGATGCCCGAATCGGTGCACTGGCTCGCGCGCAAGCAGCCGGCCGGCGCGCTCGCGCGGATCAACCGGACGCTGGCGAAGATGGGCCACGCGGCGATCGCGTCGCTGCCCGTGATCTCGGAGGATCAGCGTAAGCGCTCGATCGGCGACATCTTCGCGCCGGGACTGCTCGGCACGACGCTCGTGGTGGCCGCCGCCTACTTCCTCCACATCACGACCTTCTACTACATCATCAAGTGGGTGCCGAAGATCCTCGTGGACATGGGATTCGCGGCGTCCGCCGCCGGCGACGTGCTGTCCTGGCTCAACGTCGGTGGGGCGATCGGCGGCGCGCTGGTCGGTGTGCTGTCGCTGCGCATGGGCATCAAGGGTCTGGCGCTGACCGTGCTCCTCCTGTCGACCGTGTCGATCATCGTGTTCGGCAACGCGCCAAGGGACCTCGCCCGCATCACGATGATCTGCATGTTCGTCGGCTTCTGCACCAACGGCGCGATCAACGCGCTGTATGCGATCTTCGGCCATGTGTTTCCGACCCACGTCCGCGCCTTCGGGACCGGGTTCGCCGTGGGCGTCGGTCGCGGTGGCGCCGTGATTGCGCCGATCATCGCCGGCTACCTGTTCGATCGGCACCTGAGCCTGCCGGTCGTGTCGCTGCTGATGTCGGTGGGTTCGACCTTCGCCGCGATCCTGATCGCGTTGAAGCTGAAGCGCGTGAACGTAGCGACGGACGAGACCCGCTGACCGCCAGACGCTCGCGGCGGGCGCCCAGGTGAACCCCCTTGTGGCTTGTGGCCACATGTGGCTATAATTGACCGATGGCGTCTGCAGGGATCCGCGAGCTGAAAGACAATTTGAGCCGCTACATCCGGCGGATTGAGGCCGGTGAACGTATTGCCATCACGGCTCACGGTCGTGTGGTCGCGGAGCTCGTCCCGCCGGGGGCAGCGACCAGGAGCACGTCAAGTCGCTTCGACGAGCTCGTGGCCTCTGGAATGATCCGGCCGCCACTCGAAGCCGGTGACCCGACGGAAGGGTGGCCGGATATCCGCCTTCCGGCGGGAACTGCCGCCGATCTGATTGACGCCGACCGTGGCGAAGCGTAGCCGCAAAGCGCCGGCGTCAACGGCTGGAACCGTCAGCGTCCGATACATCGAGTCCAGCGCACTGGTTGCGGCCCTCCTGGAACATGACGCCGACGCCCTCAAGTCGGTCCGCACCCGAGGACGCAAGGTCACGTCCGCGCTGACGATCGCTGAAGCCGGGCGTGCCATCCTTCGCGCAAGGGCGTTGTCACGCCTGACGGCCGACGAACAGCGCGCAGCGACGCGTGCGCTCCACCGTTTTGAGCGTCGCTGCTACCTGGCAGGGATCACGGACGCGATTCTCGCCCGGGTGCAGAGACCGTTTCCGATCGAGCCCATTCGTACGCTGGATGCGGTGCACCTGGCGACAGCCGAGTTGCTTGGAGAGCCACCGCCGTTGATCGCAGTCGTGACGGGGGATGTCCGGGTTCGCGAAAACGCACACGCACTTGGATATGCGGTCGAGTGAACGGACCAACGACCATGACCACGCAGGCCCCACAAACGCTTACCGTCGCGCGGCCGGCGTCATCGTCGTCTCCTGACGCTGGCCGTTGCGCATGTAGACGACCTTCACCGGTGTGCCGATCTTCAGCAGCTCCAGCGCGTAGGTGTAGTCGTAGATGTTGGTAATCGACTGTCCGGCGATTTCGACGATGACGTCGCCCTTGGCGAGCCCCGCCTGTTCTGCGGGACCGCCGCCCACCACTCCGCCGAGCAGCAGCCCCTTGGCCGTTGACGCGTAGTCCGGCACGGTGCCGGTGAAGACGCGTACGTCGGCGCGATTGATCGTCTGCGTCGACTGTTCGACCTTGGTGAACTGTGGCGGCATCTCGGCAGCCATCAGACGGGTGACGATGGCAGCGCCGAACTGCGCCACGCGATCGAGGTCTTCGTAGTCGATCTTCTCGGCCGTGTCGGACGGCTTGTGATAGTCGGTGTGCGCGCCGGTCGTGAATGCCAGGCTCGGAATGCCGGCCTGATTGAAGCTGGCGACGTCGGTCGGCTGATACGGATCCTCCTGCAGCACTGCATCGAAGCCGGCCGCGACATTGGCGCGCTCGAGGATCGAGGCCCACGCAGGGCTCGTGCCGGTCGCCTGGATGGTGAGCTTGTTGTCCTGCATCCGCCCGACCATGTCGTAATTGAGATAGGCGGCGAGGTCGCGAAGCGGTATCGGCGGCTTCGCAATGAACGCTGCGGACCCCACCAGGCCGATTTCCTCGGCGGACCAGAGCGCAATCAGCACGTTGCGCGGCCGCGGCTGCGTCGACAACGCCTGTGCCATCGCCAGCACTGCTGCGGTGCCGGAGGCGTTGTCGTCGGCGCCGGCGTGCGTCCGTCCGACGTCCTTTCCCGACGCGAGCGAGTTGCCGTGCTCGCCGTGTCCGAGATGATCGAAGTGGGCGCCGATTGCCACCCACGGCTTCGACTTTCCAGCGGTGGGCGCTGTGGCCGGCAGGTAGGCGAGGACGTTTCGCGCCGTCCGCTTCTCGTGCACGACACTCACCGTCATCGTCGCCGGGTGCGGCAGCACGAACCCGCCTACGTGCGGATTCCCGGAGTCGAGCGCCTTCTGTGCATCCTCGAGCGACTGCGGCGCGTCCCGGAAGAGATCAAGGGCGGCAGTGCCGTCGACGCTGACCGCGGCAATGCCCGAGTCCGCTGCGGCGGTATCGAAGCCGAGCGGCACCGTCTGACCGGCATTGGGAGAGCGCGGTCCGGTCACCACGATCAGCCCTTTCGCGCCGCGCTGCCGGGCGGCCTGCGCCTTGTACCGCAGATCCGAATAGCGCGCGAGGATGCTCTTCGTCGCCGGATCGGCATCCTCGGGGAAGTAGCGAAGCACCAGGACGATGGCGTCCTTGACGTCGAGCCCGACGAAGCTGTCGTAGCCGAAGTTCTGCGACTCGGGTACGACGATGCCGTAGCCGGCGAAGACGACGCGGGTTCGGGGAACAGTGGCGTTGTCAGAAAACCCGAGCGCCTTGACGTGTGGACTGACGACCTTCGCAGTGACGTCTGGTCCTGTTTGCACGACCAGCGTCGAGCCGCCGTCGCGGCCGCCGGCCGTGAACTCGAACGGCATGAACATGTCGGTACGGCCGGGCAGGGGACGGGCACCGATCCGCTTGAGCTCGCTGGCGATGTAGTTGGCCGCCAGCCGTTCACCCTCGGATCCCGCCTCGCGTCCGCCGAACGCCTCGGACGCCAGGCGCTCCACTCGCTCGCGCGTCGTGGAGGTCGCCGACGTGCGCAGTGCAGTGTTCGACTGCGCCTGCACCGGTTCGAGCCGCGCGAGCGGCGTGAGGGCGATGAGCGCAGCGACGAGGATGGTGCAGGCCTGCGGGCGCAGACGGGTCATGGTTTTCGCTCCGGAGCAGCCGCCAGCAGGGCGAGCGCCTTGTCGTGATTCCAGCTGGCGAGAAAGATCTGCCCCTCGCGTCCGCCGGCGCGGCTCGAGGTCCAGGCCAGCTGCTTCCCGTCGGGTGACGGAACCGGCAGACCGTCGAATCCATCGGAATACGTGACCCGCACCGGCTCCTTGCGTCCGTCGATGTCGACCATGAACACTTCGAAGTTGTCGAACCCGAGCTTGTTGCTGGCAAAGAGCACGTACTTGCCCGAGGCATGGATGTAGGGCGCCCAGCTCATGGCCCCGAAGTGCGTAATCTGCTTCGCACCGCTGCCGTCGGGATTCATCGTCCAGACGTCGGCGATGAGTCCCTGCTCATCGAAGCGACGCCAGATGATCCGTGTGCCGTCGGGCGAGAAGAACGGCCCGCCGTCGTAGCCGTTGACGTTCGTCAGCCGGCGCACGCCGGTGCCGTCGGATCGCATGATGTAAATCTCGCCGAAGAAGCTGGGATCGGTCTCGAGCTGCTTCTGTTCCGCCGCCGTCAGGGTGTGATCGTAGGCCTGACGCATCGAGGTGAAGACGATCCATTGCCCGTCAGGTGAATAGCTGGCTTCGGCGTCGTATCCACGCACGTTGGTGAGCCGCGTCAAGGTGCCGCCCTTGGCGTTCCGGACATAGAGCTCCATCTCCGGGTCGTAGTCCCACGAGTAGCGGCGCTCCTTGCCCGAGGCGCGGAAGTCGAGCTCTTCCTTCTGCAGCTGCTTCGACTTCGGATCGTGATGCGTCGACGCGAAGAGCACGTCGCCGTTCGAGGGATTGAAGAACGCGCAGGTGGTCTTGCCGATGCCCGGCGAGATGCGCTCGGTGTCGCCGGTCGCGAGCGTCATCGCGTAGATCTGATAGAACGGATTCCCCGGCTCGCGCTCGCTCTGGAACACGAGTCGGCTGCCGTCTTTCGACCAGTACCCTTCGCCTGCGCGCCGGCCTTCGAGCGTGAGACGGCGCACCCGCGAGAGCAGTTCGCGTTCCTGCGCGGCCGGTACCGGCGTGGACTGTGACAGGAGGGTGGCGGCGCTGGCGAGTGCCAGGCCGAGGATGGCCGGGAAGCGTGGGCGACTCTTCACGCGTTTAGGCTACCATTCCTGATGGCGGCTCCAAGGGGACCCGCGCTACATGGAACTGGTCCAACGGATCCGCCCTGCCGGAACGGGCCCGGCGGGACCCGTCCTACCGGAACAGGTCCAAACGTCCTCCGCCCGAAACGTCGCGCGCGCTCACCCATGTCGCCACCCCGACCGACTGCAACTGTTACGCGCTGCTGGTGGTGCGGCACCGACCCGCTCTACGTCCAGTACCACGACGACGAGTGGGGCAGGCCAGTCACCGACGATACGCGGCTGTTCGAAAAGATCTGCCTGGAAGGCTTCCAGGCCGGGCTCAGCTGGCTGACGATTCTCCGCAAGCGCGACGCCTTCCGTCGCGCGTTCGCCGGCTTCGACATCGATCGCGTGGCGCGATTCACCGGCCGGGACGTCACGCGCCTGCTTGGCGATGCGGGCATCGTGCGACACCGCGGCAAAATCGAGTCGACCATCAACAATGCCGCCCGCGCCCGCGAGCTGCGCGAGGAATTCGAGTCGCTCTCGCGTTACGTCTGGACCTGGCGCCCCGCGGTCCGCTCCCGGCCGAAGCGCATCACCCGGGACGTGCTGATGACGATGGCGACGACGCCGGAGTCGATCGCGTTGAGCAAGGACCTGCGCCGGCGCGGATGGACCTTCGTTGGCCCGACGACGATCTATGCGTTCATGCAGGCGATGGGACTGGTGAACGATCACGTCCACGACTGCTTCGTCGGCCGTGCCCTTCGCCGCCCGGTCCGCCTGAAGGCGGACGCTACGCCGCGGTCCGCCTGAAGGCGGACACTACGCACGCGGTCCGCCTGAAGGCGGACACTACGCCGCAGTCCGCCTGAAGGCGGACACTACGTACTGACTACGTGGTCGCGACGGCTGCGGCCTGGCGGCGGGGCAGTATCCGGCTGCGCATGCTCTCGACCAGATAGAACGCGACCGGCGTCACGATCAGCGTGAGGAAGAGCGACAGGCTCTGGCCGCCGATGACCACGACCGCGATCGCGCGCCGTTCTTCGGCGCCCGGGCCGGTCCCCAGGGCGAGCGGCAGCATCCCTCCGACCAGCGCCAGCGTCGTCATCAGAATCGGGCGCAGCCGATCGCGGCTGGCCTGCCTCACCGCCTCACCGAGATCCATTCCCACCGCGCGCAGCGTGCGCGCGTGATCGACCTGCAGGATCGCGTTCTTGGCCACGACGCCGAAGAGCACCAGCATGCCCAGCGCCGAGTACAGGTTCAGCGTGTTGCCCGACGCCCACAACGAGGCGAGTGCGAACGGCAGCGACAGCGGCAGCGACAACAGAATCACGAGGGGGTGCACGAGGCTCTCGTACTGTGCGGCGAGCACCATGTACATGAACGCGATCGAGAGCACGAACGCCCAGGCGAACTCGCCGAACGTGCGCTCCAGCTCCCGGCCGCGCCCGGCGATGGTGACGGAGTAGGCGGCCGGCATGCCGAGCTCCGCTGCTGCCTGCTTGAGCGCCGCGATGCGGTCGGTCAGACCGTAGCCGGGTGAGATGCCGGCGCGCAGTGAGATTTGCCGCTGCCGATCCATGCGGTCGACCCGCGACGGGCTCTCGCGCTCGACGAGCGAGACCAGGCTGTCCAGGCGCAGCAGGTCGCCGTTCTCGCGTGAGACGTAGAGCCGTTGGATGACGCGCGGATCGCCGCGGTACTTTTCCTCGAGGCGCACCTGGACGTCGTACTCCTCGTTGACGACGGGATCGCGAAAGCTGGTGACCTCGGTGTTGCCGCCAACCATCAGCCGCAGCGCCGCGCCGATGTCCGAAGTCCTCACGCCGAGGTCGGCGGCGCGGGCGCGGTCGATCTGCACGCGCAGCTCGGGTTTGTCGAGCTTCATCGTCACATCCGCGTCGAGCAGGCCGAGGCTCGGCGCCTTCGTGCGCAAGGCCTCGCCGTAGGCCGAGAGCTTCGCCAGCTCGGGGCCGCGAATCACGAACTCGATGTCCGCGTTGCCGCCGTTACCGATGTTGAACGACTGGATGTTGCGGACGGCGATCCGCAGGTCGCTGTACTTCCGCATCGCGCCACGGATGCGCTGCATCACGTCGCGCTGGCTGTAGTTGCCGCGAAATGCAGAGGCCGGATCCAGCGTCGCGATGCCCTTGACCAGGCGCCACACCGAGAAGATCCGCTCGCTGTGCGGGCGGATCCGCACGTACGCCTGCCCCGAGTTGACCGAGCCGAGGTTGCCGCCGCCGGCGGTCGAGAGCACGGTGTCGACGCCATGGATCGCGCGGATGTCGTTGTCCACGGCGCGCATGATGTCGTCCATCGCCGCCGTGCTGGTGCCCTCGGGCGCGGTGACCTGCATTTCGAACTCGGCTTCGTCGACCCCGGAGGGGATGAACTCCTGACGGACCACCCGGTAGAGCGGCAGCGCCGAGACGATGACGAGCAGGGCGCAGATCGACACGAGCACCCGATGCCGCAGCGCCCAGTCGAGCGAGCGGACGTAGCCGCGATCGATGTGGCGGTAGAACCCGCGTCGCGAGGTGGCGTGCCCGGCGTTCTCGTTGTGCCGGAACAGCCGCGCGCTCATCATCGGCGTCAGCGTGAAGGAGACCAGCAGCGACACCAGAATCGCGACGGCCGCCGTGAAGCCGAACTGATAGAGGAAGCGGCCGGAAATGCTCGACATGAACGAGACCGGGATGAAGATCACGACGAGGCACAATGTCGTCGCGAGCACCGGCAGCGCGATTTCGGCCGTCGCTTCCCGCGCCGCCGCGAACGGCGACAGCTTCTTCTCTTCGACGAAGCGGAAGATGTTCTCCAGCACCACGATCGCATCGTCGATGACGATGCCGACCATGAGGACGAGGGCGAGCATGGTGACGCTGTTCAGCGTGAAATCGAGCGCCGCCATCATGCCGAAGGTGCTGATGACCGATGCGGGGATGGCGACGGCCGCGATCACCGTCGAGCGCCAGTTGCGCATGAAGGCGAAGACCACGAGGCAGGCGAGAATGCTGCCGAGAATGAGGTGCTTGTCGATCTCCTCGAGCGCCGTCCGGATATAGCGCGACTGATCGCGGATGATCTCGAGACGCACGCCTGGCGGCAGCTCCGCCCGTGCGCGCGCCATGTTCTCCTTGACCGAGTCGATCACCTCGATGGTGTTCGAGCCGAGCTGACGGCGGACTTCCATCACCACCGTCGGCACGCCATTCAGGCGCGCCAGGCTCCGTTGCTCTTTCGTCCCGTCCTCGGCCCGGCCGATGTCGCGGATATGCACGGGGACGCCGTTCACCGTCCGGATCACGAGATCGTTGAAGTCGTCGGGATCGGTGATGCGGCCGGCCGTGCGGAGCACCTGCTCGCGTGCGCCGGACGTGACGTTCCCGCCGGCGGCGTCCTGATTCTGCCGCTGCAGCGCGTCCTGCACCTCGCTGATCGGCATCCGGTACGCGGCGAGGCGCTCGGCGTCGACCCAGATGTTGATGGCGCGATCGAGACCGCCGGAGATCGCGACTTCACCCACGCCAGCCGATCGCTCGATGCGCGGGCGGACGATCTTGTCGGCCACTTCCGTCAGCTCGCGCACCGACAGATTGCCGGCGAGCGCGATGGAGAGCGCAGGGGAGGAGTCGGCGTTGAACTTGCTGACAATCGGGTCGAGCGCCTGATCGGGGAGCTGGCGAAGAACCGGGCCGATGCGATCGCGCACGTCCTGAGCCGCGACGTCGATGTCGCGATTGAGGTCAAAGACGGCGAACACGTTCGAGGCGCCGGAACCGGTGACGGAGCGCAGCTCGGTCACCCCTTCGACCGTGTTCATCGCCTCTTCCATCGGTTCGGTGATCTGTGTTTCCGTCTCCTCGACGGCGGCGCCGGGCAGCATCGTGCGGACGGCAATCTGCGGCAGGTCGATGCGGGGAAAGCGATCGATACCGAGACGGAAATAGCTGGCGCCGCCGACGACGACCAGCGACAGGATCAGCATCGCGGCGAAGACGGGACGGGCGATGCAGAGCGCGGCCAGCGATTTCATTCCGCCCTGACCACCTGCACGCGGGTCCCATCGACGAGATTGCCGGGATCGCGGATTACGACGTCGCCCTCACTCAACCCTTCGACGACCTCGATGTGGTCGCCATCGCGGCGCCCGGTGAGGATGCGCAGCTCGCGGGCGCGCCCGTCCTTGATCGTGAGCACCTTCTGCACGCCGGCGAACGTGATGATGGCGTCGCGGGGCACGACCAGCGCCGCGTCGCGCTGACTGACGATGATCTCCGCCGTGGCGAACTGTCCAGGACGGAGCGCATCGTTCGGATTCGGCACGAAGGCTTCGACCGGAAGCGTGCGGTTCGCTTCGTCGACGGCAGCGCCGATCCGTTCCAGCCGCGCCTCGTGCTTGCGGTCGTCGCCTTCGACGATCACATGGACCGGCAATCCGGTCTTCAGGGCGGCGGTCTCACGCTCGGGGACGGCCAGTTTCAGCCGGAGCGGATGCGTCCGCACGACGGTCATGACCGGCGTGCCGAGTGCGCGGTACTCGCCGATCGAGACCTGCCGTTCACGAACCGCGCCGTCGAGCGGCGCGCGCAGGACCGTGTCCTGCAGCTGTTGCCGCGCAATCTCGAGCTCGGAACGCCGCTGCACCAGCAGGCCCTGCCGATTCCGGATCTCCTCGAGCGCGTCCTGATACTGTCCCTCCGCCACCTCGAGCGAGGCGTCGGCCGAGTCGAGCGTCGCTTTCGCGGTCAAGCCGCGATCCAGGAAGGTCTTCATGCGTTCACGCGTCAGCCGCGCTTCCTGAACGACCGCCCGCCGCTGCCGCACGAGTGCCGTGTTCTCCGCGTCCACGGCATCGGAGTCGCCCTCGGGTGTGAGCCCGAGCCGTACTCGCGCCTGGATCAACGCAGCTTCGGCCTGTCGCACGCGCAGCTCGAAATCGGTCGGGACGAGCGTCGCCACGATCTCCCCTTGCTTGACGATGCTGCCGAGGTCGACGCGGACCGTTTCCACGCGCCCCGCCACCTTGAACGCGAGCGCAACCTGGTCCTCTGCGGCGAGCGTGCCGGTGACGGTGGTGACGCGCGTCAGCGGCTGGGGCGCCACGGCGACCGTCTTGACCTGCCGCGG
>Ga0207701_10003815_pt1 | contig 15416 bp, 14 predicted proteins | sample KBSSwiSSwithPhiX_FD_184294 | JGI IMG/M metagenome (GOLD analysis project Ga0207701, IMG submission 184294) | Switchgrass rhizosphere bulk soil microbial communities from Kellogg Biological Station, Michigan, USA, with PhiX - S5 (SPAdes) (version 2) | ecosystem: Environmental > Terrestrial >... | reverse complement strand
GCGCAAGCAAGGCAGCATCTCCCACATCCTCGCGCGCCACGTCGAAGGCGCCTCGCACATGGCCGAGGGCTACACGCGCGCCATCGCCGGCAACATCGGCGTGTGCATCGGCACCTCCGGCCCCGCCGGCACGGACATGATCACCGGGCTCTACTCGGCCTGGGCCGATTCGATCCCGATCCTGTGCATCACCGGGCAGGCACCCCGTGCGCGGCTCTACAAGGAAGACTTCCAGGCGGTGGACATCGAAGCGATCGCGAAGCCGGTCGCCAAGTGGGCAGTCATGGTGCGCGAGCCCGCGCTGGTGCCGCGTGTGTTCCAGCAGGCATTCCACGTGATGCGTTCGGGTCGGCCAGGTCCGGTGCTGATCGACCTGCCGTTCGACGTGCAGATGGGCGAGATCGAGTTCGACCCCGAGACCTACGCGCCGCTGCCCGTGTACAAGCCGGCGGCCACGCGCGCGCAGGTCGAGAAAGCGCTCGCAATGCTCAGCGAGGCGGCGAAGCCGCTGATCGTTGCCGGCGGCGGCATCATCAACGCCGATGCGTCCGACTTGCTCGTGCAATTCGCCGAAGTCACCGGCGTGCCGGTCATTCCGACGCTGATGGGCTGGGGGACGATCCCCGACGATCATCCGCTGATGGTCGGCATGTGCGGCCTGCAGACGTCGCACCGCTACGGCAACGCGACGATGCTCGCCTCCGACTTCGTGCTCGGCATCGGCAACCGCTGGGCCAATCGCCATACGGGATCGGTCGACGTCTACACGAAGGGCCGCAAGTTCGTGCACGTCGACATCGAGCCGACGCAGATTGGCCGCGTGTTCGGGCCGGATCTCGGCATCGTGTCAGACGCCAAGGCTGCGCTCGAGCTCTTCATCGACGTCGCGCGCGACTGGAAGGCCGCGGGAAGGCTTCCCGACCGCGGCGCGTGGCTCCGCGAGTGCCAGGAGCGCAAGCGCACGCTCTTGCGCAAGACGAACTTCGAGAACAAGCCGATGAAGCCGCAACGCGTGTACCAATGCATGAACAACGCGTTCGGCAAGGACACCTGCTACGTGAGCACCATCGGCCTGTCGCAGATCGCGGCCGCGCAGTTCCTGCATGTCTACCGCCCGCGCAACTGGATCAACTGCGGCCAGGCGGGCCCGCTCGGATGGACCATTCCCGCGGCGCTCGGCGTGCGCGTTGCAGATCCCACGCGAAAGATCGTGGCGTTGTCGGGCGACTACGATTTCCAGTTCATGATCGAGGAGCTCGCGGTCGGGGCGCAATTCAAGCTGCCGTACATCCACGTCGTCGTGAACAATTCCTACCTGGGCTTGATCCGCCAGTCGCAACGCGGGTTCGAGATGGACTACTGCGTGCAGCTGGGCTTCGACAACGTCAACGCGCCAGAGACGGAAGGCTACGGCGTGGATCACGTCGCGGTGGCCGAAGGGTTGGGCTGCAAGGCGATCCGGGTCCACCGGCAGGAGGAGATCGACCCCGCGATCCAGCAGGCCGAGAAGTGGATGGCGCAATACAAGGTGCCGGTCGTGATCGAGGTCATCCTCGAGCGCGTGACCAACATCGCGATGGGCACCGAGATCGACAAGGTCGTGGAGTTCGAAGAGCTCGCCGGAAGCCTCGCCGACGCGCCGACGGCGATCGCGGCGATGCTGGACTAGGAGATCCCGATGCCCAAGCTCGCCGCCAACCTGACCATGCTCTACAACGAGGTCGACTTCCTCGACCGCTTCGCCACCGCCGCCAAGTCGGGCTTCAAGGGTGTCGAATATTTGTTTCCCTACGCGTACCCGAAGGAGGCGCTTGCCGAGCAGCTCGACAAACATGGTCTTACGCAGGTGCTGCACAACCTGCCCGCGGGCGACTGGGCAAAAGGCGAACGCGGCATCGCTTGCCATCCCGATCGCCTCGGCGAGTTTCGCGAAGGTGTGGCGCTCGCGATCGACTATGCGCGCGCGCTTCGCTGTCCGCAGGTCAACTGCCTGGCCGGTATCGCGCCGAACGGCGTTGCGCCTGACAAGGTCCGTGCGACGTTCGTCGAGAACCTGCGCTACGCGGCGGAGCAGTTGAAGGCGGCGAGGATTCGATTGTTGATCGAGCCGATCAACACGTTCGACATTCCGGGGTTCTATCTGAGCCGCACGGCGCAGGCGCTCGACCTCATCGCGGAAGTCGGATCCGACAACCTGTACGTGCAGTACGACGTCTATCACATGCAGCGCATGGAAGGCGAGCTTGCCGCCACCATCAAGGCGAACCTCGCGAGCATCGCGCACCTGCAGCTCGCCGACAATCCCGGCCGCAACGAGCCCGGGACCGGCGAGATCAACTACCGCTTCCTGTTCGGCTTCGTCGATGCGCTCGGCTACGACGGCTGGATCGGTTGCGAATACAAGCCGAAAGGCGACACGGTCGCGGGCCTCGCCTGGCGCGCGGCGCACGGCGTTTAGAGAATCACTTCGGTGAGGGAAATGGCATGGCAAAGATAGGCTTCATCGGACTCGGGATCATGGGCGGCCCGATGGCAGGGCATCTCGTCGCCGGCAAGCACGACGTGCATCTTTACAGCCGCGGCAAGGTGCCGCAGGCGCTGCTCGACGCCGGCGGCCTCGCGTGCAAGAACGGACGCGAAGTCGCGCAGAAGGCCGACGTGGTGATCATGATGGTGCCGGACACGCCGCACGTCGAAGATGCGCTGTTCAGCGCCGAAGGCATCGCCACGGGGTTGAGCAAGGGCAAGGTCGTCGTCGACATGAGCTCGATCTCGCCGATCGCGACCAAGGACTTCGCAAAGAGGATCAACGAGCTGGGATGCGACTACCTCGACGCGCCGGTGTCGGGCGGCGAAGTCGGTGCAAAGGCGGCGTCGCTGACCATCATGGTCGGCGGGCCGCAGGCGGCGTTCGACCGCGTCAAGCCGCTGTTCGATCTCATGGGCAAGAACATCACGCTGGTCGGCGGCAACGGCGACGGCCAGACGACGAAGGTTGCGAATCAGATCATCGTCGCGCTCACGATCGAAGCGGTCGGCGAGGCTCTCTTATTGGCGGCCAAGGCGGGCGCCGATCCGGCGAAGGTGCGGCAAGCATTGATGGGCGGCTTCGCGTCGTCGCGCATTCTCGAAGTGCACGGCGAGCGCATGGTGAAGCGCACGTTCGATCCGGGATTTCGCATCGAGCTGCACCAGAAGGACCTCAATCTCGCACTCGCGACGGCACGCCAGATCGGCGTCGCGCTGCCCAACACGGCAACTTGCCAGGAGTTATTCAACGCTTGCGCCGCGCACGGCGGCAGCGCCTGGGATCACTCCGGCATGGTGCGCGCGCTCGAGGGCATGGCGAACTTCGAAATCGGCCAGAAGGCTTCCGCGAGCGGTTAAACCGCGGCGAAGTGCTGGGCGATGCGTCCCGCGTGCGTGAGCCAGATCGCATCGCGGTGCGCCGCGATGTGCGCGAGCGCGCGTCGAAGCTGGCGCAGCCGGAACGGCTGGCCGGTGACGTAGGCGTGCAGGGCGATGCCCATCACCAGCGGACCGCTCGCCGATTGCTCGAGCATTTCATCGAACTGATCGACGATCATGTCGGCGAATGTCGATGCGTCGACATTGCGGCCGATGATCGCGCTCGAGTCGTTGAGCTCCTGCGGATACGGCACCGCGAGGAGGCTTCCTGCGCGCGTCGACAGCCAGATCGGCTGGTCGTCGGCGCACCAGTCGAGCACGTAGCGATAGCCGGCATCGTGAAGCAGGTCCGGCGTGTCCGGAGTTTCGGCGATCCACGGCCCGAGCCACCCTTCCGGGCGGCGTCCTTCATGTCGCTCGATCTCCTGTGTGACGATCGCGATCATCTCGCGCTCGGCCGAAGGTGTGAGTCCCGCCTGGCTGTGCGAATTGGTGCGGCCGTGCGCCGCGATCTCGTCGTTCCGCGCACGGAACGCCGCGACGAGCGCCGGCGCGTGCGCATAGAGCTCGCTGTTGACGAGCACCGTGACGGGGAGAGCCAGCGACTCGAACAGTGCGTGCAGGCGCCAAGCGCCGACGCGGTTGCCGTATTCGCGCCACGAATGATTGAGCACGTCGTGCGCGGGCATGCCGGGCACGAGGTTCTCGGTCAGCCCCTCGCCGAAGGCGTAGTGCTCGAGGTTGAGCGCCACGTAAACGGCCAGTCGATGACCGCCCGGCCAGGCGAATTGCGGCCGATCGATGATCGGCGAATAGTGGAAGCGTCCGTGGGTGCGCAGCATGTCGGAGAGTGTGGGTCCTATTGGGGAAAGCGCTGCGCGATGGCCGGCTCGACGTCGACGAGCTCGCGGCCCGCGGGCAGCGCGTAACTGCCCGCTCGCGGCTTCGGCATTGCCAAGTCAACCAGGAGCTTGGCCTGCCGAACCGCACACGCGATGCAGTCGATGAGAGGAACGGGTACGTCCTGCTGCAGCCGGCGCGGAACTCCTGCCATCACGGCGCCGGTCAACAGCACGGTCTCGGCGAAGTCTCGCTGCACGAGGTCGGTTGCCGTCGCCACGATCTCCCGGTCCAGCGACTCGTGGCTGCCGCGCCCGTAGGCCGCGGTGCTCTCCAGCACGCGCCAGCCGGCGATGCGATCGGCGAGTCCATAGCTCGCCACCAGCTCGTGATAGAGCGGGAGGACGCGCCGTCCGAACGTGATGACACCGATCTTGCCGCCTAGCATGCATGCCGTCAGCAGCCCAGCCTCGGTCATGCCGACCACGGGAATGGTCAGCAGTTCGCGCGCGCCGCGCAAACCGGTGTCGTAGGAGACCGCGATTACGACAGCGTCGCAGTCCGCGGCATGGCGCGAGACGAGCGCGATGGTCGAGTGCTCGCCGATGCAGTGCTCGGCGCGGGTGCCGATGACGCGCGCGCCGAATGTGCCGGTGACCGCGACGATCTCGGCATCGGGCGCGGCGGCCCTCGCTTCGGCCGTCACTTTCTCGGTGACGATGGCCGAAGTATTGGCGTTGACGACGAGCAGGCGCATGCGGGCTCCTGTCAATGGAAGGAAATCACGCGAACACGGCCTCGAGATCGATCTCGAGGCTCGTGCCCTGCTCGAGGTCGAGCGAGGCTTCCACGTGATCGAGATGCTCGACCATCAGCGCGGCGGCGCGATCGCCGTCGCGTGAGGCGATGGCGTCGATCAGTCCGCTGTGCTCGTCGTAGTTGCACGACGGCGCGTGGGGGGCGTCGTACAGGATGATCACGAGGCGGGTGAGCGACTCGAGCTCGCGCAGCGTGCGCGCGAGGTACGGATTGCCGGCCATCTCCGCGATGATCTCGTGGAACTGACCCGAAAGCCCGATGATTCCGCGCTTGTCCTGCGCGACGCGGGCCCGGGTCTCGAGCCGCACGTGCGCACGCAAGCGCTCGATATCGGCCTTGCCTGCCGACGCCGCGAGCTTGCGCGCGAGAGGGGGCTCGATCACCCGCCGTGCCTCGAACAGCGCGCGCGCTTCATCGATCGTGGGGCTGCTGACGAAGGCGCCACGGTTGGGGAAAACCGTGACGATCCCGTCGTATGCAAGTCGCGCGAGCGCCTGGCGGACCTTGGTGCGGCTCACATGAAAGACGGCGGCTAGCCGTTCTTCGACGAGTTGCGTGCCCGGAGGCAGCTGGTGCGAAAGGATGGCGCCCAGGACCCGCTGCACGATGGCATCGACGGTGGCGACGGGGGGCTTTTTCGGTCGGCTCGGCGGGCGGCTCGGCGCAGACCTCGTGTCTCTCTTGGCAGGCATGTTCGCCACTATTTGTATACAGGATTGCGTACGAACGTTCTGGGTTCAGTGTAAGGCATCTTTACCAGGGACTGCAAGGGGGCGCATAGAGTTTCATGTCCTTGTGATACTCACTATTAGGATATTTTGATTGACAGATTGGATACAATCGTTCGTAATGATGGTATGCAAACGCCCGCAACCTCCTTGCTGATCCGCAACGCGCATGTCCTGACGCTCGACGATGACGACCGCGAATGGGAATGCGCCGACATCGCGATCGAGGAGGGGCGTATCGTCGCCATCGGCCCGGACGCCGGCGCTCGTCACGGCAAGCCGTTCGAACGTACTCTCGACGCCACCGGGTTGCTCGCGATGCCGGGCCTCGTCAACGCCCACTTCCACTCGCCGGGCAACCTCATGAAGGGCAGCCTGCCCGGCTATCCCCTCGAAGTGTTCATGCTCTACGAGGTGCCCCCGCTTGCGGACGGCGGCGACAGCAGTCGACTCGCCTACGTGCGCACCATGGTCGGTGCGCTCGAGATGCTCCGTCGCGGAATTACTTCCGTGCACGACGATGCGTATCACGTGCCGGTCGCGACGCGCGAGTCCATCGACGCGATCATGCGGGCGTACGCGGACGCCGGGATTCGCGCGACGGTTGCGATCGACCAGCCGAACATCGTCGAGTACGACAAGTACCCGTATCTCGCCGCGCTCCTGTCGGACGACGAGCGCTTCGCGATGGACAAGGCTCCGCGTCAGACGACCGAGGAACTGCTCGCGCTCTACGCCTACCTGATCGAGCGCTGGCATGGCGCCGACAACGGCCGCTTGTCCGCGGCCGTATCGTGCTCGGCGCCGCAGCGCGTGACCCCTGATTACTTCGCGGGACTTTCCGAACTGTCGAAGCGGCACGACTTGCCGTTCAACATCCACATCCTGGAAACCAAGGTCCAGCGGGTACTCGGCAACGAGAAGTTCGGCAAGTCGCTCGTCCGCTACGTCCATGACCTGGGTCTTCTCGACGAGCGGATGATGGTGATTCACGCGATCTGGCTCGACGACGACGACATCGGATTGCTCGCCGATGCGGGCTGCACCGTTGCGCACAATCCCGTCTGCAATCTGCGCCTCGGCAGCGGCGTCATGCCGTACTACAAGCTGCGCGCGGCAGGCGTGCCCATCTGTCTCGGCACCGACGAAATGAACACCGACGACACGGTCAACCTGTGGTTCGTCGCCAAGACCGCGTCTCTGCTGCAGACGCTGGCCACGCGCGACTATCGCGAGTGGCCCGAGCCGCAGGAGATGCTGGCCGCCTTGACCCGTGGCGGAGCGCGCGCGATGCGGCGTGCGCACGATCTCGGTCGGCTTGCCCCGGGCTGCGTCGCCGACATCGCGCTTCTGGACCTCGACACCGTCGCGTTCACCCCGCTCAACGACCTGCGCCGCCAGCTCGTGTTCTGCGAGGACGGAGGGTCCGTTCGCTACACCATCGTCGACGGTCGCATCGTCTATGAGAACGGCCGCATCAACGGCGTCGACGAAGCCGCCCTGCGGCGCGAGTTGCGCGAGCTCGCTGGAGACTATCGCGAGCAACTCTCGCGGGCCGCCGCCGAAGCCCGCCGTTTGGAACCGCACTATCGATCGATGTATCTGCGCGCGGCTGCCGAAGACGTCGGCATGAACCGCTGGCTTGCCTGAAAGCTGCCAGGCCGCGTCTTCGTTGCACACTTCTTTGAAGGGAGGCGAAGCACCATGACTACCCATACCGCGACTCTGCGGCCGCAGGCCGGATCATCGGTCGACGAGCGCGACGTCACGTTTCGCCAGATCATCTGGCGCCTGATTCCTTTCCTTACGCTGATCTGGTTCCTGGCCTGGATCGACCGCGTCAACGTCGGCTTCGCGAAGCTGACCATGATGAGCGACCTCGCATGGTCCGATGCCATCTATGGCGCCGGCGCCGGCATCTTCTTCCTCGGCTACTTCTTCTTCGAAGTGCCGAGCAACTTGCTGCTGCAGAAATTCGGCGCCACGAAGACGATCATGCGCATCACGATGGGCTGGGGCGTCGTGTGCGTGTTGATGGCGTGGGTGACGGAGCCCTGGCAGTTCTACACGCTGCGCTTCCTGATGGGGGCCTTCGAAGCAGGCTTGCAGCCAGGCGTCATCCTCTACCTGACCTTCTGGCTTCCTGCGCATCGGCGCGGCAAGGCGCTCGCGTTCTTCGTGTCGGCCTCGGCCATTTCGCTCATGGTCGGCAGCCCGCTCGCCGCGTACGTGATGGAGATTTTCAACGGCGTGGGCGGCTACAAGGGCTGGCAATGGCTGTTCATCGTCGAAGGTATTCCTTCGGTGATCATGGGGATCGCTGCGTACTTCTACCTCACGGACTCGCCGAGGAAGTCGGCTTGGCTCACCGAGCAGCAGAAGCAGCACGTCGAGTTCGAGCTCGCGGCGGAAAGCAAGGCGCTGGGCGACCGCGAGCACAAGGTCTGGGCGTCGTTGCGCGATCCGAAGCTGTGGGTGCTGATCCTCACCTACTTTTGCATCGTCGCCGGCAATGCGACGCTCGTGTTCTACGGACCGAGCGTGGTCAAGGACGTCGGCATCACCGACCTGCGCACACTCGGGTGGACGATGGCCGGCATCTACGCGTGCGGCTGGCTCGGCATGATCTTCAACGGCTGGCTCTCCGATCGCAACAAGGAAATTCGCGTTCATACCGCCGTCGCTGCCGCCATCGGCGCCATCGGCCTTCTTTTGACAGCCTATTTCCTCGGCCAGAAGAATGTGGCTGGTGTCGTACTGTCGCTCGCGTTGTCGTCCGCGGGAACGATGGGCGCGATACCGGTCTACTGGCAGATTCCGACGCGTTTCCTCACGGGGACGGCGATCGCGGTCGGCCTCGCCCTCATCAACTCGATCGCCAACCTCGCGGGCTACTTCTCGCCGCAGCTCCTGGGCTACCTCAAGACGACCACGGGGCAGTACGCGACCGGGCTCACGATGATCGCCTGCGTGGAAATCGTCGCCACGCTGCTCCTGCTTCTCTTTGTTTCGAAGCAGAAGGCCGCAGTGCTCGCGCCGGCGTGACACACCAGGTTCGCGCCGCCTTTCGGAAGCGTCGACCGGAGCAAGGGTCTTTGAAATGAAGGCCCTTGTTTCCGTGTCCCAACTCGTGCGCTCAACAGAGCGGCAGGTGCCCTCGCGAAAAGGGTGGAAATCAGAATCACTTGACCGCACAGAATGGCGCGTCAGCCTGCCTGAGAAGGGGCGTGATTCGTGACCAACTCAGATTGGCTGTGACCCGTTTGCGTTCGTCAGGAATGTGGCGTTACGGTCGATCGACCTTCAGCGGCGCAGCACTTTCTCGTGGCAGGGACATGATGTAGCGTGCCATCTCCCGCGCTTCCGCCGGAGAGATCTCGGGGTGCGGAGGCATGTGCCAGGGCCCGCCTCCCCGGATGCCCTGCCTGATCTCGTTTGCGATCTTGGAGGTCGCGTCTTTCCTGCCGCGGTAGAACGCCGCGACATCCGCAAACGCGGGACCGACGCCAGCTTCACGATCCGCATGGCAAATGTAGCAACGATAGTGGGTGAGCGATGCCGGCGCCTCCGCCGCCGAAAGCGCACCTGATGGGGCGAAAATCAGCATGGGTATCGACACCATGGCCATGCGGCGAAGTATCCCCGGCAAGCGATCGGCGGTGTTCATGCGATCACTTTGAGCGCAGGCTCCGATAACGATGTTGATGCCGATCAACCGAACGTCGCAGTGAAAGTCAATTTGCTGGATACTGCTCCTGCGCAAGCAGTGAAAAATTCGAAGCACGGCAACATGCAGTTGCACGGGTCGGAGTGGCCATGTTCAAGTCCATCCTTGCGGCCCTCTCACTCCAGCGTAAAGCCCGTCGCCTTCACTATCGGCTCCCAACGCGCAGTGTCGGCCGCGATGATGGTGCCCAGCGCTTCCGGGGTGGTACCGGTCGGCTCGACGCCCAGGCGAACGAGCTTGTCGCGGAGCGCCGGCTTATGGAGTGCGGCCACGATTACGGTCGACCAGCGATCGATTGCCTCTTTGGGGGTTTGCGCGGGCGCAAGGACCGCGATCCAGCTCGTGCCGACGATATTCGCCAACCCTTGTTCGCGGAACGTGGCGATCTCTGGCGCAAACGCCGAGCGCTGCGTGCCAGTTGTGGCGATGATGCGAATCTTGCCCGCGCGGTGCAATGCGATGAAGTCGGACAATGCGCCCATCGCCGAGGCGATCTGATCGCCCATCAACGCGCCGGCAAGCGGTGCCGCGCTCTTGTATGCGACGTAGATCAGCTCGATGCCGGTCGTCTTTGCAATCATCGCGCCGAATAATTGCGGCAGGCCGCCTCCGCCGGGTGCTCCGAAGGATGCAGCGTTCGGGTTCGCGCGCGCCCAGGCGATGAACTCCGGCAAGTTCTTCGCCGGATGGTTGACACCGACGGCAAGCGCGAACTCGAACTCGGCGACCTGGGTGACGGGTGCGTAGTCCTTGCCGGAACGGAAATCCAATTGGCGGACCGTGAGCGGAAGGATCACGGGCAGCGCAATGGGCGTCATGAGCAGGGTCCCGCCGTCGGGGAGGCTCTGCTTTAAGGCCGCAATGGCGATGCGTCCGTCCGCCCCCGGCTTGTTGTCCACGATGACCACTCGACCCGTCGCGTCGTGGATGTCCGCGGCAATGAGACGCGCTACGACGTCTGAGGTGCTGCCAGGCGCGAAGGGCACTATGATCCGCACGGGTTGCGCAACTTGCTGTGCGGTCGCGAGCGTCGCTGCCGTCGCCAAGGCCAGCAGGCATAATGAGAGGACAGTGCGTCCGCGGAACCATGGGATGGCGGCCACGCCCGAAAGAATATCAGCCTTGCCCGTCTCTATGGTTGCGAATTCCAATTCTGTAGCCGGCGCTTCGCGCGCACCTGTCGCGCACGTGCAGGCGTTCGAGCGGCTGCTCGCCGACCTGTCTGCGCGATTCATCAACCTCCCTGCGGCAGAGGTCGACGAGGCGATCACGGACGCCTTGCGCTGCATCGTGTTGCTGCTGGATGTCGATCGCAGCCAACTCATCCGCTTCCCTCGGGGAGCGGGCGAAGCGGACGTTACGCACTCGTGGGCGGTAGACGGAGTACCCGCGGTGCGCCCGAAGGCGATCACCGATCGCTTTCCATGGGCGATCGCGCGCATGCGTGCTGGGCACGCCGTCGTGATTCCACGTGTGGACGCACTGCCGCGGGAAGCGGCGGTCGACGTGGCTTCGTATCGGCGCGCGGGCGTGCGGTCGTCGCTGATCATGCCGATGCGAGTTGGAACGCGAATAGAGGGGGCACTCGCCTTCGGATGCCTGAAACGCGAACAGCACTGGCCCGATGCGGTTGTCGAGGGTATCCGCGTGCTGGCAACGATCTTCGGCAACGCGCTCGCTCACAAGGGCGCCCAGGAGTCGCTCGATGCTGCGATGCGATTCGAGCGGGGCGTGTCAGGAGTTCTGGCCGCGCTGCTCAAGGCGAGGCGCTCGGAGCACGACAGTGTGATCGACGCCGGCTTGCGCGACCTGGCGCAGGTTTTCGGGGCAGAGCGCGCGACGCTCTGGCAGCGGGTCGGCGACAAGGTCGAATTCACGAAGACGCACCGGTGGCTCGCCGAGGGCATCGTGCCGCCGCCGGACTCCGTCAGCGCGCTGGCGTTGCCATGGATCAGCACGCAACTCGTGTCGGGTGCGGTCGTACGTTTTGCCCGTCACGCCGATTTGCCACCAGATGCAGCCGAAGACCTGGTCACCTTGCGGAAGCTCGGCGTGCGAGCCGCGGTAATCGTGCCGCTCGCGACGTCGGGCACCGTCGTAGGCGCACTCTCGTTCGCAACTGCGCGGGAAGATCGCGAGTGGTCCGAGGTCCTGATTCCACGCGCACGGCTCGTCGGCGAAGTCTTCGCGAGCGTGCTCGCGCGCGCCGAAGCGGAGCGCCGCGAGCACGAGGCGGAAGCACAGGCCGCGCACGCCGCCCGAGTCGGCACGATGGGCGTGTTCGCTGCATCGCTCGTGCACGAGATCACGCAACCCATCGCTGCCGGACTGGCCAATGCGGAAACCGTCATCGACCTGCTCGCCCAACCATCGCTCGACATCGACGAGCTGCGGGCTACCGCCGCCGACATGGTTGCCGACAATCGGCGGGCAGGCGAGCTGATCCAACAACTGCGCCGCTTTCTGCGGCGCGGCGAGGGTGAACGGGTAGCCCTGGACTTTCGCGAGATCCTCGACGACGCCTTGCGTCTCGTCGGTAACGAGGCCGCGAACAAAGGAGTCGAAGTCGCCGTCGAGCACGGGCAAGTGCTCCCGAAATTCATCGGTGACTGGGTGCAGATTCAGCAGGTGCTGCTCAATCTGCTGTTGAACGCGTTCGATGCCGTCGAGGCCAACCCCGCGGGTAGTCGTCGGGTCACCATTTCAGCCGGGCCAAGCGACGCGGGTCTGCGCGTGGAGATCGCGGATACGGGGCGCGGAATGGAAGCGCCGACGCTGGCGCGCGTCTTCCAACCATTCTTTACCACCAAGCCGGGCGGCATGGGGCTCGGGCTCTCGATCAGCCAGACGATCGTGGCGACGCATGGCGGCGCGCTTACGGTGCGATCCGCGCCGGGCCGAGGGACGACTTTTCGGATCGAGCTTCCGCTGCGCGCCGGCAAGGATGCGAGACCTCGCCCGCCGATAGCCGATGCGCCGCATGCGAGCGGCCTTGTACTCGTCGTCGACGACGATCCGTCAATGCGGCGTGCGCTCGAACGGAGGCTGCAGAGCGCGGGCTACCAGGTACTTGCATTTGCGTCGGCCCAGGACTTCCTCGACTCGGCACCCACGCTAGCGGGCGCCGCCTGCATCGTCAGCGACGTGCGAATGCCCGGATTGTCGGGTCTCGATCTGCAGGCATCGCTTACGCGCGCGCAACGCGATCTGCCGACGATCTTCATCAGTGGCCACGGCGATATCGCGACCTCCGTGCATGCGATGAAAGCGGGTGCCGTCAGCTTCCTGCCCAAGCCGTTCAGCACGGGCGAGCTCCTCGCGGCGGTCGCAGACGCGCTTGCGCAAAGCCGCGACATTGGTCTCGCTCGCGCGGAGGGGGCCGCGCTCGAGACTCGATATCGATCATTGACGCCACGGGAGCGCGATGTCTTTGGGCTTGTCGCTGCGGGGCTGCTCAACAAGCTGATCGCCGATCGCCTCGGTATCACCGAGGTCACGATCAAGATTCATCGCGGGCGAGTCATGCGGAAAATGGGCGCCCACTCCGTAGCCGATCTCGCGAGAATGGCGGACCGGCTCGAGCGAAAATCGTCTCCCGGACAACCGCTCCCCTGACAAGTCGCCTGTCACCGGGATTCTGCGGCAATAACACCATGGTCGTATATGCGCGCCGGACCCGGCGCCGAATACTTGCGCCGTGCGAGCAGAAAACCCTCCAGGACGTGTACTGCTCGTAGACGACGATGACTCGCTGCGCCGCGCAGTGAGCCGAACGATCAGGCTGGCCGGCTTCGCGGTCGACGCATTTTCGTCGGCTGAGGCGCTGCTCGCACAAGGTGTCACTGAGCGGGATGTCTGCCTCGTGCTCGATGTGGACTTGCCGGGGATGGGCGGCATGGAACTGAAGAGGACGCTGCTAGACAGCGGACGCGACTTGCCGACTATTTTCATCACGGCCCTGGAGCCGTCGCAAGTGAGCGGGCCGCTTGCCGCGCTGGCGCCGATAGCAGTTCTTTTCAAGCCTTTCGATAAGAAGGACCTACTAGATGCCATCGATCGAGCATGCGCATAAGGACCAAATGTTGATGAAGCAGCGACGGATATTGACAACGTTCGCGATCGGACTTTGCGCCGCCGCGTTGCCCCACGTATCGACGGCGCAAGCGGTCGACGACTGGCGGCTCACCGCGATCATCTACGGCTACCTGCCGGATATCGGCGGCTCGACGTCGTTTCCCGAGCGAGCCGGCGGCGGCAGCATCAATGTCGATGCCAGCAAGATCATCGACAACTTGAAGTTCACTTTCATGGGGACGTTCGAGGCACAGAAGGGCCGCTATGGATTCTTCACCGACCTCCTGTATCTCGACGTGGGCGGCTCGAAGTCCAACACGCGCGACGCCTCGGTGGGCGGCCGCGCGCTTCCCGTCGGCGTCACGAGCAACCTGGATCTCGACCTCAAGGCCACGGTGTGGACGCTGGCCGGCTCGTATCGCGCGGTTGCCGATCCCGCGACGACGGTCGACGTCCTGGCTGGCGCCCGTTTACTCGATGTCAAGGAGACACTGAGCTACCAGTTCAGCGCCGACGTGGGCCCGATCGTCGGCCCCGGGCGCTCGGGTAACAGCGATGTGAACGCCTCCTACTGGGATGGAGTCATCGGCGCGAAGGGAAGATTTGCGTTCGGGGCCAATCGTGAGTGGTTCGTGCCGTGGTACGCGGACGTGGGTACCGGGCAGTCCGATCTGACATGGCAGGTGTTCGGAGGCATCGGTTACTCGTTCTCGTGGGGCTCCCTGCTCGCCGGCTGGCGTTACCTCGACTACAAGTTCAAGTCCGACTCGCCGGTCCAGGACCTCACCCTGAACGGGCCTATGTTCGGCGTGGCGTTTCAATGGTGACCTCTCCGGACATGACCATCGAGCGCGCGACCGGAATGTCAGACGTGGAACTCTTGACGCAACGCCGGGACGCGGATCGCGTGGCGAGGCTCATCGTGACGCTAGTATCGATCGGCGAAATGCTGGTGGCCGTGGCCATCCTTGCGCTGCCGCGGGAAGTGACGCTGCTGCTGGTCGACGCCTCCCTTGATGGGCGTGGACTGATCGTGGCGCGCATGATGGGCATTGCCGTTCTTGCGCTCGGCATGACCTGGTGGATGGCCCGTCGCGATGCGGACGGCCTGTCGCGCTATTCCGCGGGATTCATCGCCTACAACCTCGGTATCGGTGCGCTTTTCGGCGGGGCCGCTCTCGCGGCCATTCACCCTGCGATTCCATGGATCGTGTGCGGCGTGCATCTTGTGAGCGGCCTCGGTTTCGGCCTGCTTGTCATGCGCAGTCGCCCATGAGGCCGCTTCAGTTCCACCTTCGAAGGAGAACGTGATGATCAAGCGTTTGGCAGTAGCAGTCGCAACAGCCGGCGTCGTGTATGCGGGATTCGCCATTGCGCAATTTCCCATCCTCGACATGGTGGCGAACCGCGTCATCGAGAAGTACCAGAACGCAAGCTGCGAGCAATTGTGGCAGGACCGCGGAAAGCCCAAGACGGAAGAGGAGCAGCGCGTGATCTCCATGCTGCGCAACGATCCCCAGATGCAGCAGGCGTTCATCAACAAGGTCGCGGCACCCATCGCTAACAAGATGTTCACGTGCGGGATCATTCCGTGAACGCTCGCGGCGTTTACGCGCGCGCCGGCTTCGTCCTGGCCGTGCTCGGCCTCGTGGCCATCACCGGCGCGTACGCGCAGGCGCCGAAGACGACCGCGAAGGCGGCGCGCAAGCCGGCTGACTCGACGTTCAAGCTCGTGCTCGAGCCTCGCGCCACGGACTTGCTGAAGGCCATGAGTGGAAAGCTTGCCGCGGCGAAATCGATGACGTTCACGGCGACGGTCG